>Ga0315279_10000678_pt1 | contig 63777 bp, 48 predicted proteins | sample YL17G06_20_MG_FD_203694 | JGI IMG/M metagenome (GOLD analysis project Ga0315279, IMG submission 203694) | Sediment microbial communities from Yellowstone Lake, YNP, Wyoming, USA - YL17G06_20 | ecosystem: Environmental > Aquatic > Freshwater > Lake > Sediment | place: USA: Wyoming | collected...
TTATCAGGTGGAGCGACAGAGCCAGCACCACGCGCCGGTGAAGAGCCGGGTGACGGTGTGCGAGTGGGAAGACGGGGGGATGGAGATTCATTACCGGGGGCAGAAGCTGAAGTGGACAGAGATCGAGAAGCGTCCACTCCCCGGGAGGCTAGGGAAGGAGGCCAGTGTTGGAGAAGCGCCAAGCGCGACGCCCAGGAAGAAGTGGAGACCCGGGCCCGACCATCCGTGGCGGAGCGGTTACGGGGAACGCAATTGCGCAAGGCTGGCCCTGCCTAGGCCAGGCGGGGCGGCTCCGTCGTTGGCCTCGGCCTGCGCTTCGCCCTTCGGGCTCCGCAGGGCTTCGCTCCGGCCCAGGCCAACGACCTGACTCAACCGCGACAAGAACCCGAAGGAGAACGAAAAACAAGAACAAGGAGAGACAAACAACGAGAAAAACAAAACACGAAAAGGGGACACTTCTAATGAGATAAGAATGGGGACATTTCTAATGGGGCTTGACATGACGCTTTTCTTCGTTTGACACGGCGCGGCAGTGGTGTTATAGGACGCGGCTGCGGGGGTTGCGATGCTGGGTGCCATCGAATCGCTGAAGACGGCGATTGCTCCCCTTGCCTCTTCTAAGGAGGTTCCCCATGAACGTCTTTGACAGGGTCGATCAAAAGACGCTCGATCGTCGCCACTGGCAGTTGTCCATGCTGGCGCTCGGGATGATCCTCGTCCTGGGAGTGGGCATGGCTTTGCTGATGTATCCCGCGCTTTTCGGCAAGTCCACCGGCACCGTGGTGCGTCCCCCCCGGACTCTGTTCTACGGCTTTTGCACTTTGTGCATCCTCATGGTGGCTTACTTGCTGGACCGGCAATACGTCGTTCATCGGCTCCGGACAAAGCTCGTCGAGGAAAAGAAGGAAATAGCGCGCGTCCTGGAGCAGGTGAGCGCTGAACTGTTAGGAACCCTGTCGGGATTCAGTCATTTTCAGGATCAACTGACGATGGGGTTTCGCCGCGCAACTCAGACCCAAGAGCCCCTCTCCCTGATCCTCGTGCGTCTGGAACTTTCGCGACTGTTCAGGGCTGCGCCGGAATCCCAGGTGGCTTTCGGTGATGCGGTTAAGGTCCTCAGCCGAAAGTTACGCGGCGAAGACTCTCTCTATCGTCTCTCTCCCGAGGTTTTTGGGATCGTCCTTCCTAATACCCCCGCAACGGAAGCTCGACTGAAGTCCGAACGGCTTGCGGAGAGCTTGACTGACGCTTCGGGCGCCAGCAACCGTTTCTCTGCGGATGTCCAGGTCGTGAACTACCCCGACGACGTCACGGCGGCTTTCGAGATGGAACGCCAGGCCGTCGCCCTGATCACCCGAGGTTGAGCCCCAGCAGAACCGGGCGGCGTGTGCGTCCACAGTGGGCCGTCGCCACGCTCCCGCATCTCCTTCCGCCCGACCAGCTTGGATGTCGGACCTTGCCGAAGCCTCATTAGGCAGGTGAGTCAACCCTGGAACAACCCGGGCGAGAGTGGCGAAAACTGAAGAGAGGATTCAAGCGGAATTGGCGCGCCCCGACCCGTCGATAAAGGCCACGACCTCGCACCTGAGCACTGCGCACCGTCCCGCTGAGCGGGAGAGCTGGCGTGGGCGTGCGCCCACGCATCCTCGGCCCAGTGGATCAGGGCGAGGCCGCCTATGGGCTCCCGGCACGTGGTGTCTTACCGACGGATCGGGGCGCGTCTCAGGTTTTCGCTCGGTGGACTTTATGGTTCCCGTTGCCAATGCTGGCCACCATCTTCGGTGACCCATTGCTCCCCGGACGCCGTGCTGACAGTGAGGTGCTGAAGGTCGCGGAAGCGAATGCCAACGATGGCTTCTGTGACGGGGTTCCCACCCGAGTTAAGGTTGACGAACTTCCAAATCACGCCGCCATCGCCGGAATGATAGAGGGCCCCACCGGACCCTCCCGCCCAAACGTCCCTGCCGCTGGCGGTGATCACCCGGTACGTGACGCCGTCATCGACTCGCACCTCTTCCCAGGTTTTCCCGCCGTCCTCGGAGCGCTGTATTTTGCCGCTCGGTGAGATACTCCAAAGTGTAGCGGTCGGGCCCGGCTTACCTTCCAACTTCTTGCGGGACGTCACCTGCGGCAGTTCCGCCACCCGGGACTCTGCGCGTGTGGTTGCGGCAGCCTGTGGCCCCCCCATAGTAAGGCGTTGCCCAGCGATCCCGCCAACCTGAGGGGGCTTTACCCCTCTCGAGACCGTGGCGGTTTCGTCCTTCGCGGGAGCTGCAGTCGGACCGGCCTGTGGCGCAGCGCTTAGTTTATCTTGCGGCTCGCTTTCAGGCGCTGCCGAGGGCTTGAAGGCAAGCTTCGCAGGGGGCGTCGCAGCGGGCATCGCGCCGACGGAAGGCGCACTCTCATTCCTCGAAATCTCGCGCTCCGCGCGTGCGCGCGGAACATTCTCAACTTTCGCGGTCACCGGCGGGCGAGCCGCAGCCATCAACGTCGCTTGCTGCTTCGCCTCGGAGCGCGCGAGGTGAGCAGCAATGTTCTGACCCGCTGGTCGCGCCGCTCCCTTCTCGAGTTTCGCCACCTGGCGCGCGGATTCACGGGACTCCGTTCCTGCGTTAGCGACTGGAGCTCCGGGGCTTGGCTGAGCCGGAGGGGGCTCTACGGAAGCCTGTGGCAGAGCTTTTCCTGCACCCGCAGGAACGCTGGGGCGCATGTCCTTCGAAAGCGTCTCCTGCCTTCGCCACGGATATTGGTGCACGACCACGGCAATAACCACGGCTCCCAACGCCGCTGCCAGTGCACCCCGCTGGAGAGTCAACCAGGCGCTCCACCCCCGTCTGGCGGCCAAGGGTGTGGGCTGAAACACCTCAATTTCTGCGGGCAGCGCTAAAGCCGCCAGCTCGCGGCAATCCGCACACTGGGCAAGGTGGTTCAGAACCTGCGTCCGCTCTCTCGCAGTCAGTGTCTTCTCCACGAATGCCCCCAGGAGGTTGGCATCGAGATGCTCAACGCCCTGCGAACTCCCCGACCCCACAGCAGCGCCGGAAGATCCCGGCGCAGCGGATTTTGCTCTCAGCCGCGCGAATACGATTTTTGGCAGTCCGGGCATAATTTATAGCCGGTCTGAGATGTCTCGACCGTCCTCCTGGGATAAAGCCAACTCGAACCGCACTTGCCCCTCCTATTATGGAACGGTCTGCTGCCCTTTTTCTTGCATCAACCGGCGGCGAACGTCCAAGGAGAGTTCGCTTACCTCCACTTCCATCGCCTGTTCCGCCTCTTTCGGGCTCATGCCGCGTTTTACAAGGCCGGCAAGAATGGACTTGCGAGTTGACACCGTGATTTTCTCCAGCCTTCGGCTGACCGTGGATTCGTGTACGCCCACCAGGCGCGCGATGTCGGCTAAGGTGCGTCCATCGAGGTAGTAACTGGCCAAAATGAATTTGTCTTCAGCCGCCAGGGAAGCGAGCGCCTGATCCGTAGCCTCTTCCAGACGCGAATCGAGTGCCTGAGCTGGATCAGGCTCTTCCGCCTGGAACTGCACGCCCGCCTCGGTCCGCTCTTCCAGGCTGACCAGCCGCTGCTGCTGGCGGTAGCGATTCACATACTCTTGCGCCAGGACGGCCCGGAGCCAGCCTTCGAGGGAACCCCGGCCCGTGTAAGAGTTCAATTTCGAAATTCGCCGGCCCTCCGCCGTCCGTGTGCCATAGAGATCGGCATAAAGAGAATCCGCCAGGTCCCGTGCGGCGGTATCTTCCGGGCCGATGGAATGCGCCGCGTTGTAAAGCTTCTCTCGGTATCGGTTCAGGAAAATCTCCCAGGCAGCTTCGTTGCCCTGGGCGCAGGAGCGTGCCAGCGCCAGTTCCTCAACACGCAAGTTCGCGAGGAGTTCCAAAACTTCCGACCGGCTCGCGTCAGCGCTGAGATACCGGTCAGACACCTCTTGCAGAATGCTGGCGAAATCCTGCTGGGTCAGGCCGAATCTTTCTGCCCCGGCTTGGCGATAAAGCTTGGCAAACACCGATTCCGGAATTTCTGCTCTCGTGGGGCGGGTTGCGGTTTCTCGGCTGCCGCTCATCGAATTCGGCCTGCACGCCTCGTGGGCCGCTTCCAGGGCCGCGTTCCTTTCCAGCGCGCATCGATCCTCCCAAGTCCTTCCATCAAGACACCCAGCCGCGCGCCAGAAACTTCGCTGCAAGAATTATAACCTGAGTCGTTCTTTCTATAGACCGGGACTTATGCCCTCGGTCAACTACTTTAGGAGGAACCTAACATGACTGGAAAACAAATGCTGGGTCTGGGTATGATGACCATGCTGGCAACTTTGCTGGTTCCGCCTTTGGGGCCGGATCGCGGCGAGGCGGGCGAGACTGGGTACGCGTACAACGTGCTCGCGCCGATCGGCCGCGGCAACCTGACCATTTTCCCGGTCGTCGCTGGCCGTTCACATGACACCAGGAATTTCCTGACGCTCGATGAGGGTCTGCGCTCGGGCGAAGTCGTGGTGAGCGAAGCCGGAGGCTTCCGGCCGCTTATTCGCGGGCGCCAGCGTTACGTTCCTGACGGCGCGCAGGTTAACCGGCTGGTCTTGATGAACGATTCGGAACGTCCCCTGATTCTGCTGGCTGGGGAGATCGTGACGGGAGGCAAGCAGGACCGGGTGGTAGGCAAGGACCGCATCGTCCCGCCCAAGAGCGATCCCATCGACCTCGCCGTTTTCTGCGTCGAACCCGGGCGTTGGGTCGCCACCAAACACGACTTCGGCTCTTTCCATTCCCAGATGGCGCAGCCCAGCGTGCGTCGCAGCGCCATGGCCGACAAGGATCAACAGAAGGTATGGTCGGAAGTTCATTCCTCGGCGGCAGCCATGGCCGCAAGCGCCAGCCCGCTGGCAGCCCGCGCCATCGAATCGACTTCGTCCTACGCCCGCGTGATGAGCAACGAAGAGGTGAAGCAACGCGTGGATGCAGTTGCCGTGCCCCTCGAGCAGTCCTACCAGGGCGTGATGCGCGAACTGCGCAACAGGAACGCCGTAGGTGTGGTGGTAGCGGTAAATGACCAGATCATCTGGGCCGATATTTTTGCCAGCACCGCGCTGCTCGAGAAATACTGGCCCAAGCTCATCCGCTCTTACGCGGCCGAAGCTTTGACTCGGCCAACGACCCCCGGGCGTCCCGACGTGAAGGCTGCTCAAGCCTTCTTGCAAGATTTCGGGGCGCGACGGGAGACCGTGGAAAGTGAGCCCGGCGTCTATCGGCGCACCGAGCTCACGGGCGAAGGCTTCACGGCCTTTGAGCTCACCGCACTCCTGCCTGGGACAGACTTCGACATTCATATCGCTAAGATGGTGGATTAACTGAGAAGCCAGTTCCCGGGGAATTAGCAGTTTGGTAAGGAAGGGTCCAAGGATGTCATCCCAAACCCGCAGAACTGCAGGGGCGAGCGGCGCTCGCCCCCAGCGGACCGAACGCCGTTCGGCCCTACCAAGATCGGCTGTTTTGCCTAATCAGTAACATGCGAGATTCTTCGTCGTCCGTCAACTGGCGGACTCCTCAGAATGACAGCCGGTAGCGCAGTCCGTCAGCTGACGGACTGCGGCTCCTGGTATCATGCCGCGGGTGGCGCAGACGTGCAGCTTCACGGTATGTCTGCGGTCTCCGGAAGGGACAGTATTATTGCTTGAAGTGATCGACACCGCCGGCAGGTGCTAGTCCCGTGCCCGCCTAAAAAGGTGCTTTTGGCGGAGCGTGCTCATTGCGAAGGCTTGGGGTGCACACAAGCACGGCGGGAAACTTATCAGGCGGTCACGGGACTAGCGCGGTCAGGCGTACTCGTAGACCGGTGCGGCCTTAGTTCTTTTCGAGGAAACAACGAGCCGCAGAGTTTCTCGACAGCGAAACTCTATGCTACTCGTTGCGCTGGACGCTCATGATGAGATCCTCCATTTGCACCTCGAGAGCTTTCGCCAGCCTCGCCAGCGCCGCGGCGCTGCCAGGCTTCCGGCCTGTCTCGATTTCGGCAAGGTATCCCGCGCTCACGCCTGCCGCTGCGGCCAGTTCCCTCTGAGAGCGTCCGCGCTTTTCCCGCCACACCTTGACGGGGCTCTCCCCATCCAGCAAGCGCCGTGCTTCGCGGGCACTAAGGTAATTGCGGCGGGCAGCCTGCTTGCCCCTCGCCGTTTCATGCCTGCGCCGCTCGACCACGGCCGCGCGGTCCTGCGCGTCTTCCAGCTCGGTTAGGAGCTGCGTCCAATCGCCACGGCTGACCGTTACGGTATCCTGGGTTTCACTCAGAATCTTTACGGCGTTCATCGGTACACCTCCCGGCGATGCGCGACGCGGTCGACGATCACATCGCCCTCCTCAATCGAGAACACGGCCCGCCAGTTGCCCTGACGCAGACGGAACACACCCGGTTCGCCCACCAGCGGAACGACGTTCGAATGCAGTTTGTCCGGCGCATCGGCGATCTTCTTGAGTCGCTCCAGCAGCCTTCGCGCCTCAGCCTTGGGCATAGCAGCGAGCTGCTTGAACACTCGCTGCGGAATAAGCAGCGCCATAATCTATGCTCGCTGATAGCGAGCATTCCAGTCAAATGAAATTTCTGGCCACAAGGAGCGGCGAACGGCGCAAAGGTGCCCCCGTTAGCATGTCTGCGCGGGTGGCGCCCCGACGCATGGGGGCGATCGCTTGGGAATTGGGCTAGTGCCGTTCCAACTTGTTTCATCTACCCTCACAAAAGATCCGGCCGGTTTCTCCTGCCCAGAGCCATTGACCATTGCTTTGGGCTGGAAAGGTTGGAACGGCACTAGTGTAGTGTCTCCTAATTGGCTATACAGTGCCGAGCCGAGCGGCTTGGCCGCTCCGCTGTGCGGAAAGCCTGCGGCTTTCCGCAACGCAGAGCAAGAGATTCCTTGTAGTTTGTTAGGCTTGCTGGCCGGGAAGGCTGAGCCTTCCCGCACAGCAAGCGGCGGAGCCGCCTGGAATGACGGGCTCGCGGATTGTATAGCTATTTCCGGGACGCCACACTAGTATGTTCGCATTCTGCCTCCCCCTAGCAGAATGCCCGATCCCCCTCCCACCTTCAGCGGACAGATCACGTGCTAATTGAACCGGACATTTCATATGCTAACGCGTGAAAATAATTCTCTGACAACTGCCGCGAAAGGTGATAACTGGATCGAAGTGGATCCTGGCCGATTGAAGTGAGAGTCTCATGGCGGGTCTGGATTCCTTCGCTCCTGGCTGGTTTTTCTCATTCAACATGGCTACGGACGCGTGCTGCCTTCGCCTTATGCGGGGGCGAGCAGAGGGCAAGCTCTGCTGCGGCGCATGCGGCCATCCCGCTTATCTCAGCTTCTGGACGAGTCAGGTTTAGAGCCGTCCAGGAGCAGCAAAGGGGGTTGCTTTATGGCTCGTTTTCCCTTGATCGCGATCGCATTCTTCCTGGTCACTTTGGGTGTGTCTACGTGGGCTCTCCGGGGCAACTCGGGAGTTGGGAAGCCGGCACCCGCTTGCGCGTCTCAGCCTACTTCCACTTCAAATGTGGCTACGTCTCCTGCCGATGTGATTGATGGCGCGAAGCACCCCGAGCTTATTCCCGATTTGGTTGCTTACCGCCTCTTCTTGATCACCGTGGCCGAACCGGAGAACGCAACGGCTGAACGAAAACAACGGCAGCGTGCGTTTCTCAGGGCGGCTGGAATCGAGGACGATGACCTCCGATCTGTTGTTAACGTGCTGGCCACATTCAAAGCAAACTACGATGATCTGGTTGAGCGCTACAATGACTCTGTCGATGTGGCCACCCGCGCCGGTCTCGAACCAGACCTACGGACCTTCCTGTCCCAGCAGGATGCGCTGGTGGAGTCTACACGGGAGGCTTTGAAGGCGACCCTAGTTGCCCAACGCATGGGTCGTGTCGAGGCTTATGTGCAACGCGAGAAGAGGAACATGAAAGTTGCAAAAGAGGACAAATGAAACGCGCGACCACAAGCCTACGCCTCATTGCTCCGACCGCACTTGTTTTGGCATTTCTACTCGGATTTGCCCAGAGAGGGCTGGGGCAGTGCCAGATCCAGATGTATCCCCAGTACAGCAGCTATTCAAGCTTCACAACGGACGGCACGCACATCTACACAAGCGTGACGGTTAGCGGGACAACCTATGGCTACTGCCCTCCGTGCTCCCCCTATGACTGTAACTCGGTTCTGCACACTCCGAAAGCGTTGAATGTAATTGGAAGCGTTGGCGGCTGGAGTACTGGAACGCCGGTGCACTGGAATTATTACTTGAACTATACGAACAACCAGAGTCTCGCCGCGACGGAGGGCTATGAATACACCTGGTGTTATTCCACACAGGTCCAGTGCACTGTAGTAGGCGTCTTCTACAATATTCTCCCGGCCGTGGGATACCTAAGTATCCTACACACAACACTCAGGCTCACGGTCGACATGGGCATGGGGACCTGCCTAACCCAGCCCTATTGCATTGGAGGGGTAACCCCGATCTGCTCCGAACCTGAAATTTTCGACGGTGCACCCTGCGCGGCCGGGTGGTTTTGTGGTTGCCTCGCCTATCGGCTTTCGAGGAGCCAGCCGTATTCGTGTATAGTCGCAATTTGCAACCCGACCGATGTACTTCCTGGACCGTGCGACCATTATTAGTGTTGAACGATGTTTGAGGGCTGCTCAGAACGAGTAGGGCGAGTGTTATTCCTCGCGCGTCTCGAAGCCGGGCAACGCGGCGCAGACGCGGTTGAGATCGAGGACCTAACTGTCGCCTTAATTGTCGAGGACCAGGGAGGGTTCCTCAAAGGAGTCTCTGCCCTTCCTGCGCATCGTAACACCGCGGCTCAAGCGGATCCCTGGCCTCACCGGCCATTCCTCCCTCCCGACCTCGCTAGCGACCTGCTTGCTCGAGTGGAGGCGCTCTGTCCGCGATCTCAGCCTGTTTGGGCGGCATCCGACATGCCCGTCTCAGAGGGTGTGAAGCGGGCATTTGCTGAGGCCGCTGACCTGCGCGATAAGCTGCGGCAGAGCCGGGTCGAGCCGCTACACTTGCTGGCAGCCATTGCGAGAGACGAGCCCAGCAGAGCCGCCCAGATCCTGACGGAGGCTGGGGTCACGCGGGAAAAGCTGGTCAACGCCATCCGAGAGGAGGCGACGGTCGAATCGAAGGACTGGCCTGTCGCGGAGCGCACGCGAGTTGCAGTGGGTCGGCCAGTCTTATCAACGCGGACAGGGGCTGTTAACTTCCTCGCATATCTCCGGGCGAGGACACGTGGCTCTGGGAGTATCGAGGTCGAGGACCTGCTCGTGGCCCTCCTCATCGAAGACCAGGGCGGGTTCTTGGACGCAATCTCGCTTGTCCCTGGGGTTGGTATCGACATATCTCACCTACCCCGGCCCCACCGGCCATTCCTGCCTCGCGAACTCGCTAACGATCTCCTTGCCCGAGTGGAGGGGCTCTGCAGCCGATCCCAGCCCCTGCCCCCGGGGGCAGACGTCCAGCGCTCAGAGGGTGTGAAGCGGGCATTCGCTGAGGCTGACCTCCTGCGGGACGAGTTGCGGCAAAGTCAAGTTGCGCCGTTACACATCCTGGCGGCGATCTTGGGAGACAAGTCCAGCAGAGGTGCCCAGGCTCTAAGGGAGGCGGGAATCACCCGCCAAGAGATACTCGGGGCCCTCCGAGGAGAGCCGTGATTTCGTTACTCTGAATTGGCCAAGTTCGGCGGTTTAATTTGCCCCACGTTGGCAGCGAACGGATACCCTGATTCGCGGGCTCTGTAAAAGGGGGTAGAGCATATATGAAGGGGGTGGCAGAGTGAGAGTTCGGCTTATTGGAACCCTGCGGATCTTTCAATCAGGAGAGCCCCAGAGTTTCTGAGACGCGAAACCCGGCGCTGCCTGCTTGAGCCGCGGCCTCACATTCGCACCAGGTGCCGCCGACTGCAAACGCTTGTTAGGCAGCATCATATCTGCCAAGGTACTCAGCCAACCCTCCGGTGATCATGAAACCCTTTACGTTGTTACAGGTAATATCCTGAACCAAGCCGAGATTCTGGAGAATCTGCAACATATTGTCCAGGTGCGAGTGGTCGTCGTTGAAACCGGTAGCGCAGTCCGTCAGCCGACGGACTGCGGCTCTTGGTGTCATGCCAAAGGAAAAGCCGCCCGTCAGCTGACGGGTCGCCACGGCGACCATGTGCCGAACCCGCCCGCCATTAAGATCGGCGGACCTTCGGCCGCGGCGGACGCTACCCCGCTTTCGCTCGGCTTGTGGCCTCCTAACGCTTCTTCAGAGTGACGGCTATACCGGCGCCCTCCATGTAGAAGATGGTTTCGAGGTCTGGGCTGCCCGTCACGGCCTTGACGTAATCAGGAACCAGGTCGACGTTGTGTGCCAGGATCAAGCCGCCGGGTCGCACCACCGGCAGCAACTTGTTGAGGTAGTCGACGTATCCCGGCTTTTCCGCGTCGATGAACGCTACGTCGACCGGGGCTTTCAGCTTCGCGATTTGCTCGTGAGCATTGCCTTCGACGACCGTCACCAGCTTTTCCACCCCAGCTTGCTCAAAGTGCTGGCGGGCCATCGCCGCCCTGTCGTGGTCGATCTCGAACGTGGTCAAGTGGCCCCCCGTGCTGTGCAACGCCAGGCAAAGCCAGAGGCCCGAGTAGCCGGTTGAGGTGCCGATCTCAACCACATTCCTGGCATCGACGGCCTCCGTGAACAGCCGTAATGCCTTTCCATCCTGCGCGGGAACACTAAGGTATGTCTGGTGGGACTTCACCATTTCATCGAGCACTGCAAGGATCGTCCTTTCCGCTTCCGTTTTCGCCAGCGACGGACTTGCTGGGTGCGAATCGCCGGCTCCAGGCGCTTGGAAAGCGGCTGCAAAGGCCAGGCCCAAAAGGAGGCCTGTGATGGACAGTGTGCGTCTCATTGCTTTTCCTCTCCTTTTTGCTTCTTGTAATCAACGGAACTCATAGCCGAGCACTCTCGACAAGCGGTCATGTCGCAGCGGAGGAGAAAAGGCAGCCGCTTGTAAGCTCGACTTCCCATAGACCTTGTTGAACCTCGCAAAAAATAGTGCAGCGCCGCCGCACCAGTGTCCTGTCCCACTCAATTATTGACAATGACGAATGTCGTCCGCAGTCCCTCACCCGTCTCCGTCAACTGACGGATTGACGGACAGGTGAGGGGGTCGACTGAACATTTTCGCTGTCAAACATTGCGTGGGACAGGGCACTAGAGTAAGCGTGCTCACCCGCGAATCGCGCCTCGGGAGAGCAGCGCTAAAGAGCGGGCCCGGCATTATACCTCGCAAACGTCAGTAGATCTGAAACCCCAGGGTGTGGAAGACGCCCTGAGTCAAGCCCAAGCGCATCCTTGCGGGTAGCCACAGTTGATTCGTCGCCCCGCAGAGCGGGATGAACCGTGGGCGCGTGGACGTGAAAAAGCCCATCCGTTGCGGCGGAGGAGAGCATCAACCGTGCCTACCAGCTTCCCCGTTGTCTCAGTAACGGATACCGCCCCCACAGTCCGGCTGGAAACGACAGAAGCTTCAAGCAGATCAATGGGTTGAATCCGTGAGCCGGTTGTCATAACATCTCGCCTTTCCCAGGGGGGAAGTACCGATTCTGAAAGCGGCGAGGAATGACGCCGAAGGAGCACGTGATGGTGAGATCGGTGGGCAGAATTTTGAAGAGGACCTTCCAAACGAAGTGGCTGCTGGCGGCGTTCGCGCTCGGCCTCGTGCTCGGCGCGCGGGCCGAAGAGCCGCGGTACTTTGCCATCCGCCAGGCGCGCATCGTCCCGGTTTCAGGGCCTGAGATCAAGAGCGGCACGGTGGTGATTGCCAAGGGCCTGATCGTGGCGGTGGGCGAGAACGTGACCATACCGCCGGAAGCCTGGGTGATCGAAGGAAAGGGCCTGACGGTGTACCCCGGCTTCATCAATGCGCTGAGCGACCTCGGACTGGGCGCGCCGGCGCTGGCCGCGCCCGGAGCACCAGGAGGCGGCGGGGGTCCCGCCAGGGGGCAACCCCAGCCGCAGCCGGCCTCTCAAGGTCCGCAAGATCGGCCCGCGAGCACGCCCTGGATGAATGCGGCAGACGAACTCAAGCCCGACGACAAGCGGCTCGAAACCTGGCGTAACGCCGGCTTCACGTCCACGCTGGCCGCCCCGATGACCGGTATTTTCCCGGGCGAAGGCGCGCTGGTGAACCTTGCCGGGGAGCGAGCTGGCCAAATGGTGGTGGCCGCGCCCAGCGCCCTTCTCATTACACTCCAGCCTCTGCGGGGCTTCGCAACCTTTCCCGACTCGTTGATGGGCGTGATCTCCTACGTGCGTCAGGTTTTTCTGGATGCCCACTGGTACAACCAGGCGGAGTCCATTTACCGCGCGCATCCGGCGGGGTTGGAGCGGCCCTCCTATGACCGGACGGAAATCGTTGTGAACGACGCGCTGGCGGCGGGGCGTCCGGTGTTGCTGCCCGGAAACACCGCGCAGGAAATCCACCGGGCGTTGACGCTGGCAGATCGCCTGGGCGCGCACGCCGTCATTTACGGCGGCCAGCAGGGCTACGCGGACGCCGATGAGCTTGCGGCAGCGAGGGTTCCAGTACTGGTGAACCTGAAGTGGCCGGAGAAGGAGAAGGACGCGGACCCCGAAGCGGAGGAACCGTTGCGCGTGCTCCGCTTCCGTGATCGCGCGCCATCGTCCCCGGCCGCGCTCCAGAAGGCAGGGGTGAAATTCGCCTTCTATTTTGAGGGGACCGGCGCTCCCAAGGACGCGCTCAAGAACGCGAAGAAGGCCATCGACGCGGGTCTGCCTGCCGATGCTGCCCTGCGCGCTTTCACTCTGAACGCCGCAGAGATCCTGGGCGTGGGCGACCGTCTAGGCTCCATTGAGCCCGGCAAGATTGCCAACCTGGCAGTGACCGACGGGGATCCTTTCAATGAAAAGACCAAGGTGAAAATGACCTTTGTAGACGGCCGCCGGTACGAAGTGCGCGAGCCCGGACGCCCCACGGCACCGCCTACCGTCAAGCTGACCGGGAAGTGGAAAATCAGCCTGACGGGTCCGCAGGGACCGGAGGAGGCTACGGCGGACCTTAGCATGGCGGCCGACGGTACGCTCACCGGATCGCTCACCGGCGCCTCCGGCGCCATGCTGGGGTCCATGGGCACGGTTTCGATCCGGGACGGCTGGGTGAGCGGCAACAAGTTCAGCTTCACGGTTAGCCTCACCGTCGGAGGCAACCCGGCCGACGTCATCTTCAGCGGGACGCTCGAAGGCGAGCAGATGAAAGGGACCGCGAGCGGCGGCGGCGCGTCCGTAGACTTTACGGGCACGCGCCCCGCCGGCACGGGTACGGCTGTAAACACCCACCAGGAGGTTGAGTAGATGAAGCGCGCATCTCGTTCGATAAGCGTGATGGCGAAGCTGGCCCTCCTGGCGGCTTGCGCTACCGGGGCTAGGGCTGCGGACGTCACGTTAATCAAGAACGGCACCATCCTCACGGTCACCAAAGGGACTATCGAAAACGGCGACGTGCTGATCCGGGACGGCAAGATCGTGGAGGTGGGCAAGGGGTTGACGGCGCCGGAGGGCGCCAAGGTGATTGATGCCACGGGTCAGTACGTGATGCCGGGTATCATCGACTGCCATTCGCACCTCGCCATCGCCGGATCAGTCAACGAAGGCAGCATCAGCGTCTCTTCAATGGCAAATGTCGCCGACGTCCTGAACCCCGAGGATATCGAGGTCTATCGCGACTTGGCGGGTGGCGTGACCACTGCCAATATCCTGCACGGGAGCGCCAATGCCATCGGTGGCCAGACCATTGTGATCAAGCTGCGTTGGGGAAAGCCGGCCAAAGACCTTCCCTTCGAGGGGGCGGTGCCGGGTATCAAGTTCGCCCTGGGAGAGAATCCCAAGCGCTCCGGCAGTCCGATTTCCGGAACCCCGCCGCGGTATCCCTCTACGCGCATGGGCGTGATGGACGTTTACCGCGAGGCCTTCTCGGAGGCGGTGGATTACAAGAAAGCCTGGGACGACTACAACCGCAAGAAAGCAGCAGGCGAATCGAGTTTGATTCCGCCCCGGCGTGACCTGAAACTCGAGCCGCTGCTGGAGGTGCTGGAGGGCAAGCGACTGGTGCACGTCCACTGCTACCGCGAGGACGAGATCCTGCAGATGATCCGTGTGGCCGAGGAGTTCCACTTCAAGGTTGCGACCTTCCAGCACGTGCTCGAAGGCTACAAGGTGGCGAATGAAATCGCCCAAAGCGGCGCGGGGGCATCCGCTTTTTCCGACTGGTGGGCCTACAAGGTGGAGGCCTACGACGCCATCCCCTACAATGCCGCGCTCATGACCGAACGCGGCGTCGTGGTCTCGATCAATTCCGACAGCGCCGAGGAGGCACGGCACCTGAACCAGGAAGCGGCCAAGAGCATGAAATGGGGCGGGCTTTCGCACGACGCGGCGCTGAAGCTGGTGACGATAAACCCGGCCATCCAGTTGCACATCGCGGAGCGCGTGGGCTCGATCGAACCCGGTAAAGATGCGGACCTGGCCCTTTACGACAAGGACCCGCTCAGCGTCTACGCGGTGGCGCAGAAGGTCTTGATCGATGGCCAGGTTTACTTCGACCGCCAGCAGGATATCGCCTGTCGCGCCGCACTGGAGAAGGAAAAGAAGGCGCTGCTCGAAAAGGAATCGAAAGCGGCCGAGGCCGCGAGGAGGCCCGTAAGGCCGGGTGCAGCCCCGAGGCCGGCACCGCCGGGCGCAACTCCAAGACCACCCGGAAAGCCCGGCGAGGCGGGTGACGGCGCGGCACTGTGAAGGCACAAGCAGCAGTAGCGCAGACCTGTTCTGTAGGTCTGCGGCTTTTAACTTCCTACAAGAACCGCACACGCAATCCGTCGGCTGACGGACTGCGCTACGTGCTTCTTCCTGACCCCCGTTGGGGATTCGAGAAATAGGTGAGCGTGCGGCGAGCCTTGCCCCTGCCGCGCAGAAGGAGATCGACGAAGATGAGACTTCGATGGATACTGCTAGCGCTCGCGGGCACAATGATGGCTGTGCTGCCTTTCACACCCTCGCTTGGTACCCACGCGGCGCCTAAGCCGGGCGCACCGGCGCACGTGTACGCCCTTCGCGGCGCAAAGGTCTACACGCTGGCTGGCTCGCCTGTCGAGAACGGCACGGTGGTGATTCGCGACGGCAAGATCGCTGCCGTGGGCCAGAACGTGGACGTTCCCAGCGATGCTGAGGTGATTGACGCCAAGGGCCTCGAGGTTTATCCCGGCATCTTTGACGCCGTGAGCGACCTGGGCTTGACGGAGATCGAGGCCGTGTCTGCCACGGTGGACACCACCGACGTCGGGAACTACAACCCGCAATTAGTGGCCATGACGGCGGTCCACCCGGCCAGCGAGCTGATCCCCGTGGCGCGGGCCAATGGCCTCACGCACGCGGTCGCCGCGCCCCTCGGCGGCGGGGGCGGCGGATTCTTCGGTGGCGGCGGAGGTGCCGTGATAACCGGCCAGGCTTCAGCCATCAACCTGGCGGGCTGGACGGTCGAAGAGATGCTCATTCGCCGCTCCGTGGCTATGGTGGTGAACTGGCCCACGCTGCAGACCCGGGCCTTTGACCCCGCCGTCCGTAGCGTCCGCGAGCGCCCGTTCACTGAGGTGAAGCAGGAGTACGACAAGAAAATCAATGAGCTGGCGGATTGGATGGAGCGAGCGCGGCATTACGCGCAGGCCATGGAAAAGGGCTCGAGCGAGAACTACGACCGCGACCTGAAGCTGGAAGCTCTTGTGCCCGTCGTGCAGGGCAAGCTGCCGGTGCTCGTGGTGGCCAATCGCAAGCGTGCCATTCGCGATGCGGTGGAGTTCTGCGCGAAGCAGAAGCTCAAGATGATTCTGGGCGGCGCGTCCGAATCTTACAAGGTCAAAGACCTGCTGGCCTCCAAGCACATTCCTGTGATTCTCGGGCGCACGCAGTCTCTGCCCGAAGACGAAGACGCACCCTACGATCAGTCGTACGCCACTCCCGGCCAACTGCAGGCCGCCGGCATCAAAATCGCCTTGGCCAGCTTTTCGGACGCGTCCTTCGCGCGCCGCCTGCCTTACCAGGCCGCCAACGCCGTTGCCTATGGACTCCCCTACGATGAGGCCTTGAAAGCCGTCACGCTCTATCCCGCTCAGATCCTCGGCCTCGCGGACCAGCTTGGTACTATCGAGCCCGGGAAGATGGCGGACCTTATCGTCACGGATGGCGATCCGCTCGCCATCCCGACGCAGGTCCGTTATCTGTTCATCCATGGCCAGTTGACTTCAACCGACAACAAGCACTTGAGGCTCTACCAACAATACCGCCAGCGTCCGTGAGAAGGATGCGCGGAGAACCTTTCTGCCTTTACAACTGGGCTATTTGCTCACGCGATTGCGAAGGTGACCGTAGCCGGCTTGGCGGGTTTCTTGTTTTTTTCGAGGCGGTCGGCAAGGACACGAAGTGCGAGGGCCTCGACCTTGGCGATAGCCTCATCACGGTTTTTCCCGTAGGCCATCACGCCTGGGAGATTGGGAATTTCGGCAATCCAACGACCGTCTTCCTCACGGTCGATCTCAATCGTGAAGGCCATCGGGTCGAACCTCGTCTTGCTGCCAATCTCGCAGCCAGTAATATGCTGCGTTCACGAAGAGCTTCCGTCAAGCGCCATATTCCGCTCCGGCGCAGCTTCAGGTTGTCTCAGAATCGCCAGCGGCTCTGCGCGCCTGGGGAGACGCGAATCCCCGGCCTACAGATTCGAAGTTGGACGTTCACAAAGAAGCAACGACTTAGACAGAGTGCTACCAATTGAGATAACACGATACGAAGCCAGTGTTTATGCGGCTCTGGCGAGAGTCGGTGGGCAGTTGGTAGCACTCGGCATTGGCGGGCAGTGGTCACTGACGGGGGTGCACGACAAAAAGGTTGGTCACTTCAATTGTCACTCGAAATTCTGCCATAGCGTGTTGCTTGCGCGCGGGGTGGACCTTACCCCTTACCCTTGGCCGAGCCTTTGCGGCGCATCCTGAGCCAAATCTGACGCATTGGCGGCCATGCTGAGCGGGTCTGCGGCGGCGGGCGGCTAGTACCTCCTGATCTCCGCGCTTCTCAAGTTCTCGACCCTCCTGCCCGGCAAATCGCGCAATGGCTTGACAGGACACTTACCGCGGCACCCGTTTCAGGCAAGGGTCTCCCCCTGCCGGCGTGGGCGCAAGGCGGGTGGGAGCAGTTTCAAATGCGATATACGTGCTGGTCCTCTTGGTTTTCCTGGGGGCTGATGCCTGCCAAGGGAGCGGCTTGCAGTAAGTGGCGATTCTCCCTCTGCGCCGGGGGAATCCGAAAGGTTCCTAAAAAGATTTGTTGATGGCGTGCACGTAGACGACAACCAGCACTACCATGGCAATCGTTGCTGCCACAGCGACAGCAATCGCGATTTGCACACCCTTGCTGAGGTTCTGCTCGACGTACTGAACCTGTGAGAACGTAATCTGCACCGACGAGGCCTGGCGGTCGGGTAGCATCGTGAAGGTGTCGGTGTCGATCGTCTGGATGTTCCCGTGATATTCCTTGCCCGTCGTGGTCTTGACCTGGATGTGATGACCGACGCCCAGGCCCAGCACAGTCCGGCGGGCCTCGACGGCGTCCGGTTGACCTTTCGCCCGGTAGAAGAGCATGGTCGGCTTAACCTCGGTCACTTGGCTATAGGCGACGTGGCGTGGAGGTTCCTTGGGCTTGGGTCGCAGCTCAAATCCATCTTCTGCGAGAAAGACCAGCGACCCTTTCAGCTTCTTCCCGTCAGCCAGTCGTAGCTTTAGATTTGCGCCGACTCCGTACTGGATAATCTCTTGCCTGATAAGCTCCGGATTAGTGGATGTCTCGGCGGCGAGGGTAGGGATATCGCCCAACGACCAGACCCCGATGGAAAACCCGAGCGCAATCGCGAGCAGCCTGTATGATCGGCACATAAGTGCCTCCTTGAAACGATTGAGTCCCGAGAGTTCTAGCCGGAACTTCCGTTTTCATTTCCCGACCAACCAGTAATGTACACCTTACCGCCTCCGCGTGCTGCGGAGTTGTCCAGGGGGTACCATGCTGAGGGGGCTCAGGGTCTGGCCTGACGGAGTTTTTTCTTTTGAATTTCAGGTTTTTCGACGAAGTAAGTTATTTAGAATGAGTAGGACACTTGATCTTACGTCTAACAAGCAAGATATTGTTAACTTTCCACGCCCGCAGCGTGTCATGCGAGCCAGCGGACCCTCAACTTAGCGGGAATCGTCGCACGCGCTTCGACACACACCGGCGGGCTATGGCGCGCGCCAGATGACCTTACCGTGCTTCTCAAACATCATCAGGGAAGTCGTAGAGGTGTCTTCGGTCCGGAATTCGGCCAACGTTTGACCATCATGTTCTAGGGCCAGTGCGTAAGGGTATAGGGCGAGCGAGTAACCTTCCAAGTTTGCTTTCTGTGTTAGTGCTTCGCTGAATGACGGTACTTTCTGACCCTTCTCTATCAGAAATAGATTGGGACCACCGACCGTATCGGCGAGAACTACTTTTGCTTTGCCCGTAGCATCGTACATCTGCAGCCTCGGGCCATCGGCGACAAAAAACTCAGATCGTCTACGGCCCTCTGCGTCCTCTAATACGAACGTCGTTGCCTCGACAACTCCGCGGTCTGTGCGGACGAGATTACAAGTGAGCAGCAAGGTGAAGGCTGGCAGTAGTGCCAACAAGGCTGCCTGCCTCAGTCTCTGGTTCTGCCGCTCCAGCTTCTCCAACCGTTCGACCACGGTCTGCCCGTCGAGCAGGTAGCACAGCGCGGCCCGTAGGCCGCAACCCAACATGCCTTGGGGCCTTGTAGGGCCGGGGCTTGCCCCGGCCTCCCGAGGGGCGGCCCAAGATCACCGATCGAGCCCTCACCGCCAGTGCCGCTGCGTGATCAAATGTAGAAATTCGAAAGGCCTCCCCAAGGGGCGGCCCTACACAAGACGAACAATGCTTGCCAAAAAAACAAGAACTTACGACCTGGCACTGCAGAGTGTGTGCAGTTCAAACTCTGCGGCTCTCATTCTGATAAACGTCAACTGATTGGTTAACATGCAGATTTCAGGCGGAGACTCCAATCCGGTTTCCGGGAAAGAAGAACTCAGGTCCGATGACCCAAAATCAGTATGTATGACTCCTGACGTACGGTACAACCACGGCTTCTCTCTCCTGGAGATGATGACGGTAGCGGCTCTCATCATGATCCTAACGACAATTTCCTCCCCCTTTTTCCATACAGCGGTCGTGGGGGGGCGCGAAGCGGTTCTCCGCGGCCAGCTCTTTACGCTCCGCTCCCAGATCGACCGCTTCACGCTCGACAACTATCGCGCTCCTGCCGACCGCAGGCCGATGCTATCGAGGGGGCCCTCTCGCAGAGGCTCACCCGCCAAGAAGTGGTCACCGATGGTGGTCAGTGCGAAAAACCATCTAGTGGCGACGCAGCGGAGTCTGAGGCTCTAGCGCGAACCAATGCAAAGGGTTAGCTGGCGCGCCTGGGGAGACTCGAACTCCCGGCCTACAGATTCGAAGTCTGCCGCTCTATCCATCTGAGCTACAGGCGCGCACTGGCAGTTTACCCCATGTTCGCAGTTCCCGCTACGCCATTGACTTTACACAACCCGCCTGGCAAGTGGCGTTGTCGTGGCGGTCTATCCGTCAACTTGACGGACTGGCCGTGGATGACCGCCGTGAGTACCCCTCACCCGGCCCGCCAAGGCGGGAGCACCCTCTGTCCGTCATCTGGCGGTCAGAGGGCAGAGGGGAGGGGGAGTGGTCCCGTCGGGTTCCGGCCCCAGCGGGCTTGATTTCGTGTGGTATACTACCGCCGTCCCAGAGGGAGTCGAAAGGTTCAGGCCAGATGCGAACGCTAGGAGGCTCGCCGGTGACGTAGGGGCGAGCGGCGCTCGCCCGAGGGCCGAACGCCGTTCGGCCCTACTCCGCGCGCTCTGCGCCGACCCCGCAGGTGCGGGGTATCCTCAGATCCCAACTGCCGAACAAGGAGAAGCAACATGTCGGACCGATGGGTTTTCCTCACGGCGTTTCTGACGGTGGTGCTGATTGTAGCGGGGGCTTTTGTCATTCCGGAGTTTTTCGCTTACGAACTTGTGAAGTCTTTGATCTACCTCGCGATTGCGCTGCTGGTCTTCTTTGGTGAAGACAGATTCAGCTATATGCTCGGCATCGTTGTGCCGCCCCTGTGGTTTATTCTCGATATCCTTTTGGGTGAACTCTTCGGTGACTTTAGTATTCTCTTCGGCTTCGTGACCGGCAAGCCATCGCCGCCCATGGATACACCCCTTCACGGGTTTTCGCTCCTGACGGAAATCCTTCTTGTGATTCTGTGCGTGCGAGTTTGGCGAAAACAGGTTTCGGAGAAGTTCTTCGGCAAGACGTTCGGCATCTGCCTGGCAATCGCGATTGCGTATGTCGCCATCCTGGCGGGTTGGCACTTCGGGACGATCACTGGGACCGGCCGGTTCCATTAGCCTGTGGACCGTTCGGGCGCCGGGAAAACCCTTCAGACCATCGAACGACTGATACGAACGCCGACAGCCAAGCTAGCTACCACAACTGCCTATCGTAACTACGCCCTCGCCTGTCCCTGCGGGCCACCCTCGTCCCATCTCCAATCCCCAATTGCTGCGGTGTGCCCCTACAGGGCTGCGTCTCGGCCACATTTTACACTTGACGAAAGAGCGTGCTATTCTCGCTCTCTACAGTGAGCGGCGTTTATGAAGACTAAGATGACCGCCATCGTGGGAGGTGGCCCAGCGGGAGCTTTGGCTGCCGAGAAGCTCGCGCGGGGTGGGGCCCGAGTTGTGGTGTTCGAGGAGAAGACAGGCTGGGAAAAGCCCTGCGGAGGTGGGCTGAGTCACAAGGCGCTGCGACGCTATCCTTTCCTGGCGGAGGTCACGGGGCATGGCAAGTCCGTTCGGGATGCGGAGTTCGTAGCTCCGGAGGGCGCCTCGGTGTGTTTCCGCTTGCGCCAGCCTTTGGTGATCTACGCGCGTTGCACGTTGAACCAAATGCTGCTCCGCGCCGCCGAAGAAGCGGGCGCACAAATTATCCCGGACAGGATTCTGGGTTTCCGGCGCGCCGGATGGCGCTGGGAACTGCAAGGCCAGCGGGGGACTTACGCTGCGGATTTTCTTGTGCTGGCGGCGGGGGCGCGCACCCGCCTGCGCCGGCTCTTCGTGGAAGATTTCGGCGCGGGGGATTTCATGCTCACTTTAGGCTACTTCGTGCCTTCCGCGGACGACCTGCTGCGCATTCAGTTTTTCCAGGATTTCGAGGGCTATGCCTGGGCCTTTCCCCGAGTGGACCATCTCTCCGTAGGGATCTGCGGAAAAGTGGGCAAGAACCGCATGTCCGCCTTGCGGGAAAGGCTCCAAGGCTTTATAGAGCGGTTCGGTTACTCGACCCAGAATGCCCCGATTTACAGCCACTTGCTTCCTGCGCTCACGGTTGAAAGTTGGAACAACTTGCGCTTGGCGGGCACGGGCTGGGCCTTAGCGGGAGACGCGGCTGGCCTGGTGGATCCGGTGACGGGTGAGGGAATTTACTACGCGATGCGCTCCGGCGAATTGCTTGCTGAATCGCTGCTGGCTGAGGCGCCGGAGCTGTATCCGGCGCGTGTTTGGGAGGAATTCGGGAAGGCGCTGGCTCTCGGGGCACGGCTGGCTCACCTGTTCTATTACGGCGACTTTCTCGGCGAGGCGGTGACGACACGCCTGGTGGAGTTCGGCGCCAAGAGTCACAAGTTCCTCGAGGTGATACAGGATTTGATTGAAGGGTCACAGTCCTACCTTGGACTCACTGCACGCCTCTACCTCGGCCTCACGCGGACGCTTTTTGAGGTTGCTGCGGCCTCCCTTTCGGAGGCATGGGCCGGGTCGAAGGCCGCGTAGGCGCTGGTACTTCGTTGCGTAGGTCAGTGTGATAAGGGAGCTGGAAGGGCCGGACTTCAGCCCGGCCGACCCCCCCGCACCCGTCCTTCGGTTCGCCGCCCAGAGGCTCTGGGCCGCCCGGCCTGGGGGTCTCCGCGAGCACCACCCCGGCAAGGCCGGGACAGGTGCCGGTGCTCCCCTACCAAGGTTCATTTCCATGCCTACTAAATCTTCAGAACTCTTCCAGAAGGCGCTCCGCCTGATGCCTGGAGGCGTCAACTCCCCGGTTCGCGCTTTCCGCGCGGTAGGGGGAGACCCCGTTTTTATAGCGAGCGGGAAAGGCTCCTCCATCACCGATGTGGACGGCAAGACCTATATCGACTACGTTCTTTCTTGGGGACCCTTGATTCTCGGCCATTGTCATCCGGAGGTTGTCGAAGCCCTTGCCAGGGTTATGGGGACCGGAACGAGTTTTGGCGCCTGTACTGCCGCGGAGGTCGAACTGGCCGAACGCCTCTCGGAAGCCTACCCTGCCATTGAGCGCGTGCGACTGGTGAATTCCGGGACGGAAGCCACGCTGGCGGCGTTGCGCGTGGCGCGAGCAGCCACGGGCCGGGAAAAGGTTCTGAAATTCGAAGGCTGCTACCATGGTCACGGCGATAGCTTCTTGGTCAAGGCTGGCTCCGGCGTGGCGACCCTCGGTTTACCGGACAGCCCGGGCGTGCCTAGAGCGCTGGCCGAACTCACCGTAACCTTGCCCTTTAACGGCCCGGCAGCGCTGGAAGAGGCTTTCCGCGTCCATGACCACCAATTCGCCGCCGCAATTGTGGAGCCCGTCGCGGGCAACATGGGTTGCGTGCCCCCACGACTCGGGTTCCTCGAAAAGCTACGCACCCTGACGGCGAAGCAGGGAACAGTGCTCATCTTCGATGAGGTGATGACGGGATTCCGAGTTGCCTACGGGGGCGCTCAACAGCTTTACAAGATTCATCCGGACCTCACGACTCTGGGTAAGATTATTGGTGGCGGGCTGCCCGTGGGGGCCTACGGCGGCAAGGCGGTGTTGATGGACCTTGTGGCGCCGGCCGGGCCGGTCTACCAGGCGGGAACACTTTCCGGGAACCCGCTGGCCGTGGCAGCGGGACTGAAAACTCTGGAAATCCTGCGCCGGCCTGGTACCTATGAGCGGCTGGACGCGCTGACAGAAAAACTTACGTCGGGCCTCGCCTCCGTAGCGGCCAGAGCAGGTGTGCCGCTCACCGTGAACCGCGTGGCCTCCATGTTCACGGCCTTCTTTAAGGCTGATCCGGTTACAGACTACGCATCGGCCAAGCGAGCCGACTCGGCAGCGTTCGGCCGGTTCTTTCGCGCCCTCCTCGAGCGTGGGGTTTATCTTCCGCCTTCGCAGTTTGAAGCTGCCTTCCTCTCCACAAGCCACAGTGAGGACGACGTCGCAACAACCCTCCAAGCAGCCGCGCACGCATTGACCTCGCTCCGACTTTAGGAAATCCGGCAGGCAAGGCTCATTTGACCACGAAGCAACTGCGCTTGTGACCGTATACGCTCTCGCCCTCTTGATGCTCCTGGTGCTGACTCCGCTCCTATGGAAGCCCCACACAGGCCCGCAAGTTCTCACCCAATTCCGCCGATATAGGGAATAGTGGCTTGGTAAGGCGGACCGGAGCGGGGACGGAGAGGAGTCTTAGTCCGGAAGAACTCCCAGACTGAAGGGATTTGCGATTGACGATTGCCGATTGACGATTGCAAGAGACAAAGGCGGAAGTAGGAAATAGGAAGTAGGGGCGGCAGGGGATTGACGATTTTCGATTGTCGATTTTGGATTTTGCAGTTTCGAGTTTCCAGTTTCGCTTTTCCATTTTCGAGCTTGGACTTTTGACTTTCAACTTTCGACTTTCAACTTTTTTAAGAGTTTCCATTTTCGCTTTTCCAGTTTTGAGTTTCAAGGAGGGAACCAAAATGCTGAACCTCCTCCGGAGTTCACTGGTGCGACTTCATAAAGACGAAGCCGGTCAGGGCCTGGTTGAATACCTGTTAATTCTCGCGCTGGTGGCTTTCGCGGCCACGGCAGGAATGAGAAGCCTGGCGACGGGATTGAACAGCGCGTTCACCAAGGTCAGCAGCATCGTCGGCCAATACATTTCCTAGTGCCGTTCGAGCAAGCCATTGCCGATTGCCGATTGGCGATTGCAAAAGAGAAAGGCGCGAATAGGAAGTAGGAAGTGGGGGGGCGAAGCGGTTGCCGATTTTCCGTCGGCTGACGGATCACGACTTTCGATTGCCGGTTTTGGATTGCAAAAGATAGACGTTTGCAAAATATGGTGAGGCCATCTTCTCTAGCGGGTCGCCGCGGCGACTCCCCAGCCCGCAGTTGCAGGACGCTGAGGTCTGCCGAGGCGGATTCACCGTGGCGAAAGTCGCCGCGCTGCGGCGACTGGTTACAAGAAGTGGCGTCACCATAACGTGCAGCAACCCATAGCTGACAGGAGGAGAAAATGCTGGAGGGGGGAGTTGAACCCCCATGCTCCTTGCGGAGCGCGAGATTTTGAGTCTCGTGCGTCTGCCAATTCCGCCACTCCAGCGCGCTGATGATTCTAGCAACTTCTCGCGAGGCACGACAAGCCGAAAAGGGTTGCCAGCCCGCGCGTGGGCAAGCGGAACGGCGGCTGATACACATCGCGGGCTAAGCGGGCCTCCCGCAAGTGGGAAACAAAGGCGCGCGCGAGGCTCTCGGTGCGGGTCGCAGCCTTCGCTGCCACGACCCGTCGCGTCCAAATGACGGTTTGCCAGAATCAGCGCACCACCTTCCATGACGAATTCGTCGCTCGAGCTTCTTCGATCCGCAGTCCTGATCCTGAGTCTTTCTTCCTTGGCGCTGGCGGTTGGGGTCTTCTTCTGGATGGAGATTCGTTATCACGGTCAACTCGCCCATGAAGCGCGGCGGTTGATGTTGTCCAACCTTTTGATTCCCTCCTGGGGTGCGGGAACACTGCGCGAGGTGTGGTTGTCCAGTGGGCGGTCAGATCGGCAAATCCTCGAAGAGATTCTGGTGGCGCATCGGCAGGCTCTCGAGGCTGGGCAGGCCGACCAGTTTGAGCATGCGGTCATCGATTCGGGGGTCTATGAACACTGGCTTCAGCAGCTCCGCGCAGGTTCCGTCCGCCGGCGGGTCACTGCCGCCACTCGGTTGGGCCATTTCCACGACCGGCGCGGCGTTCAGGCTCTGGTAGCGGCCGCACAAGACCCATCGCCGCAAGTGGAGCTGGCTGTAGCGCTGAGTCTTGGCCGATTGAAGGACCCCGCCGGCCTGCGGGCTTTGGTTGCCCTCGCCAAGAAATCCCGAAGTGCGATCCCCGACCTCACGCTGACAGGAGCGCTGGCGGCATGTGCCGAGAGCCCTGCGGCTCGGCTCGTGTCCCTCCTCGAAGGTCCTGCAGATCGTACGCGGGTAATCGGGGCGTGGGCGCTGTCGGAAGTCTCTGACCTGACGGTACTCCCGCAACTTCGCCGCGCCGCCCAGGACCCCGAGCCGGAGGTCCGTGCTAAAGTCGCGCGCGCGTTGGCCCGCATTCCCGGTCGAGAATCGGTGGAAGCGCTGCGCCTCCTGGCTCATGACCCCGTGTGGTTTGTCAGACTGCGCGCCTTTGATGCGCTGGGCAAACTAAGTGACCGGGTGGGGGAGGCTATGGCGCTCGCTGGCCTGGCGGATGAAGTCCGCGAAGTTCGTTACCATGCCGCCTATGCCCTTCGCCAGATCGCTGGCATGAAGGCTGAGGTGGCGATGAGGGTGCTCGTCACTCGTTCGCGCCGGGACTTCAACAGCCTGCTCTCCGAGTGGGAGCGCGCCGGTTTTCTCTGGCAGGTGGCCGGCGGTCTGTCGGCGCGCGACCCGAAGCGGTTCCAAGAAAGCTGTGAGTTCTTGCGAGCACTTATTGCCGCCGGCTTCACGCGCGCTCTGAGGAATTTCGTGCTGGTCTTCCCGGAACTTAAGGTTCGACTGCGGCTGGTGCGTCTTTTGGCCGAGGCGGCATCTCCGCAAGTGCGCAGGGACTTGCGGGCTGTCGTTGGCAAGCCAGCGTGTGACCGCCGGGTTGCCGCAGCCATCTGCGCGCGCCTCGCTGACGCAGGTGAGGCGGTCTCGGCGGGGGCGGGTTCCTTTGCGGCCTGACGGACGATGAGTAAACCTTGCCTCCTGGGTGCTGTGGGGTTTCCAGGTGGTGGTCTTCGGCTACTTCGTAAGCCTGATCGCCCTGAACTTTCTGTTGCTTTTCCTCTCCTCCTTATGGCGTCGGCGATATAAGCAGAAGTCTTTGGTCCACTCCATCGATCTGGAGGCTCTGGCAAGCTTGGGGGCCCTCGTAGGAAGAGTGGCGTGGCGGGCTCCCGCGCGGACGGCCAAGGGAGGGGGGAAATTGCCACCCTTCAAAATAACCGAACCTTGAACGTCATATACTTCTTCGGGCTCTTGCGGAACTCCGTCAGAAATTCCTTCAAGGACTGTGAACTCTCGCCCAAATTATTGTAAAGCGTCGGGTCGGTGGAAAGTTTGCCGAGCGTGCCCTGTCCCTGCTCGATGCGCGTGGTGATGATGTTCAACCGATCGAAGGTCTCGTTCATGCGGTTATAGAGCTGGGGGTCAGTGGCGAGTTTGCCGAGCGTGCCCTGGCCCTGATGGACGTTATCCATGAGGTTGTTCGCCCGTGAGACCAGTCGGTTCACATTGTCATAGGCCGAGGGGTCGGATATGAACTTAGCCAGGCTCCCTTTGCCATGTTGCACGTCATCAATGACTTGGTTGAGGCGGTCGAGGGTCCCCACGCTCCGCTGATAAAGCGTCTCGTCGGCCATGAGTTTGCCGAGCGTCCCCTCGCCGCGTTCCACGCGGTTCACCAAACGCTGGACGCCTCCCGTGGTCTCGTTCAAGCGGTCGTAAAACCCTGGGTCGTAAATGAGCTTGCCCATGGAACCCTTGCCCAACTGAACCTGGGCGGTGATGTCGTTGAGCTTGGCGCTCAGGACGCGCAGGTTGGAAATCACGTCGTTGGCATTCTGCACGACCCGCTTGATATCGGCTTCCTCGGAGCTTTTCACCTCGCTCCCGTCGGGGATTATCGGTTGGCCAGGGCTACCGCGCGTGATATCCACATAGCTCTCACCGAGCAGCCCTACGGTCTCCATCGTAGCTGCCGAGTCCGTGCGAATCTCATCCTGGTAGGCTCGTGCGACCCGCATCACCACTTCGACGGCGCGTTCGCGTTCGGGGTACGGAGATACCCTGAGCCGTTCCACATTGCCCACCGGGATGCCTGCCAGGCGCACTTGGGCGCCCTCGCGCAAGCCGCCGGCGCTGGAAAAGTACGCTTTCACCGTGTACCGCCGGCTCAAGAATCCGACCTGACCGCTGATGAAAAAGATGCCGAGGGCCAGAATCGCCAAGCTGACAATCACCATGGTACCGACTCGAAGCTGAGCCCAAGTTATCCGTTCGCGTTGCGGCATGGTTCATCTCCTTCCCGCAGTGTTCACAAGCCTATTGTAGTCCAACCCCCTGAGGAGGGCGAACTCAGATCAGAAACTTACGCAGGTAGGGGTCCTGGGTGTGTACCAGTTCCTCTTGCGTTCCCTCGAAGTACACCTCGCCATCGCGGAGGATGAGGAAGCGCGTGAGGGGCGGCGGGCCCGGCTGGTCCGCCGCCCCGATGGGCACCAGGGCTTGCGCTGGCGCGGAGAAGGCGAAGTTGGCCAGGACGTAGGCATCCTGAAGGCGGTGCGTGACGATCACCGAACTGACGTGCTGGACGTCACGCAGTTTGGCAATCAACATGTTGATGGTGTGGCTGGTGACCGGGTCCAGTCCGGCGGTGGGGGAGTCGTAGAGCATGATGGCGGGTTCACTGATGACGGCGCGGGCGATGGAAACGCGGCGGCGCATCCCTCCCGACAGTTCCGCAGGCATCTTTTCGATCGCCTCCTCCATCTCGACGAAGCGCAGCACTTCCCGCACGCGGCGCTCGATAGCCGCTTCATCGCTGAGGCCTTCCTCGCGCAAACGGTAGGCTACATTCTCATAGACTGAAAGCGAGTCGAAAAGCGCGCCCTCTTGAAACACAATGCCCATGCGCTTGCGGAAAGGGTGGAGTTGAGTCTCCGAAAGGGGAGTCAGGTCCTGGCCCTCCACGAATACCTGCCCCGACTCCGGTTTCAGAAGGCCCAGGATGAGCTTCAGCAGAACGGATTTTCCCGCGCCGGTGACCCCCAGCAGAATCAACGTCTCGCTGGTCACGACCCGGAAGGATACGTTCACGAGGACGCGTTTCTCATCGAAGCTAAGCGAGACGTTACGAAGCTCGATGGCAGGCGGTGACTTCATGCGGAGAACAAGAACCTTTGGTAGCCGGCGAAGCCGCGCCGGGGGAGGCCGGAACGCCCGGCGCAGCTTTCGACAGGACATTCTAGCGTGGCCGCGCGCGAAGCTGTTAGAAGAATCCAATCCCAATCAAGAACTTGGTAATGAAGAAATCCAGGAGCAGAATCAGGACGATGGCAACCACGACCGCTTGCGTGGTCGAGCGGCCTACACCCTCGGTTCCACCCGTCGTACGGAGCCCAAAGTAGCAACCCACCAGGGAAACCACGACTGCAAAGATAAAGGGCTTCATCAACCCCTGGGTGACATCCTGGAAGGTCAGCGCCTGGTAGGCGGAAGTCCAATATTCCTCGCTGCTCAAATGCACGGTGTAGAAACTAACGAAAAAACCGCCTAGCATGCCGAAAAAATCGCCCAAGATCGTCAAGAGCGGCAAGGTCAAAATTGTGGCAAACAGGCGCGGGGTGACCAGCTTGCGCAACGGATCCGTGCCGAGTGCCCGCATCGCGTCGATCTGTTCGCTGACCAGCATCGAGCCGATTTCCGAGGCGATCCCGGAACTGTTCCGACCCGCCACCACCACCGCCGTGAAAACGGGACCAAGCTCCCGTACCAGGGAGATCGCGACCACTTGCCCCAGCAGGCCGACCTCGCCAAACGTGCTCAATGTGCGGTAACTTTGCAGTGCCAGCACTCCGCCAGTGAAAAAACCCGTGAGCAATACGATGGGTAATGAGCCGAACCCGATGATGTCCATTTGGATAAGCGTGTCGACGATGTAGCGAGGCGGCGTGAAAGCATGCCGCACGGAGCTGACCAGCAGGAAGGTAAACTCCTGGACTGCCAGCACCCTGCGCTTCACGAAACTCGCCACGAAGGCACTGATCATCGGATTCCGCAACATTAGTGAGGTCTACATGGAACAATGACAACGAACGTTAGCGCACGCCGCCGGTCCGCCGTGGCGGAACTTTACTCGTGCCCTCGCACCGTCCCGTGCCCCGCACCAGATCGTACGGACCGGTGCAGGCCCTGCAGCACGTGGCGCAAGGGCAGGGCGTGCCGAAAGAGATACCGCCTGGAAACCCTTAAAGCGGCGAAAGTCCGTGGGGTATCCCCGCAGCCGCTTTGCAGGACCCGCCGCGGCGGGAAGCCGTGCCTTGGCGTCCATGGCTGTGGTTATAATATGCAGGCCTCCCCCTTGAACCAAGCGCTCTTTTTCACACCCAGGACACTTTAGGCACCAAGAATTTTGAAGTCAAGCGGCAAGGGCCTGTTTTGTCTCCAGGCCGTGGACAACGACTTGGCCCGTGGATAGGCGCCACGCTGCGCGGTGATTCTTGCCACCCAGTTTAGGGCGGCCCCCGAGTGGGTAGATCGGCAGTTACTTGTCCGGATCGCCTCAACAGCAACCTTCCCCGCATTGCGGAAGCTTACGGGCCAGAGCCCCAAGGCCTTGGGGATACTGTGGCTGCGGTTTCGGGTGGACTCCATCCCTCGGTGAGCCGACGAAGAGGGCAAGAAGAGCGCTGTTGGCGGAGAACCTTCAAATGAACAAGAAATAAAAAGAGGGGGAATCCACTTCCCCCTCCAAGCGTCGGGTCTTGGGTCTAAACTCTGCACCGGCCCCGGCAATCATTCTTGACCGTCCGGTGCCGGTCTACTTACTGTCAGGCACGCTGCTTTCCAAACAGCCAATAAACTACGAGAAATCGGGTCTTGACCTAAGTCTTTTAATATCCATAAGTTAACGAGCCCGCGGGCGCGCGACAGCTTACTCAGCGCTCGGGGGAGATCTCTGTATTTCTATATTTGGGAGTTAGGAATACAGATTTTCGCAGATTTGCCGTAGCCGAGATGTCGGGTTCGAACACTCAGCCCCGATCCCGACGTTGACCTTTACCCCGCGTTTTCAACCTGACTGTCTTGAAGCTCATCCGAGATGGTTTCGGCCGATGTTGTACGTACAAACCTAATCCCGCTCTGCGGGACGGGCCGACTTCCCGCGGCAAAGGCTCCCAGTCCAGCGGCAAGAACCGCCACGGAAGCGGCATGGCTGAGGTGTCCAATTTGGAAAGTCCGCAATTTCTCGCCAATCGACATCTTCCCGTGCGCGGCGGTGTCCGCGGCTTGGCCCTGGGCGAGGCGAGCGACTTACCGAACCCCCAACCGCTGCTTTCGCCATACCAGACCCGCGGCGGCCTTTTCGAGCAAAGTGTTCAAGAGTCGGTGCCCCCTCTCAAGCTGCTTCGGCCACAGGACATGAGGGTTTTGAGGGTCTCACCGCGAAGCTGGCCTCCGAGAACTTGCTTGACGTTTTGCGCGTGGGCAGAGTTTAATACCGTGCCGGATTTGCCAGAGCATTTTAGGCTGGCGAGCGGCGGTCCGCAGGGGCGTATCAGGCACTGCGCGCCCCTGGGGCAATCCGCGCTGAACCGGGACAACGTCTCACGCGCTTTTGATGATTGATATTCATTGCCATCCCTTGACCGGACTCGATGACGGCGCCAAGTCGTTCGAAGTGTCGGTAGCCATGTGCCGGATGGCAGCCGCCGACGGCATCACCCATCTAGTGGCTACTCCGCATTGCAATTACACTTACGCCTTCGACCCTGAGATCACCCAGGAGAAGATTACCGAACTCCAAGCGGCGGTGGGCGAAGCGCCGCAGCTCTTACCCGGCTGCGACTTCCACCTTTCCTACGACAATATTCAACGCTGTGTCCAGAATCCCGCCCCCTTTACCATCAACCACACCATGTATTTACTGGTTGAACTGGCTGACCAGTTCATTCCCGAACTGCTCGACCGGGTCTTCTACGAAATTCAAGTGGCGGGTCTCACGCCGATTATCTCGCATCCGGAACGAAACCCCGTTTGCCAACGGAAATCGGGATTGCTCGAGCACTGGGTCAAACGGGGATACCTGATTCAGATCACTGCGCAGTCCTACACGAGCGGTTTCGGTCGCCAAGCCTTGCGTCTGGCCGAGCATTGGCTGGACCGGAATCTAGTTCACTTCTTTGCTTCCGATGCGCACGACGCCGAGTACCGCCGGCCGGTCCTTTCCGAATGTTATCGAAAACTGCTCGCGACCAAAGGGCAAGAGACGGCAGAACGGCTCCTCCAGACAAATCCTGAAGCCGTTATCCACGGCCGCCCAATGCCTCGGCAACCGCCGCCCGTCGAGTCTGCCCCCGCTAAGCGCAAGCGACGCTGGTTTTCTTTCTTCTGGCGATAGGAATCTAGGCGTCTTGTGCTGAGCTCCCTATCCGCTATGCGAAGCGCCGAGAATAAGACTTTCTGCGGCTTTTTGGAGCGCCGGTCCGTCGCCGGGGTCGTGTGTGGGGGCAGGCCTTGCCCCTCGGCTCCGCTCGGGGCCCTGAGCCTGCCGACGGGTGCCTGCCCCGGATCGCCGGCGCCGCGTCGTCCTGGGCGGGACTGCGAGCTATTCCGGGCAGGCAGACCAAGCGGGATTTGAACCCAAACCGCAACCGGCGTATGCTCTTGCCGGAAGATCAAAGACGAGCTGGGAAATGCCTGGCGACCAGTTCCGTTCCAACTATTTGCGGGTACTTGCCTTGAGCCACGCGGTCGCACCCAGGACCGTTCCAACAATTTCCGGCCCACCTGGCTTGGGCGGTGTGGCGGGGGTTGGAACGGCCCCAGGCGGTGGCAGGACGGGCTATTCATAGCCTCAATAAGTTGGAATGGCACCAGTACTGCTCGCTTGAGCCAAACCAGCGGAAGGAGCGGAGAAACGTATGGAAAATTCGAGGATGTCGCGACGTGATTATTTGTTATCCCTCGGGACTGGAGCGACCTCCCTGGCAGCTTGGGCTGTGAAGGCCGGTAGCCAACCGCTAGGGGAACCACCTTCGGAAGCCGCGAGCCAGGCCCTCCCCGGCCCGCCCGCCGAAAGTCCGGAAATCCAGGCGGACCGGGCCCGCAGGATGAAATGGTGGCATGAAGCGAAGTTCGGAATGTTCATCCATTGGGGTCTGTATAGTGTCTTGGGCCGGCACGAGTGGGCCATGGAGATGGAAGGTATTCCGGTGGCCGAATACGAGCAACTGGCGAAGCAGTTCCAACCCCAACCCCATGCCGCGCGGGCGTGGGCGAGGCTCGCCAAACAGGCAGGCCAGAAGTACATGGTGATGACCACTAAGCACCACGAGGGCTTCTGCTTGTTCGATACACAGTACACAAATTACTGCGCGCCGAAGCAGGCATGCGGACGCGACTTGGTGCGCGAATACGTGGAGGCGGCGCGCGGCGAGGGGCTGCGCGTGGGCTTTTATCATTCGCTCATGGATTGGCACCATCCCGACGGCGCGCGCTGTGCGCGAGACGAAGCGGCCCGCAAGCGCTTCGTCGAATACATCCACGGCCAGATCCGCGAGCTTTTGACCAACTACGGGAAGGTGGACATCCTCTGGTACGACGTCTCCTGGCCTCTGGACGCGAAGGGCTGGGAATCGGAGAAGATGAACCAGATGGTGTTCCAGTTGCAGCCGGATATCATTGTCAACAATCGGAACGGGCTGCCGGGGGATTTCTCGACGCCGGAGCAAGAAATCGTCGCCGAAAAAGGCGCCCGGGCGTGGGAAACATGCATGACGATGAACGACAGTTGGGGCTACCAGAAGGCCGACGACGCCTGGAAAACGCCCAAAACCATTGTGCGGAATCTCGTGCATTGCGCGTATGGCGGCGGCAACTACCTGCTGAATATCGGGCCCAAGCCGGACGGGTCGATTCCGGAGGAATCGGTCCGCATCTTGAGCGCCGTGGGCAAATGGATGGAGAAGAATGGGCCGACCATCTATGAGGCTGAACCTTGCCGGGCTTCCTGGCACACCTACGCGGGCTATACCTGCAAAGGTAATACACTCTACGTGCAGGTGTACTTCTGGCCGGGATCGACTGTAGCCATCGGGGGACTGCGGTCCAAGGTAAAATCCGCCCGGTTGTTTGCGTCAGGGAAAACAGTGGATTTCCATCAGGACGAGATACGCGTGCGGTTCACCGGCCTGCCGGAGAAGGCCCCGGACGATCCCGTCACGGTGCTGGCAGTAGAGTGTGAGTCGGAACCGATCATCGACTCAACTTTCGTCCGGAAGGCAAGGAAGCGACGAGGGGTTTAGCCATTGTACGCTTCCCGTAGGAACGACGGGCCCACGCCCATGGTCGGCAAGACCGTGTCTCACTACCGCATTGAGGAGAAGCTGGGTGGCGGCGGGATGGGTGTCGTGTACAAGGCCCAAGACACCCGGCTTCACCGCATGCTCGCGCTCAAGTTTCTGCCTGACGTAGGGGCGCGCGGCGCGCGCCCGCCCGACGCGGGCGAACGCCGTTTGCCCCTACAGGATCCGCAGGCCCTGGAGCGTTTCAAGCGCGAGGCCCGCGCCGCGTCTGCTCTTAATCATCCCAACATCTGCACGATTTACGAGATCGATGAATACCAAGGCCAGGCGTTCATCGCCATGGAATTCCTGGAAGGTCAGACGCTGAGGCAGCGGCTGGTAGGGCCGGGGCTTGCCCCGGCCAGGCCGACCCAAGGGTCGGCCCTACAGATTGACGAACTTCTCGACCTGGCCATTCAAATCGCCGACGCGCTGGACGCGGCGCACGCGAAAGGCATCGTGCATCGGGATATCAAGCCGGCCAATATCTTCATCATCCCGCGAGGCGGAACGGGCCAGGCGAAGATTCTGGATTTTGGTTTGGCAAAACTAACGGGGCCAAAACCGGGGCTAGGGGCTGGGGACTGGGGGCTAGGGAAAACCGCAGAAGCCGCCGCCACGCCCACGGCGTCGATTGATGAGGAGCATCTGACCAGCCCCGGCGTGGCGATGGGGACGTTGGCCTACATGTCGCCGGAGCAGGCGCGGGGAGAAGATCTTGACGCGCGCACCGACCTGTTCAGCTTTGGCGCGGTGCTTTATGAGATGGCGACGGGGCAGCCTGCGTTTTTCGGGGCGACCACGGCCATCATCCACGATGCGATTTTGAACCGCGCGCCGACCTCACCGGTGCGTTTGAATCCCGAACTACCGGCCAAGCTGGAAGAGGTCATCGGCAAGACGCTCGAGAAGGACCGCAAGCTGCGGTATCAAACCGCCTCCGACCTGCGGACCGACTTACAGCGCCTGAAACGTGATACGGAATCAGAGCGCGCTGTAGCGGCGGTCTATGACCGCCGAGGCGAACCGGCGCTCGCAGAGCGCCGCTACAGCGCACGGTCCCGTGCCGCCGCAATTGCGCTGGCCAGTGCCGCAATGCTCATGCTGGCGGTGATTCTGGGCTTCAACGTCGCTGGCCTGCGCAACCGGCTGGGAGCAATCGTAGGGGCGGTTCGCGAACCGCCCCTACAAATCCGATCCCTTGCCGTGCTGCCGCTCGAGAACCTCTCGCGTGACCCAGAGCAAGATTATTTTGGTGATGGCATGACCGAGGCGCTGATCACCGACTTAGCTCAAATCGGGTCGCTGAAGGTGATCTCGCGCACGTCGGTGATGCGATACAAAGGCACCACGAAGCCACTACCGCAAATCGGCCGGGAACTCGGTGTCGACGGGGTAGTGGAAGGCTCCGTGCAGCGCTCGGGAGAGCGGGTCCGGATCACGGCGCAATTAATCGAGGCGGCCGCGGACAGGCACCTGTGGGCTCAGAGCTACGAGCGCGATCTGCGCGATGTTCTCTCGCTCCAGGACGAAGTGGCGCGCACGATCGCCAATCAAATCCAGATCAAGCTGACCCCCGCGGAGCAGGTGCGCCTCGCCAAGCCCCGGCCGGTCGACCCTCAGGCCTACGAGCTTTACCTGCGCGGCCAATACTACGAGGCGACAAGGACGGAAGAGGGCATCAGGAAAGGGTTAGAGGACTTCGCTCAAGCGGTTCAGAAGGACCCGAATTACGCTCTGGCTTATGTCGGGCTCGCCGACTGCTATGACAACCTCGCTGACTACAGCTTCCTGTCGCCCAGCGAAGCTCTCCCGAAAGCCCGAGAGGCAGCAACCAAAGCGCTCGGGCTCGACGACAATCTCGCCGAGGCTCAGGCGGCCATGGCCTCGGTTCATCTGCAGGAGGGGGAGTTTGCGCGCGCCGAAAGAGAGTTTAGCCGGGCTGTTGAGCTTAATCCGGGCTATGCCCGCGGGCGTCACATGCATGCCTTATCCTTATTAGCGCTGGGGCGACGTGAGGAGGGGTTGGCCGAAATCCAACGGGCCCACGAGCTGGACCCGCTCTCGCTCATCATTAACAGCAACGTGTGTTATATGCTCGGCTCCAATCGGCGCTATGACGAAGCGATCGAACTTGGCCGGAAAACCTTGGAGCTCGACCCAAGCTTTCTTGTCGTGCACTGGCCTCTGGGCCTGGCTTATGAGCAGAAGGGGATGTTTCGAGAAGCTATCGCGGAGTTTCAAAAGGCGGCAAGACCCGAGAGAAACTCGGCCTACCTCGCCGCGCTCGGCCACGCCTACGCAATGGCCGGTCAGCAGGCGGAAGCACGAAAGATATTGAAGGAGTTGACTGCGGTCTCGCAGCGGGAGTACGTCCCGCTGTATGAAATCGCAGTACTCTATATGGGCCTGGGCGAGAAGGAGCAGGCGCTCGCCAAATTACAGGCAGCTTGGCAGGAGCATTCCGGCCGTCTTTACTACCTCATGGTCGACCCGCGACTGGACCCTCTGCGCTCCGATCCTCGCTTCAAGGACTTTTTGCGCCGCATCGGCCTTCCACCATAGCGCCAGCATCTTGCTGGCTCATGGCCGTGCCGCCGGGATGGCGGCGCTACCTTGCTTGGCTGACGCTGTTGGCTGCGCGGCGATACGGGCTGGCATGATACAACTGCCGGTACGGTCTGCGGACGGCCCGGCGTTCGCGGAGCGGATGCATCCATATTAGTGATGTCTTTATGGTGAAACCGAGAGAATCCCATGTTTGCTCGGAAAATCCGCGTCGAGATCTTGCAGCCCGGGGAACGGCGCTCCTGTCCCCTGGACTGGCTGGATAGTTTTTCTATGAGGAGCTTCACGGGTCATGGGGCGTTTGATGAGACCTTGCCGGTGGCCGACGGTCTGTTGGAGGCAAGCTTTCAGGTGGATCGCGAAGCTCTGAGAGCGAGCCTGGAGGACTGGCTGACGCGGAAATTCGGCGGCGGTCGTCCGGTGAGGCTCGCGCTGACGGAGATCGAACCTCGCTGAATGCCGGGGCCTGGCAGCTTGCGGAAAAACGTCCCACGGGTGCCATCCTGATCCCGCAGGGCCGGAGAAGGATCTGCTGTTTCACGTAATCAACGCCTTGCAAGATTCTTCGTCGTCCGTCAGTTGACGGACAGAGGGGCCAGGGGGAGGGGGTCGCTCTCGCCACCGCATTTGTGGCTGAGCAGCTACTCTGCAACCTGTAAAGAATCAGGGGGCGGGGGACACTAGTTGGGGCGGCACTAGACCACCTTAATCGCGATCATCACCTTGTCGTCGACGTGGGTTCCTTCACGCGAGTAACGCGCCACATCGGCACTGACCGCGTGGACGATGTCCGTCGCTGTGCCCATGGCCGCCTGGCGGACGCAGTCGATAAGGCGCTCCACTCCGTACTCGTTGTGTTGAGCGTCCATCGACTCCGTGATGCCGTCGGTGCACAAGATGAGGACGTCGCCGGGGCGGAATTTTTCCTGCCCGCGTTCGTATCGGACATTTTCGAAGAGCCCGATGACCATCCCTCCCTCGGTAAGGTGAGTCACGGTCTGATCGGACCGTATGAGGACAGGGGGCACGTGTCCGCAATTGATGTAGTGGATGGATTTCCGCCGGATGTCGATGAGCCCTAGAAACAGGCTCAAGTATTTTCCCCGGCGGGTATCGGCCAGGATCATCCGGTTCATAGATTCGGCGATTTCGTCTAAGGAGTGAAGTTGCAGGATCAAGGAGCGGAGCGTGGCCTGAAGATTCGACATGATCAGGGCCGAACTGATCCCCTTACCCTCCACGTCGGCGATGACCACCAGCAGGGTATTGGGGCCCAGGCTTAAGAAGTCGTAGTAATCCCCGCCCACGTCGTAACACGGTTCGTTGAGCAGGGCGATGTCAAAGCCCTGGACCGAAGGTGTAGTCTCGGGCAGCAGGCTGCGCTGGATACCCCGCGCCAGCGCCATTTCCTTTTCCAGGCGCTCTTTCTCCAGCAGGTCTCGGTGGAGCTGGGCATTTTCCAGCGCCAGCGCGATGTGTCCGGAAAGGGTAAGGAGGAAATCGGCATCGTCGGCCGTGAAGATTCCCTGCTGCTTGTTGAGGAGTTGGAGGACTGCGATGATCTTTCCAGCTTTATTACGAATGGGCAAGCAGAGGATATTGCGGGTGCGGTATCCGGTACGCTTGTCCACGTCGGGGTTGAAGCGCGGGTCGGCATAGGCGTCGGGGATGTTGACGATTTCCCCGGTCTGGGCCACGTGGCCGGCAATGCCTCGGCCCAGGGGCAGGCGAATCTCGCGTTTTTCCAGTCCGTGCGCAATCAGCGACCAAATCTCGTCCGTCTTCTGGTCCACCATGAAGAGGGTGCCGCGCTCGGCGTCCACTTGGGTTTTGGCCACGTCCAGGATGCGGCCGAGCAACTCCCCCAGGTCGAGCGTGGACCCTAGTGCCTTAGTGGCCTCCACCAGGAAGCTCAGCTTCAGCAGCGTCCGTTGCGTGGAGAAGAATAGCTCGGCGCCCCGTAGCGCCAGGGCTGCCAGTCGCGCGTGCAATCGGAAAAGGGCGAGTAGGGAGCCGGGGGGAGTCCGGGCACAGGCGACCATTAGAACACCATGCACCGTGGTGTTGTGGACCAGGGGGTAAACGGCCAGGAAACTCAACCGGTGCTCGTTGGCCCACAGGGCGAGCTCGTCGCCAGTCCCCTGCGATGCCGGGTTCACCTGCGGGAGCCGGTCCCGGATGGCCTTTCCTAAGAGGGTTTGTTCCGGCTGCGTCTTCTTTAACGACGGGGGCAGCTCGGGTGTCCCGGCTGTGGCGCATAATTCCAGGCTTGAATCGGCTTCATTCCATTGCCAGACCCCTGCAGTCCCAATCCCGTACCGTTCCACCAGCCGCTTCACGAGCGCGTTCATAACCCCTTGAGACTCCAGCGGGGCGGAAAGCTCACCGCCTAGTTCTTCCACCTCCCGAACCAAATCGAACTGCCAAGTCTTCCCAGGCATTTGGTCTTTCATCGCTCGACCGTCTTCCGCCACAGAGAAATCCCTGCGGGGCGTCGTCTGTGGCTAGTGTGGCAGGCAGTATATATGCCCTCGCCACGCGATGCAAATCGTTTCTCACGAGCCCCGACCCGTCGATGGAGGGAGCGATCCCGCCTCCTCGAGACCTGACCCGCCTAGGCGGGCGCACCGTCCCGCTGAGCGGGGCAGCCGGGCTGGGCGTGCACCCAGGCATCCTTGCCCCGAGGGATCGGGGCGAGCCTGGAAGACCTAAGGCCGATCGTTCATCGACTCGGACCCCCGCGCGGAAGAGTGCGGATCTACGCACGAAATTTGCTGTGGCGATCCGTGGCCTTCTGCAGGGGCTGCCCGGCTACTGGGATGCCTTCACGAATCACCCCCACGAAAGGTGCTTGGGGTACAGCCGACTTGCGCCAGAAGGGGAAAGGAAGGAGGAAGTGGGTAACTCCGTTATCCGAATGCTACCCACTTCCCCAGGTAGTCATTCAAGTTGGAGTACTAAATTAGACGCAACCTGCGGCAAAAAGGTTTCCCGGTTTTTGCAGGGCGCCAGATTCCTATTGGATCCAGGGGGTTGTGGGGCGTTCTGAGCCCGAGGGGGGAGAGGGCGGGTTACCGATAAACGGTAACTTAAGTCCGTTTGCTCTCGTTCTGGCCCTTTCCCAGTCCCGCAGCGCGGAACACTGTGAGTAGTCCCGCCCTGCGGGCTGAAACCTACGGGACAGGGAACCTCCCAAGGATGATCCGGCCCTGGCGGGGCGGGACATCCGTCGGGGCAACCCGTCGGCTGACGGGCTACTCAGCGTCGGCCCCTGCCGGGGCCGCATCAAGAAAATAGCTTGAGTTCGCGCCGATGGGGCGGATTACTGTGCCTGTCCCCGCGAACCGCAGCCACGCCCCATCCTCAGGTCCCTACCGCGACGAAGCATTCTTCCCTGAAAAAGGGGGATGCTTTATAATGGGGCGTGCGTCCGAGGGTCCCTCAGTTACGGGGCCGGCAATCTGAGAAACAGTCGCGATGAGCTATGTCGTTACTCCGTTTGAGGTTGCTTCCAGGGGCCTGTCCGAGCCGGTGAAAGTGCGGTTTGTTCACCTTTACTCCGCCATCGCTACCCGGCATAGCGATACCATAGACGTGCTATTCCTGGTGGACGGGCAGAAGGTAACCGTCGCGATTTCCTGCGCTGTCTTGACGGACCTGCGGGAGCGCGACAGGAAGTACCTGAGCGACCAGCAGCTTGCGGAGGTCGCCGCGTTATACCTTCGGCGCACGCTCCAAGGGGGTTACGACGCCACCCAGGCGGAGCTGTATCTCGGCAAGGAGCGTCTTGGCGAGCTGGCCCGGGAGCTAGGCTATCTTTGAACGCTGAATTATGAATTGTGAATGACGGGCCAGAAAGCCGAAGGGCGAACGCCGGGCGCTGGAAAACAGGGACGGGGGTCTGAATTCCGAAATCTGCGATCGGAAATCTGATACCTGAGGACTGACCACTGATAACTGACAACTGGGGGCGGTTTCTATGTGCGGCATTGTCGCGTACACGGGTCGTCAGGAGGCCCGCGAAGTCTTGATCGAGGGTTTGAAGCGGCTGGAATACCGCGGGTACGATTCGAGTGGCATCGCCATTCTCAACCGCCCGCCTTACTGGGCCAGGACGGTGGGGAAGGTGGCGGCGCTCGAGCAGCGGGTTTTTCGGGACACCCCGCCGGGTGCGGTGGGCATTGCGCACACGCGGTGGGCCACCCACGGCAAGCCCACGGAAGCCAATGCACACCCGCATGTGGATTGCGCGCACAGCATTTTTCTGGTGCATAACGGGATCATCGAAAATTACATGCCTTTGAAAAAGCGCCTGACCGCCGCCGGGCACACCTTTCGGTCGGAAACCGACACGGAAGTTCTGGCGCACCTGATTGAGAGCGCCTACCAGGGGAACCTGGAGGCGGCCGTGCAGAGGGCGCTCCTGCAAGTGCAGGGGACTTACGGCTTGGCGGTGCTTCACGTCGCCCACCCCGAGCAGATCATCGTGGCGCGGCGTGGAAGCCCCATTGTCCTGGGGATTAGCGAGGACGAGTCGCTGGCAGCTTCGGACGTCTCCGCGCTGGCGCATTACACCGACCGGGTCGTGTATCTGGAGGACAACGAGGTGGCGCGGCTGGAGCCGGGCCGCTTCGCGATCACGACCTTGGAAAACCGCGTCGTGAGCCGGGAAGCGACCACGCTGGAGATCAGCCCCGAGGCCATGGACCGCGGCGGATTTCCGCACTTCATGCTGAAGGAGATCTTTGAGCAGCCCGAGGCCGTGGAAAATGCGCTGCGGGGACGGGTGAACCATGCCGAGGGCGTTGCCAAGCTGGGCGGTCTGGAAGCGGTGCTGGACCGGCTTCAGCAGGCCCGTCACCTGATCATCGTCAGTTGCGGCACCAGCTACTACGCGGGGCTCTTTGCCCGCTACGTCTTCGAGGCGCTTACTGATCTGACGGTCGAGACCGAACTTGCCTCGGAGTTTCGCTACCGCAAGCTCAACCTGCGGCAAAACACCGTGGTGTTGGCGATCAGCCAGTCGGGAGAAACGGCCGACAGCCTGGCGGCCCTGCGGGAGGCAAAGCGCAAGGGGGCGCTGGTCCTGGGGCTGGTCAACGTGGTCGGCAGCACCATCGCGCGGGAGACTCACGCCGGGGTGTACGCGCATGCCGGGATTGAAGTCGGTGTGGCGTCCACCAAGTCCTTTGTCTCGCAACTGACGATCCTCACCCTGATGGCGTTGCTGATGGGCCGCAGCCGCGACCTCTCCTACGAGGAGGGCTTGTCCTTGCTCCGCGGGCTGGAGATGCTCCCGGACCAGATACGTGAGATCTTGCAGCAGTCCGACCGGATACGCGAGCTGGCGCAAAAATATTGTGACGCGCCGCATTTCCTTTACATCGGAAGGAAATACCAGTACCCCATCGCCATGGAAGGCGCTCTGAAGCTGAAGGAGATTGCTTACATCCACGCCGAGGGTTATGCCGCGGGGGAAATGAAGCACGGTCCTATCGCGCTCATCGACCGGAACTTCCCGACGATGGCCCTGGCCCCTGAGGACGGGTCGTATGACAAGGTCGCTTCCAACATCCAGGAAATTCGGGCGCGCGATGGGCGCATCATCGCCGTGACCACCGCCGGCAACTCGAAACTGGGGGCCCTCGTGGATGATGTCATCACGGTTCCCGCCTGCCACGAAGTCCTGATGCCGATCTTGACCGTAGTGCCCCTGCAACTGTTCGCGTATCACTGTGGGGTATTGCGCGGCTGCGATGTGGACAAGCCTCGCAACCTGGCCAAGAGCGTTACGGTCGAGTGACGGCACGTTCCCAGCGCAGACCTACAAGGAGAGCGAGCCATGAAGGTTCTGGTGACGGGAGGGGCCGGGTTCATCGGCTCCCATGTGGTGGACGCGTATCGGGCGGCGGGGCTGGACGTGGCCGTGGTGGATAATCTTTCCCGCGGCTCGCGCGAGAATCTCCGCCCGGACGTGCCCTTCTACTGCGCGGACATTCGCGACCGCTCAGCCCTCGAAGCCATCTTCGCTCAGGAGAAGCCCGACATCCTCAATCACCACGCCGCCCAGATCGACGTTCGCCGGGCGGTGCGCGAGCCGGCCTTTGATGCCGAGTGTAATATCCTCGGCTCGATCCATCTGCTCGATCTCTCCGTCCAGTATAAGGTCCGGCGGTTTGTCTATGCCTCCACGGGCGGCGCGATTTATGGGGAAGCGAAAGTCCTGCCGGCGACGGAGGAGACCCCGGTCCTGCCTCTCGCCCCGTATGGGGTCAGTAAGCATACCGTCGAGCATTATCTTTTTACATACAACTGTAATTTGGGGCTTCCCTACGTCGTCCTGCGTTACGGCAACGTGTATGGACCCCGTCAAAGCTCGCAGGGGGAAGCCGGTGTCGTCGCCATCTTCTCGGAGCAAATGCTGCGCAATATCACGCCCACCATCTATGGCGACGGCACCAAGACCCGTGACTACATTGAAGCTTCGGAAGTAGCACGGGCCAACGTGCACGCGCTGGAGCGCGGCGACGGCGAAATCTTCAACATCGCCTCCGGAAAGCCTACCGCCGACTACCAGGTCTTCCTCGCAGTCCGCGACGCCCTGGGGAAAGCCCCTCTGGAGCCCTGCTACGCCCCCAAAAGGCCGGGCGAGGTGGACCATATCTACCTGGACATCAGCCATGCGCAGGCGAAACTAGGTTGGCGGCCGGAAATCGAATTCCATCAGGGGATTCGGCAAACCGCAGAGTGGTTCCGGAAGCGGCTGGGGCAGAGCCCCTAGCCCCAATTATGCGTGGAGCCTCCGGGGCCAACAGCGGCTCTGGTCGCCGCGGCGACTAGGCGTCCGGTTTTCCGGCCCCCAGGGACCCTCACCCACCTGTGAGCTGACGGGTCCCCCCTCTCCCCACCCGAGAGAGCTTCAAAAAGGCGGGGGTTGAGGGGGCGCTGCGGCGCGAGAAGGCACAGCCTTTGTCGCCGCGGCGACCCGCAACAATAAGGGTTTTGACACAGACTCGATAGACCTATTGGTCAGCACGCTTGTCGAGCAGCAACGCGAGGTTTTTGAGAATCCGGGCGACGTGAGAGCCGCGCCAGTAGACCTGCCCGCAGGCAGCGCAGCGGCAGAATTCTTCATAAAGCTCGAAAACTTTCGGCGGGACGAGCGTCGCCACGGCCGCTTTCTCGATAAGGTCGATGGACCCGTTACACAGCGTGCAGCGCGTCCAGAGCCCCTCCCGCGTGTCGAGCCCAAACTTCTCCACCACCTCGCGCAACTGCTCGGGAGGGGAGTCGCTCTTCAGGCTGAGAATCTTCTCGATTCCCGGGAAGCGCTTTGGCGCGTCGCCCCGCGTGAGCACCACGCGCTCTCTCCGCCGGGCAATTTCGAGGAGTTGGGGCGTAGTCATGTCGGGCGCGTAGAGGGTGTCATAGCCCAGCAGGCGCAGCATTCGCGCCAAGCGCCCGAGCATGCGATCTGCGGCGAAGAGAATCTCAGATTGATTCATCGATTCACTGAGTTATTGAACCATTGTACGTCTCAGCGTTCAATGGCTTGGTGACTCACCGATTCAGTTTTCCTCGCCCAGGCTGCGGGCCAGCAGCCGCAGGCTGAACCCCCAAATGTCGGCGGCTGTACGGGCGAACAGGAGGCCCAGAACGGTACACCTGTTGCTTGGTGGTCCTCCTTGGACTGGGTTTGGGCTTTATCGAGGCGCGCGGCCAAGCGTTCCTCGCAGAAAACAAATAGGTCCTTCCGGCGTTTCGGGAAATTGTGGGGATGTGCTCAGGTTGAACTCTAACAGCAAATTCTCCGGCAACAAGCAGGCGGGCCTAAAGAAGTAGCCAGAGAAGACGAGGGAGAAGCCACCCTTGGCCCTCGGCTACGCCTTGGTGACGCAGAGGGCAGGCAGGCCCGTCCGGCTCAGGGCTTATCAGGCAGGATTGTGGGGTTGCTAATTAAGGTCCCGGACGGGTCGGTGGGCTTGTCGGTAGTTCTCCCGCTTGTCGCGGGTTGCTGCTGGTTTCCTCCCGGGGCAGGAACTCACCCCTGCAGGTTGCTCCTTGCCCTTGCTACCAAATCTTGAACCATTCGGAATCCTGCCGGCGGGGGTTGGGCGCGCCACTCACCTCGCCCTCTTACTCACCTTCCCAGCCTGCCACGCTCACTGCAGCCGCTCGCAGCCTGTTACTTCCAGTTGTGTCGCCTGCGATGCTGAGCGTGATGCGGGACCCACAGAATTCCGACACACCTAATCTCTTCCAAGTACTCCAATTCCCCTTTGCTCCGTTTGGTCCCGTAATCCAACATACGCTCCTTTACAGTACTGTCAAGGGCTGCGAGACTCCAGGCGAGCTTTTATTACATTTGTGTTAAGATTGAGCAGGGTATCGCATTGAGGGGGAGGGTCGGACCATGAGCCTCGGGACCCGGATCATGCAGATTCGAAGTCAAAAGGGAATGAGCCAGAGGCAACTCAGCGAGCGCTCCGGGATTGCGGGGTCCTACCTTTCGCGTATCGAAAACCGCCACTTAGAGCCGCGGCCTAAGACCTTACGCAAGATCGCGGAAGCTCTTGAGGTTTCTGTGAGCGACTTATTTCAAGACCGGCCAGGTGGAGTGGCTAGCTTGCGGTGTCTCATCACAGCCTCGGGGAAGTGCGCCATGGACCTGTTACGGGCCAGCCGAGGAAAGCCGCCCGTGTCAGTCGCGGAAAGTTACACTCCGAGGCAGTTGCAGTTGCTGCGTATGGCTAACTATTTGATCCAGTCGAGGGACGGGCGCCTGGTGGATTCGCTTGAGGTCCTCTTGGGGGCTTTGCTGAGCGCAGACCGCACCAAGTCCGGGGCGGTCGAGGCTCCCCGCCCGCACGGAAGCCCCTCGCCCCCCTTTTGATAATGTTCTTTGGGCAGACCCGCCGATTTCGCCGCCGCAGGCTTTCCTTCGTTAGGCCCTTGGCCCTTCCGTACGGCTGGGTCGGTGGCGTTTGGAAATCCAAGAACGAAAAAAATTAGGGGGCAAGCCTCTTTTGTTCCGCAGTCACTGCGGAGAGGACTTTGCCCCCATCGCGCGAATCCCTGTTAGAGCTTACTTTCCGGCCGCTACCACAGACAACCGCTGGATGAGCACTGGTGTCTGGGCTATTAACTGCCTCTTCCCACCCGTCACGCCGTAGTCGAGAAACATCCCGAGCTCTGCGATGTACAGGCCTTGAATCTTGTACTCGTCTCCGCTACGCACGGCGATCAACGCACTCTGACCAGTCATGGTGCGGTGCTCAATGCTCTGGGGCAGCACCAGAGCCTGAATGTTGCGGAACTCCACGAAGGCATCTGCATTACCAGCGCTTTGGGGCAGCACCAGACGTTGCTTGGCCTCGCCCCGCACGATCACCGTGGCATCCAAGCTCCGGTTGTTATCGAGTGTGAACGTGTAGTCGCCGGCTGGCAATACCGCCGCTCCCCAACGAGCCTCAAAGGGTAGACTGAACTTCCCACTATATTCCTGCGCACTTGCCAAGCTGGTGCCGGCGCAAACGGCCATGAACACCAGGGCTACAATCTTGATCCACGACAAGCTTTGGGTCGATTTCATAACTTCCCTCCTTATCGAGATTCCCGAACAGTGCCCCGGTGGGCCGCATTCGGTGGGTCGAACGTTTTGCGAGGTCCCCGAGTCACAATGGAGGGAAGCAATCTGCAGGCCATAAGCACGTGCGCCGACGAACGGGGTCACTTCTTCGCCATATCTCTTTGAAGGACCTTCAGTTAGCAGCTAACTGCGGGTTGCGGTCCGGGCATGCTCGGGTGGCAAGAGCGGCGTGAAACCTATCCGAGTAGCTAGCCTGACTATCCGTTTGGATAGTACCGGGGTGCATCACTGAGCGCGGACCGCAGCAGGTCGGGTACGGCGGAGTCTTCCCCTTCGCAGGAGAGCCCCTCGCCTGCCTCTTGAGGATGTCCTGTGGCTGACCCGTCGGTTTCACCGCGTAGAGGCTTTACTTCGCGCTATGCCCTCCCTGTTCCTGACTGCGGGGCCGGGCGGCGCTCGGAAATCTCAAGAACGAAAAAAGAATCGAGGGGGCAAGCCTCTTTTGCGCCGCAGTCACTGCGGAGAGGAGTTTGCCCCCATCCTGCAAATCTCGCTACGCCCTACTTCCCGGCCACAGCTACCGGCAACCGCCGAATGAGCACAGGAGCCTGGGCTATCTTAGAGTGTTTTTGGCCGCCCGCCGTCAGACCGTAGTCGAGGAACATGCCGAGCGCTTCGATGTACAGGCCGCGAATTCTGTATTCCCCTCCACTACGCACAGCGATCAACGCGCTCTGGTGGGGAATGGCGCGGAACTCCACGTTTTGGGGCAGCACCATAGCCTGCTGGGCCTCGCCCCGCACGATCACGAGCCGCTGCGAGGCATGCTCGTCGAGTGTGAACGTATACTCGCCGGCTGGCAAAACCGCTGCTCCCCAACGAGCCTCGAAGGGTAAACTAAACTGGCCCCTAAACTCCTGCGCGCTTGCCAGGCTGGCGCCGGCGCAACTCGCCAGGAACACGAGGGCCACGACTTTGATCCACCAAAAGCTTCGCGTCGATTTCAAGACTCGCCTCCTTATCGGAATTCCCGAACGGTACCCGGCGGGCCACATTCGGTTCTTTCTTGGGTCGTACTTTTTTGGAACGCCCTGAGTCACAGGGCGAAGAGCAATCTGCAGACCATAAGCACAGACGCCGGTCAACGGGGATCGCCTTTTTGCCGCAGCTCTTTGAAGAAGCTGCAGTTGGCGGCTGACTGCGGGTTGCGGCACGGGCATGCTCCCGCCAACAAGAGAGGCATGAAAGCTAACCGACTTGATAGCCGGACTATCCGTTTGGATAGTTCTGGGGGAGGGCTGCAAAGCGACGCTTGCGCGGCTCCGCTAGTGACGCATTTTGGTTTTGTAGCGCCGGGCTTTAGCCCGGCATGTGCTCCGATAGATCGGAGCGCTACATATTGAATCACTACCGTGGCTCCCCCTTTCTTGGCAGGGGGTTTTGCGGTATAGTGAAGACAGCGAAGAAGGTTGCTAACAGGGGCTCGTCACAACATGAACCCGAGACTCGTGGGCATCGCTGGGTCTTTGAAGGGGAAAGTCTTCCCGCTTCCCGAGGAGGAATTCTGCATCGGCCGTGAAGTTACCAACCGGCTGAGCATCGTTCACCCGACGGTCTCGGGACGTCATTGCGTTATCACAAGAGGCGCAGGCCAATTCAAGATCAGTGACCTGAACAGCCGCAGCGGCACATTCGTCAACGGCCTGCCGGTCAAAGAGCGGGTACTCGCACATGGCGACCAGATCAGGCTGGGCCACTGCGTATTCGTGATCCTTTTTGACGAAGCGGAGCCCACCGCGGTGCCCAACGTGGTCCTACTGGACGAGGGGGCCCTGGTGTCTCAAACAAGAATTGAACTGCGGTCGGAAGAGACGGACCAGGGGGTGCCGGAGGATCCCGCGGGGTCAGTCCCCACAACCGAACGAACGCTTCGCGAGTTGAGCGCCCTATTGAAGATCAGCACCGCTCTCAGTTCGCTCCGGGGCCTGGAAGCGCTCCAGGAGAAACTGCTGGAATCAATCTTTGAGATCGTCCCCGCAGACCGTGGCGCCATCATCCTCTTGGAGGAAAACTCGGAGGAGTTCGCTGCAATTCTCGGCCGGGAGCGATCTTCAGGATTGATGCAGCCGTTTCACGTGAGGCGCGCAGCTATCGATCACGTTCTCCGGGAACGCGTGGCCGTACTGAGGAATGACCTCCAGCCGAGCGAATCACCTGACGTGGCCGAAGGCCAACCCCCCAGGCCGATGGGGTCGCTGCTGGCCGTCCCGCTGTTCGTTTTCGGGAGGATGGCCGGCATCATCTATCTGGAGGCGACAAATCCGAAAGTCCATTTCGACGAGAGTCATCTCGAACTGTTAACGGCCGTGGGCGGCATCGCCGCTTTGGCGCTGGAGAAGGTCCGGCACATGGATTGGCTGGAGAAGGAGAACCGGCGGTTGCATGCCGAACTCGACATCGAGCACGACCTGATCGGTGAGAGCGCGTGCATGCAAGAGGTCTACCGGTTTATCTCCAGGGTTGCGAGCACCCATGCGACCGTCCTAATTCGCGGCGAAAGCGGTACGGGCAAGGAGCTGGTGGCCGGCGCCATTCATCGCAACAGTGCGCGGGCGGATAAGCCCTTTGTGGCCATCAACTGCGCGGCGCTGACGGAGACATTGCTGGAGAGCGAAATGTTCGGCCACGAAAAGGGTGCGTTCACCGGCGCTGTGGCGCAGAAGAGAGGAAAGCTGGAGGTGGCCGACGGCGGCACAGTCTTGCTGGACGAAGTGGGCGAGTTGGCTCCGAGCCTGCAAGCCAAGCTGCTGCGTGTCCTCCAGGAGCGCCAATTCGAGAGGGTCGGAGGGACGCGGCCGGTCAAGGTGGACATCCGCGTGATTACGGCGACCAACAAGGACTTGGAGGAAGCGGTCAGGAACAAGACGTTTCGCCAGGACCTTTATTATCGGCTCAACGTGATCTCGCTGCAGATGCCGCCGCTGCGGGAGCACCGCGAGGATATTCCGCTGCTGGCCAGCTACTTTGCCACTAGGTATAGCGAGAAGGCGAAGCGGCCGGTGATGGGGATATCCGCTGAGGCGCGCGCCTGTTTGGTCAACTACGACTGGCCGGGCAACGTGCGCGAACTGGAGAATGCCATCGAGCGCGGGGTGGTCCTGGGCTCGGGTGACCTCATCCTGCCCGAGAATCTGCCGGAGACCGTGCTGGAGGCCGAATCTCCGCAAGGCATTCCTATTCCCCGCTACCATGAAGCCGTCAGGCGGGCGAAGAAGCAACTCATCCGCAAAGCCCTGGAACTCGCCGAAGGCAGCTATACCGAAGCCGCCAAAGCCCTGGGCGTGCATCCCAATTACCTCCATCGGCTGGTTCGCAACATGAATCTGAGGGAGGAAATCAAGAAGTAAGGATGGTGCCCGCTGTGAGGTTTATCCCTCGCTTGCCTTTCTGATTGTCCGGGTCCTCTCGGCCAAAAGGTTCCGCTGACTGTCGCACGACGCTCCCCCCTGCAACATAGCCGCCCATCGCCCCGAACGATACGGGCGAGATCTCGGGGCAGGCGCCGATCGCTGCTACAACTTAGCTCGCTCTGTATAGCACGGGTCGCGCGCGATGGCCTCAGGCTCGTCCTGGCGGGTCGGGCTCTCTCAGAATTTCTGGAAAGCGCAGTCGTAGTTGCGAACGTTGCCCGGTTTGCCGCGCAGTAGAGCCGGAGGCGAGCCGGAGACCTGAAGGGCGGCGCCGGCCGCGGTGGCAGTCGGTACTCGAGAGGTCCCCCTGACTTCAATAAATGATGTCGAGGGCGACGTCGTAGGAACGGTGTTGAAGGCCCGCGAGTTGGCCGAAGAAAGGCGAAGCCACGTTGTTATAAACATCCCTGAAATTTCCGTGGTTGGTGATATTAAAGATGCGCAGCGAGCCCCGGAACAGGTGCTTCTTCGCCCAGGGAATCCAAAGCAGGTGGAAATCCTTGGAAAGCTGCAGATCGAGCGACGCGAAGGTGGGGAAGCGGAGGCTGTTGGGCGTTCCCATGTAATTCTGGGCCACATCGATGGCGGAGTAGGGAAAGCCGCTGTGTACATCCAGGATCGGGCTGGCGGTGATCTTCCAGGGGAACTTGAAGCGTCCCCAGGCGACGAGCCGGTTGGGCACGTTGGCAGGCAGGGTGGCGAAGAAATTCGGGCGGATGACCGGTTGTTCGAAAGGCACGAAGACCGTGGCGAGCGTGTTCAGGTCGCCTCGGGTCAGACTGTGTACATAAGAAATGTTGAAGTCCGCGTGGTTCCGGGACCGCACGCGCAAGGTGGATTCGAACTCGTGATAGCGCGAGCCCCCGGTGTTGTTCAGCAGCAGCACCGGGTCGATCGGCTGCGCCAGCGGGTTAATGACGAAGACGTTGTACGTACGGCTCGACAGGTAGCTCAGGCGAGCAATCACGTTGGGGCGTAACTCCTGATCGAATTCGAAGTTCCACGTCAGGTTATAAGGTGTGCTGTCCAAGCGGTGTCTTGTGGGAACGACAATGCCGTTCTCCCCCACCTTCTCGTACGCGTTGCGGAAGACGAGAGGTAAGCCCAGCGGGTTTCCGAAGGCATCGAACTGGGTGACGATGCGGGCGGGGTTTTCGGTGAAATCAGCGGCCAGGAGTGGGACGCGGTCGTAGAACAGGCCAACCCCTGAGCGCAGAATGGTTTTCCCGTGGCGCCCCGGGGAGTACACCAGGCCGAGACGCGGAGCCAGGGTCGCGCGGTCCCCGATGGTCTGCCCGGAAAAACGGGCGCCGTAGTCCAGGGCGAATTGGTCATTGAAGGCCCAATGGTCCTGACCGAAGATGGCCAATTCCGTGTCTTCCGCCGCCAAGAGAGCCGGCGCCTGGAAGTCGATTTGCTCGGCGAGTGTCCCGTCCGGCCGGAGCAGGCGCACCGGATGCGAGCGGCTGGTGCCGGCGTAGGAGCGGTGGACGAAGTCTCCCCCGATTTTCAGCTCGTGCCGGCCGTGCCATTCCGTGCGGGGAAATTGAAAATTCTGGAGAAACTCCTGCTGGTTGCTCTCCCGCGTCCAAGCATTAAAGAAATTTCCTCCCCACCCGTTGGGCGTGACGAGCATTTCCGCAGCCCCCTGCCCATGTGCGTAGCTGGAGAAGTCGGTGTGCTGGAAGAGCGTTGTCAGCACGCCGCCCGAGGTGAACATGAACCGGTCGGTAGCTCCCAGGGAGTAACCGCTTTGGCCGTAGTCCGAGGAGGCGGGTTGCGCGACCAGAGAGTTGATGTTGGCGAACTGCTGGCGCATGGGGAAGAACTTCAAGTTCGCCGTTACCAAATGCTGGTCAGAAATGACATAGTAAACATCTGTGAAGGAGTCGAGCCCCTCTTTCTTGGTCTCGTTGTGCGGCCAAGCCAGGCCCCGGACGGGTTGCCGGTTGAAGTCGTACGTGAACGACTCGGAGAAGTTCAGCTTGTCCTTCCACAGGGGCCCCGTGAGGCTGATGCGTGGGGCGTCGTCCTCGATGCCCACCAAATGCCCACTTTTCAGGCGCGGGCTGGGGAGAAAATCGTTCAACTCCCAGTGCCACTGGCTGAGGGGTGCTTTGGTCTGGACGCTGGTGAGTCCGCCGGAGAAGCGGCCATATTGAGCTTGGTAAGCGGCTTTGTGGACCTCCACGGACTCGACGGCGTCAATGGGGATCTGAATCGAAAAGCTGCCCGTGACCGGGTCCACGGTTTCTGCGGAGTCCACCAATAGCAAGCCCTGGTTCTCAATCGTCCCCTTAATGCTGAGTCTCCCGTCGGGCGTGCGCACCACGCCCGGCAGCACGGGCAGCGCCGCGAGAAATTTCTGCTCGACGAGAGGCAAGGAGAGTATTTGTCCCGAACTGATGGTGGCGGGCGGGGCAGTCGGCTGGGAGGAAACCTTCGGAGCCTGGGCGGTGACCTCCACCTTCTGCTTCAAGACGACTTCAGCAGGCAGCGCCACCTGCACAAAAGGAGTCTGCCCTTCGCTGACCCCGAGGTCCTTCTTGGCGACAGGTTCGTACCCTACTGCCGCGCAGGTCAATTCGTAGTTGCCAGGCAGCAGGCCCGTGAATTCGAATTTGCCGCTCTCACCGGTGGTCACCGGACGCCCCTGCGTGGGTAAGGCCACCCCGAGCAAGGTGCACACAGCGCCGGGGATGGGAGCGTTCTTCTCATCGGTGACCTCGCCCTTTAGAGCCTGAGTTTCCGGCACGGCCACGCTGGCGGAGGGCCCGCCGCCCAAAACGAAAGACACCACGAGTGCAAGCAGGGCCCATCGACCTGTCAATTTCCTACTCACCATGGAATTAGATGCACAGGACCTTCAGTGCGACGTTGCCATTGTACTTCGATCTCGCAATCAATGCTACGTGGGAGTAGCCAGCCGGAAAGCCTTCTTTCCCCCGCAGGTTCACTGGATGTGTACAGGGACCCGTTGCCGCGTGGTGAACTCGGCCCAGCGGCAGCCTCGACTCCGGCCCCGAAAGGCCGAGCACACCAAGCTCCGCCGCTTTGTGGCGCTCAAATTCCCGCCGGATGGAGGGGCGGCGCTTTCCCCGCCCACAGGAAAAGTATCGTGCATCGGTGGGTCAAGCCGCTGAATATCTTCATAGCGCGGGATGCCCAGCAAGGGGAGCACCGTGAGTCGTTGGCGCGACCTGCCGAACGGGACGGCCATGACCTGTCTCGGCGTAGCCGGGAAGGCCTTCGCCCACCTACGCAGCATCTGCTACTCCATTTCGTGCGCCGAGCATACGGATTGGTGCAAATCAAGTTTTCCTTACTCCGATCACGAGAGGTGTTTTCTTTCGATGCTCTGCTGTAACATATTGAACATAAGGCCGTTATCCGAAAGTCATAGCTAAGGTCACTTTGGCCTTCCTCTTGCTCTCCTTCAATGCGCAAGCTATTTCATCAGGAGGTCTAGACCTAACATGAAGAAACTGCTTAGTCTGCTGTTTGCACTGGTTGTCGCTTTCGCGCTGACCATGCCAGTGTACGCGCAGGAAGCTCCTGCTCCGGAAGCCGCTCCGAAGGCTGAGAAGAAGAAGGTCAAGAAGGCCAAGGCGGCCAAGAAGGAAAAGAAGGAGAAAGCGGTAAAAGAAGCCCCACCGAAGTAACCTCTTCCCTTCATTCAGCCCGCCAGAGGGCTCGGCAGGCTCGATTCCTCAAGCCCCCGCATACGAAGAGCGGGGGCTTTGTTTTCTGGAGCCAATCATCCCGCCCCTTGCTTCAAGCCCACCGCCTTTTGCTGTTAGAGGCTCACCATAGCCCACCCTCCGGCGCCCGCAGGGCTTAGGAGGGCCTGCTGCTCGGAGGTCGCCGACACTCCAGAGCCACCAACGGCTAGAGCCTTTGGCGGCGAGACGCTCTGGCGACGGAGCGCTCTGGGCCACAGGGTAGTGTGCCCCTACTTTGTCGTACCAGCGGGTCAAATCGGTCGACCTCAATCCCGACGTCAAACCCCAATCCCGAAGTTGAGTCGCACCCCGCGTTTTTAGCCCGAGTGTCTTGAAGCTTGTCCCAGATGCCTTCAGTCGACGTTGTGCGAACAAACCTGCCCTGGGCAGAGTTGGATCCCGCAGAGCGGGAGCAGGCCAGCTTCCTGATCAGCCTTGATAATAGGCGCTATGTTCTCTGCTTTCAGTTAGAGCTTCCAGGGCGTACTGCCTTGACCTTCATGCTTTATGGGCATGGCACAGCGACATGAGCGACTCAAGAGACGAAGCATTCCTCGAAACCCCCCAACTTCGGGATCGGGGGTTGACAGTTTCCTGACTGAAAGCGAAACTACTCGAGGAGCTGTAGCCGTACCTCAGTGGCAGCGAGGGCATCATGCCTGATGATTCGAATGTTTTCCGTCGTCCACTGGAACAGGAGTTGATCTCGCGGGGAGTGCGGATGACGCACCAGCGTCGCTTATTGGTCAGAATAATCCAGGGCGCCGAAAGCCACTTGGATGCTCTGGCCCTCTGGCAGCGCGCCAGGGCTCAAGACCCCACCCTCAACAAGGTCACCGTATACCGGACGCTGGCCATGTTGAAGAAGCACCGTTTGGTGGACGAACTGGACCTGATGCACTTGCAGGGCGGCAAGCACTACTACGAGGCGAAAACCACCCGAGACCACATTCATCTGGCGTGTATCAGGTGTGGGCGCATTCAGGAATTCGAGAGCTCACTGTTCGAGAAGCTCAAGGGGCAGATCGAGCGCGAGCGGCGTTTCCGGATCTATATAGTGCGCGTGGAAGCGGGCGGGTATTGCGATCGCTGCCAGGAATAGTTAGGGTCTTCTCTCTCCTGGAGCTTTGCCTCTTCAGTTTAGGCGTAATGGTGCGCCGTGTCGGCGGCGGCGGCGTGCTCGATCTCCAAGTTCCTGTGTCGAAGGCGACTGCTGAGGATTTTGAAGATCGCGAAGCTGATCTGCGGCCGCTCGCTGATCAGCTCCCGGAAACTGTCGCGGTCAATCTTCAACACCTGGACCGGCTCCAAGGCCCGAATTGAGGCCGAGCGTGGCTCGTCGTCCAGCATAGCCATCTCCCCAAAACACTCCTTCTCACCCAACGTAGCAATGGGGTACTCAGTAGTATCGATGCGGCGGAAGACTTCCACCTTGCCCCGCAACAGGATGTACAGGTGGTGGGCAGGCGAACTTTCTTCAAAGATGATTTCGCTGGCGGCGAATTCCTTTTCCAAAGCGATGTCGGCGAGCGCGGCCAGTTCTTCACTGTCCAGGCCGGCAAACAAAGGCGCGGATTTCAGAAGCAGCACTTTTTCCACCGTGAGCAGCATGGGGAGGCTCCTTTCACCGCTGGCGTTAGGGCCACCGGCCAAGATTCTTTGCGTGGCGCGGTGCAGGGCAGGGTCGCCGGAGCGGGCAGCGGCATCCACCTGCGGCCGCCAGGCTTCTCGGAAGGCCTGCCAGCCTGCGTATAGGGCAGTCTCGCGCACCACCGCGTCGCGGTCGGCCAAGAGGGTCTGGAGGAGGCCGGCGTTATCGGCGGCGGGGTGCTCGCCCAAATAGTATGCCGTGCAGGCACGCACCCAGGCCTTGGAATGCTGGGTGAGGGTTGAGAGCAGCGATGGGGCGGGCGTGCGCGGGGCAACCGAGGGTGCTGGCGGGGGTTCCAGCAATCCCAGGAGTTGCCGCCCGATGATCTTGGGGGCCAAGTTGTCCAGGGCCTCCAAAGCGTCGGCCTTCTGGCGCGCGTCGCCGAACTGGAGTTTGGTAAAGATGGCCTGCATCTGCTCGCGACCGCACAGGATGCCCAGCATGTGGAAAACACGCTCTTCGATCTTCGTCCGATCTTCTTCCAGGGCCAGAGCCAGCATCCGTTCGGTTGTGCTGGCCGGTTGGGGGACGAGGGTGTGGGAGCAGAGTACGCTCTGGCGGAAGCTGGTCAACTCGTTGCTGGCGTATTGAAACAGGGCAGCGCGAGCATTTTCGGGCAGGGGGCCGGCGCGGGCGCGGTGCTCGAAGGACTTCAGCACCTTCCACTGCACGCGCCATTCGGGGTCTTTGAGCAGGGTGAGCAGGGTCGGGGCAACCTGGGGATCCTGGAGGCGACCCAGCACGTCAGCCAGTTCGCTGCGAATCTCGGGGCGGGGAGAGCTCAAGGCGGTTTGCACCAACTCCTGGACGCCGACGCCGCCAGATTTCCCGACTATGGATGCCAGGCTGCGCCGCGCCGCATGGCGCAAGTTGGCTCCGCCTCCCAGAGCATCGACCAGCGGAGGGATAATGCGCGGAGAGCCGATGCGACCTAAAGCCTTGGCCGCCTCCGCCCGGAGGCGCGGAACCGGATCCTTCAGGAACTGAGCAAGTAGGTCCATGGACTCATCCGATGGCAACCGACTGAGAGCGAAGATGGCCGTGGAGCGCGCTTCCGGGTCGCCTTGCGCCAGCTCGCGCATCAAGGGCAGCCATTGCTCCGCGGCGGGAACTCCCTCAACAGCCGCCAAGGCGAGAAGAGCGTTGACGCGCACCCGCTTGAACGGGTCTTGGAGCAGGGGGCGGATCTGTTCCACCACAGCCCCCTCTGAGCCGGCTGCCAGGGCCTCAATGCTATTGGCGCGTACGCGTGGGTTCGGGTCCTGGAGGAGCGCGGTAAGCTGGGGAAGGTATTTCGCCCGAGCCCGCCGGCCCAGGGCGGAGGCTGCCGTGGCGCGCACGCGCTCGTCGGGGTGCGCAAGCAGAGCTGCAATCGCCTCATCGGCTTGCTCGGTGCCATAGCTCTCCAGGAACTGCACCGCCGTGACAATCCGCTCGGGGTCCTCGCTCTGAAGGGTCTGGGAAAGGAGGGCGAGGCTGGCCGGGTCCTTGAGCTTCGCCAGGGCCGTGGCAGCGGCCAGTCGCAATGCCGGGCTATCACCCTGGAGGTTGCGGAGCAGCGTGCGGATGTAGCCCTTCTTGGCGGTCAGCGCAATACCCAGCCAGACCGTCGCGAGCACAATCGCCCCCCAGGAAAGTTGCTGACCTGTGCTGAATTCTCTTCCTGAAGAAAGCCGCATGACCTTGAGGTAATTGTTCCCGACCAATATCAGGACACCCGCTGCAGCCAACGAAAGCGGCCGGATGTACCCCTCGATGAAACCTCGCACGCGCGCGCGCCGGTCGGGACGCAGGGGGCTATAGAGCAACTGGTAAGAAGAATCCGAAAAGGTGTAAAGCATTGAGGCGTCGGCGAGTTTGGTGCTGACCACCGAGGTAAAGCCATAGCGCAGACTCATCCAGGTAGTGCCCAGGAAAAGAATCGCGGGATGGAAATTGATGGTCGTCCCGACGCCGAGCCGGTCAATGACGGGACGCGTGAGAAACAATTGGATGGCAAGACAGAACAACCCTTGCGCGCCTACGAATCGGCCGAAGAAGGTGGCCAACTCGTCGGGTTGCGGATACCTGGCCCGCACCGTCTTGCTATAACAGAAATCGACAATGGCGAAAACGGTCCATAGCAACAAGACGTAACCAGCCATGGAGCGCTGTAGCGGTTCGCGGCCCACTTCGCGGAAGCCCTCCTTGATTTTCTGCCATTCCGAAGGCTTGACCCGCGCGGCGGCGGCGAGGAGATCCGTCTGGGGGGCCGCTTCCACTTTCCGGTAGCGACGGTAAATAATGCCTCCCAGAATCAGTCCGGCAGCAACCAGGCCTGCCCAGACCAGCAACAGGTTCTCAGTCCCCAGGGCGCGGATGACTTGCTTGCAAAACAGGCCCACGCCGATCATTCCCAAAAGCCCCCCGACGGCAATGACGGGGAACAGGCGCTTCGCCTGGCGCGTGTCGAACAAATCACCTGTGAAAGTCCAGAACAGCATCAGCGAGAAGATCCAAACCACCTGGGCCTCAATGTACAGGACAGGGAAAAACCAGTGGGGGTGGCGGAGCAGAATGAGGCGGCTCGTCACCAAGCCGGCCACGAACAGCAGGCAAACGCCCCCCAGAAATTTGCCGCGCTCGATACGATCCACCAGGGTGGTGTACAGCAGCGAGCACCCCACGATGGACACGGCGTTGGCAAAATACATGTAGGGGAGGTATTTGATGCCGAAGTAGACCAGGAAAAGCGAGTCGCGCGAGTTGCGGCCAAACATGATCCCCGCGAAAACCACGAAGTTCACGGCCAGACACAATAAGACGACGGGGCCTTCACCAGGGTAAATGGGGGCAATTCGACCTAACCATTTTCGCAAACGCAAGGGCACCTCGCTGCTCCCTCAGCCTGGCTCTAATGCCGTTCCGACTTATTGAGGCTATGAATTAGCCCGTTCTGCCACCGCCTGGGGCCGTTCCAACCCGCGGCCCGTTCCAACTCGTCCGCCACACCCCACAGACCAGACGACTGGGAGCTGTTGGAACGGGCCGCGTGCCACACCGCCCAAGCCAGGTGGGGCCGGAAAATGTTGGAACGGTCCTGGGCGCGACCGTAGGCTCAAGGCAAGTAGCCGCAAATAGCTGGAACGGCACTAGCCCAACGCGGAGGGTTCCGTCGCAGATCGGGATCAAACAACTCGCAAATGCGCAAAGAGATCTCAGGGCACACACTGTGACCCCTCCGGGTCGCCGTATTCTAACTTATTTCTGGTGTCGTGTGGTGTTTTCTCGCCGTAGCGCCGGGCGGAACTCCGGTTTCTGGAGTCCGATCCCGCTCCGCGGGACCGGAGTCCAGAAATCGGACCTGTCCCGACCTTGTCGCGAGCCCGGCACTTCGGCTGTAGCGCCGCCCAACGCAAGGCCCGGAGGGCCGGCCCCGCGAAGCCTTCCCCGCTCGCATCGCCCGCAAGCAGTTCATTCGTCCTTGATCGACGCCTTCACCATGGCTAAGACGGAAGGAGGGATCATGGAAAGTGAGATCCCGTGGTCCTTTTCGCCGTGCTGCGCAGCGAGTTTGAGTAACTCCTCTTCGGTTTCAGCCCGAATCTCTTTGGAACAGTTCATGCCCAGATCTCGACAACGTAGCACCTTGGCCATGTCGTTCTCCTTTCGGATGCTTGATGACCCCGGCTATTTTACCCCGATCCCGGAGTTAACGTTATCCCTCCTATTGCAGCTTGTGGGTTTTCCGGCTGACCCGGTAGGACCTCCCAAAGGGGGATCGAACAGTCTGAACTTCGGCGAAGTTGAGTTGTTCACATCTCACTCTTCGGCTACGAAAAGGATGTTCAGACCCAAACCACTTGAACTTCGGGATCGGGGGTTTACCACCTTGCCGATAGAAGACGTGGCTTGTCGCCGGCGCTTTTTAGGGGTTGAATCCAGGTGCACATGGGGTAAGATACGTTGCTATGCCTGACCAAGATGCGTCATTCAAGCGACGGTTCCCTCGTTACCACACTGCCGCCGAGGTCACCATCTATCAGGGGAGAACGGTCGTCAACAGCCGGATCACGCAGATCAGTCGGGGAGGCTGCCTCATCTTTCCTCCGCTGCCGCCGCTCTCGGACCAGACGCTCCGAATATCGTTTCGTCTCGCAGGCGACTTGCCCTACATCAACTGCAAGGGCGAAGTTGCGTACAGTTTCGCCGATAAGGGAACGGGCGTCGCCTTCACGGAAATCTCCCTTTACAATCAGGACCTTATTACCAGCCACTTCGAGAAGCAATCCCCCGCCAGCGGGCCGGCTAACCCTTAGCACGGTTCTGAAGACCCCGGTTCGTTTGTCATTGTGAGGAGTCCGTCGGCTGACGGACAATCGGCAATCGTCAATCGAAAATCGGCAATCTGCCTACTGCCTGCTGATCCTTACTTGCCGGATCCGATTTCCTCCAGCAGGTTGCGCAGGCGGGTGAGCGACACCGACGCCTGTCCGAACCGCAACAGGTTATAAAGGTGAGTGAATTCCATGACTACCGGCCCGAGTCTCGTCCCAAGAAAGGACAGCGCGAACTCACGAGGTGTTTGGGAGGGCGATTTTCGAAAGCCCTTTTTCCGCAGTGCTTTCAGCAACTGCTGGTAGGTAAGCGTCGCTTCGCGAGGGCTTAGCACGACGTCTCGACGGCCAAACTTCCAAGCCCACAGGAACCGCAATTCAGCCAGGGAGCCGCCCTTTTCCGCAGCGATCAGCATCGTCAGAATCGCCAGCATCAGCGCCAGCATCAGGAGCTTGTGCGCCATCAGCCAACCTTCGACGCGATAGGCCAACCTTATTCCCTGGCGCTTGACCTTTTCGACGCGCTGCTGCAAGTCGTGCTGGAACTGGCGAGAATCCTGCTCGATCTGGCGCGCCAAACGCAACTGATGGCCGAAGTCGTAGTTGATGATCCATTCGTTCCAAAACAGGCCGAAGGCGTCCACGTAATCATCCCAGGCTCCGGCGATCACGGGGTTCGGGTCGGCGGGAGTAGGATCAAAGGGAATCCAGCCGTAGTTGGGGAAATAGGCCTCCACCCAGCTATGCGCGTCACGCGCGCGCACCACGAAGTCCTTGCCAATACGATTGTACGAGCCCGTCTGAAAACCGTTCACCAGCCGGGAAGGGATGTTCACGCTGCGGAGCATCACCGCCATGGCCGCGGCGAAGTACTCACAATAACCCGACTTGGACTTGAACAGAAAACTGCCTACGGGATCGGCGGGCTCGATCGCTGGCGGATCCAGGCTATAGGTGTAGTTGCTCTTCAGGTAATTCTGAATTCCCACGGCGCGGTCGTAATTGTTGGTGGCGGTGGCAGTGGTTTGACGCGCCAGCTCGGAAATCCGGGGGTCCGAAGCAGGGAGGCGGAGGTACACCAGCCGAATATCCAAGGGGTATTCCGTCGGCGCCTGGCGCAGTTCCTGGGGTGAGGGCAGGGCGGTTTCCGACACCACGTCGTAGCCAAGGGGCACGTAGGAGTGCTGCGGGCTGTGGACCGAAGCGGTCTGGTCGAGGCTCAGCAGGCGAAGCTGCCCGCTCAGTTCGCGAGGCTCAGCAGCCACAAACAGTACGTCGGTGGAGAGAGCCGCCCGGAGCACGCGATACCGCAAGGGGTGTCGCGGCCGGCGCTCCCAGCCGTCTGGCAGAGGTAGCAGAAAGCGAGGATATTGTTTCGTGTTGTCGTACGACGCCGGCTGGAGGGGGAATTGCTCGGTATTGTCATTGAACCAGTGTTTGCCATCGAAGCTGGTCAAGCCGACTCCGCGCCATTTAATCCCCTGGAACTGCTGCGGGTTGCCAGCTACGATCACGCGCATCACCACCAGGGGCGAGCGCAGGATTTTTCGGATGTCGCCCAGGTTGACAGTTTCGGAAAAGCCCGTGATGTTTTGCGCCTGCATCGCGAGGGAGGTCAGGTAGCCGGTCCGATATCTCGGGATAACGAAAAAGAGAACTGCGGCCAGAAGCACAATGCCCACGGCCAGCCCCAGGGCGGCCGTCATAAGGGCCTTCTCGATGGCGCTCCGGTTCTGGCCCGAGGTGCGGAAGGGGCCTTCAGGTGCGCGCCGGGCGTCTTCGATGCTTCGCTTAATTTCGTAGCTGATGAACGTCGAGATGGCGAAGAGGACGTAAAGCGTAAAGAAGACGAGGTAGCTGCTCCCCACCGTTAGGACCGCGCTCGCCAGCATCATCAGGAAGGAGAGCGTGGCCAGATAGCCATAGTCGCGGTAGGTCCTCGCGGAGAAGACCTTCATCACCGTCGTGAACAGGACGAGGTGAACCGTGGCCGAAAGCATGCGGTCCAGAGCGCTCGGGCCCGGGGAGAAGATCAGAAAATCGAGCGCATAAAAGAAGATGTAGAAAATTGAAATCCGAGTGACCGTGCGCGGGGAAAGGGAATAGTCGGCTTCGCGGACGTAGCTCCAAAGCTTGATGGCCAGAGCGGCGAAAACCACCCCTATCGAGATCAGGTCCAGCCTGCCAGTCGTCGAGACGGTGAGGAAGCCCGTGGCGAGCATGAGCAACAAGGAAATCTCAAAGTAGCGCTGGACGCTCACGTTCGACTGCTTCGCTTCTAGCTGCTCGTGGTCTTCCGCGGCTTTCCTGGCCATCCCTGGAAGCCTCCAATACAAGGCGTTATTTTAATGCAGAAACCCAGCCCACGCGACGGGTGAGTGATACCAGCACGAGAAGAAATGTGACGTACCGCCGTTCGAAATCACGGCGCTACACCCCCCACCCCCAGCCCCTTTCCCCAGTGGGCAAGGGGAGAAACAGGTTGAATTCATGCCCTCGGTCCGTCAACTGACGGACCGAAATCGTCCGTAAAGTGACGGGCGAGTGAGGGGTACTCACGGCGGGCCCCGCTCTGCGGGACCCGCCCTTCCTCGTGCGGACGCTCATTTTCGTACTTCCAAGAGTTAGGTTTTCACCGAGACGTGAGAGGCCCCGGGTCCACGTCGCGTACCGCCACATCGGGCCGAACCTGCAACGCAGCGGTCGGAGTTTGGCGTTGAGGTCTTTCCACCCGAGTGAAGAGCCGCCCGCCCCGGCGCATCAGAGGTCACACGTCGCACTGCTCCTTGAGGAGCCTGAAGGGCAAAGTGCGGGCCGTGCGTTACAGGGCCTGCTTGGCGATCTTCCTCGCAAGTTGCGATATGGCGCCTTGGGGCAGGCTTGTGACAGGGAACCAGCGAAGCGAGTCCCCAGAAGCGGCTGGAGGGGCTTCCGCGGGGTAAACCTGGACACGGATTGCCCGATAGGTGATCCTGTGACGAAGTTTGCCCGCTGGCCTGCGAGTCACTGCCGAGCCGGGAACGAGCGCGCTCAATTTCTCCTGCAGCCGGCAGAGGGCCTCGGGGCGCGAGTTCCCAAGGGCTGCGGGAAAATTCCACAGATCCTCGAGAAGTCCTTCGTCGAGGCCGCGAACCATGGCGACTTTCGAACCACGTCTGATGACAGCCGCCGCAAGGTGGCGAGATTCGCCGGCGCGCCTGGGGCGCGGGGCAGGGTATGACTCGGGCTTCCCGAGCTGGTGTGCCCGGCACCATGTGCGGAGTGGGCAAGCCGGACAGCTTGGAGTGCGGGGCAAGCAAACCGTCTGGCCCAGTTCCATCAGCGACTGATTTGAGTTGCCTGGTTGGCGGCGCGAAAGCAGGCGCTCGAGTTCTGATTGAACCGCGCGCCGGAAAGGAGACTGAGGCAAGTGGCCCTGCAGCGCGAGGAGCCGGGCGATCACGCGCGCGACGTTTCCGTCCAGGACAGCATAGGGCTGTTTGTAAGCAATGCTCAGAATCGCGCGGGCTGTATAGTCGCCGATGCCTGGTAAGGCGCGAGCTTGCTCGTAGTTCTGTGGGAAGCGGCCCCCGAACTTCTCGTTGATTGTTCGAGCGGCACGGTGCAAGTGCCGGGCGCGGCGGTAGTACCCCATCCCAGACCACACTTCAAGAACGCGCTCAAGTGGCGCTTGTGCCAAGTGGGCCAGGGTGGGGAACCTGCGAAGAAAGCGGCGATAGTAGGGTATTACCGTGGCCACCTGGGTCTGCTGCAGCATAACCTCCGAGACCCAGATGGCGTAAGGACTGTTGGTTGCGCGCCAGGGCAGGAGCCGCGCATGGAGCCTGTACCACCGGAGCAGAGCGCTCCGGATCTGTTTTCTCTCGTGGGAGGTCGTAGGCGTCAGCAAGTCGCGTGTGTCCTCTTGCCTCCTCGTCCCGGAGCGGCTCGTGTTGGAGCGGCGCTAGTCCACGGCGAAGTCTGCCGCGCGCACGGTAGAAGCGTTGCCCACTGAATCGCGCGCACGCACCTCCAGCCGGTACTCCCCGGCCTGGAGTTTGTCCATAGGCACTTTCAACGCGACGGGCACCATCGGGTTGCCTTGCTGCGCGAAGTCATTTACCAGGATCGTGTTGGAAGAAACAACCTGCTGGTCGGTCTTCCGGTTCACAATATTGAAAAGCACTCCTACGCGGGGGGCGTTGCCCGTCTGCAAAAGCGGCTCGTACACCTCGACGTAGAAAGCAACGGTGTCGCCCTTCTGGAAACGGTTACTGCAAGACGGGAGAATCTCTTTTCCCTGGAACAGGAGCGGCGTTTGTTCCTCGAGCAGCGCGGCGTCCATTTTGGCCGCAAGCCGCGACACCGGAACCACCTGGTTGCTAAGGGCAGGTCCCGCTAACTGAAACTCCTTACCGTCGAAGGGCTCGATCGTCAATGGCACCTCATACTTCCCGAATTTTTCACCGCCTGCACTCAGCACTACCTTCAGGTTGTATTTTCCGGGCGCGATATTGAAGGTGTTGCGATAAGAGAAAGAGCCCCTGGAGAATTCCTTCCATTCTTTCTTTTCATAATCCAACTTAACGGCGTCGCTGAAGCGCGCGGCTACGGACCCGTCCCCGCGATAGGCGATGCCCAGGACATTGACCTGGGAATGGAGTTTCCCCTTCACCTTCTCAAAGTCGACGGAGGTACCGGGAATCTCGAGCGTCAGGTTCACACGCGCCACACCGGGTGAGGTATAGAAGTAAGGAGCCCGGAGCGAGACCGGGATGTCGCCGGGCTGTGGGCTCGCCGCGCGCTCCTCCAAGACTTTTCCTTCCGGTTTTCCGGCCAGCAGGTCAGGGCTTTTCAAGTCGTAGTAGCCATTCCGCGAGCGGATTTGCACACCCTTGCGCTCAACTTTCACGCGGA
>Ga0315279_10000679_pt1 | contig 63706 bp, 74 predicted proteins | sample YL17G06_20_MG_FD_203694 | JGI IMG/M metagenome (GOLD analysis project Ga0315279, IMG submission 203694) | Sediment microbial communities from Yellowstone Lake, YNP, Wyoming, USA - YL17G06_20 | ecosystem: Environmental > Aquatic > Freshwater > Lake > Sediment | place: USA: Wyoming | collected...
CAGAGAGAAAAAACCTGACTTAGATAAACGGCTATTAATGACCCCCGCTGTGGACCTGGATACTATGTTAGAACATTACACTTCTTTTTTGGCCCAGGGGGGTAAGAATGTATTGACCGATCCCTAATAAGCAGATAACTTTATGGAGCACGAAGTGCGACATAAGTTATAACTGATTATATCTTGAATGTCACCAGCGTCTGCGAATTTAACCCCTACACCAATTACGTATTAGCCTACGTTATTTATGTAATTGGTGTGGGGGTAAGTTCGGCCAAATAACTTACGTTCACTCTCGTTCCGTAAGTTATGGCCTCACTTATTCTATTTCAAAGGAGATAACTACGTTAAAAGAAAGCTGGGGGTAATCTAACTCTTTGGGGAAATTAGGGAATGGCGAGGCCTCTTTTATGCTTCTTGATGCGATTTCTTTTAAATATGTGCTGGGTGAAGATTTCTCTTCTATCAGTTGCACAGCTTTTAAAGAACCATCTGAAAATATTAAGAAAGAAAGGTATGCCTCTCCTACTTCAGCGCGGGTATAATTTTGATAAGCTGCGCGCCTGATTTTTTCGCGCACGATTTGGTAATAACTTATATATGATGGGTTATCGATTTTATCGAGATCTGTCGGCGGTAAGGTAATTTTCTTTTTAACCGCGATAATATCGGGTTTTGCAAATGCGGGTTTAGTAAAAACGTATTTCTGAGAAATGCTTTCCTTGCTTTTTCTGAAGATGTTATCTCTGTCTATAAATGGTGGAGGATTTATTTTGTTAGCTGTAATCTTGGACGACAATCTTAAAAATGGCTCTTTCTTTGGGAGGGCGGTTTTTGGATATTCCTTAAGTTTCTGAGTTTCTTGAGGGCTTTTTACATAACTTACTTCCAAAATGGGCTCTTTTTTGTCTTTAGGGAAGATATTTAAATTTAAATTGGGGTTTTGAAACAAAATAATACCGTGAGTGATTATTGATAGTATAAGAGCAGTAGGGAATACTTTATCGGAAAACATACCAATTTAGGTTAGCATAATTAGCTTCAATTTGCAAGAACGTATTAGCCCTAAAACTTCAAGGTCAACTCTGTAAACCATTTCCTGCCAGGAGCTCTGTAGAAGGCAAGCTAAAATTTCACCTCCATACCAACGGTAAACGTTCTTTCCGGAGCAGGATTAAAATATTTCGTAGTGCCGCTTTTATATCCGTAAGAATTGTATTTCTTATCCAAAAGATTGTCTATCGCTAAAAACACAGACCACCATTTATGTTCATAAGCAATTTTTGTATCTACAGTAGTATAACCGGAAAGTTTATCATTATTTGCGTCATCTATATACGCATCTCCCATCCCTGTAACAGCAAGATTGACTTTTAAACCAAATTTTGTCTCAAACATTAAACCGAAGCTGCCTTTGTGTATAGGAATATTGGCTAAATACTTACCCGCATAGCTTCCGCTTTCATTTTTGGCTCTTGTATAAGCATAATTCACAAATCCCGTTAAACTGTCAATAATTTTAAAATTTAAACTTGTCTCTACTCCTTTATGCGAGGTCTTACCGTAATTATTATACTTACTTTGCGCATAGTCATACCAAATCTCGTTATCGAGCCCCATCCAATAGAAACTGATGTTTGCTTTCAGGTAATCATTAAAACGGTGCCGTATGCCCACTTCATAGTTTTCTGCCTCCTCCGGATTTAAATCTGGATTGGCACCAGAACTGTAAGTAAACATTTGACTTATACTAGGAATCCTGAAAGCCTGGGCGTAATTTGCATAAATGTTAGAGTCTTTTTGATACGTATACACTGCCCCGTAATGCGGGGTAACGTGAGACATCTCTTTATTCTTTGAATTAGCGTTATTTTCGCGGTCATCAAAATCAAAGGTTACGAAATCATAGCGGCAACCGATGATAAACTTAAAGGATTCAATTAATTCAATCTCATCCTGAACATATGGACCGACTTTGTCTCTTGTGACATCATAGTCGCTTCGCAGAGCCCCTCTTACTTGATAAGGCGCAAAATACTCCCTATAATCAAAATTATTTTTTTCTAAATCAATCCCTGCGGTAAAAAAATGAGGTGTTCCGAAAATTTCTGGATTTATATTATAGCGCGCCAATATACCGTAAGTATCTTCGTTTCCAAGCTGCTCTTTGGTGTCTTTTGGGTATGCAACCGGTGACCCGTCCGTATAAAGAACCTCGCTGTCCTCATATCTATAATAAAATGTACTTTCAATGGCAGAATGGTACCTACTATCCATTTTTTTATGATAGGTAAGGCTTGCATCTGCCTTTATTGCATCATCTTTATCATTCTCTGTGCCAGGCCGGGCTTGACGCCTGTCTTGAGCAATCTGAGCTTCTGTTAAGGGCCACGGTATGGCGCCTCTTTTTCTATCGTGGTAACCCATAGATAAGCCTAAATGCTGCGTCTCATCTATTAAAAAATCTAATTTTCCGCTTAGATGATTACCTTCATAATCGCAGTGTGTTCGAAAGCCGTCTGTTGATTTTCTGCTGGCAATAAGATTGTAGGCAATTTTTTTAAAAAGCCCTGAAATAGATCCCTGGTAATTCTGGGTATTAAAGCTTCCATAAGAGGACGAAATTCTCGTCTCGGGAGTAAGACCGGGTTTTTTAGTTATAATATTAATTACTCCGGACATGGCATTCTCGCCATAGAGGGTAGAAGCAGGACCTTTTAACACTTCCACGCTCTCAATGTTATCCAAAGGGATAAAATCCCAATCGACGAGCTTATCTTTACCTTTATTCTGAGGTATCCCATCTATAAGTACTAAGTAGTGTGTCGACATCCCTCCCCAAAACCCACGCATATTGACTTTACTCGATGTCCCCACCCCTGAAGAATCGTACATATAAATACCCTCTGTGTCCTTTAAGAGATCTGGAACACTTTTGGCGTTTGCATCTTTAATCTCTCTTTTTGTAATAATACTTACGCTGGAAGGAACCTCTGATAATCTTCTTTCTGCTCTAGACGCGGTTACCGTTATTGGCTCTAAAATAACACTATTGCCAGCAACATTCTGTTTTTCCTCAGCCCATAATATCGTAGTCGTCATGGCAACCAAAAGACTTATTAAGATTATTTGTTTCTTTTCCATTTTTCTTTAATGAGCAGGCGATTTACGTTCACTTACGTTCCGCAAATCGCGTCTTCATTTGACCTTTGTCTATCTGGTAATCATAAGATCCTTCGTCGCTTCGCTCCTCAGGATGACAGGTCGGGAAACTCCCCGACCTGTCATATAATTCACCTCCTTTAAATATCTCTTAGCAGCCTTTATCGCTTCTTTAATCTCAATTAAATTAGGCCTTCTCCATTTTGTGCCTGGAACAGGAATATAACCATCTATCCTATGAGGGATATTCGGGTTTATCTTACTTATGGCATAAGCGATATCTTTGGTCTCTTTAATATCAATATATCCGGGTATAAACATACTTTCAGTGCGAAGAGATATCTTTTCTTTATTAAGTTTCTTTAGGTTTCTAAACACAGTTTTTGAATCTTTACCGGTATATTCTTTATGCAGTCTTGGGTTAGCCGCTTTTATGCCTACACAGACCTCATCACACCAAGAGAGGTCCACAAAATTATAGCCGTTAGTAAGAAGGGTATTATAAACGTTGAGTTCCATTTTGAGTTCTTTAGTTAAAGGGACAAAATTTGAGTCTATAGTCGGCTCTCCTCCCATAAATATTAGTTTCTTGGGTTTCACTTTAGTTAATATATCCAAGATCTCATCTCTGGTTAAATTTGCAATCTCAGTTTTCTCTAAAGTCCTTTGCAAGTCAGTCGGTAAATGGACATCAAAATTACATTTTCTTCGGATACAGCCCAGACAGCGGAAATTACAGCCCTCAAAGTAAAGGCAGGCGGTTTCAAATTTGGGAGAATAAGTTATGTGATAAACGTTCGAATTCATTTGGTCTTTAGTTCTTCTTCTGAAACTAAAAGAATATAGGGTTTTAAGGATATGGGGTTTTCCTTAACAATCACCACTGTGTTATAAACTTTTTCGATATTCTCAAAGGTAAGCACTTCCTTAGGGTCGCCTTCTTTAAATATCCTTCCTTCTTTAAGTAAGATTAATCTATCACAATATTCGCTGGCTAAATTAAGATCGTGTAGGACCATTATCACCGTAAGGTCTCCTTCCCTATTTAGCCTCCTAATCAGATCCAATATTTCAACTTGGTGACCTATATCTAAATGTGCGGTTGGCTCGTCCAATAACAAAAGACGAGGTTCTTGGGCAAAGCCTTGAGCCAGAATAGCCCTCTGTCTTTCTCCTCCAGAGAGTTCTGAGATTCTCCTCTCCCGGAAGGCTAAGACGTCACATAACGCCATGGCCTTCTCTATCACTTCTAAATCATACCGACTTTGCCGTTGGAACTTTTTCAGATGTGGAAATCTTCCCATAGAGATAAATTGCTCTACAGAAAAGGAGAAAGAGATCTCCAATATCTGGGGTAAAACAGCTACTTCACGAGCCAAATCACGGCGAGAAATTCTGTTTAGGTCTTTTCCGCAGTAGAGGATTTCGCCTTTCCATGGCTTTAGGATTCGAGTAATTGCCCTGAACAGGGTGGTCTTGCCAGCGCCATTTGGGCCCACTATTCCCAAAAAGTCCCCTCTCTTTACGGAGAAGGAAACCCCTTTTAGAACCTTTGCATCACCATATCCACAAATGAGGTCATCAACCCTTAACAAATCCATCTCTGTAATCTATCCTTAATCTATGTTATTAAAATATTTCCCATCCCTTAGACCTAAAAAGGAAAATTAAAAAAAACAATCCCCCTAAAATTCCGGTAATTACCCCTACCGGAAGTTCTAAGGGTGCGATGATGGTACGAGCTAATGTATCGCACAGGCTAAGAAATATTGCTCCCCCTAAAATTGAGGCTGGAATTAAGATCTGATGGTCCGGTCCAGTGAATCGGCGCATGAAATGGGGCACAATCAATCCCACGAACCCAATTATTCCTGAAGCAGCCACACAGGCACCAGTGATGAGTGAGGTAATTATAAAGAGCAGCTTCTTGACCAACTCTGTCTCCAATCCCAAATGAGCTGCCTTCTCTTCACCCAAGGTGAGGAGATTGAGGTCGCGACTGAAGAGGAGCAGTAGGCCAATACCACCAATGATAAAATAGGCCACGACCTTTATCAAAGAGGCAGAAGCCCAAGAGAGGTCGCCCATTAGCCAGAGGACGGTTGCGTGAACATCCTGAGCTTCTGATATAGCAAAGATAAGCAAAACGGCCGCCGAAAAGACAAAGCTTAAAATTACCCCACCCAGGATTAGAGTAGGAACAGAGAAACGACGCCTTTGGGCCACAAGATAGACCAAAGAAATACAAAGGAAAGCCCCCAAGAAAGCACAACCAGGTAAAGAGAATTCACCTAATGAATTTCCTAATCCAAAGACAATCCCTAAGGTTGCCCCTAAGGCTGCTCCGCCCGAGATGCCCAGAGTATAAGGATCGGCCAAAGGGTTACGCAACATCCCTTGAAAGACACATCCGCAAGCCGCCAGTCCTGCTCCAATGAGCAGGCTTAAAAGAATTCGCGGAAATCGGACCTGCCAGACTATTGTCTGTGACACTCCTGAAGCATGAGGATGAAGCAGGGCATGAAAGATCTCTGCGGACGAAAGCCTGCTTCCCCCGAGCATAAAGGAGAAAAAGAAACTTAAAAACAAAAGAATAAATAGAAGACTAAATAAAAAAACCTTTCTTTTAACTATTTTATCCATAGTTTTTCTTGCAGGAAATTATACTTTATCCTCCTACGCCCTTCAACCAAACAAAGCGATGGTAGGGCTACGGAGGACTGCGCAAAACCGCTTTAGAGCTTCTGCCTGAGGCGATTTTGCTTGATTATCATTATAGATAGATCACTAAAATCTTTCTCTAAAAAGTTCTCAAGGCTACCCCTAAACACCGCCTCATTCTTTAAAGTTAAGTTCTCATAGACAGATATTCTTGTCTTTGGGGGAATACCCTTTCTGATTAAGAACTTGGCAATATCTTGAGGCATAAAATCCCAAGGCCGTGGCAGGAGAATTATATTCTTGCCCAACTTTGCCGCCTCTATTAATTCCATTTTTTCGGCCTTAAGCGAACCGCTTTTATGGAAAGTTATAAATCTTATATCTTCCATAGCCAAACCTGCCTTAGCACAAGCAATTTGCACAGAACTTATTCCCGGAATCACTTCTATCCCGATACCAGAGGATTCCGACGTTCCATCGGGAGGAATGGCGGATCGGGACGTCGCCCCACAAGGGGCGGTAACACAGGTACCACGGAATTCATTCCGTGGGGCTCCAGTTTGACTGCAGGCTGACCTTATCTTTTTAATAAATTGTTGGTCAGAAAAATTAGGATCCCCCACGCAGCATATAACGCATCTTTTAGAGTCTCTGAACTTACTTCGTATCATATTCAACTTTGGCTTCTCACTGGCGTAATCTAAAACTATTATTTCGGCTCTGGTGTTTATCAAATCTCTAATTATATTTATAGCCGGCTCAAACCCGGCTACGAGGTCTGCATTTTTAATTATCTTTTTTGCGAACTCTGTAATATATTCCTTTGCGCCAGGGCCTATCCCCACCACAAACAATTTATCTTTGGGCATTCCTTTTTCTTCAACTCCTTTATCCCGCACCTTCTACAAAGTAGCATAGGGTTTAGGTAAGAAGGTGTGGGATTAAATTCGTCCTTCGCTTTGCTCAGGACTCGATGGACGATTCTGAACAAAGTGAAGAATCTCGCGCAAATAACTTACGTCGCTTCGTCCTTCGTCACTTCGTTCCTCAGGACGATCCTGAACGCAGTGAAGGATCTCGCTCCGTAAGTTATGCGCTCATTTAACTTGGTTGAACAACTCTGGATAAAGGATATGAGCCACCTCTTCTAAGCCATCCACAACCCTTGGGCTACCTCGTCGGGTGACCAAGTTTAAATCAATCCGATGAACGCGCCTATTTTTAACTGCTGATAAATTTTCCCACCTGTTCCACCTCTTTATTTCACCTGTGCTATAATCGCCTTCAATCATGCCAACCACAATAATGACTTCTGGATTTTTGTACAGAATCGCTTCTAAACTATACCGGGGATACTCAATAAGTGCATTGCCTACTATATTGCGGCCTCCTGCCAATACAATAAGGTCGTGGCCAAGAGTTCCGGGTCCAACCGTCACCAGTGGATTACTGCCTATTTGCCAGAAGACAGAAGGTTTATCCTCCTCCTTTAAATTCTTTAGCCTATCAGTCACAGCTCTTATCCTCTGATTCAACCTAGCCAGTATCTTAGCAGCCTCTTCTGCCTTTCCGGTAATCTCCCCGACGCTAAGAATAGAATCCATCGAGGCCTTTAGGGTCTTGGGATTAATCACAAAAACAGGGACTCCTAATTCTTCCAACTTTTGAGTAGCAAGGGAGGTATGGGTTGTACTTAAGACTAAATCTGGTTGTAAGGCGATTATCTTCTCGACATTGGGATGGATATAGCTTCCTACTTTCATCTTTTTCTTTGCTTTGGCAGGATAATCACAAAGATTGGTTACTCCTACTATCTCTCTATCCAATCCTAAAGCAAATAAAGTCTCGGTTATTGCAGGAGAAAGTGAAATAATCCTCCGCGGCGGATGCGATAGAGCAAACACCTTTCCTCGGGCATCTTGAACTTTTAAAGGAGAAGAGTAGCAAATCGCAGCAGACTCAAGAATTAAAGCAGTTAATATTATAGAGACCTTAACAAAATATTGCCGCATGGAGTTCACTTTCCAATTATCCCAAAATTTGGGATTATCATTACAGAAAGATAACTAAATTTTTTGCCAAGAAGATCGTTTAGTTCTCCATTAAAAGTTCGCTCATTTTCAAGAGTTAGATTTCCATAAATGGTAACTGGCAATTTACGGTCGATACCATGGGATATGAGAAAATCGGCAACATCCTTAGGCATAAAACGTGACCCCACAAGAACAACTGCTATTTTGCTCTCCTTTATGCTATTTAAAAGCGCTAACTTTACGACTTCGATATCTCCATCAATATGAAATGTTAAAATGACTGTTTCTTCCAAAACCAATCCCAATCTGGCCACAGCTACCTGGATTGAGCTTATGCCTGGAATTATGCGGGCTGTCTTAAATCGACCAAGGAGTTCCTGAATACCTGAAGAATAACAAGGGTCTCCCACGCGTAATATCGAACAGCTTTTACCCTTATCTTTTTCCCTCGCCACAATATCAAGTATCTCATTTCGATTCTTAACAGTTTGTACCAAAACTATCTTATGCTTAAGCAATTCTCTGACAGCATTCAAGCTCAGTTCATAGCCAGCGATTACATCTGATTGCTCAATGATTTGCCTTGCCTGTAGAGTGAGATATGCGGGAGAACCCGGTCCTACGCCTACGATATAGATACTGCCTGATTTTTTATGGTGTAGGAAAGTATAAGGCACTTTCCTAACCACTGAAAATCGCACCTTAAGGTTATCGCCGAAGGCGATTTTCTTGGCCATATCAAACAATCCTCCATTCCAATATATCCAGAAACCAACGCCCCTTCTTATATCTGGTTCTACTTTTTGTTATTTCAATTCGTTTCTTAAACAAAGGGCCAGAAGTAACAAAGGTATGGAATTCTCCTTTTTCTCCGCAGAGGTCGACATTTCCAAGAGCCTTTAAATCTTCTATAAATTGCTCATTTATCTGGCGGCCCAACCACTCTTGACCTAAAAAATCGGCATTAGTAGCCACGACTATGGTCTTAAAGCCTGCCTGAATAAATTCCTTAAGTAGATCTTCTCTTTTTCTTTTCCATAATGGCAATATAGGTTTAATTTTTAATTCCCGGCATACCCTCTCCACCCAATCTCTGTGTTCTTGTAAGTCAATATCGCCAAATACTCCTGCTTGAACACCTTGTTTTTTAAAACCTAAAACAGCCTTTTTGAATTCTTCCTCATAACGCTTCCAACTGGTTTTCCTTTGTACAAGCGGTATCCCTATTGCTTCTGCCTGTGCTCTCAATAAATCAGAACTAATTCCGTGAGAGCGAGAATGCATCCCATCTTCTGATACCATATTCAAAAGATATTTAACCTCGAAATTATCAATGTCCTTTGCCCTATAATAGGCTAAGGATGTTTCTTTACCACCGCTCCAGGAAACAAATGCTTTCATTTTTAATCACCAAACCAAATTATCACCGCGTAGGTGATAATAGGTTGACTCGTAACTCTTCGAGAAGCAAATTTTTTATTTCCCCGAGTTTTCTTTGGTAAGAAATCCGATCATCTACAAATTTTTTATACTCACTGGGATTTATTTCTAAGATGTGCTTAAACTCACATATTTTATCTTTCATCGGCCTTTCCATGAGATATTCAAGATAAGAAGAAAATTGCCAAAGTTCGGGTCTATCCACCAGATAAGCAGTAACCGGATTCAAGTGAATGTATCGTGTCAAATGAATCAACTGCTCATCCGTTTCCACCAATACCCTCTTAAACCTTCCTGTCCAGAGAGGACCTTCTCTACGATGCTTCGTATTAAAATAGCGGGTGTAACTATTGAGCACTCTATTCATATAAATCGATATCCCGCTTTCTCTCAATTGCTGGAGAACCAAGTGAATATGCGTAGGCATAAGACAATAAGCGATGATTTGAACAAGCTTCTCCTTGCTCTGGTGGTCCTTTTTATTAACAAGTTCGTTCTTGTCTTTCTGCCAAGCTACAAAGTAAGAAAACCTCGTGGAAGGATTCTCAACTTGGTAATATTGAATCAACTGTTTCATTCTCAAATATTCCCCTCCATTATTAAAAATCACATACCCCGCAATACTCTTGGTCGTAATGTGATAAACTTTACCTATTTCCATCCCCGAACCTCCACTAATCACCTACGCGGTGATAACGGTTTCCCCAATCCAGAACATAGCCACAAATTTTACAGTGAAAGCTACTTCTTCCCATCCCCGTGCCACAGCCAGGGCAACAATTCTGGCCATTTTTAGGCTTCGGAACCTCTCCCACAACTTCTCTATAGATTTTGTAATAATAGAAGTGTTCTTTGCTCATAAATCTTACAGGAGAGAGATCCTCTCTAAATTCTTCATCAGATATCTTATCGGAAATAATCTGGCGAAGTCTAAACATAGCCGAGCCGTATTCTAAAGGCCTTTTGCCTTGCCAGACAATCTCTTTCGGCAGGACATCCTCAAAGGTCTTGCGCAATATCCATTTTCCTATAAACTTGCCATCCTCTTCTTTAATTTTTAAATCAGCTGGTATTTTTAAAGCAAAATCTATAACCTCTTTATCAATAAAAGGCTGGATTATCTTAATCCCATAAAATTTACCAATATCGTTAGAGCTAAAGTTCAAATTCTGGGAGATCTTCTGAATGTAGCTAGCCAAATCATTTATATTTTTCATAAAAGAATATCCGCCAAATAGCTCGTCACTTCCGTCGCCAGTTGCTATCGCATCTATACCCAATTCCAAAGCATTCTTTAAGCCAAAGTAGACCACTAAATCATTGGGAATAGCAGGGTCAAAAGATTTAAGAATCTTTATCACTTCAGGGATAGCGTCTATCGCTTCACCAACATCTACTACCTTCTGAAGTTGCTTCATATTAAGGTGCTTTACTAAAGACTCGGAGAACCGTAAATCTTGCGCTTCGGAGCCTAAACTTACTGTGAGGCAAACAACCTTAGGGTTTAAGCTTGCTAAAATGGAAGTATCTAAGCCCCCTGAAAAAAGCAGGCCATTATAGAAGTTTCTTTTTATTGCTTCAGAAAGGAACTTTTTTAAATTTTTAATAATGTCATTCACCCCACTCTTCCTTGCGTTCTTCATTTCGTCTCTCTCAAAGCATTAAGAAGTTTTAGGTTTTCTTTATGCGAACGTATAGCTACTCGGATAAACTTATTGCTTAGACCCCTAAAATTTGCACAGTCTCTTATAAGAATTCCCTTTTGGATTAGCCTCTTCCTTAAAAGGGAAGATGTAGTGTTTGCGTCTTTTATTTTAATAAAAAGAAAATTGGCGAGTGAAGAATAAGGTTCGAATCTTCCACGCTTGGCAATCTCATTAGATAAAAATTTTCTCTCTTTTTCTATGATGCGCACCGATTTTTTAACATACTCCTCATTTTCCAGAACCGACTCTGCCGCCAATTGGGCCAAAGAGTTCGTATTCCAGGGGCACTGATGCTTTCTTAATTTGCTTATGGTATCTTTATGCGCAATCAGATACCCTATCCTTAGTCCCGGCAGGGCGAACATCTTGGTAAAAGTCCGCAGCACTGCTACTTTTTTACTTTTTATAGCCCTATAGACCATAGTATGCTTCTCCTGCTGTGGCACAAAATCCATAAAAGCTTCATCAACAACGACTAAGCTATCAGCTAATTGCTCAATTTCACCGCAGTTATCCAATATAAAGTTGCCGGTGGGATTATTAGGATGACAGAGAAAAAACATATTCGCTTTATCAGGGTTGAAGCGGGACAAATTCAACCTGAAACTGCTGTTTTCTTCCAGTCTTAAAAATCTAACCTTGGCCCTTATGCTTCTGGCTGCGCGCTCGTATTCTGAAAAGGTAGGCGCCGGAATCAGAACAGTCTTCGGCTTAAAGGTATTTACGATAAGATATATAAGTTCGGCTGAGCCATTTCCCAGGAGGATATTCTGTGCATTTATCCTCCAGTAGCCAGCAATCTTTCGCATCAATCCAGGCGCATTACAATCAGGATAATGCAGGATTCTCTCAAAATTCTTATAGAGGGCTCTTTTGACTTGCTGGGGTAACCCCAAAGGGTTAATATTCGCACTGAAGTCAAGGATTGCCTTTTTGTATTTTTTTTCGATTTCGTAAATATTTCCGCCGTGCAAGAAATCTATATTACCCATCTGAATAACGCTCCTATCGCTACCATAAGGACAGAACTTATTAACATTATGACAAGCGCATCGCTTAATAAACGAGATTCTATTTCTCTTTTTTCCTCTCCAATATACGGCTTGGCATAAAGTTTTCCGCCATAAAACGCCGGACCCCCCAATCTCATCCCCAAAGCGCCTGCCATTGCAGCCTCAGGATAACCGCTATTTGGCGAGGGGTGATTTTTGCCATCGCGCAGCAGCGTAAGAAAAGAACTCTTTGAATCCTTCCCTGTAATAAACGAAGAGGCGACAATCAATAAACCGCTGATGCGGGCAGGGATAAAATTGGCAACATCGTCAAGCCAAGCAGAAAACCAGCCAAAGTCTTTATATTTTTCATTCTTATGTCCTACCATTGAGTCAAGAGTATTTATAGCCTTGTAGGCAAGCACCGATACAGGTCCGCCTAAAATAAGATAGAACAAAGGAGCGATAATTCCGTCATTGGTATTTTCAGCAATGCTTTCAACTGCTGCTTTAATAACTTCATCTTCCAAGAGATGCTGTGTGTCTCTTCCTACTATACAAGAGAGCGACTTCCGCGCTTCCACAATATCATTAGCTATAATCTCTTTTAATACTTTCCTTGCATGTAATAATAGGTCTTTTGTAGCAAGGCCGGTATAGGCTAGAAAGATCCAAGTTACACTTGCGGCCATAGGACTTATCTTTCTCATAAAAACCAGAATTAGATAGACGCTTGAGGTAGAAAGTCCCACTACAGCCAACGCTAGGATTACGCCTTTTATGCGCAAAATCTTCCTTTGCTGGCTACTTCTCAGTTTAGCCTCTAAAAAACTTATCAGCTTTCCTATTATCTTTACAGGATGGGGAAGCCACCTTGGATCCCCTAAAACCAAATCCAAAAAATATGCGGAAAGTATGTTTAATGACTCCATATACTCATTTTATAAAGAAGGTCAATAGAAGAACTGAAACTTCTGCAAATTCACTTAATGCCCCTATTGTGTCACCTGTCATTCCGCCGATTCTTTTCTTTATATATTGCAAAAATAAAAAAGTAGGCAAAAGTGAAGTGAAAAATAAAATAAGTCCCTTTAATTTTGAAAGTAGACAAAACAAGGCCAGCGTAAAGAAAAAACCGATAAATAATTCTTTCTTGGTTGCATATTCTATAAAATATTTTGCCTTGCCTTCTTGTCGGGCATAGGAAGAGTCAAAGCAAGCTAGCACTTGTGCCCACCTTGAAAATACTGCCATTAAAATTAATGCCTTCCAAAGAAGCGCATCCGAAAGGCTTGCTATGATGCCGAATTTTAAAAGCAGAAGAGAAAAAATACCAATTGCACCCATTACGCCAATACGGCTATCGCGCATTATCTCCAAGATTTTTTCTTTAGGCCTATTGCCGTAGAAAGCATCGCAAGTATCAGCAAATCCATCCAGATGAATTCCACCTGTAATAATAATCGAGAATATTAAAATTAGAGCGCTTTTTAGAAGAAGAGGTAGAAAAGAAAAAAGAAAAACACTTCCAACCAACAAAAGCCCTATCAATAAGCCAACGAGAGGAAAATATAAAAGGGATCTACCGAAGTCTTTTTCGTTTATCTCTGATTTTCCGCCAGGGGCGGATCCGCCTCCGGCGGGAATCTTTATGGGCAGAATAGTTAAGAATTGTAAGGCGATGAGAAATAGTTTCACTATTCTTCCTTTTTGGAGACACCTGCGTCTTGAAAGGTAGCCATTTGGGTCAGAATCTTTACCGCTGCTTCCACAATACTTATTCCCAAAGCAGCACCCGTACCTTCTCCTAATCTTAAATCTAAATCTAAAATTGGCTTCAATCCCATATAATCTAACGCAACCTTATGGCTTTTCTCCGCAGAACAATGCGCGGCAATCATGTAATCCTTTACCTCTGGTTCTAGCTGATATGCTATTAAAGCTGCTGCTCCGGAAATAAACCCATCGATTACAACGGGAATCCTTCTTGAGGCAGCGGCTAAAATTACGCCAGCCAAGCCGCCTATCTCAAACCCACCGACTTTAGATAAAACGTCGATGCCATTTTTTGGGTCTGGTCTATTTACTTTAATTGCCTTTTTAATTGCTTCGATTTTGCAAAATAACGTCTTATCATCTATGCCGGTTCCCCGGCCAGTCACAGTTTCTGCTGGCTTGCCGGTTATAATAGAAGTTATTGCGCTTGAAGGCGTGGTATTTCCAATACCCATGTCACCTGTTCCTACAATGTCAATGCCCTTTTTAAATTCTTCCTCAAATACCTCAATACCTGTCTCAATAGACCTTATTGCCTCTTCTCTACTCATTGCTGGCCCTTTAGTTATATTTTTAGTTCCATAGTTAATCTTTTTGTCTTTAAAATTTTTGAATTTTGATTTTTGATATTTGATTTTTTCAGCTACCCCCATATCGACTACAACAACCCTGGCGCCTGTATGCCTCGCCAGCACATTAATTCCAGCGCCGCCTCTTATAAAGTTATAAACCATCTGTGCAGTAACCTCTTTAGGGTATGCGCTTACGCCTTCATCTGTTACGCCATGGTCTGCCGCAAGCGTAAAAATAACCTTATTTTTTAGCACCGGATTTTCTTTTCTTGTTATGCCTACACAGAGTTTAGCCAATTCTTCTAATCTTCCTAAGCTACCCAGCGGCTTAGTAAGATTGTCGAGCCTTTTCTGTGTAGCTTCCATAAGTTTATAATCGATCGCGTCAATATTCTTTACGGTTTTGGTTATTCTATCCACCCCGCCCTTCCTTTCTCCCCACTCTTCCTTATATGTTAGGAAGGGCGGGATCCATATTATTTTATCCTCCAAGGTATACCTGAAACCAAAAAAATTACACTATCCGATTTAGCCGCTACAATCTGATTTATTCTACCTGCTATATCCCTAAAATCTCTGGCTAGCTTGTTTTGCGGAACTATTCCCAATCCCACTTCATTGGATACAATAACAGATTGAGCCTTGATTTTATTAAGGACATCCAACAGCTTATTAATTTTACTTTCGATAGCAGCTTCCTTAAGACCTTTTAGCATCAAATTAGATATCATAAGTGTAAGGCAATCTATTACAACAACATCAAATTTTAAACCTATTTTTTTTAATAATAAAACTGGATCCCGAGGTTCTTCAAAAGTTTTCCAATGGCAAGGCCTGCTATTCTTATGAAGAGTGATTCGTTTTTTCATTTCACAGTCTTTTGGCTGGCATGTCGCAATAAAAGCAATCTTTTTACCGGATGCTTTAGCCACAGAAAGTGCATACGTGCTTTTACCGCTTCTTGCTCCTCCGAGAATGAAAATAATTTTGGCCATTTAATTCCTCAGTTCTTCTTAAATTTAACAGCATCTATTTTGATGCCGGATAAATGCGAAATATCATTTAAAAGATTGATTTTAAACTTGTTATTCTTTAATTCCAGGAGAGTCAAGCTGGCTGATTGTGGTATATGCTTCCAAAAATCCCTTGACTTCAATATATGGTTAATGAATGCGCTGATGGCTCCACCGTGACAGACTACTGCCACAGCCTGATTGGGATGCCGCAAAATAATTTTTTTAAATGCTTTTACCACGCGTTTTTTAAGGATAGTCAGGCTTTCACCACTTGGTATAACGGTTTCAAACGGGTTCTCTATCCATTTCTTGTAGATGTCGGGAAATTTTTTCATAATCTGTTTGTAAGTCAATCCTTCAAAGATTCCGAAATGCATCTCCCGGAAATCCGCGATTTTCTCAATATCGTATCCCTTAAAGACTATCTCGGCAGTCTGTATGGCGCGAATTCTGTCGCTGGAATAGACTTTATGCACAGTTTCATTCTCCAGCCTCCTGCGTAACCTTTTTGCCTGGGCTTTACCTTTATTATTCAGCGCTATGTCGACAAAGCCGCAATATCTCTGCTTAACATTCCAGTCCGTTGAGCCATGCCGAATAAGAAATAATTTGGTAGCCATTTAATTTAGCCTCAAAACAAGAAAATCGCCTTCGGCAATAACTTTAAGCGATTTTCGCAGTGGTATAGGAAAGTGTTTTATACTTTCCTATACCACAAAAAACTGGAGCACCCGCCGCAAGCCGCAGGCTTGCATTTAGCGACATCCTCCGTAGCCCGCTAAAATTTTTACTGTATATTAAAAAGGCGAAGGAGGACCTAAAAATAGGAAACCCGCCATGACTTCTGGCGGGTTGCACCCTAATCTCGCTCTGGCCCTTATCCACGAGGTAAAACATTTGTATAGGCAGGTTTTCTGACTTAGGGCTTTATCCTACTGCCTGCTCCTTCCCATCCCGACTTAGCGTCGGAACAGTGGACTATCGCAGGTTTGGCTTACCCTTACAGCGGCGGGACCGCGGCTGACTTTCACAGCCTTCCCTTAAACCTATACACCTAATTGTCAATGGTTCGACTTCGCTCACCATTGATGCTGAGCAAAAGTCGAAGCATCAATATCTACAATACCTTGAGCGGGAAAGATTGTCAAGTAAAAGTTTCAAGCAGAAGTTTCATTAATGAAACTTCTGCTTGATTCTGTGGCAATGTGCCACAGAATCTAAGCGGCAATGTGCCGAAGAATCTAATATAATTTAAGAGAGCGCTGAAAAATTCTTAAAAATCATATCAGCGCTCTCTGAGATTGCTGTATTGTTTAGGATTTTTTCAGCAATCTCTTTAATACTCTATCCCTCTCCTTGCCTTTATACCTTTTTTATAATAATGTTTTACTTCTTTTATTTCGCTGACCAAATCCGCAATTTTTAAAATCCTCGGGTGGGCATAGCGGCCGGTAAGGATCAATTCTGTTTTTTTCCTGGGAGTGTTTTTGATGAGGGAAATAACATCTTCTAACTTTATGAGTTTAAGTTTTAAAGCAACATTGATTTCGTCCAATATTACTACATCACAAACTGCTTTAGATATGATTTTCTTTATCTTTTCTAATCCTTTTTTTGCCAATTCCATATCTTTTTTATCCGGTTTCTTTCTTATAAAGTAACCTCTTCCGAATTGTTCAACTTTTATATTTTTAATCTTTTTTAATGCATTTAGTTCACTGTAATCCCTTCCTTTTACAAACTGACCTATGAATACTTTTAAGCCAGCGCCGGCTGCCCTTAATGCCAGACCCAAGCTAGCCGTAGTCTTTCCTTTACCGTTACCCGTATATACCTGTATCAATGTATCACCGCCTTCCAGCTAATAATACCTAATTCACATAGACCCAGGACTATTAATCCTGCACCCAGAACACCAGCTACTATCGCAATAAATGCGTATCTAAATCTTATTTTAAATAACGATGCCGCTACTACTCCACTCCAGGCACCGGTCATGGGAAGAGGTATAGCCACAAATATCGCCAAACCCAAGGCCTCATACTTCTGTACCGTATCTGCCTTTTGTTTTGTCCGCTCAAAAAGCCAGTCAAAGAAACGCGACCAGATTTTAAATTTTCTCAATCTGCTGGAAACAGGTTCTAATAGAAAAAGCGCAGGTACAATGGGAATGCTATTACCCAATACTGATAACCAAAATGCTTTACTTGCAGGCATTCCTAAAGATAATGCTAGAGGAATAGCGCCTCTTAGCTCTGAGACGGGTAATGCCCCCACAATCATTACCAGATATTCTTTAGGTAAATCTTTTAGCCAGTTTATTATTATATTAAGCATATCTGTTACTCCAACCATGCTTTCCTATGAGAGGTACAAATACGCAACCACAGATATCCATGAATTCAAATTTATCTTTTTTCTTTTCTACCAAAGTTAAAACTTGGCTAAAACTCTCACCCAATGGTAAAATAAGCTTACCATTTTCTTTTAACTGTTCAGTTAGAGGTAGAGGAATTTGGGGACTGGCTGCGGTAATCATAATTTTATCAAATGGCGCAGCTTCTTCCCAGCCTAAGGTTCCATCGCCTACTTTTATTTTAATGTTTGTATAACCAAACTCATTAAGTATGGCTTCTGCTCTTTTAGCCAGGGTTTCAAACCTTTCTATAGTATAGACCTCTTTTACCAATTCTGCTAATATTGCCGCTTGGTAGCCTGAACCAGTGCCTATCTCCAAGACTTTATCCTGACCATTTAAATTTAAACACTCAGTCATCAAGGCCACGATATAGGGTTGAGATATAGTTTGACCTTCGCCAATGGGGATGGGAAAATCCGCATAGGCACTATTTCTTAAATCTTCTGGAATAAATTTATGCCGTTCTACCTTACGAAAGGCATCCAATACCCTTTGATTTTTTATGCCCCGGGGCATCAACTGTTCGCGAACCATGCGTTCTCTTAAGATTTCGTAATCCATAATTCTCTAACTATAAACTTAATAAATCTTAAAGTATCTATAGCAGGATTAATTTGGCTTTTCTCTCCGTTATATATAGTCTTAATAGGCACCGATTCAACCTTAAATCCTAAACGCGCTGCCTTAATAATTATCTCTGATTCGGTTTCATATTTAGAAGTCTTAAGATTAATTTTTTCTAACACCTCTTTTTTAATGAGCCGAAATCCGCATTGCGTATCGGGAATTTTTTGCTTTGCCAAAGAAGATATAAACCACGACATCAATTTATTAGTCAGGATGCGTATTAAGGGCATATCCTTTCTTTTCAACATTCTATTGCCGATAAAAATACCACTATTTGAATATTGGGCTAATCTGATAAAATACGGTATTTCTTCGGGCAGATGTTGCCCGTCCCCATCCATAACAATCACAGCATCGAAATCTCTATCCTGCGCATAACGGAAACCCTTGATCAAAGAAGCGCCTTTGCCTTCATTATCTTCGTTGCGCAAGACAATAGCGCCGTTATCTTTGGCGATTTCAGATGTATTATCCTGTGAGCCATCATCGATAACTACAACCTCTAATTCTTGTTGCCGTATTTTTCTTATCAGGCTACCTATGGCTTTAGCTTCGTTGTATGTCGGTATAACTACACAAATTTTCACCCCGCACCTTCTCCTTTATCCCGTACCTTTGTTAAATTAATTTTTATTGTTTTCTGAATATCTTCAAAGGTGCGGGATTTATTCAAGGCAGTTAGTTGTCTTACCGCCCTGTGTTCTAAGTCTAAGGGGTTCATTTTGAATTATTTTTCCAGAATCTTCTGAATACATACCATTGGTCAGGATATTTGCGAATATAGTCTTCAAAAATATCTCTGTATTGTGTAGTTAAGCCTATTAAATCATTATCTTTATCACCTGTGGAAATAAATTCCAGTGGCTTCTCGAATTTAAGCGTAAAACTATCGTCTTGGTTTCTTAACATAAATCCTGGTATAATCTTTGCGCCTGTTTTTAAAGATAACGCTGCTGGGCCCGGCGGAAAAATCGCCGGTCTGCCAAAGAAATCTGAAACTATGCCCTTTTCGGAAAAATCTCTATCGCCTGCCAAAGCCAAAACTCTATTCTCTTTTAAAATATCCAATGATTGCCTGGCCGCTCTTCCTAATGGTATAACATTTATACCCTTGCTTCCCCTTTGAAAATTAAAAAAATCATTTACCTTTCTATATTTATGGGGCAAGGCAACTATCCAGAAAGGATATCCCAAGAGCGCAACGACTACTCCGCCTAATTCCCAATTGCCTAGATGTGCAGTGACTATAATAGCGCCTTTACCCTTAGAAAGCGCCTCATCGATGTAATGTATATTTTCTATTTTAATATTCTCTTTTATGTACTTAGCATCTAATTTTGAGAAGCGGAAGAAATCCACCAGATATTTAGCAAAGTTTCTAAACATTCTTATGCGCATCCTGCGGATTTCCCTCTCTGATTTTTCAGGAAATATTACCTTTATATTTTCTCTGGTTATCCGACGGTCTCCAGCAGCAAATATATAATGTAGGTCAGAAAAAAATATCGCTACCTTATAAGCTAAATTTAGCGGTAAATGTAAGGCAATAAACTGGCCTATTCTGTAGAGGATATAGTTAAACATAAGTGAGTGCACAATTTACGGAACGTTAGTGAACGTAAATTGTATACACGAACTTACCCCCGCACCAATTACGTATTAGCCTACGCTATTTATGTAATTGGTGTGGGGGTCAAATTCAGCCAGCAGACTTACGTTCATTTTGTTCCGTAAGTCTGGGCTTCATTTGATAAATCTAAGAGGAATCTTGATATATCAATACTCGCGTTGGGTTTGCTTATACGACCGCTGGCTTCACAGAGACGATTTAATTTGCGCTGGTCTGTTAATAAATCCTCAATAACAAGATTTATATCTTTCGGCCTATCTAGCTTAATCGCTGCTCCTTCCTCAGCCAGGTAGACAGTATTGTTTTCTTCTTGGCCGGGTATAGGTTTTACAATAATCATAGGTATTCTTTTCGCTAAAGCCTCTGATATAGTTACGCCTCCGGGTTTGGTAATAATGATATTTGCAATGCCCATCAGCTCATTGATATTATCAACGTATTCAAAGAGCAAAATCTTTTTCTTGTATTTTTTTATTTTCCTTTTTAAAGATTTATAGAGTTTTTTATTCGTTCCGGCCACGATTAATTCCTGAAAGTCTTTTCCTACTTTTTCTAAAGACCTAACAATCGTTTTTATCGGGCCTAACCCCTGGCCACCCCCCATAATCAATAAGGTAGGGAAGCTCTGATTTAAATCAAGTTTTCGCATAACTTCGCTTTTTGAAACATCTTCATTGAATTTTGGGTCAAAAGGGATTCCTAAAGACTTTATTTTATCCGCCGGCACGCCTTTCTTTATTAAACGCCGAGATACCTCTTGCGATGGCGTAATATAATAATTTACTGTGTCATATATCCAGTAAGAGTGAGGTATATAATCCGTAAGCACTGCTACGAGAGCTATATCTGAATTATAGGTTTTTTTAAAATCCGCTACCATTCCGCAGGGAAACGCTTGAGTACAGACAACTGCATCGGGTTTAAATTTATCAAAAAGATTTTTTAATTTTGGCGAGTTGAATTTATGAATAGTTTTTTTAATATTTTCTAATTTTTTTACTACGGCGGGGTTGTCATAAAGATAGTTCCAAATTTGCGGCGTCCTTTTGATTATCGCCATATAAAGACGGTTGACAACTTTTTCCGAAATAGGATTGGTGTAATTAAAGGCATTGATATTCAGAATTTCTACATCAGGCTGTAATATTTTTAGCGCTTTTTCAATCGCCAAGGTAGCGCTGTGATGCCCTGAGACTTCTGAGATATACATTAAAATTATACGCTTAGGTTTATTAAACATAGAACTCGAGTTTCTCTCCTTGTCCCGCCTTTTTTAAATTAAGGTTTATCGAGAGCTGATTTTTTTCTCTCTTTGCTTTGAAGATTATAAATCACTTTTTGTTTAATCCATTTCTCTAAATATTTCTTATGGAACCGCCAGTCTGTGCCGATTTTAAACGCAGGGATCTTGCCTTCTCGCGCATATCTGTGGACGGTGAGCGGATGGATATTTAAATACTCAGCAACCTCTTTGGTAGTTAAGATTTCTTTATCTTTAGACATATTTAGCCTAATTTATGCATATTTACAATAATTACGATATATCTATAAAACTAGAAATTAACAAAATTGTCAAGTAAAAGTTTCATCAATGAAACTTTTACTTGATTCTAAAGGCAATGTGCCGAAGAATTGGACTGAACCCCTCTGTCTGCAATACAAAATTACAGTTTTAGGGGGTGCAGTCCAAATCTAATATAATTTCCTATACTGTCAAGCAATATTTATTCAACCACTAAAACCCCGGAACATTTTTTAAGATTATTCTATAATAGCTAATACTTCACCGACATTCACCGTGTCGCCTTCGTGAAAAAAAATCTCTGAAAGCATCCCGGTGCATGGGCTGGGTAGATTAAATGTAGCTTTATCAGTGGTAAGTTCTACTAAATCGTCTTTCTCATTTACCTTCTCACCTTCTTTAAAATACCAATAAGAAACGGTTGCTTTTTCAATTCCTTCGCCTAATTCCGGTAAAACTACCTTAGTCATATCAACCTTACCTCCTTTTCGGAGTTATAAGTTATAAGTTATAAGTTATGGGTTTTTTACACTCATAACTCATAACCCGTAACTCATAACTTTCTCTAAATTTCTCTATGAGGTTGTTTTCAATGTTATCTATCTCAACATCTCTACGCAATACGCTTTCCAAAGAGGTCATTTCTATATCCATACCGCAAGGTTTAATGAGGCTAAAATTATCTAAATCATCTTTTTTTATATTTATGCTCATGCCGTGAAAGGTAATCCAATTTCTGATTGCGATACCAATGGAGGCAATTTTTTGTTTATCCCGCCCTTTCTCGCTTGAGTCATACGCGTTATTTAAGAAAGGGCGGGATTTATCAATCCAGACTCCGGTTAAACCTTTATACCTTAGACCTTTAATTCCAAGATCTGACAGGAAATCTATGATTAATCCCTCTAGTTGCCTTAAGAATAGATGGATATCTTTCTTTAGATAACTCAGATTCAATATAGGATAAGCAATGAGTTGTCCGGGGCCATGATAGGTAACATCTCCTCCTCGCTCTATTTCATACATATGAATTCCCCTGTTTCTTAACTCAAGGGGAGAAACCTTGATATTTTCTTCTTTTGCCTGCCTACCCATAGTGATTACTGGATAATGCTGGCACAGAATCAGTGCGCTATTAAAATAATTATTTTTTATCGCTTGGAATGTTTCTTTTTGGAATTGCAGAGCTTTTTTAAAATCGATTAACCCTAAATTAAATACCCTAAGGTCCATATTCTTCTTTTAATGCGCTTGTTATGCCTTCGGATAATGTGGGGTGGGCAAGTACGGTATCCCCAAGATGGGAAACCTTAAGATGGGATTGTATGGCTATGGTTAAAATACCAATTAATTCGGTTGCGCGGGGACCGATTATAGAGGATCCTAAGATTTCTCCTGTTTTCTTATCTGAGATTATCTTAATAAAGCCTTCTGTTTCGTCTAATATACGGGCCATACCTGAGCCCAGGAAATCAAACTTACTCACTCTTATATCGATATTCTTACCTTTTGCTTCCTCTTGCGTCAAACCAACGCTGCCTATTTCCGGGTCAGTAAAGATGCAACTGGGAATATTTAAATTATTCGCTTTCTTAGGATGCGATGGATTTGCGATATTTTCTGCTGCAATTTCTCCTTGATAAGCGGCAAAATGTGCCAGCATAGTTTTGGTGGCGCAGTCACCGGCAGCATAAATATTGGATATATTAGTTTTAAGGTATTCGTCGACGAGAATTCTGCCTTTTTCTGATTTTATATTCAGTTTATCTAAACCCAAACCTTCTGTTTTAGGAGTCCGACCAACACAAAGCAGTACCAGGTCATAAGGGGTAAGGTCTACGGTTTTCGCATCTATATTAGTATTTACCTGTATTTTTTTCTTTTTAAAAATCACCTCTATTTTCTTGGCTATTTCTTTATCTATACCGGGTAGAAGTTGAGGCATTAATTCTATCATTGATACCTGGCAACCTAAGGCACAGAATAAACTTGCAAATTCACAGCCGATAACTCCTCCGCCAATAATTAAAAGCGACCGTGGAACTTCTTTTAAATCTAAGATTTCATCACTGGAGATAATCTTTTTTCCATCAAATCTCAAGTCACCAAGCTCCAGCGATTTTGATCCCGTAGCAATAAGGATAAATTTTGCCTTTATTTTTCTTTGGCCTATTTCTAAGGTATCATTGTTTAAAATTCGCGCCTCTAGATTCAAAAAATCAATGCCTTTAAGCATAGATTCCATGTTCTTTCGTAACTGTTGGATGATTTTATCTTTTCTGTTTTGAATTTCCATAAAGTTTGGCTGTGGAGTTGTTGTTTCTATTCCGAATGTCTTAGATTTTTTTGTGAGGGTATAAATCTTAGCAGATTGTAGAAGTGTTTTGGTAGGGATACAGCCGCGGTTAAGACAGGTGCCTCCTAAATGTTGCTTTTCAATAAGAGCAACCCTTAAACCTTTGGACCTTGCTCTTAAGGCAGCATTAAATCCTGCCCAACCCGAGCCGATTACTGCCAAATCATAATCCATGGCAAAAAGGTTTGATGAGGTCTAAATTTTTACGAATGGATTCAGCTGTTTGAAGAAAAAGCGGTCTTTCCTCTTTATTTAAATCAAACTCGATGATTTTTTCGAGGCCTTCTTTTCCTAAGCGGCAAGGGACGCCGATACAGATATCTTTGATTCCGTATTCGCCGTTTAAATAAGCAGATACTCCTATCATACGCTTTTCATCTTTGACAATTATTTTGACAATTGTTGCTATTGCCTGCGAAGGAGCAAAATAAGCACTGCCGCTTCCCAATAACGACACAATTTCCAGCCCCCGCTCCACAGTCTTTTTAGTTATAACTTTTATTTTTTCATCTTCAAGGAGTTCATTTAATTCCATACCTTTTACGGTTGTAAACCGGGGTAGCGGTAACATTCCTTCCCCGTGGCTTCCTATCACACAGGCTTCAATATCTGTATTGGGGATATTTAATTCTTGGCTTATAAGATTAGCAAACCTGGCTGTATCCAAGCTAATCCCCATACCAAATACTTTATTGGATTTAAAACCCGTAATTTTCAAAGCCAAATAAGTCATTAAATCCAAAGGATTGGTCACGACTATCACTATTGATTGAGGAGATATTTTCTTTATTTTCAGGCACACATCTTTTAATATCTGAGCATTTTTATTTAGTAAATCTTCCCGGGTCATTCCGGGTTTACGGGTGAGGCCCGCTGTAATGATAATAATATCTGAATTCTTTGCATTTTCTATATCGTCTGTTCCTTGGATGCGGTAATTAAATTTCAAAATAGAACCGGCATCTTCTAGATCAAAGGCTTTGCCCTGCGCAAGACCTTTGGTTATGTCAGCTAAGACTATATCGCCAAAACCTGCTTCAGCCAGCCGCATAGCAGTTAGTCCGCCAACACTACCAGCACCGATTATACTTATTTTCATGTAAATAAACAATTAAGGCTTAGGCTGAGGTTAAGGTTAAGTTTATACAACCTAAACCTTAGCCTCAACCTTAACCCTTTAATTTTTGAATAATAGCGTCTGCCATTTGTTGCGTTCCTACGCTTGTAGGGTCATCCCGGTTGGGTTTTAAATCATAGGTTACTGATTTACCTTGCGCCAATACTATTTTTACTGCTGCTTCTAATTTATCTGCAGCGCTATCTTCATTTATATATTTAAGCATGAGAACGCCTGATAATATCATCGCAGTAGGATTAACCAAATTTCGCCCTTTATATTTAGGCGCTGCACCGTGTACTGCCTCGAATACTGCCATATCTCTACCTATATTTGCTCCCGGAGCAACTCCTAAACCACCTACCAAGCCTGCACACAAATCAGAAATTATATCACCGTAAAGATTAGGCAATGCCAATACATCGTAATTTTCGGGTTTCTGGACTAATTGCATTGCCATATTATCTACAATTGCTTCCTCAAAGATTATTTTGTTAATATAATCCTTAGCGACTTCACGCGCTGTTTTTAAGAATATCCCGTCGGTAAACTTCATAATATTTGCTTTATGCACAACCGTAATTTTCTTGCGGTTATATTTTACGGCATATTCAAAGGCAAACCTTACAATCCTTTCTGAAGCATATTTAGATATAGGTTTAATTGAGATACCCGAATCTTGGCGTATTTTTTTATGAGCATACTCTTCTATCTTGGCAACGAGTCCTTTCGTTTCGGGTTTACCTTCCTCAAATTCAATACCTGCATACAAATCCTCGCTATTTTCCCTAATAATTATTAAGTCTATATCTTTATAAGGACTCTTTACTCCCGGATATGATTTTGCCGGCCTTACACATGCATACAGGTCTAAAGCCTGTCTTATCGCCACATTTACCGAACGAAATCCCTCGCCGATAGGAGTAATAATCGGACCTTTTAAGGCAACTTTATTCTTTTTTATGGATTCTAAAACATTTTTGGGCAATATATCGCCGTATTTATCTATGGCATCCTGGCCGGCAATAACTTCCTCCCAATCTATTTTAACTCCAGTTGCTTCAATACATCTTTTTGCCGCCTGTATTACCTCCGGACCAATTCCATCTCCCGGAATCAAAGTAACTTTATGGACCATTTAACAGTTTAACAATATGATTTAAATTTCAGGTAATCTTTTGTATTTTTTGTAATAATGAACTATCCCGCCTTCTGCTAATATTTCCTGTATAAATTTAGGTAAAGGCTTAATGAGCATCTGCGTATTCTTGCTTACATTCCTTACCATACCTTTATCCATATCTATAAATAAATTGTCATTTTCATTAATCTTGCCGGTGTCAGTTTCAATGAGAGGTAAACCGATATTAAATCCGTTACGGTAAAATATACGTGCGAATGATTTAGCTAAAATAGCTGCGATTCCACATTCCTTTATCACCAGTGGCGCCTGCTCCCGTGATGAACCCATACCGAAATTTTTCCCGGCTACAATAATAGATTCGCCGGGAATTATTTTTGCAGGAAAACCGGGGTCTATATCTTCCATTATATGTTTAGACAGTTCTTTGATGTCGGTTATGGAGAATTTATATCTACCGGAAATGATAAAATCGGTATTTATATTATCGCCCAATTTTATGCTTATGCCTTCTATTTTCATTCGAGCTCTAAAAACTAATATTTTTCAGTGCAATCTTTATAACAATTTTTATTAGATTGCATCATAACTGTTTAAATTCTTCGGGATTCTTAATCCTGGACATCGCTGCGTCTAAAGTAATAAGCCCCTTTTGGTATAATTCTTTCAAAGATTTATCCATTGTTTTCATACCGTATTGACTGCCTGTCTGCATAAGAGTTGGTATCTGTTCGATCTCCTGCCCACGGATAAGATTCCTTATACCAGAAGTCCCCAGCATTATTTCAGTAGCCAGCACTCGTCCTATGCCTGAAGCCATAGGAAGCAATAATTGTGACATCACACCTTGCAAGCAATTTGCTAATTGTAGCCTTACCTGTTGCTGTTGGTAAGGCGGAAATACATCGATAATTCTTTCCACAGTTTGAGGCGCATCAGGCGTATGTAGCGTTGCTAAAACTAAATGGCCTGTTTCAGCAGCAGTAAGAGCAGTAGATATGGTCTCAAGATCACGCATCTCACCTACTACAATAACATTCGGGTCTTGTCTTAAAGCGTGCCTGAGTGCCTCAGCAAAAGAGTGTGTATCTGTATAAACCTCTCTTTGTTTAACAACGCTCTTTTTATTTATATGTACAAATTCAATCGGGTCCTCAATACAAATTATAAGGCATTCCTTTTCATTATTGATAAGGTCGATAATTGCTGCTAAGGTTGTAGTCTTACCCATTCCCGTCGGCCCGGTTACTAATACGAGGCCATTTGGTTTACGTGCCAAATCTATAGCTATAGGTGGTAAACCTAATTGTTCGATGCTAGGTATTTTTAAAGGCACGCGCCTGAAGGCTGCCTCTACAGCCCCTCTTTGTATATGAATATTAACCCGGAACCTATCTATGCCGGGGGGGGCAACAGAAAAATCTAACTCCAAATCTTTTTCCAGCGTTTCTTTCTGACTATTAGTCAGAATACCGTATATCATCTTTTTTATATCCTCTCTGGTTAGGGCAGGATAATTCGTACGGTTTAATTTTCCGTCAAGGCGCAATATAGGCGGTTCTTTTTCAGTTAAATGCAAATCAGAGGCCTTCTTTTCAATACTTAACAAAAGCAAATCGCGTATTTCCATATTAACCTCCCCTTTAATGAGCCCACAACTTACGCAACAGCAAGTGAACGTAAGTTGTTTGGGCGAGATCCTTCACTTCGTTTCAGGATCGTCCAATCGAGTCCTAGAGCGAAGCGAAGGACGAATTAATCCCCCCTTCTTGCTTTCGCAAGAAAGCAGGGGGGATAAGTTCGCACAGATAAGTTATGTCGCTAAACCTAATTAAATAGCAGGCTCCATAACTTATGTGCTCACTTATAAAAACTCTCTCGGGTCCGCAATACGGCCCTTAATAGCAGATGCGGCTACGGTTGCAGGTGACGCCAAGTAAATAAAGGCATTGGGGTTGCCCATTCTGCCTTTAAAATTTCTGTTAGCAGTTGATATGACTACTTCGCCGTCAGCAGGAACTCCGTTATGCGTTCCGACGCAAGGGCCGCACCCAGGCGAAACCAGCACCGAACCCGCCTTAATAAATATATCTATAATACCTAACCTCAAAGCTTCCAAAAAGATTGTGCGTGAAGCAGGGCAAATGATAAATTTTACTCCAGGTGCGATTTTCCTGGATTTTAATATCGAAGCGGCTAACTTTAAATCCTGCAGCCTTCCATTAGTGCAGGTACCTAAAAATGCCTCATTTATCTTTATTTTTTTTAATTCATCAACGGGCACAACATTATCTACGCTGTGAGGACGAGCGACTTGAGGCCTGAGCCTTGAGATATCATACTCTAAAACCTCTATATACTTTACAGGCTTATCTGCTGTCACTGGCTTTATCTTTTTATTTTTAATAAATCTTGATTTTAACCAAAGTATTGTTTTTTTATCCTGGGGCATAAATCCTGCTTTTGCACCTATCTCCACAACCATATTGCATATAGTAAAGCGGCCATCCATATCTAATTTGTCAATTACATCGCCGCTGAATTCTATTGCTTTATATGTTGCGCCACCCGAGCTTACGTTACCGATAATATGCAAGACCATATCTTTAGCAAATACTCCTTTGGGTATCTTGCCATTTACTATTATTTTGACCGTTTCCGGCACTTTAAACCAGTTTTTTCCTGTTGCTAAAGTAATTGCCAAGTCGGTGGAACCTACGCCAGTAGCAAAAGCGCCCAATGCACCGTAAGTGCATGTGTGAGAATCTGCCCCTATTACTAAATCTCCGGGCAATATTTGTCCTGATTCAGGTATAACTTGATGGCAGACACCGCAACCAATTTCATAAAGTCCGGTATCGTAACGCTTGGCAAATTCGCGCATTCTTTTATGAATTCCGGAAACACCCTCGCTTGGTGATGGTGCATTATGGTCTATAACCATGCAGAATTTTGTTTTTATTTGTTTTACGCCGAGCTCCTCTAATCTGTCCATAATAATAGAGGAGGTCCCGTCTTGTCCGAAGGCGAAATCAACTTTACATATTGCAAAATCTCCTGCCTTGAGTTCTCTGCCTGCATGACTGCTTAATATCTTTTCAGCTATGGTCTTTCCCATATTTATATTATAGAGAAACCTAACCCCTACCTACTACATACTACCTGCTCTCGTAATTACAACTTATTCAGCCATCCCTCAATTCTATCCATACCCTTTTCTATTTGCGTAAGACCCGTAGCAAAGCTTATGCGCACATAGTCATCCCTGCCAAATCCTATCCCCGGAATGAGGCTCACATACACTTCATCCAGAAGGCGATTCGCAAATGTTGAAGAATCCAATCCAAGCTTGGAGATATCGCAGAATATATAAAATGCGCCTTTTGGCTTTACAAAGCCGATTCTTTTTATTTTGTTTAATCTTTCAATTGCATAATCCCTTCTTTTTTGAAACTCGCAAGCCATAACTCTACAGAAATCATCGGGCGCATTTAATGCTGCCACAGCTGCCTTTTGGCTAATAGATGCGGGATTTGACGTAGAGTGGTCCTGCAGTTTAGATATAGCATCGACAATGTCTGCAGGCCCTGCCAAGTATCCGATGCGCCAACCAGTCATAGAATAACTTTTAGATAGGCCGTTGACAGTAATAGTTAAGTTATAGATATCTTTACCGAAAGATGCGATAGATACATGCTTTTGATTATCATATATAATTTTTTCGTATATCTCATCGCTTATAACAAAAATTTTCTTTGCTACACAGATTTTAGCTATTTGCCTCAATTCCTCCTCTGTATAAACGCATCCCGTAGGATTGGAAGGGCTATTCACTATAATCGCTTTCGTTTTTGGAGTGATATATTTTTCTAAATCTTTAATGGTTATTTTGAAATCATTTTGAGGCAGGGTCTCAATAAAACACGGCTTTCCCTCCGAAAGGCGAACCATTTCAGGATAACTTACCCAATAAGGAGAAGGTATTATTACTTCATCGCCCTTATTTAACAATACAAATAATGCATTAAATATGCTGTGTTTTGCGCCGCAGGAAACGACTATTTGGGATGAGTTGTATTCGAGGGAATTATCTTTCCTTAATTTATCGGCAATGATTTTTTTTAATTCCGGAATGCCTGTGGTAGGGGTATATTTAGTGAACCCTGTTTTTATCGCTGTTATCGCGGCATCTTTAATGAAATCGGGAGTATCAAAGTCAGGCTCACCTGCAGCAAAATTTACAATATCGTGCTCTTCGGATTTTAATTTTTTGGCTTTCGCGGTTATAGCTAGAGTTGAGGAAGGATTTAAATTTTTGACACGTTTTGCTAACCGAATATCTATTCGCATATCCGTTAATCCCGTTATGCTCGTTAGGTTCGTTTTGCTCGTTAAACGAACAAACGGGCTAAACGATCTAAACGCCTCACCTGCTCAGGCAGGCAGGGGCTAAATGGAACACCCCACGGCAAGCCCAGGATACCTAAATAGATCCTTGACATTACAATGCAATATCAAGGATCATCCCCTGACGAACTGTATGACTTGCCCCTACAGTGACATCCCCCGAAGCAGCTTCTCTTTCGCATTCCTCCCCGCCCATGTGCTAGGTTTCCTGCGAAGGGGGATGAATTTATAAAGAGTCCCGTTCCTTCTTAAATATTCTTCGTAAACCTCCTAAAAAATTCTTCGTAGGTTTTTTAGTAATAGGTGGCTTTTCTTTTACCGCTACTTCTGTCTTGGGCTTCTTTTCCTCTTGGGGCTGCTCTTTTGCAAGCTCCCCTTTTAATATTTCTGGTTTTCCTGCCTCTTTCTTCTCTGCTTCAACCTTGGGTTTCTTAGGCACTTTCTCTTTGATTTCAGTAAGCGCCAAGATTACCATTTGCGCATTATCACCCCTTCTTGAACCAAAATTAAGAATCCGGGTATAGCCCCCGATTCTATTAGCAAAACGAGGAGCGATATCATTAAAAAGCAAACTTACCAACTTATGATCGCCTAGTATTCTATAAGCCTGCCTTTTTGCAAAAAGAGAATTATTTTTACCCAAAGATATAAGTTTTTCTATCAAAGGCTTCACTGCCTCAGCTTTTGCATTTGTGGTCTTAATCCTCTGCTGTATAATCAGGGCTTTGGCTAAACTCGTCAATGTCGCCTGGCGCCAGCTTGTAAAACGATTCAACCGTAACTTTGCTTTTGCGTGTCTCATAATAACATCTCTTAGAGTATATTATGATTTCACAGATTAAAAAACACCTGCCTGCCGGCAGGCAGGGATTGCACAGATAAATTTTGGTTCACTAATCTGTGTAATTGAATTTAAAAATCTGTGTAATCATTTTTATACTTTTTTTAATTTCTTGGGATCAACCTGCATACCTAAAGTCAATCCCATTCCCGCAAGGAGTTCTTTGATTTCAACTAAAGATTTTTTACCAAAATTTTTAAAGTCCAACATTGCATCTTCCGTTCTTTTTACTAAATCAGCAATGGTCTTGATATTCGCCTCTCTTAAACAGTTGGAACTTCTTACCGATATTTCCAGTTCGGATATAGGAAGCCTTAATTTTTCATATAAGGTTACCTCTTCCTTGGTCATTTCCGGCTCTTCTTCTATGTCTTCGGGTAACTGGCCAAAGTTAACAAAAATATCTAAATGCCTTTGTAATATATTAGAAGCATAGAGAAGTGCGTCTTTTGGGCTTATCGCTCCATTCGTCCATATTTCCAATATTATTTTGTCGTAATCCGTCCTTTGTCCGACGCGCGTATTCTCAACATAAAAATTTACTTTTTTTACGGGAGTAAATATGGAATCTATCGGAATCACGCCTATAGGAAGACCTTCTTTTTTATTTAGTTCGGAAGGTACATAACCCCTGCCTCTTGCTACCTCCATCTCCATATTAAGCTTCGCATCCTTGGTGAGAGTAGCAATATGTAAATCGGGATTAATTATTTCTATTGTCTCATCTACTTCTATATTCTTTGCCTTGACTTCGCCCTTCGTGTTCTTTTTTATATATATTGTCTTGGGTATTTTTGAGCGCGAGTTCAATACCAGGCTTTTTATATTTAAAATTATCTCAGGGATATCTTCGAGCACCCCCGGTATAGTAGAAAATTCATGCTGTACACCCTGTATCTTAACCGAGGTCACTGAACTCCCTTCTATAGAAGAAAGTAAAACTCGCCTTAGAGAATTACCCAAAGTTACACCATAACCTCTTTCAAACGGAGCAGCGGAAAATTTACCATAGGTATTGGTGTAGGTGGACTCGTCGCACTCCAATCTTTTCGGCAGCTGAAAATCTCTCCATTTTATACCCATCTTACCTCCTCAAATAATCTCGGATGGGGACGGTTCTATTTTTCATGCTAAGCTAGTAAGCAGAAAAATAGAACCGTCCCCAAAACGCACTCACTTAGAATACAACTCTACTATCAATTGCTCTTGAATCGGCTGTTGGATGTCTTCTTTCTCGGGCAACCTTAAAACCTTTGCTTTTAATTCCTGAGGATTAAATTCAAGCCAAGAAGAAACAGTCCTATCGCGGGATAACTCAAGATTCTCTCTCAGTTTCTTCATTGCCTTTTCTTTTGCTTTTACCGCAATATTATCGCCTTGCTTTATTAAATAAGACGGTATATTTACGCGTTTAGAATTCACATATACAAAGTTGTGGCGCACAATCTGCCGGCTTTGAGACCTTGAGACACCCAGGCCCAGTCTAAATATAACATTATCCAGTCTTCTCTCTAATAATTGTAATAATACCTTGCCAGTTACGCCTTTTGACTTAGAAGCAATCTTAAAATATCTGCGGAACTGTCTTTCTAAAACCCCATACATCCATTTTGCTTTCTGTTTTTCTTTTAATTGCAGACCATAGTTAGAAAGTTTCTGTTTACCCCTCTGTCCGTGTTGGCCCGGAGCATAGCTTCTTTTGGAGATAGCGCATTTCTGGGTAACGCACCGCGTACCTTTTAAAAATAATTTTTGTCCCTGGCGTCTACACAGCCTGCAAACGGGATTTATATATCGAGCCATTCGTCCCTCGCTTCGCTCGGCAGATTACAGAAAACAGAGAACAGATAACAGAAATGATTTTTTTTGTACTCTGTACTCTGTACTCTACCTAGATTATTATTCATTTATAAATTACACTCTCCTTCTTTTTCTCGCGCGACAACCGTTATGCGGAATAGGCGTTACGTCCTTGATAGAAGTTACGGTAAGCCCTGATGCCTGTAATGCCCTGATTGCCGATTCTCTGCCTGATCCGGGACCTTTTACATGGACATCTACTTCTTTAAGGCCTATATCTTTTGCTTTCCTTGCCGCATCAGTCGCAGCTATCTGGGCAGCAAAAGGGGTGGATTTTTTTGAACCGCTATAACCTACGATACCGGGAGCAGACCAAACCAGGGTGTTTCCCTGCTTATCGGTTATGGTAATTATGGTATTATTAAAACTTGCCTGAATATGGGCTATGCCACTGGTTATACCCTTTGCAATCTTCTTCTTTTTCGCCTTATCTTTTATGGCCATTTATTTTTATCCCCCTTTTGGTTTAGCCGGTAGTGCAGCCCTTTTCTCATCGGCCGGCTTCTTTATAACCGCCATGCCGCCCTTACGGGGGCCTTTTCTGGTTCTTGCGTTTGTGCGCGTGCGCTGGCCTCTTACAGGGAGCCCTTTTTTATGGCGCATGCCCCGCCAGGAACCGATGTCCATCAGTCTTTTTATATTCTGTGAAATTTCCCGGCGCAGATCTCCTTCAACTTTATAACCGGCTTCCTGTATAGTATTAGTTATATGCGAAATTTCTTCTTCATTCAGATCTTTCGCGCGTTTATCGGGACTGATACCTGCTTCTTTAAGGATTTTATTTGAGAGGTTCCTGCCTATCCCGTATAAATAGGTTAAAGCAATCTCAATTCTTTTTTCTTTGGGTATGTCTACGCCTAGGATTCTTGGCACCTTACCTCGCTCCCTTCGTTCACTCGGAGTTATTAGTTACTAGTTATAAGTTATTAGTTTTCAACCCATAACTCATAACTCATAACTTTATTCTAACCCTGTCTTTGTTTATGCTTTGGGTTAGGGCATATTACTCTAACAATACCTCTTCTTTTAATAATTTTACACCTATCGCAAATCTTTTTTATCGACGCCTTTACTTTCATTCGTCGCTTTCGCTCCTCATACGCTAATTTTCGCTAATTAAATTAGCGGTAATTAGCGTTTCTATTTGACCCTAAAGGTAATTCTTCCGCGGCTTAAATCATAAGGAGAAAGCTCTAACTTTACTTTATCACCCGGTAATATCCTTATAAAATTCATGCGCATCTTGCCTGAAACATGGGCGAGCACGCGATGTCCATTTTCCAATTCAACCCTAAACATGGCATTGGGCAATGCCTCGATTACTTTTCCTTCGGTTTCAATCAGTTCTTCCTTCATTCGCTTCGCTCATTCACGAATTCCCACGAATTCTTATCGAATACACACAAATTTATTCGTGATAATTCGGCTTTTTATTCGTGTTAATTTGTGTTTAACAAGTTAGGATTTCCGGCCCGGCTTCTGTAATTGCTACCGTATGTTCAAAATGAGCGGAAAGAAATCCGTCCTTTGTTACTGCAGTCCAACCGTTATCGAGAATCTTACATTCCCATGTTCCCATGTTTACCATTGGCTCAATAGCTAAAACCATACCTTTTTTTAACACTTCGCCCTGATGCGGCAGGCCAAAGTTCGGTATCTGAGGGTCTTCGTGTAAAGCGTAACCTATACCATGCCCTACAAATTGCCTGACTACTGAAAATCCTTGCTTTTCTACATAGGTTTGTATTGCATAAGATATATCTGATAGATGATTATTTATCCGCGCTTGTTTTATTCCTTCTGATAACGCATTTCTGGTTACTTCGATTAGTTTCTGTGATTTAGAATCTATGCGTCCCACAGGCAGAGTAATCGCAACGTCAGAAATATAACCTTTATAATTTATACCTGCATCTAAACTTATAATATCTCCATCTTTTAGCATTTTTTGACCGGGTATGCCGTGCACAACTTCTTCGTTAACGGAGGTGCATATATTTGCCGGAAAGCCATTATAACCCCTGAAAGCGGATATTGCATTCTCTTCCTTTATTAATTTTTCTGCTAACCGGTCAATTTCGATAGTAGAGACACCTGCCCGGATAAACTTTTGAAGCCTGCACATTATTTTAGATAGGATTTTACCTGACTTCTTAAGCATTTTTAAATCTTCTTCAGACTTTATCGGAATCATTATATTCTTTTGCCAACTCAATAATTCTATTTAAAACTATGTCTTTATCCCCATCTGCCGAAAGGCGGTAGAGCTTATGTTTATCGTTGTAATATTGAATTAACGGGGAAGATTCTTCCAGGTATACCCGAAGACGTTCTTTGATAGTCTCATCTAAATCGTCACTTCTTTGATAAAGTTTAGCGCCGCAGTTATCACAGGTCATATTAACTTTAGGCGGCATATTTTTTGTGTGAAAATTTGCACCGCAAACACTACAAACTAAGCGGCCGGATAGGCGCTGTATAATTACGGGGTCGCTGGTATCAAGATAAATTACAAGGTCTATCGCGATATTTCTTTTTTTTAACATATCATCCAATGCCTTTGCTTGATTTATGTTACGGGGATAGCCGTCTAAAATAAAACCTTTTCCGGTATCGGGTTGGCTAACGCGTTGATTCAGCATTTGGGTAACTAATTCATCGGGTACCAACGCACCTTTATTCATAAAGTCTCTGGCCTGTTTACCTAATGCCGTACCCTCTGAAACCTTTTGTCTTAATAAATCACCGGTGGATATGTGAGGTAACTTTAACCTTTGCCCCAATGTCTTTGCTTGTGTCCCCTTTCCTGCTCCCGGTGGACCTAATAATATAATCCTCATTCTACCTTTTAAATCAAATATCAAAAATCAAATATCAAAATGACAATGCAAAATTAAAAATTTTAAATTTTGATATGTAATTTTGATTTTTGCATTTTTATAGTTACCTTCTCCCTCTGATGTGCCCGGATTTAATAAAACCTTCGTAATGATGCATAAGAAGGTGTGATTCTATCTGTTTTAACGTATCCAATACTACGCCTACTACAATTAGTATTCCTGTGCCGCCAAAAAAAGATGCAATTAGATAAGGGACCTTAAGCCAGGCCATAAGAAAATCAGGGAATATGGCGATAAAGGCAATGAATACTGCTCCTGCCAAGGTTATCCTCGTCATTACATAATCTAAGAATTCAGTAGTGTGTGTCCCCGGCCGAATACCCGGGATAAAACCACCATACTTTTTCATATTTTCCGATAAATCAACAGGGTTGAATACAATTGCGGTATAAAAATAACAGAAGAATATTATAAGTAATGAGTATGCGACCGTATAAAGCAGGTGCCCTCTCACCAATCCCTGCGCCCATCTCTGAAATGCAGGATTAGGTATAAATGAGGCCAGGGTTGCAGGGAATAGGATTATTGACTGGGCAAAGATAATGGCAATAACTCCGGAGGTATCTACTTTTAAAGGTATATAGGTGCTCTGGCCACCGAAGATTTTTCTCCCTACAATCCTGCGTGCATATTGGACGGGAATTTTTCTTTGTCCTTGGGTTATGAGGATTACCGCAAATACTACACCGACCAAAAGAACAGCCATAATCAATAGCGTAAATGGCTGGATTTGCCGGCGGGTCGAAGAAAAAGGCGAAATTAAGATAAATAGTTGATTCATTGCTGGCCAGACTCTTGAAATGATACCGCAGGTAATAACTAATGAGATACCATTGCCAATACCTCTTTCCTGAATCTGTTCACCCAGCCACATAATAAATATTGTTCCTGTAGTCAAAGTAAGAACAGTGAGTATCCTAAAACCCCATCCGGGATACAAAACTATCTTCAGGCCTTCAAAACGTGCAGGATTCTCCAGCCACATGGCGATAAAAAAAGATTGAATTATTGCAAGGGCTACTGTTCCATAGCGGGTATATTGATTTATTTTTTCATAACCGGCTTTTCCTTCCTTGGCTAGTTTTTCCAGGGCAGGTACAACCGCAGTCAAAAGTTGCAAGATAATTGAAGCGGAAATATACGGCATTATTCCTAAGGCAAATATAGTTAGCCTTTCCATTGCGCCACCGGAAAACATATTAATTATGCCGAATAATGCCCCGCCCTGGGTTTTGGCTATACGGTTAAAGAATTCAGCCAATGCACCGCCATCTATACCCGGCGTAGGTATATAACAACCAACGCGATAGATAGCAACGAGTATGGCTGTTATAATAATCCGCCTTTTTAAATCCGGAATCTTAAATGAATTAACCAGCGCACTAAGCATTTTAAATGAGCACATAACTTATGGAGTAGATATTTTTATCTGCTCCGACATAAGTTATCTGCGCGAGATCCTTCACTTCGTTTCAGGATCGTCCAATCGAGTCCTAGAGCGAAGCGAAGGACGAATTAATCCCCCCTGCTTTCTTGCGAAAGCAAGAAGGGGGGATAAGTTCGGTCTTGCAACTTATGTTCGCTTCGCTCCATAAGTTGTGACCTTAATTACTTTTCCGCCTGCATTTTTAATCTTCTCAAGCGCCTTCTTTGAAACCGCGTGGGCTTGAATACTAATAGGATTTTTAATTTCTCCGTCACTTAATATTTTAACTAATCTATCCGTATCCTTAATAAGGCCTTTTTCTTTTAATAAATCAAGGCTTATGGTCTGTTCTTTTATTTGGCTCAGGTCATCTAAATGGATAATTTGATATTCCAATTTATTTCGGCTGGTAAACCCGCGCTTAGGAATTCTGCGGATCAAAGGCGTCTGTCCGCCCTCAAAACCGGGATAAAAATCCCGTCCTGAACGTGAGGTTTGCCCTTTACTGCCCCGCGTGGAAGTCTTGCCGTGTCCGGAACTAGGGCCTCTGCCTAAAATTTTCTTACGCTTATGGCTGCCTGCAGGCGCTTTTAAGTTATTCAGCGCTATCTTCTCGCTAGATGCAAGCTTGTCTTTTACGCCAGAGGCGCATCTGCCTTGGGTAGAGCTGGAACCTGCTGAATTCTTTTTACTTTGGACTCTCTTTGTTTTCATCTTTTGCTACCTTCAAATTCTTTAACCCATCTACCGTTGCTTTAATTACATTTAAAGGGGTATTCGATTTGAGGCATTTAGTTAAAATATCTTTTATGCCTACTGCTTCGCATACTGCCCTGACCGGGCCAGCAGCAATTACGCCTGTTCCTTCTGATGCGGGCTTCAGGAGGACTTTAGCTGCACCGAATTTACCTATAATTTCATGCGGGATAGTAGAACCTTCGAGTAACACAATAAAAAGTTCTTTTTTTGCCTTTGCCAGTCCTTTACGGATTGCATCTGCAACTTCATTTGCCTTACCTAATGCAAAACCCATACGGCCCTTAGTATCGCCTACAACTACCAGTGCGCTAAAGGAGAGTTTTTTACCGCCTTTAGTTACCTTTGCAACGCGGTTAATGGTAATAATCTTCTCTATAAATTCCTGGTGCTGCTCAATATTTAGTCCTTGCATTTTTTAGAACTCCATTCCGGCTTTCCTCAGTGCTTCTGCAAAAGTTTTAATTCTGCCCAGATATAGGTAGCCTGCACGGTCAAAAACAACCCTGGTAAACCCTTTTTCTTTTGCCCTTCTGGCAAAAATCTCACCGAAGGTTTCAGCTGCCTTTACATTCCCGGCACAAGTAAATTTTTGTTTTACTTCTTTATCCTGTGTAGATAAAGAAAACAGCGTTATATTCTTTGTATCGTCAATAATTTGGGCAGAAATATTTTTTAGAGTCCGGTGCACGATTAAACGCGGCCTCTGTTCGCTACCCTGCATATGTACGCGGATACGCCGATGTCTTTTGATTCTTAGCAATTCTTTTTTCTCTTTCATTCTTACTTAGTCGTTGCGGCTTGGGCTTTACCGACCTTCTTCTTTACATATTCACCCGAATAACGGATACCTTTACCTTTATATGGTTCGGGTGGATATATGGCGCGTATTTCAGAAGCTACTTCGCCCACCTTTTCTTTATCGATACCCCTTACTATAATTTGTGTCTGTTTTGGCGTTTCTATCTTTATTCCTTCCGGAATTGAAAAATTCACCGGATGAGAAAAACCCAACTGCATATTTAAGTTATTGCCCTGGATTTGCGCGCGGAACCCCACGCCTATTATTTCTAATTCCTTAACATATCCTTCGGTAACGCCTTTAATCATATTAAAAATCAAGGCGCGGTAAAGGCCGTGGAGAGATTTATCAAACTTTGTATCGGCTACCCGTTTTAAAAAGAGTTGGTTATCTTTTATCTCGACGGTAATCCGGTCCGACAAATGCAGGATTAAATTACCCTTAGGGCCTCCGACAGAAACCGCCCTATCCTTAACTTCGATTTTTACGTCCTTGGGAATAACTACAGGTTTTTTTCCGATTCTTGACATAACTTATGTCCTCACTTACCAAATATAACCGATGACTTCTCCGCCTAATCCTAATTTCTTCGCTTCTTCGCCGGTTGTGATACCTTTAGGGGTCGAAATAATCGCCAGGCCCCTGCCCCTTAAGACAGAAGGAATCTTCTTATGATTTACATATACGCGTAACCCTGGCTTAGACACGCGTTTTATGTTTTTTATTGCCGGCTTGCCCGAGATATATTTTAAATAAATCCTCAAATAACCCTGTTTTTTATCCTCTATCAGTTTAAAATTATCGATGTAGCTCTCATTTTTTAGAATATCTAAGATAGACTTTATCTGTTTAGATGCAGGCACATCTAAATTTTCTTTTTTTGCCATTATAGCATTGCGAATCATGGTAAAGGTATCTGCAATTAAATCGGTTCGAGACATTTTACCCCCAATTTCATCTTTTTATTACTACCAGCTTGCCTTCTTGACGCCGGGTATTAAACCCTGCCATGCAAGTTCCCGAAAGCAAATACGGCAGAGCTGAAACCTTCTTAAATAACCGCCGGACCTACCGCAAATAGAACAACGGTTATATTTGCGCGCAGAAAACTTCGGAGTTCTCTTCCATCTTGCTAACTGTGAATTTTTGGCCATTTTTAATGAGCAGACAATTTACGGAGTATAATGACGTAAATTGTAGCTGCTTCGTTAACTATTCTTCAGCGTCTGCGAATTAATCCCCCCTGCATTCTTGCAGAATGCAAGAAGGGGGGGACAAATTCAGCCTTAGAACTTATGTTCGCTATCGCTCCATAAGTTCTGGCTTCATTTGAAAAGGCATGCCAAATAATTTCAATAATTCCCGCGCCTGTTCTTTGGATTTAACATTTTTAATCACCAGGGTAATATCCATGCCCTGCATCCGGCTTACTTTATCATAATCTATCTCAGGAAATATACTCTGTTCAGTAATACCTAAAGTATAATTACCGGCCTCGTCGAATGAATCGGAAGAGATACCGCGGAAATCACGGATGCGCGGAAGGGCAATACTTATTAACCTATCGAGGAATTCATACATAATTGTCCGTCTAAGGGTAACTTTGCATCCGATAGGCTGGCCTTGTTTAATCTTGAAATTGGCAATCGCCTTTTTTGCGCGCCTTAAAATGGGTTTCTGCCCGGTAATTAAGCTAAGTTCTTCCATGGCCTTCTCCAAAATCTTGATATCCTGCAGAGCCTCTCCCACCCCCATATTTACAACTATTTTTTCTAAGTGCGGAACCGCCATTCTATTTTTAAAAGAGAAAGTCTCCATCATTTTGGGTATAATTTCGTTCCTGTATTTTTCTAATAAGCGGGGAGTCATTTTATATCGCCTCTTTACAATCTTTACAAAACCTTGATTTAGTCCCGTCTTTTAAAATTGTAAAACCTACCCTCCTGCCACGGTTGCAATTCTTGCAGAATAACATAAGGTTGGAAAGGCTGATTGGCATCTCGATGGCTACGATACCGCCCTTTTCATCTTCGCGAGTTTTTCGTTTGTGTTTCTTGACTAAATTTATACCTTCTACAATAGCGCGGCCATTTGAGATAAAAACCTTAAGCACTTTGCCCTTTTTACCCCTATCCTTACCTTTAGTTATCTCTACCGTATCGCCTTTTCTTATTTTAAACATTTTTAATGAGCACGCAATTTATGGAACAAAGTGAACATAAATTGCTGTGCGAATTTAATCCTTGACATTTTGTTCTAATCAATTGATTCAAAATGTCAAGGATAAGTTCGGACACATAAGTTATGTCGCTCTTCGAGCTCCATAACTTATGTCCTCACTTAAATTACTTCCGGCGCTAAAGATATAATCTTAGTAAAATTCTTCTCTCTCAGTTCTCTGGCTACCGGGCCAAAAACACGCGTGCCCCTGGGGTTTAACTGAGCGTCTATAAATACAATGGCATTCCGGTCGAATCTTAATACTGAGCCGTCCGCACGCCTTATCGGCTGCTTTGTTCTAACCAACACTGCTTTGGCAACTTCGCCTTTTTTGACAGTCGCTCCAGGAGAAGATTCTTTTATATTAACATTAATAATATCTCCTATTTCGGCAAAAAAACAATTTTTCTTTCCAAAAACTGTGATACAGGAAGCGCGCTTAGCACCAGTATTGTCAGCAACGTCCAGAATACTGCGTAATTGAATCATTATATTTACTCCTTAATATCAACGCGGGGTGCCTGCGCTTTTTTCATAACCTCAATAAGCCTGAAGTGCTTATCTTTTGATAACGGCCGGGTTTCTTCTATCCTTACCATATCCCCTATCTTAGCGGCATTCTTTTCATCGTGGACCTTAAATTTATTATATCTTTTAATAATCTTGCCGTATTTAGGATGTTTGCTCATGTGCATTATCCTGACAATAATAGTTTTTTGCATCTTGTCGCTTATAACTGTCCCAATAAAACCTTTTCTTTTACCCATCTCCCTTCGCTCCTTCGTCGCTTCGGGAGTGTGAAGTGTATAAGTGTAAAGTTTTTAAGTTTTTTACTTACAAACTTACACACTAACAAACTTACACACTAACTTATTTCTTCTCATTTAGAATAGTCTCGATTCTTGCGATATCCCTTTTTAATAGAGAAAACATATGTGGTTTATCCACCCTGCCGCCATAACGTTGCATATTAAGCTTGAATAATTCTTCCTTAAGGCTTTTTTCTTTTTGTAATAATTCTTCCTTGGTGAGATTGCGTAATTCTTTAGTTTTCATTCTTTATCTATGCGTACGTGTTATAAATTTTGTTTTAAAAGGTAATTTATATGCGGCTAACCTGAAACATCTGCGCGCAAATTCTTCCTGCACACCTCCTAATTCAAATAGGACTTTCCCTCTTTTAACAACCGCAACCCAGTGGTCGAGATCCCCCTTACCTTTACCCATACGTACTTCTGCGGGTTTCTTAGTTATAGACTTATCAGGAAAAACCCTTATCCAGAGCTTTCCGCCTCTATGCAGCTGACGGGCGAGAATTACGCGGACCGCTTCTATCTGAGTATCCTTAAACCAGCCATTTTCTAAAGTCTTTAACCCGAATTCACCGAAAGCCAAATCGCAACCGGTAGTGGCCACTCCCCGCTTGGTCCCGCGTTGCAACTTGCGATATTTGACTCTCTTGGGCATCATTACCATTTTATCCCCGTTATTTCTTAAGCTGTTTTTTGTACGCCAGTTTCTATATTTTCAGTTTCAACTTCCTTGGCAGCCTTTTTGATAAGGATATCGCCTTTATAAATCCAGACTTTAACCCCGATTAAGCCGTATGTAGTGAGGCTTTCTGCAAAACCATAATCTATATCTGCGCGTAGCGTTGACAGCGGAATTTTTCCTTGTTTATATGTCTCTGTCCGCGACATCTCGGCACCCCCGAGCCTGCCTGCGCAGGTTATCTTTATACCTTCTGCACCTTGACTCATTGTTTGTTCAATTGCGCGTTTTACTGCCCTGCGGAACGCTATCCTCTTTTCTAATTGCAATGCTACATTCTCTCCCACCAATTGAGCATCTAATGCCGGTTTTTTTACCTCTTCTATATCAATGGATAATTCTTTTTTGAGCATATTATTTAAATCTTCCCTTAAACGTTCAATATCTGAGCCGTGACGGCCGATTATTATTCCGGGCCTTGCAGTTAATATCCGAACTTTAATACGCTCCGCCAATCTTTCTATTATAACCTTTGAAATAGCTGCTTGCTTAAACCTTGTTTTAATAAATTTCCTGATATTGTAATCTTCTTTGATAAATTTTGCATAGTCTTTTGGTCTAGCAAACCACCTGCTATGCCAGGTCCTTATAATGCCTATTCTTTGCAGAAACGGATGTACCTTTTGTCCCATTTTTTTAGTAGTTAGTAGTTAGTATGTAGGATGTAGGGTAGAACCTAACCCCTACCTACTACATGCTACCTACTGATTTTTTATATCCAATTCTATACTAATGTGCGAGGTCCTCTTTTTTATAGGCACTGCCCTGCCGAATGCCGCTGCCTTAAACCTCTTCCAGCTCGGGCCTTCATTGCATACTAACTTCGATATATAAAGCTGTTCTGCATTAAAACCTTTTACTTTGGCATTAGCAGTAACCTGTTTTAATATCTTTTTTAAATATGCACAGGGCCCTTTATTCAGGTTATTAAGCAGTGCCGTAGCGCCGGGAACATCTTTATAACGGATTAAATCTATTACCTGCCTTACTTTTACCGGCGAAATCCTGATAAATTTTACCTCTGCTTTTGCTATCATGTGTTATGTCTTCTCAGCAGCTTTTTTGGCCTTTACTCCGCCGTGTTTTCTAAATATGCGCGTAGGCGCAAATTCCCCTAGTTTATGGCCAACCATATTCTCGGTTATAAAAACAGGTATATGTTTTCTTCCGTCATACACAGCAAAAGTTAGACCCACAAAATCCGGTATGATGGTTGAACGCCTGGACCAGGTTTTTATCGCCTGACGCACGCCTGAACGCCTCAGCCTTTCCACTTTCTCTAATAATCTTCCTTCTACAAACGGACCTTTTTTTAGTGAACGCGGCATTTTTTTAGTAGTTAGTAATTAGTATGTAGTATGTAGGGCGTAAGTCAACCTAATCCCTATCTACTACCTACTACCTACTGATTTTTTATTTCCTCCTCTTTATTATAAATTTATCCGAATATTTGGTTTTTTTTCTTGTTTTATAACCTTTAGTGGGTTGACCCCAAGGGCTTACAGGGTGAGGATTGCCTTGTCCGGATTTTCCTTCACCGCCGCCGTGCGGATGATCTACGGGATTCATTGCCAGGCCCCTTACTGTCGGCCTTATTCCCCGCCAGCGCATTCTTCCTGCCTTACCCCAGGTAATTGCCTCATGCTCTATATTACTAACCTGGCCTATGGTAGCGTGGCAATCTAAGTTTATACGCCTTACCTCTCCGGAAGGAAGCCTTATATGAGCCGATGTTTCTTCTTTCGCCATAATCTGCGCAGATGCACCCGCGCTCCTTACAATCTGGCCACCCATACCTTTCATTAATTCAATGTTATGAATCATGGTCCCGGATGGAATATATCTTAAAAGAAGGGTATTACCGACTTTTATCTCGGCATTCTTTTCATTAGATGAAATAATTTCACTACCTACCTTTAACCCTTCAGGGCATATGATATACCTTCTTTGTTTATTAGGATATTCTACTAAGGCAAGCCTTGCTGTCCGGTTCGGGTCATATTCAATTGCAATTACTTTTGCGGGTACATCAAATAAATCCCTCTTAAAATCGATAATACGCAACAGCCTTTTATGCCCGCCTCCCCTGTGCCTTACGGTTATACGGCCATAAACGTTCCTGCCGCCGGTTCTCTTAAGCGGAAGGGTTAATGACTTTTCAGGTTTGGTTTTGGTAATCTCTGAAAAATCATTCCCGCTCATCCAGCGTCTTGAAGGGGTTGTAGGTTTGAATTTTTTAATTCCCATTTGTCTAGTAGGTAGTAGGTAGTAGGTAGTAGGTAGGTCGCCTAATCCCTATCTACTACATTCTACCTACTGAACTGTTATCTTTTGTCCTTCTCTTAAAGTAACTATCGCTTTTTTAGAATCAGGTGTTCTTCCAAGCTGATATCTTACCTTTTTTAATTTTCCGCAAGATACGAGCGTATTCACTGCCTTAACCTTTACTTTATATATCTCTTCTACCGCGCGTTTTATTTGAATTTTATTAGCTGTTTTATCTACCAGAAAAAGATACTTAGCCTTTGGCTCATATAAAGTTGATTTTTCCGTTCTTAGCAATGCTTTGATTATATCGTGAGAAAGTAGAGTCATTTTTTAAGCCTATTAGTTAATTCACGCAAACCGTCTCTGGTAACAATTAATTTATTTGCTGCTAAGACCTCGTATGCGTGGGTATCTTGCGCCCGATTGATACTCAAGAAATCTATATTACGCAAAGCAAGTCTCAGATTTTTATCTATTTTATCTGATAACAACAGTGCTTTTGTAGTTTTCGTTTGAGAGCTCTTTTTGTCTTTTACCCGACCAATTTTTAAATTAGATAATATTTTAATAGCTTCCTTTGTTTTCGGCTGCTCTATTTTGAAGTTATCGAGTACGATAAAATTATTTTCGTTTATTTTAGCGTTCAGGCTGGATTTTAATGCCAGATTCTTAATTTTTACGGGTATCGTGTAAGAGAAATCTCTGGGATGAGGCCCGAATACAACGCCACCGTGCCGCCACAAGGGCGAACGTATAGAGCCGACCCTGGCGCGTCCGGTTCCTTTTTGCCTCCAGGGTTTACGGCCGCCTCCGGAGACTTCTCCCATAGTCTTTGTTGATGCCAATCCTTTTCTCTGGCCTGCCCTATAAGCAAGCACTGCCTGGTGTATAGCATCGGCATTGACTATACCGTCAAAAATACCCTGGTCAAGCTTAAGGGAATCTGTTTCCTTGCCCTCTGTATTATATATAGGTAAGGTTATAGGTTCCATTGTTTAGTAGTTAGTAGTTAGTAGTTAGTAGTTAGTATGTAGGGAAATCCTAATCCCTACCTACTACATACTACCTACTTGAATTACCCTTTCTTCTTTGCTTTCTTTATTATCAGATAACTGTTTTTATAGCCAGGGACAGCACCCTTTACCAATAACAGGTTGTTTTGCGCATCTACTTTTACAACTTTCAGATTCTGTACTGTTACCCTGCAAGCTCCCATGTGGCCGGGCATATGGTGTCCTTTCCAGACCCTTCCGGGCGTGGTGCTTGAGCCCAAAGAACCCACGCGGCGATGCGACGTCGAACCGCGTGTTTTAGGTCCGCCGCGCCAATTCCAGCGCTTCATTCCTCCCTGAAAACCTTTGCCTAAGGAAGTACCGGTTATATCTACAAAATCACCTGTTTTAAATAAGCCCACTTTCACTTCTTCGCCAACCTTATATTCTTTCCCCGGTTCTTTTAAAACTTCTTTGATTATTTTCTTAGGGGCGATATTTAATTTAGCAAAATATTTTGCCAGTGGTTTTTTGAGATGTTTTTCACGGACAGAATCAAATCCCAACTGAATATGCTTATCTTTTACAGCTAATACTGGGCAGGGTCCTGCTTCTATAACCGTGACAGGCACCAATTTAGCGTCTTCACTAAAAATTTGGGTCATGCCTATTTTTTTACCTAATATTCCACTCATTTTATTGCTAGATTGCTTTATTGCTAAACTGCTAAATTATTTTTTGTTGCATTAACAATTTAACAATATAACAGTTTGACAATTTAACAATTTACTTAATCTCCACATCCACGCCTGCAGGCAGATTTAATTTCCTTAACGAGTCAATCGTCTTAGAAGTGGGTTCGAATATATCGATAAGACGCTTGTGTGTGGTTAACTCAAATTGTTCGCGCGATTTCTTGTCGATTACCGGAGAACGTAATACTGTATAAATCTCCCTTTTTGTAGGCAGCGGCACAGGCCCGGAAATTTTTGCGCCTGTGCTTTTTACGGTCTCCACAATTTCTTCTACCGCCTGATCCAAGAGACGATGATCGTAAGCTTTAAGTTTTATGCGAATCTTTTGCATTTATCCTCGCTTCGCTCGGGAGATTACAGATTACGGAGAACGGATAACAGAAAAATTTTTTCTGTACTCTGTGCTCTGTTTTCTGTTTACTATGCTATTATTTCTGTAACCACGCCTGCGCCTACAGTGCGTCCGCCCTCACGGATAGCAAAACGCGATTCCTTTTCCATGGCGATGGGCGTAATCAATTCTATTTCCAATTCTACGTTATCTCCGGGCATAACCATTTCTACGCCCTGAGGAAGTTTTACGCTTCCCGTAACATCGGTGGTGCGAAAATAGAACTGCGGCCTATAACCAGCAAAGAACGGGGTATGCCTTCCGCCTTCTTCCTTAGCTAATATGTAAACTTGGCTTTTAAACTTTGTATGCGGAGTGATGGATTTGGGCGCAGCTATAACCATACCGCGCTCAATGTCGTCTTTTTCCACGCCGCGTAGGAGTAACCCAACGTTATCGCCTGCCTGCCCTTCATCCAAAATCTTCCTGAACATTTCTATACCCGTAACTACCGTCTTTCTTACCTCTGGCCTTAAACCCACCAGCTCCACTTCGTCATTTAATTTAACTCTTCCTCGCTCAATTCTCCCTGTTCCGACCGTTCCTCTACCTTCAATGCTAAAAACATCTTCCACAGCCATAAGGAGCGGTTTATCTAACTCCCTTACAGGAATTGGTATAAACTCATCCACAGCTTTCATTAAGTCCAAGATAGGCTTGCAATCCGGACTGTTAGGGTCTCCCGCTGCCTGTATTGCTTTTAGCGCACTCCCTTTTATAATAGGGGTCTTGTCTCCTGGAAAACCATACTTTGTGAGTAATTCTCTTACTTCCATTTCTACCAAATCCAGGAGTTCCTTATCTTGAACTACATCTATTTTGTTCAAGAAAACTACCATCGCTGGAACGTTTACCTGTTTTGCCAGAAGTATGTGCTCCCGAGTCTGGGGCATCGGGCCATCTGCTGCAGAAACTACCAATATTGCACCATCCATTTGGGCCGCCCCGGTGATCATATTCTTGATATAGTCAGCGTGTCCCGGGCAGTCTATGTGGGCATAGTGACGATTGTCGGTTTCGTACTCAACGTGTGCTACGGAAATAGTCAATATTTTACTCTCGTCTCTTATAGCGCCGCCCTTAGCTATATCAGCATATTCCCTGACTTGAGTCTTTCCCAATTTGGACAATACATACGTAATAGCAGAGGTTAAAAGTGTCTTACCATGGTCTATGTGGCCGATAGTTCCGATGTTTACGTGTGGCTTTGTCCTCACAAATTTTTCTTTAGCCATTTTACTGCACCTCCTTTAATGAGCAGACGACTTACGGAACGCAAGTCGTAGGCCGAAGGCCGTCTGCGAATTAAATCCTTGACAATCTATAGACTTTATATTTGAGAAATTGTCAAGGATAAGTTCGGACGATCCCCCTTCTTGCTTTCGCAAGAAAGCAGGGGGATGTCCTCACTTAAAAACTTTTTCTTAAGCCTAAGGATGTAAAACCTGCGACAATCTTTTCTGCTATATGTGAAGGCACCTCAGCATAAAATGAGGGCTCCATTGTATAGGATGCGCGACCCTGAGTTAAAGAACGCGACACTGTAGCATAATTAAATATTTCTGCTAAAGGCACATATGTTCTGATTGCGCGCACATTTGTCCTAACCGTTAAAGAAGTTATCTTTGCCCGCCGAGAATTTAAATCTCCGATTACCTGGCCCATATATTCCTCAGGGACTACAATCTCCATATCCATAATCGGTTCTAATAAAATCGGGTTTGCTTTTTTAAGGCCGTCATTAAAAGCGATTGAGCTAGCCATCTGAAAAGCCAGCTCTGAAGAATCCACTTCGTGAAAAGAGCCGTCTATTAACAGGACCTTTATATCCGTGACCGGATAACCTGCTAATGCTCCGCTTTTTGCTGCGCCCATAATTCCCTTTTTTACTGAAGGTATAAATTCGCGCGGGATAGCGCCGCTTTTTATTTTATTTTCAAAAGTTACGCCAGAACCCGGCATTTCCTGAGGAGTCATTTCTATAACTACGTGTCCGTATTGGCCGTGCCCGCCGGTTTGCTGAATGAATTTACCCGTAGAAATGACTTTTTTAGTGATAGTTTCCCGGTAAGCAACCTGTGGTATACCCACTTGCGCCTCTACATTGAATTCCCGCAATATCCGGTCGATAATTATCTCTAAATGCAACTGTCCCATACCCGAAATGATGGTCTGGCCGGTTTCCTGATTATAATTTACGCGGAATGAAGGGTCCTCTTCTTCTAATTTATGTAAAGCCAAACCTAATTTTTCTTGATCCTGTTTAGTTTTTGGTTCGATTGCCTGCTGAATTACCGGCTCAGGAAACCGCATTGCTTCAATTAAAATAGGGTTAGATTCATCGCAAAGCGTATCGCCTGTCATAGTATCTTTTAAGCCTACAGCTACAGCAATATCGCCAGTAGAAATACTATCGATAATCTCCTGACGGTTAGCGTGCATCCTCAGTAATTTTGTAACCCGCTCCCTGATCCTGCGCGAGGCATTATGGATATAAGACCCTGTGTTTAAAATACCGGAATATACCCTAAGATAATTAATCCTTCCTACGTAAGGGTCTACGACCACCTTAAAACATAATGCGCAGAATGGCGCCTCATCGGAAGTTATTATTTCTTCGTATTCCCCGGTTTCTGGCTCCACACCTTTTATGGGAGGCAGATCAAGAGGCGACGGTAAATAATCGCAGACAGCATCAAGAAGCAGCTGTATGCCTTTATTGCGCAGAGACGCGCCGCATAAAACAGGGACAAATTTGTTCTGCATAACCGTTTTTCTTATTGTTTCTTTTATTGCAGTTACGGATATTGCTTTAGCGTGCACAAAATTATCCATTATCTTATCATCTACTTCAGCCAATTTCTCCAGCAATACATTACGATATTTATCCACATTGCTTAAGAGATCGGCTGGTACATCTAAAATATCAAATTCTTTACCCAATTCATCTTTGTATAAGATTAATTTCTTTTCTATTAAATCGATTATACCTTCAAGATTATCTTCTTGGACAAAAGGCAATTGTATTGCCGCGGCATTTGCCCCTAATTTTTTATGTATCTGGGCAATTGTATCGAAGAAATTACTTCCCGTCCTGTCTAACTTATTTACAAAAGCTATTCTTGGCACACCATAACGGTCAGCTTGGCGCCATACTGTCTCTGATTGCGGCTCAACACCTCCTACGCCGCAAAAAATAACCACTGCCCCATCCAGAACCTTTAAGGACCTTTCTACCTCTACGGTAAAATCTACGTGGCCCGGCGTATCAATGATATTAATCCGGAAATCATTCCAGCTACAAGTAGTACAAGCAGCAGTTATAGTAATACCTCTCTCCTGTTCTTGAATCATCCAGTCCATCGTAGCAGTACCTTCGTCTACCTCGCCAATCTTGTAAGTCTTACCTGTATAATAAAGAATACGTTCGGTAGTCGTGGTCTTGCCCGCATCGATATGGGCGATTATGCCAATATTCCTGATTCTATCTAACGATAATTCTCTCATTGTTAACATTACCACCTAAAGTGTGCAAAAGCCTTGTTCGCCTCTGCCATCTTATGCGTATCGTCTCTTTTCTTTATAGTTGCGCCTTCGCCTTTATAAGCAGCCATAATTTCTTCAGCAAGCTTATCTTTCATTGATTTGCCTTTTTTTCCTTTAGCAAAATCTCTTATCCAGCGAAGAGCAATCGAGGTGCCGCGCTCCTGCCTTACCTCAATGGGAACCTGATAAGTCGCTCCTCCTACGCGTCTTGGCTTCACTTCTAAGCGGGGCCGCGCATTATCAATAGCTTTGTGAAAAACTTTCAATACATCGGGTTCGTTAAGTTGTTGTTTTATTATCTCGAAAGCGCCGTAGATCATTTTTTCGGCCAGAGATTTCTTGCCTTTAAGCGTAACCATATTAATAAATTTGGCTACGATTTTACTGTTAAATTTAGGGTCCGGTAAAACTTCTCTTTCCTGGGCTTTTCTTCTTCTCATTATTTTGGCCTCTTAGCTCCGTATTTAGAGCGTGATTTTTTACGCTGGTTGACTCCGGCTGTATCAAGCGTACCTCTTACAATATGATATCTTACTCCGGGCAAATCTTTTACACGGCCGCCCCTGACTAAAACGATGGAGTGCTCCTGTAAATTATGGCCCTCCCCCGGTATATAAGCTGTAACTTCTATCCCTGTAGTTAATCTTACCCTGGCAATCTTGCGTAAAGCAGAATTCGGTTTTTTGGGTGTCATGGTACGCACCTGAAGACAAACACCCCTTCTCTGCGGACACCCTTTTAAAGCCGGCGACTTTGTCTTTTTCTTTTTAGATATGCGCCCTAGTCTAATTAATTGCGTAATAGTCGGCATTTCCCTCGCTCCGCTCGGAGTGTAAAGTGTTTAAGTGTAAAGTGTTTAAGTTTTCTCTTACACACTTACACACTTAGAAACTTACACACTTTCATTATCCTTCTTTTCTGTTTCACCAGCTGTTTTTATCACTTCGATGTTACGATGAGCATAAAAACCTGTGCCCGCAGGGATAAGATGGCCTACGATTACATTTTCCTTTAATCCAAATAACTCATCTACTTTTCCCGAGGCTGCGGCTTCAGTAAGAACCCGTGTTGTCTCCTGAAAGCTGGCCGCAGAAATAAAACTTTCGGTGGTAAGAGCAGCTTTGGTTATGCCTAACAACAAAGGCGTAGCTACTGCGGGTTTTCCGCCTTTCTTTATGACACGCGTATTCTCTTTTTGAAATTTCCATTTATCTACCTGCTGAGTAGCTAAAAATTCTGTATCACCCGGATCTTCAACCCTGACTTTTTTCAGCATCTGCCTGATAATCAATTCAATGTGCTTATCGTTTATGCGCACACCTTGGAGCCTATAGATCTCCTGAACTTCGTTTACTAAATATTCCTGCAAGACCTTATCGCCGCAGACTCTTAATATATCTTGTAATACCACCGGGCCGTCGGTTAATTGCTGGCCCGCCGTGACCTTATCGCCCTTATAAACATTAGGGTGTTTGCCGTGAGGAATAATATACTCTCTCTGCATACCAGTAGCAGATTTTACAATAATTACACGCTGGCCCTTTTTGGCTTCACCGAATTCTATGAAACCGTCTATTTCGCTTATAATTGCCGGGTCTTTGGGCCGTCTAGCTTCAAATAATTCCGCCACACGCGGAAGGCCGCCGGTGATATCCCTTGTTTTTACAGTCAATCGCGGTATCTTTGCTAAGAGGTCGCCTCCAGATATTTTTTGACCGTCATTAACTAATATATGTGCTCCTGCAGGGATAGGATATATCCCCATAATCTCTTTTTTTTCATCAAGTATCACTATTTGAGGGTGATATTCCTGTTTATGTTCCACGACCACGCGTTCAGTCAATTTTGTCACGGGGTTAAGTTCTTTTCTGACCGTGACATCTTCGCGCAAATCCTCATATTTTACCAACCCCGAAACTTCGGTGAGAATGGGTTGGGTATAAGGATCCCAGCGGATAAAAGCAACATCCCTACCTACCTCGCCATCCGCAGCAACACTAATAAAAGCGCCCTGCGGCACAGCATAACGCTCGAGTTCTCTTCCCTGCTTATCATTTATACTTATTGAGCCGTTTCTATTTAAAACAATAAATTCTTTGTGCTTTAGGACTACCCTGAGATTATGGTATTTGACTATTCCCTTATTCTTTGATTTTGCAAATGACTGTGCAATAATCCTGGAGGCAGTGCCGCCGATATGAAACGTTCTCATGGTTAACTGGGTACCCGGCTCACCGATACTCTGTGCAGCAATTACACCTACCGCCTCACCTAACTCCACCAATCTTCCCGAAGCAAAATTACGACCGTAACACTTCCTGCAAGCTCCTCTTCCGGCTTCACAGGTTAAGACGCTACGTATACGTATCTTTTCAATACCTAACTTCTCAATCATTTCCGCCTTTTCTTCGGTAATTTCGCTACCTGCTTCTACGATAGCCGCATCAGTAATAATATCTACTATATTATCTAACGCTACCCCGCCGACAATACGGTCCTTTAAACTCACTATTTCTTCGTCACCCTCGATAATTGCGGATACTGTAATACCGTTCAAAGTCCCGCAATCTTCGTCGGTAATGATAACCTCTTGAGCAACGTCCACGAGCCTACGCGTAAGATATCCTGCATCTGCAGTCTTAAGGGCGGTATCGGCAAGGCCTTTACGCGCACCGTGGGTTGAGATAAAGTACTCCAAAACGGTTAAGCCTTCTTTAAAATTGGCGGTAATGGGGTTTTCGATAATTTCGCCCGATGGCTTGGCCATTAGGCCGCGCATACCCGCTAATTGCCTTACCTGTAACCTCGAGCCTCTTGCACCTGAGTCAGCCATCATAAATATAGGATTAAAAGGTTCCAGTTCTTTAAACAGGAATTCAGCAACTTTATCAGTAGTATGAGTCCAGACATCAATAACTTTATTGTATCGCTCCTTATCAGTAATAATGCCTTTATGGTACTGTTCCTCAATCTTGCTGACTTCGGCTCTGGCTTCTTTTAAAACTTCTTCTTTTGCCTTGGGTATTTTTAAGTCGTCTATACCAATGGAGATACCGCCGCGCGTAGCGAATTCAAATCCTAATCTTTTAATATCATCGAGCAACTGAATGGTCCTCGTGTGGCCAAAACGTTTATAGCATTCAACTACAATATCACCCACGTTACTTTTATTTAATTCTTTATTTACAAAGCCAAAGCCCTCGGGAAGTATCTGACTGAATATAACCCTGCCTACAGTAGTAGTAATAATCTGTCTTGCGGGCAGGAGCTTTTTCTCATCTAAATCAAATAGCGCCTCTATTCTTAATTTTATCTTAGCGTGCAGGTCTACTTCCTTGTCTTCATAAGCAATAATAGCCTCGTCGGCATTAGCAAATATTTTATTTTCGCCCTTACCTTGAGGTTTTTCCTTGGAAATATAAGAAACGCCCAAAATAATATCTTGCGTAGGGGTTATAACGGGTCTTCCGTCTGCGGGTGAGAATACATTATTTATGGAAAGCATGAGTATTTTAGCTTCAATTTGAGATTCTAAAGACAGGGGCACATGCACTGCCATCTGGTCACCGTCAAAATCGGCATTAAAAGCAGTGCAGACTAAAGGATGAATCTTTATAGATTTACCTTCAATTAAAACCGGCTGGAATGCCTGAATACTTAAGCGATGCAATGTGGGAGCGCGGTTCAGAAGGACCGGATGGTCTTTAATTACTTCATCAAGGATATCCCAGACTTCAATTTTTCCATGTTCTACCATCCTGCGCGCGCCTTTTATGGTATGCACAAATCCTTTTTCTCTTAATTTTTTGATAATAAATGGTTGAAATAATTCTAATGCCATCTGTTTAGGTAGCCCGCATTCATGCAGTTTTAGTTCCGGCCCTACCACGATTACCGAACGGCCAGAATAATCTACGCGTTTACCCAGGAGATTCTGTCTGAACCTACCCTGTTTACCTTTAAGCATATCTGCCAGGGATTTCAATGGCCGATTATTTGCACCCGTTACGGGCCGGCCGTGTCTACCGTTATCCAAGAGCGCATCTACTGCTTCCTGGAGCATGCGTTTTTCATTGCGAATGATTATCTCTGGGGCATTTAACTCAATGAGTTTCTTTAAGCGGTTATTGCGATTTATAACCCGGCGATATAAATCATTAAGGTCGGAAGTAGCAAACCTGCCTCCGTCTAACGGAACTAACGGCCTTAAGTCCGGGGGTATAACCGGTAAAATACTTAATACCATCCAATCCGGCTTATTGCCTGATTTCTTAAAGTCTCCAACAATCTTTAGCGTTTTTAAGACCTTGCGATTGGCTATTGTCTCTTTTGATTTTTCTAAATCACGGCGTAGTTTACGGCAATATGCATCAAGGTCTAAATCTTTTAATAACTCCTGTACTGCTTCAGCGCCGATTTTTGCCTTAAAGTCTGCTCCTGACTTATTAAGTGTTTCCTGATATTTGTCTTCGGTTAAGAGTTCTTTTTTCTTCACAGGCGCATTACCGGGATCAATCACCACATATTCCTCATAATAGATTATCTTCTCTAAATCCCTTAATGATATATCTAACAATGCGGATAAACGGCTGGGAACAGTCTTAAAGAACCATATGTGTGTAACCGGCGTAGCTAATTCAATGTGGCCCATGCGCTCTCGCCTTACAGATGAACGATCGATAGTAACGCCGCAACGGTCACAGGTGATCCCTTTAAATTTTATACCTTTGTATTTACCGCAATTACATTCCCAGTCGCGCACCGGCCCAAAAATCTTCTCGCAGAATAAGCCGTCCTTCTCTGGTTTTAAGGTGCGGTAGTTTACAGTTTCTGCCTTCTTTACCTCTCCCTTAGACCAGGATTTTATTATTTGAGGAGAAGCAATCTTTATAGAGATACTGTTAAATTGAATTATCTCATCCATTATTTTTCCTTCTCCAAATGAATATCTAAACCTAAACCCTGTAATTCTTTTATTAAAACATTGAATGATTCGGGCGTACCGTGGGTTAATCTATGCTCTCCCTTGACAATCGCCTCGTATATGCGTGTTCTGCCTGATACATCGTCACTCTTGACGGTAAGCATCTCCTGCAAAGTAAACGCTGCGCCGTAAGCCTCCAGCGCCCAAACTTCCATTTCGCCTAACCTTTGGCCTCCAAACTGCGCCTTACCGCCTAAAGGCTGCTGAGTAACTAAAGAATAAGGGCCGATACAACGGGCATGGATTTTTTCATCGACCAGATGAATTAATTTCATCATATAAATATACCCCACGGTTATCTTCTGGTCAAAAGGCTCACCCGTAAAGCCGTCGTAAAGAACTATTTTGCCTTCTTCGGGTAAACCTGCTTTTTTAAGCATATCCTTAATTTCTTCTTCAGTAGCACCGTCAAAAACAGAACTGGTAACATTAAGGCCCAAAGCCTTGGCTGCCCAGCCTAAATGAGTCTCTAAAATTTGACCTATGTTCATTCGCGAGGGAACGCCCAAAGGATTTAATACGATATCAATTGGTGTGCCATCGGGTAAATAAGGCAAATCTTCCTCGGGTAGAATCTTGGCCAACACTCCTTTATTGCCGTGCCTGCCTGCCAATTTATCCCCTTCTGATAACTTACGTTTTGTGGCAATATAAATAACCACTCTTTTTAAGACCCCGGCAGGTAATTCATCGCCGCGCCTGACCTTTTCCATCTCCTGCTCTTGTTCTGCTAATAATTTTTGTATTTGCTCATCAAAAGAAGAAGCCATGATTTTTGCTTCTTCATTATCGCTAAAATCCATTTTCTCTATTTTTCTTTTATCTACACCTAAAACCTGGTTCAACCGCGAGAGCTTTTCACTTTGAACAAATTCTATCTCCTGTTTATAATAAGCCTTCAGTTCCTTTATTTTGGCTAGTTCCTTAGTTTTATTCTCTTTGGACTTTCTCCCCCGAACTTTGCGCTGAAATACGTGCACATCTATCACGACACCCTCTACTCCCGGCGGAACAGTCAAAGAGGTATCGCGCACATCGCCTGCCTTCTCGCCAAATATAGCGCGCAAGAGTCTTTCTTCGGGAGAAAGTTCAGACTCGGTTTTAGGAGTAACCTTTCCTACCAGGATATCTCCTGAGATTACCTCTGCGCCGATATGAATTATGCCTGTCTCATCTAAATTCCTTAAAGATTCTTCGCTTACATTGGGTATATCACAGGTTATTTCTTCATTGCCCAGCCGCGTTTCAGTGGCTTCGATTTCGAACTTTTTTACATGTATAGAGGTAAATGCATCTTCTTTGATTACCTTATCACTAATAAGAATAGCGTCTTCAAAATTATATCCCCGCCAGGGCATAAAAGCGCATAATAAATTTTTCCCTAAGGCCAGTTCACCGTTTTTAGTGCTCATCCCATCAGCAATAACTTCGCCTTTTTCCACCTGCTCGCCCAACTTTACCAAGGGTCTCTGATTTAAACAGGTATCTGCATTCGTGCGCAAAAATTTCTTGAGATGGTATGTCTTTTTGCTAATGGTTATTGATGAAGCATCAACAGCTGTTACCTTGCCTGATTCCTCAGCTATGACTAGCGTACCGGAATCAACGGCAACTTTACCCTCCATTAATGTTCCTACAATTGGCTGCTCGTTAATCATTAATGGCACAGCTTGTCTTTGCATATTTGAACCCATCAATGCACGGTTGGCATCATCATGTTCTAAAAAAGGAATTAAAGCAGCGGCTATGGAAACAAGCTGTCTTGGGGATACGTCCATATATTCGACCTGTTTCGGCGGGACTTTAGGGAAATCGCCTCTATAACGGCAGGAAACCTCTCTTTCTAGAAAATAGCCTTCGTTATCTAACGGAACGTTCGCCTGCGCAATCATTTTTTCTTCTTCTATATCTGCGGTCAAATATTCGATCTTGCGCGTAACTCGGCCATCTTCTACCTTTCTATAGGGTGTTTCAAGCAGCCCTAAGAAATTTACCCGCGCATAAGTACTAAGCGAGGCAATCAAACCAATATTCGGGCCTTCGGGTGTCTCAATTGGACAGATTCTGCCATAATGCGAAGGATGTATGTCTCTGACTTCAAAGCCAGCGCGCTCTCGCGATAATCCACCGGGGCCTAAAGCACTCAAGCGGCGTTTATGAGTCATCTCAGCTAAAGGATTTACCTGGTCCATAAACTGGGATAGCTGACTACGAGTAAAGAAATCGCGTATCTGATTGGATAATAGCTTTGAATTTATTAGATAGTGTACGCTTATATTGTCGAGATCGCCTAATATGCTTAATCGCTCTCTTATCGAACGTTCGATGCGGCTTAAGCCTATCCTTACCTGGTTCTGCACTAATTCCCCCACTGTCTTTATCCTGCGATTGCCCAGGTGGTCTATATCGTCAATTTTTCCTTCGCCCGCTTTTAGTTTAATCAGATATTCAATTACTTTAATAACCGTAGCTGAATCGAGAATCCTCTTTTCTAAGGAAACATCCATACCTAATTTTCTATTGAGTATAAATCTGCCTGCCTTTTCCAAATCGTATCTATTAGGGTCAAAGAACAATCTATAGAATAATGCCTCGGCACCTTCTTTAGTTATCGGTTCAGTAGGCCGCATCTTACGATAAAAATCTAAATATGCCTCTTCTTTGTTCTTGGTATAATCTTTTTTAAAGGTATTGGTTATCTCCGGATATTCTTTTCCAAATGCAGAAATAATTTCTTGATCAGTAGAAAAACCGAGTATCCTTAAAAGTTGAGTAGCAGGGAAGTTTCTACGCCTATCCACATAGGCAAGTATAGTTTCTGATAAATCGTATTTAAACTCAAGCCATGCCCCACGATAGGGAATAATACGTCCGTAAAATATCTTCTTGCCGGAGAGGTGACTCTCTTCTTCAAAGGAAACACCCGGAGAACGCTGTAGCTGACTTACTACCACTCTTTCATCACCGTTTATGATGAATGTGCCGGTTTCGGTCATTAAAGGTATTTCTCCGAAATAGGCATCCTGTTCTTTAATTTCTTTGGGTGTAATTAATCTAAATTTTACCTTTAAGGGTGCGGCAAAGGTTAAGGCGCGCCTTCTGGATTCAGCAATATTATATTTAGGTTTGCCTAAAGAGTAGCTGATAAACTCCAATCTTACTGTGCGGTTCGGGTTCTCGATAGGGAATATATCCAGGAATACTTCCTGTAAACCCTGATGTTTCCTGGCAGAAAAGGAAACATCCATCTGCAGAAATTCACCGTAAGACTGAAGCTGTATATCTAATAGGTTAGGTAACTCGCAAACCTCTTTAAATCTTGCAAAGTTTTTACGTTTAATCATCGGTTATTTCTCGCGTATCTACCAATTAACGCTGATCTTGTCGTGGGTCAGTCCCCTTGATTTATTTAATAGCTATCTGCGGGGACAGTCCCTGCTGGCTATGCTACTTCAATTCCACCGTAGCTCCGGCAGCTTCGAGTTTCTTTTTCATCTCTTCAGCTTCTTCCTTGGGCACGCTTTCTTTTACTGGTTTAGGAGCTGTGTCTACTAAATCCTTGGCTTCCTTTAAGCCCAGGCTTGTCATTGTCCTTACTGCTTTTATTACTGCAATTTTATTAGCACCTGTGTTAGCCAAGACTACGGTAAACGTGCTTTTCTCATCCTGTGCAGGTGCAGCACCCCCTGCTCCTCCTCCTGGCGCTTGCGCGACCATCATAGGCATATTAGCCTGCACGCCAAATTTTTCCTCCAGGGCTTTCACTAAATCTGAAAGCTCTAACACTGACATACTTTCTATGGATTTAATTAATTCATCCAATTTTTCCTTAGCCATTCTTCCTCCCTTTTAAAATGATTACACAGATTTAAATGCTGATTGCACAGATTGCGCGACCAAAGCTTTTAATCTGTGTAATCGGATTTTTAATCTGTGAAATCATAATATGATTTTTATAGTATGTCTTTTACTTAATTTACCTTCTTGTTCTTTATTTGATCTAAACAGTAAACAAACTTCCTTAATGTCTGTTTTAATACACAGACCAAACCTGATATGGGTGAATTTAAAGTCATTACGACCTGTGCCCTTAAAACTTCTTTGCTTGGAAGGCGAGCCAGGGTCTCGATATCCTTTTTATCCAGAAATTTATCTTTCATAAGACCGCATTCTAATTTTAATTGTTCATGCTTGCGATAAAAATTGTATAACGCGCGTGAGGTATCAACTACTTCTCCTTTAGCAAATACTAAACCGCAGGGTTCCTCCACAAACTTAACTAAATCATCCAGTTTTGCATCCGCAAGAGCACGCCTGGTTATACTATTCTTTGCTATAAAAAGAGTGGCATTTACACCTCTTAACGATTGCCTTAATGCTGTTAAGTCCGGACCGGATAACTTGGAGTATTTTATAATAAAAATGCTATCGGATTCTTTTAGTTGCTTTTTTATGTTGTCTTCCAACGTTTCTCTAAATAATAAGCCTAGTTTTTTCATATTAAATTGCCAGTTTTACGCCACAGTTCATAGTTGATGAGATAAATACGCTTTTTATGAATTTGCCTTTAACCGATGCCGGTTTTGCCTCATTTACCATCTCAATTACTCGAGAGGCATTTTCATATAATTTATCTTCGGGGAAAGAAAGTTTGCCGACAGATAAATGTATACCGCCCTGTTTATCCACCCGAAACTCGACCTTACCCTTTCTCACATCTTCGATTGCCTTTACAATATCATTGGTTACTGTGCCCGTCTTAGGACTGGGCATAAGCCCGCGCGGCCCCAAAGTTTTGCCCAGTTTACTTAAATCCTTCATCATATCGGGTGTCGCAATAGCACAATCAAAATCCAGGAAACCTCCTGCCACCTTATCTATTAACTCATTACCGCCCACATAATCTGCATTGGTTTCTTTTGCCAATTTCTCGTTTTCTCCTTTGCAAAAAACAGCAACCCTCACTTTTTTACCTGTGCCGTGCGGCAGGACTACAGTGCCGCGTACCATCTGATCCGATTTCTTGGGATCAACATTAATATTAAAATGTAAATCAACCGACCCATCAAATTTAGGAGGCTGTAACTTCTTTAGAATCAAGATGGCATCTTTCAGTGAAACCGTTTTCGTTCTATCTATTTGTTTTTCGGATTCTTTATAACGCTTACTACGTATCTTCATTCCCGTTTCTCCCAATCAACGCTTATCTTGTCAAACAGTCTTCTCGCACATCTCCCAATCAACGCTTAACTTGTCGTGGGACAGTCTATTCCTTACAAGGGACTGTCCCCGCAAGGGACTGTCCCTTGTCGTCCCTACTGGCAACGCTACATTTATTCCTCAACGGCTATACCCATGCTTCTGGCTGTGCCCTCAATAATTTTAATAGCCTGGCCCATGTCCGTTGTATTCAGGTCTTTTGCCTTAAGTTTCGCAATCTCCTCAACCTGTTTTTTAGTTATTTTGCCGATAATTTCTTTACCGCTGGTCCCCGATGCCTTGGCTAAATTTGCCGCACGTTTAATAAGGACCGAGGAAGGCGGGCTTTTAATAATAAAACTAAAAGAACGGTCATCGTGAACGCTGATAACTACAGGTAAAATTAAACCATCTTTGCCTTTGGTTTGCTCATTAAATTGTTTACAGAACTGCATAATATTCACGCCATGCTGGCCCAAAGCAGGACCGACAGGCGGAGCGGGATTCGCTTGCGCTCCCGGAACGTGTAGTTTAATCTGTGCGACTACTTTCTTAGCCATCTATCCCTCGTTTCACTCGGGAGTGTAAAGTTTGTAAGTGTAAAGTGCTTAAGTTTTAACTTACACACTTATAAACTTATAAACTTACACACTATTTTATATCTTCTCCACTTGCCAATATTCTAATTCTACGGGCGTCGCCCTGCCAAAAATTGAAACGCTGACCTTAAGTTTTCCTCTTTCGGGATGGACTTCTTCAATAGTGCCGTTAAAATTCATAAACGGCCCATCGTTAACCCTAACCTGTTCACCTTTTTCGAAAACAATCTTAGGGCTCGGCTTAACCTGGGTATCTTGCGTCCTTTTCAGGATATTATCTACTTCGAGTTGCGAAAGAGGCATGGGTTTTCTGCCCGGGCCGATAAACCCCGTTACGCCCGGAGTTGTCTTAATCTGAAAATATGTTGTTTCATTTAATTCCATCTCTACAAGAAGATAACCCGGAAAAAATTTTCGCTGCGAAGTCTTCTTTTTGCCTGAGCGAATCTCAGAAATCTGTTCCGTAGGAATAACGACACTGCTGATTAAATCCTGCAAACCTTGCGATTGAATTTTATTCTCTAAAGCCGTCTTAACCTTATCTTCTAAACCGGTTTGAGTATGCACAACGTACCAATTTTTCATTTTTTAATGAGCACATCACTTATGGAACGAAGTGGACATAAGTGATAGGTGCGAATTAATCCCCCCTTCTTGCTTTCGCAAGAAAGCAGGAGGGATTAAGTTTGGACTTATAAGTTATGTCGCTTACATTATCCTTATTTGTAATATAATGCTCCATAACTTATGTCCTCACTTAAATACCAGTCTTAATATGTGAGAAAGAAGAATATCAACTAAGCCAATAAATACTGCCATAATAAATGTGACTGCAATAACAACCACTGTTGAACCAATTAATTCTTGACGAGTTGACCACGATACTTTATTTAATTCTATTTTAACTTCTTTTAAAAAACCCGTTATTTTCTTAAATATATTCATCAAAATCTAGCAGTGGTTCAACTGCTACAACAGGAGCGGCAGGAGTCGTCCCGCACTTTTATAACACAGGGGCGGAGGGACTTGAACCCCCAGTCCTGGTTTTGGAGACCAGTGGTTTGCCTGTTAACCGACGCCCCTATTTTTATTTCTAAAATAAAAATTGCGGGATGCCATTAACTGTGCTCCTATTTAAATGAGCACATCCTCGACATCGAAGATGTCAAGGATAAGTGCGAGATCCTTCACTTCGTTTCAGGATCGTCCAATCGAGCCCTAGAGCGAAGCGAAGGACGAATTTAACCCAGCACTAATTTGAAATTGTCCTTTAGATAAAACTAAATAGGCAAATCTCGCTCTCAACCCCTAAAATTTTTAGTTCCAGCGCGTCTACAAATTAGTGCTGGGTAAGTTCCCCCGCACCTTTTATTTATTCATGCTTTTAAAATAAAGTACTTGAATACTAAAAAGGTGCGGGGTCACTTACTTTATTTCCTTATGCAGGGTATGCTTATAGCAAAATTTGCAGAATTTTTTTACCTCTAATTTATCCTGATGCGTCTTTTTATTTTTTTTCGTCGTATAGTTTCTGTTTTTACAGACTGTGCACTCTAATGTTATAATTTCGCGCATTTAATCTTATCCCTAAAAGCTGGAGACGGGAATCGAACCCGTGACCCCGTCCTTACCAAGGACGTGCTCTACCGACTGAGCTACTCCAGCATTGCGGTTTTCACGTCTTTAGTAAATTAAGGCTCCAGCACCAAATTTAGCGTCGGAGTTTCATTCATTAACATCCCAAATATAACTTTAAAAGTAAAAAAAACCGAACCCTTAAAGAATTTTGTTAAATTCTTTGTAAGTTTACTCTTTTTATATTATATTGAAAATAATGAAAAGCTATTCTTGGGGTTTACGCAAAACATAAAGTATATATTAAAAAATCCTTTTTGTCAATCCTTTTTTATATTATATTTTGGGAATGATACCATAGATCGTTACCCCCTCCCTTATGAGGGGAAGTTAAGGAAATTGCTTTGTATAAGTAAAGAGGTTTTTGAAAAATTAAAGGCGGCTTTAGATGAATTTGGGTTAGG
>Ga0315279_10000680_pt1 | contig 63647 bp, 68 predicted proteins | sample YL17G06_20_MG_FD_203694 | JGI IMG/M metagenome (GOLD analysis project Ga0315279, IMG submission 203694) | Sediment microbial communities from Yellowstone Lake, YNP, Wyoming, USA - YL17G06_20 | ecosystem: Environmental > Aquatic > Freshwater > Lake > Sediment | place: USA: Wyoming | collected...
GCTCGCGATTCGGAAAGATGAATGATCTCACCGGCCCCTCCCAGTAGAACGCGAAATAATTCTATGCCCTCCCGGGGTTGCCGGTCAATGGTTTGGCCTAGCGAAGTCAGTCAGATCGACAGCCTGAGTCCATCCGCGACGGGAAGGAGCCTGCCGTGACCGGAGAAGAAGGGCGAAAGACCGTGGAGCTCTTCACGGCGATGTACCGATCGCAAAGGGATTGCAGGCCAATCCGATTTCCCCTCTCCGTGGAGAAAAATGCGCCCCGTCTCGATGGAAGGCCGTCGTGACACCGGGAATACACGGGGGGGACGAATGAGCGCCTACTACGACCTGAGTCATCCCTTTGACGAAAACACGTATCATCCCTTCGGATTCGCATCATTCCGCAACATCCAAATGTTTTCCAGCCACGGTTGCCGGCATGCCATTGTGACGATGAGCCTTCACTTCGCCACGCACATGGATACGCCATGGCATATGGTGGAAAAGGGCAGGCGCATGGACGCGATCCCGCTCCGCGACCTCATCGGCGAGGCGCTCGTCGTCGATCTGTCCGGAAAGTACGGACCTGACCGGAATTCGACGCGGGAGATCGCGCTGGCGGATCTGCAGAAGGCCTTGGAGACCCATCGGCAGGAGCTGCGGAGCGGAGATGCCCTCATCGTCCATACCGGCTGGGTGCCGCTCTTCTCCTCCGATCCCAGCCGCTACTACGACCAGTACTGCGTGCTGAGCGTCGAAGCATGCGCGTGGCTTGTCCAGGTGAAGGTCCGGCTCTTCGGGGTGGATGCCCCTGACGTCGACCTGCCGGCGCGCTACGAGCAGAGGCCATTTCACCCGGAGAACCATCGGACGCTCCTGTCCGAGTTCTCGCCGTGACGGAAGGTTGAACCCTATTGATGAACAATCCATGAGAGGACATTGTATATCGTGTACCTTGGCCATCAGCACCGGCAGGAGGAGTCATGCTTGACGAGATCGGCAGCGCGGATCTTATAGACCGCCAGAGTATTTCCGACAAAGTCTACCATCACGTGAAGGGCCTCATTCTTTCCGGCGTGCTGAAGAGCGGGGAGAAGATTCCTGAGATCAGGGTCGCGAAGCACTTCCAAGTGAGCAGGACACCGGTTCGGGAGGCGATCCGAAAGCTCGCGGAATACGGTCTCGTCGTCATCAAACCTCGAAGCTTTTCCTTTGTCGCGACGATCAATGACAAGGAAGCGAGCGACATCTCCCAGGTGCGCCTGTGGCTCGAGCGTCTCTCGGCGAGGACATTCGCCCTGTCCGCGACACCAGAATCGATCGCCCCCCTTCGCGCGCTCGCACGGAACTGCACGCAGGCGAACGAGCGCCGCGACCTCGCCGCGGTATACGAATATGACAGCCAGCTCCACCTTGCAATCGCGGAACGCACGGGGAACACGGAGCTTGTCCGCATACTTCGCACCCTCGATGCAAAGCTGCAGCTGCTTCGATTGAAGCAGCATGTGCCCTCCGATATCCTGACGTATTACCTCGACCAGCACATCGCGCTGATCGATCTCATCGAGAAAAAGGAAATCGATAAGATCGACGAGTTGCTGCAGAAGCACATTATCCACGATCTCGACTCGCGATCAGAAGGTTGACAGGCAGATTTCAGCTCCGGGTCGCTGCCCTTCATGCTTTCTTCCATAGTTAATTCCAAGGCAAGTGAAAGTAACCCTCCAATAGGAGGCTGCTAGCCAAAATTTCTCTTGACAATAATAGTATTTAAGATACAATAGACAATATACTGATAGTTCGATTCATCCGGTTCAGAGTAGGAGGGCTGACGGTACATGAGCGTAACAATCGCCACCACGGCTCTCCATGCGATGCCCGCGGTTTCCGCGGGCCACTCCAGCCACATGACCGTGCGGCGAGCGCCAGACGCGAGGTCGCCTCCTCGATTCTCAAGCTCCCGCGAAGTCGCGGACTCAGTCGAAGAGGTCCGGGATGTCGAGATCCCGGCTGCTTCAATGGGTCCACTGGATACCGTGCGAATGATGGCACCGCGTGTTGAAGAACGCGATGTCCATTCGAATATTTTCAAGGAGGGAAGGTATGAAAAGGGCTTGGATCATTTTGGCACTCGGCCTCATCATGGTCGTCGGCCTGGGTGCAGAACCGGGCAAGTGGCGGATCGCCTTCAGCAACAACTACGCCGCCAACTCGTGGCGGCAGCAGATGCTGCGCGACTGGGACACCGTCATCGGCAAGGCGAAGGCGCAGGGCCTGATCGCCGAGGCGCAGGCGTTCACGACGAACGAGAACTCCGCTGCCGAGCAGGCTGCGCAGATTCAGAACCTGATTCTCGAAGGCTATGACGCGATCGTCCTCAACGCCGCGTCGCCGACCGCATTGAATGGCGCCGTCAATCTCGCCACGGCCGCCGGTATCCCGGTGGTGTGCTTCGACGGCGTTGTCACGAACAAGAAGTCCTACATCATCGACATCGATTTTGGCTGGTACGGACAGGCCCAGGTCGAGTACATCGCGAAGAACCTCACGAAGACCGGCAACCTTCTCGAGATCCGCGGCCTTGCGGGCACCTCGATCAACGATGACATCCACAACGGCATCGTGGCGGGGCTGAAGAAGTACCCCGGGCTCAAGGTCGTCGGCGAAGTGTATGGGAACTGGGACGAGGCAACCGCGCAGAAGGCGGTCGCCGGCATCCTCCCTTCGCTTCCCAAGATCGATGCGGTGGTTGACCAGGGCGGTGACGGCTACGGTGCGATCCAGGCCTTCCAGGCCGCGGGGCGCCCGATTCCCATGGTCATGATGGGAAACCGCTACGACGAAATGGCGATCTGGAAGGATCTGAAGGACAAGACCGGGTACAAGACCTTCTCAGCATGCAGCCAGCCCGCCGCGGTGCAGATCGCCTTCTGGGTGGCCCTCGAGGTCCTGAATGGCAAGAACGTCCCTCACGTGATGAAGATCAACCCGCTGGTCATCCCGCAGGAGAAGCTCGAGTGGTTCCTCGCCAACACGGAAAAGGGCGGCGTCGCGACCCTGTTCTATCCGCAGACCTGGACTCAGCAGCTGATCAGTCTGATCACCGCGGGCAAGCCGGCCCCGGCCGATCCCATCGGGCAGTAATTGGTATATTGAGATCTGGAATCACGGGCGGCCTCGAACCGGAAGCGGTGAGAGCCCGCCCCTTTTTCTCACGAATGACAAAGGACACCATGGGCGAAACCAGGGCGATCGTCGAGCTGAAGGACGTGGAGAAGTTCTTCATCCATTCGCATGCCCTCAACAATCTGAGCCTCGCCATCTACGAGGGGGAGACCCTGGGCATCGTGGGCCACAACGGGGCCGGCAAGTCCACTCTGGTCAACATCCTGACGGGGACGTATCACGCGAGCTCGGGAAGCATCCGGATCGACGGCGTTCCCCTGCGTCCCGACTACGACGTCCAGGCCGCGAACCGACTGGGTCTCCGGGCGGTATTCCAGGAGCTCAGCCTCTGTCCGAACCTCTCGGTCGTCGAGAACATGAAAGTCTTCCACCCTGCGGCATTGCGCGGATTCGGATGGGTGAAGAAGGCCGAGAGGTTGATCATGGGCACCATGGACCGGATCTTCCCGGGCCATGGCATCCGCCCGATGGACGTCGTCGGCAACCTGTCGCTCGGACAGCGGCAAATCGTGGAAATCGCGAAGGCCTTTTCCACGACGGAGAACATCCTGCGCCTGGTCATCCTCGACGAGCCGACGAGCGCGCTGGACCACCGCACGTCCCACCAGTTGATCGATTACATCAACTCGCTGCGCGGCGGAACGATGAGCGTCATCTTCATTTCGCACCTGCTGGACGAAGTCCTCGCCTGCACCACCCGGATAGCGGTCATGAAGGACGGCGTCAACGTGGGTCTCCTTTCGACGCCCACGGCCTCCCGGCGCACAATCATCGAATCGATGGGCGAGGCAAAGCTCATCAAGGACGGGGGTAGCCAGGGGCGCGGGGCGCGCGCCGGGGACGGCGACCGCGCCGGGGCTCCCTTCGTCATCGAGCCGACGGGACGCGCGGACGGCATCCGGGTGCAGGTCCGGGAAGGTGAAGTCATCGGGCTCGCAGGTCTGGCAGGGCACGGGCAGACCGAGCTACTGCGGCGCCTCTTCGATTATCGCAATTCCCGCGAGTACCGGATCAAGGGTCCCACGACCTTCATCCCCGGTGATCGCCAGTCGGACGGCATCTTTCCCGTCTGGTCGATCGCAAAAAACATGACGGTGCAGGTCTACGATCGGGTCAGGAAGCTCCTCCTCATCGATCCGGGCAAGGAGAGGGCCGTCGCCGACAAGTGGAAAGCGGCCATCGAGATCAGGACCGACTCGGTTGCGCGGGGGATCCTGAGCCTCAGCGGCGGCAATCAGCAGAAGGTCCTCTTCGCGCGGTGCCTGGCCTCGAGCTCACCACTCGTGCTCATGGACGATCCGACCCGGGGCGTGGACGTTGGGACAAAAGAGGAGATCTACAAGCTCATCATGGAGGAGAGCCGCAAGGGGCGGAGCTTCGTGTGGTACACCACCGAAATGAGCGAGCTCAAGTACTGCGACCGGATCTACGTGTTCAAGTCCGGCGAAATCCTCGCTGAGCTGGCGGGCGACAAGGCCACCGAGGAAGACATCCTGAAATCCTCGTTCTGAACGGGAGGAAAGAATTGAGCGCATTCAGTGCCATCAGAAGGGGGAGCAGCCTCCAGGTCATCCTGCTGCCCGTCCTTTCCGCTTTGGTGGTCTTCATACCCCTGGCCCTTCTCCGCCCGATCGTGCTCGGCTACACGGGTCTCCAGCTCCTCCTCAATATGGCCATCCCGCTCAGCCTCGCGACCCTGGGGCAGATGTTCGCGATGTCCATCGGCGAGATCGATTTCTCCATCGGGAACCTCGTCGGCCTGGTCACCTGCATCGCGGGGACCATGATCCCGACGAGACCGGGCCTTGCCTTCCTTCTCCTCGCGGGGATCCTGGGGGCATACGTCCTCATCGGGGCCCTGCTGTACTGGCGCAAGCTCTCCTCCATCGTGATCACCATCGGGATGTCATTCGTGTGGACGGGCCTCGCCGTCACAATCCAGCCCACGCCGGGCGGGGACGTGCCCGCCATCGTGCAGAAGGCCGTCTCCCTGGCTCCCCCGGCGCTTCCATTGCCGGTTCTCTTCCTCGTCGTGCTGGCCGTGCTCGGCCACATCCTACTTTTCAAGACGAACTTCGGCATCCTCGTGCGCGGGGTCGGGGGCAACATGAAGGCGATTGCGCAATCCGGCCATTCGATCGCGGCTCTCCAGGCCGCCGTGTTCGGAGCCGTCGGCCTGTTCGGCATCCTCGCGGGAACGGCGCTGGCGGGGATCACGACGAGCGCCGACGCGAACATGGCATCGAACTATACGCTCCTGAGCGTGGCAGGGGTGATGCTCGGGGGAGGTTCCTTCTCCGGCGGAAACGTCTCCGCCGCGGGCGCCGTACTCGGGGCATGCGCCATGACGCTGGTGGGTACCCTCCTGACCTTCCTGAAGATCTCTCCCGACTGGCAGGTAGGCTCACAGGGCCTCATCCTCCTCCTGGTCCTCTTCCTCAATGGCATGGTCAAGTCGGCACGCGAGGCAAAAAATGGCTGATGCTCGGCAACACTCCATCGCGATCCCGTTCCGCGAGCTCATCGCGGTGAAATGGCTGTGGTCCTACATCGGCGCGGCTCTCGTTTTCGTCGTGATCGCTTCCGTCTCCTCCAATCCCATGGGCACCCTCCGGGCCTCGGCGAGCTTCGCGACGTTCTTTATGCTCGTCGGGATCGGCCAAATGCTCGTCATCACCCTCGGACCGGGCAACATCGACCTCTCCATCCCCTACGCCATCGGCCTCACCGGCTTCGTGGCAATGAAAGTCATGAACGCCTCTGACGGGGGCATCGCGCTGGGGACCCTTGCCGGCCTGGCGGCGGGAATGGCAATCGGCGGTTTCAACTTCATCCTGATCAAGCTGCTTCGCGTTCCCCCGATGATCTCGACCCTGGGGTCGGGTTTCATCGTCCAGAGCGTCTCCATCGTGTTCTTCCGCGGGCTCCAGATCAAACCGCCTGCGGGACTGGCCGCTTTTGTCAACGTGAAGCTGGGCGGTGTTCCCCTCCTCTTCCTCGTGGCGATCGCCATCGGCGTCGTCATGCATTTCGTGCTCTCGCGGACCCGGTACGGGCGTTTCATCCACGCCATCGGCCAGAATCCCAAGGCGGCAACCCTTGCCGCGATCAACGTGGACACGAGCAAGTTCGTCACCTATGTCCTCTGCGGGCTGTTTTCCGGAATCACGGGGATACTGCTCTCCGCCTTCGGGGGAGGCGTGACGCTCGGCATGGGCCACGAGTATCTGCTCAACTCCATCGCGGTGCCGGTGATCGGTGGCAGTGCGATTGCGGGAGGGAACTCAAACGTGCCAGGGATCCTGGGAGCGTCCCTTTTGCTCCTCCTCATCCTCTACGTCCTGGACATCCTGGGATTCACCGTCGGACTCCGCTACATCCTGACCGGCGCGATCATCCTCGCGATCATTCTCGCCAGCAGCGAACGGCGCTAGGCGGAACGGCATCGAGACCGCGTCAGCTGGTCAGGATCACCTTCACGAGCTCGGTCCCGGGGTCAGACAACGCCGCGAACATTTCGGCCCCCTGCTGCAGGGGAACGAGGCGGGAGATGATCGGCCGCACGTCGATCTTCCTGTGCGCCAGGACCTGCAGTGCCTCGCCGAACTCAATGTGTGAATAGATGTAGCTCCCCACCACGTTCAATTCCCTCGTGACGCTCCTCTGCATGTCCACCTGGACCATTTTCTGTGAGTTCCCCACCCACACGCAGGTTCCCCGGCGTCGGAGACACGCCAGGGCCTGCTCCACGGTGGCCCCCACCCCCACTGCCTCGAAGGAAACTCCGGCTCCCCGCCCCCCCGAGTGATCTTCCGCAGACTTGACGATGTCCTCCCGTGAGGGATTGACCGTCACGTCGGCCCCGAGCTTCTGGGCCAAGCGAAGCCGCCTCTCGCTGAGGTCGCTGACGATGACGGTGCGCGGCTTGCGAAGCTTCACCAGCGCGAGAATGAGCAGGCCGATCGTGCCGGCCCCGATGATGAGTATCGTGTTTCCCCCGATCAGGTCCGCGGCGCGCTGGACGGCACGGTAGGCCACCGCGAGTGGTTCCACCATGGCCCCGAGCTCCATGTCCATCGTTTCGGGCAGGCGGTAGAGCAGCCGTGCCGGCACGCTTAAGTATTCCGCCATGCTGCCGCTGAAATCCATCACGCCGAAAAAGCGCCGGTTGACGCAAAGGTTCGTCAGGCCCTGGCGGCAGAAGGCGCACGCCCCGCAGAACACGACCGGCTGCACGACGATCCGATCGCCCTTTCGGAAATCGGCGGCGGCGTCACCCGCCTCTTCCACCGTGCCGCAGAACTCATGTCCCATGATCATGGGCGGCACCCTCCGCCCGGTGAGGCCGAGGTAGCCGTGCACATCGGAGCCGCAGATCCCCGTGGCAGCCACCCGCACCAGGACCTCATCCGGGTGCACCACGGGCCGATCGACCTCCTCGATGCCGATAGTTTTCGGACCTCGATACACGAGCGCTCTCATATTTCCCCCTTGTGCCTGGCAGCCGAGCGGTGCAGCTCACGCTACCGGCGCCGCACCTCGACACCGGATTGTCTTTCGTAGAACTGCACGATCCCTGAATGGTCATTACGGGCCTTGCCGTCCACCTTGAGCGCCTGCATGATCTCCATGACCTGGGCAGTCAGCGGCAGGGGAACGCCCACCTCGTGCGCGGTGTCCAGGGCATTCTTCAGGTCCTTGATGTGCAGCTCGATGCGGAACCCCGGCGTGAAGTTGCCCGCCAGGACCATGGGGGTCTTCGCCTCCAGCACCGTGCTCCCCGCAAGGCCGCCCCTGATGGCGTTGAAGACCTTGTCGGGATCGACCCCTGCCTTGGTGGACAGGGCATATGCCTCCGACATGGCCGCGATGTTCAGCGCAACGACGATCTGGTTTGCCAGCTTGGTGACGTTTCCGCTCCCGATCCCCCCGCAGAGCACAGCGGAGGATCCCATGGCCAGGAGCAGCCCCTTGGCCTTCTCGAACACCTCCGGCTTTCCGCCGACCATGATGGCCAGCGTCCCCTCCTTCGCCTTCGGCTCGCCCCCGCTCACGGGGGCGTCGAGCATCTCCACGGATTTCTCCGCAAAGCGCGCGGCGATCTCCTGCACCGCGGCAGGCGCGACGGAGCTCATGTCGATGTACAGCGCTCCGGGTGCAATACCCTTGAGGATCCCGCGGTCGCCCAGCGCTGCGTCGCGCACGTGCGGCGAGTTGGGGAGCATGGTGATGACGACGTCGCTTCGCCGCGCCACGTCCTGGGGGTTCTCCCCTGCCTGTGCGCCGGCCTGCACGAGCTCCTTGACCGCGGGGGCAAGGATGTCGAACACGGTGAGGCTGTGCCCTGCTCTGAGCAGGTTCTTCGCCATCGGTTTCCCCATGATCCCAAGTCCGATGAATCCGACCTTCATGATGACTCTCCTTCCCGATGCCCTATCCCGCCGCGGCAAGGCCGCGGATTCTACGCCGCAGCGATCCCGCGCGCGGCACTCGCAATCGCGGTGTCCGTGAGGCCGAAGTAGGCCAGCAGCTCCTCGTAGCTGCGCGCCGAGGTACCGAAGGAATCCCTGATCCCGATCACCTCTACCGGCAGGCGCGTCTGGCCGTGCAGCGCCTCAAGGATTGCCCCGGCCAGGCCTCCCATCACGGTGTGCTCCTCTGCGACCACGATCCCCCGTCTCACCGATCCGACGGCGGACAGGATGGCGTCCACGTTCAGTGGCTTGACGGTGCTCACGTTCACCACTTTCGTCCCGATGTCTTCGGCGCTCAGCGTTTCCGCTGCCGTCACCGCCTTCGAGACCATCACCCCGTTTGCAAAAACCACAACATCATGTCCCTCTCTCACGGTCTGCGTATCCCCGATGGCGTAGGGGCGATCCGGCGGCGTGTACACCGGCAGGTCATTGCGGTTGACGCGGATGTATGCTGGCCCGGGATGCTGCACCAGGGCATGGAGCATTGCGTGGGTCTCTACGGCGTCGACAGGAACGAGCACGGTCATGTTGGGAATGGCCCTCATGATCGCCACATCTTCGACCGCCTGGTGGGTCTTTCCGTCCCCAAAGTCCGACAGCCCGCTGCTCGAGCCGCAGATCCGCACGGGAAGCTTCGGGATACAGACGACGTTGCGGATCTGGTCGTACGCCCGACCCGCGGCAAAGACAGCAAAGGAGTTCACGAAAGGGATCTTGCCCGCAAGGGCAAGACCGGCCGCAGTAGAGGTCATGTTCTGCTCCGCAATGCCCATCTCGAAGTAGCGCTCGGGAAACTGCTCCTTGAACAGGCAGCTGCGGGTGGATTTGCCCAGGTCCGCCTCGAGGACCACGATGCGCTGATCGATCCTTCCCAGCTCCACCAGTGTCAGGCCATATGCTTCGCGGAGATTAGTTGTTTCCATGGAAGGCCTCCTCCTGCCGCGCGTTTTCCAGGTCGGAGAGCGCCCTCGCATACAGCGCCTCGGTGAGAATTCCGTTGTGGAAAGCCGCCGTGTTCTCCGCGAATGAGAATCCCTTGCCCTTCACCGTGTGAGCGATGACGATCGTCGGCCTGCCCTTCACCCGGGCGGCGGCCTCCAGCGCGCCGATGATCTCCTTGATGTCGTGACCGTCCACCTCAATGCACTCCCACCCGAAGGCGGACCATTTCTGCCTGATGCACGGGATATCGAACACCTCCCTGGTCGGGCCCGTGGCCTGGATCTCGTTCCTGTCCAGGATGGCCGTCACGGTGTCGATCTTGTAGAACGCCGAGGCCATGGCCGCTTCCCATACCTGGCCTTCCGAGAGCTCCCCGTCGCCCAGCACCACGTACACGCGCGCAGGGTTTCGATCCAGGCGCAGTCCCAAGGCAATTCCATTCGCGATGGAAAGGCCCTGCCCCAGGGAGCCGGTCACCGCTTCGATCCCCGGGGTTCGTTCCATGTCCGGATGCCCCTGGAGCATCCCTTCGAGCGTCTTGGCCTTCGCCAGCTCGTCCCGCGGGATAACCCCCAGCTCGACCAAGGCCGCGTACTGCGCCAGCACGGCGTGGCCCTTGCTGAGCAGGAAGCGGCTGCGGCATTCATCGCGGAGGTTTTGCGGGTCAAGGCGCAGGATATAGAAATAGAGCACCGCCATGATCTCGGCGAGGGAGCTGGACCCTCCCAGGTGGCCCGCCTTGCCTGTCCCGATCATGCTCAGGATATTGCGCCGGATCCGCAGCGCCTTCTCCTGCAGGCCGTGAATCACCTCATTGTCACCCATTCGTTTTTCCCCGTCCTTTCCCCGCCCGAGTCGGGCAGCACGATACTCATCTGTTGTCATACAAGCATTCTGAGAGGGCTCTCTTACGGCGCCCTGTCCATCATGCCCTTGATCGTGCTTTCGATGTGCTCCGCCATCACCTTCTGGGCGAGCTTCTTGTCCCCGCTCCTGACGGCCGCCAGGATCTGCGCGTGGTAATGGAGGCCAAGCTGCACCCCGAGGACGTCGACGACGTCCGCCATGGAGGAGCTGAGGATGTCCTTGATGACGGACGTGATCTTGATGATCACCGGATTGCGCGTCATGCGGGCAAGGGCGATGTGGAACTCGAGGTCGCAGGCGGCGAATTCCTCGATGGTACCCTGAACCTTGCGCATTCTCTGCAGGAGCCCGTGCAGCTCCTCGATGTCGTCGGCGGTGGCGCGCTCTACCACGAGGGCGATGATTCCCGTCTCGATGATCCGGCGGTACTCGAGGACGTCGTTGATGTCGTTCTTCCCCAGGAGCATGAGGGGGATGAGGGGGTTCATCCGCTGATCCGCCCCCGCTTCCCTGATGAACGTTCCCTCGCCCTGCCGGGCCTCCAGGAGATCGAGAGCGGCCATCTTCTGCAGCGCTTCGCGGATGGAGATCCGGCTGACCCCGAGCATCTTGGAGAGCTGGTTCTCCGAGGGGATCTTGCTCCCCGGCTGCCAGGCGCCGGAGAGGATCTGGTTCTTCATCTGCTCGAAGACCTGCACGCGGACACTGGTCCTCTTCAGGGGCTTCAGCGTGCCGGCAGGCGGTCGGGCGCGAGGACTGGGTCGGGGACCGGGAGGGCGGCGCATAGCTTATAAGTTGTATTATAACTTATCTCCCTGAACAGGTCAACCCCCGGGAGAGGACACGGAGGACGCCCCGCAATTTCTGCTGTCCCCGATCGCCCGCACGGAGTAGATTCGCTCCATGGTAGTTCGCGTGCTGACATTCGAAGGCTGTCCCCATTGCGGGGCAGCCAGAGACCTCGTCGAAACAACGGTGAGGGAACTCCACCTGCACGTGGACATCGAAGCGGTTCTGGTGAAGAACGACAGTGAAGCCCGGCACTACCATTTCCTGGGATCTCCGTCGATCCAGGTTGACGGCCTGGACATAGAACGAAACAGGCGGAACGACGAGGCTTCGTTCGCCTGCCGCTTGTACAGGAGTCCGAGCGGCGTCACCGCGGTTCCGCCGCGGGAGCTCCTGGTGGAGGCGATACGAGAGGCACAACGAGACTTGTCCTGAGCTGCGTGAGCGCGCGGATTGAAGGGGCTGCCCGCATCGTAGGGCTATGCCCCTGCACAATGGGCAGCCCCATCCAGGCGATCTATAAGTTCTCGACGAACTCTTCCTCGGTAAGCTGGGCCAGTCTTAGAATGTTGTGCGGTGACCCCACCGCCACATCCCTATGCAGCGGAACGACGCACCCGAAGTCGCCCCGCGCCCCTTTCTTCCTCAGAACGACGTGACTGCCACGCTGCCTGACCTGAACAAAACCATTTGCGACAGCTTCGTCGATGTTATACCCCTGGCTCGACGTGCCCACCTCGGGACATAGCGCAACCCACGGGTTGTCCTCTCGATGAACGACCGCAGTAAGAGACCTCATTCTGGATCCCCCCGAGGTGTCGCTGCAGGTAGTCCTTCACCACTTAGGAATATGAATAGGGATTGCATCGAAGTGAAACGCTGACTTCGGAGCCCGACTCTCAAAACCCAGCGGAGTGCTGGCGGTAGCGAGGAGCGAGCGGGCAAGGACGCACGCGAGTGACGAGCGTGCCGACTCCGAAGCTGGCTGCAGTGATTCTGTTGTCATCTCTCGCTTTCGGTTATTCAGAATACTACAATAAGGAATAGTGATCCAAGGAGGCCCTCATAGAATGGCTGACGGAAGAAGCATGTCCAACCGTAGAATAACGGCGGCACTGGTGAGCTGGGTAGTGTACGGATTGGCATTCATCTCAATCCATCGACTTATGGGGCCATCGGTGGCCACACTGAACATTGTGCCAGTCGTTGCTACGGGATGGTTGCTGGGTATGTGGGCGGGGCTGATTTCGAGCCTTGTTGTGTTCCCTGTTTCGCTTTTGCTCTTATTGCTTGGCGGCGAGATATCCAGGAACGCGATGACCCAGGGGGGAGGTTTGACAGGTTCCATTCTCCTTGTCCTGATCGGCACCGCGGTTGGCTTATTGCATGACAAGGTCGAACAGGTGAAAAAGGAATTGGCAAAACGAGCATGGGCGGAGGAGGCATTAAGAAAAAGTGAAGCAACCCTCCACCTCCAGATCGAACGGATGCCAATTGGTTGTATCATGTGGAACCCGGACTTTCTTGTGGTTTCTTGGAATCCAGCCGCCGCAAGAATATTCGGATTTACCGAAGAGGAAGCGCTGGGCAAGCATCCCCACGATCTGATCGTGCCCAAGAACGCTCAATCGCATATAGACCGGATTTGGCAACGATTGCTGGGAGGTGACACATCAGCGCATAGCATAAATGAGAATATCACCAAAGATGGTCGAACCATTATCTGCGACTGGACAAACACACCACTCAAGGACGATGGCAAAATCGTTGGCGTTCTTTCGATGGTCCAGGATATCACCGAGCGCAAACTGGCCGAGGAGCAATTGAAGGAGAGCGAGGAAAAGATCCGGCAGATGCAGAAAATGGAAGCCATCGGACAGCTGGCTGGTGGCATTGCTCATGACTTCAACAACATCCTCATGGTCATACTCGGCTTCAGCGACCTGCTGCTCGCAAAGCTCGCCGCGGATGACCCGCTGCACGGTCACGTTCGAACGATCAAGACCGCGGCTCTTAAAGCGAGCGACCTCACGAACCAACTCCTCGCGTTCAGCCGCAAGCAGATGCTCCAGCCTCGCGTTGTCTGTCTCAACGAGCTCATTCGGGATGGGGAGAAGATGCTTCGTCGCTTGATCCGAGAAGATGTGGAACTCGTTTTCGACATGAGCCCGGAGGCGGGACAGGTCAAGGTCGATCCCGGCCAGATGAGCCAGATATTGATGAACCTATCCGCAAACGCGCGTGATGCCATGCCTCATGGGGGAAAGCTTATCATAGAGACGCGGAATGTCGATTTCGCTTCGCGCATGGCGACAGGGCATGCCGAAATGCAGCCGGGGCGATACGTGATGATGGCTATCAGCGATATTGGGGTCGGCATGGACGACCTGACCAAGTCTCACCTCTTCGAACCGTTTTTTACGACGAAAGAAGTTGGCAAAGGGACGGGTGATCGGCGTCAACTATAACTACCGCTTGACGACAATTAAAACTACCGCCTCTTTCCGCCCTCCGTGGGGGGGGCGGAGGGCGGAAAAAAATCGCCCCGGTTCCTTGAGAAACAGTACATCCCTGTGACTCCTTCCTCTCGCCACCTCCTTCCTCACATTCCCGTCTCCAATGCCGGATTCACCCTCGAAGACTCCGCGCTTCACGAGCCCTTGAAAAGGGTGGGTGTCCAAGTGCCACCCTGCTCCCGGAAATGCAGTGGCGGGCCTCTGGCGCACAAGGTTTTCGAGCTCCATGACTGATCTGGGCCCTCTCGGTCTTCCTCATCCCTTCTTCCGCTTCTTCGCCTGCTCCAGCCGATAGCTGGGAAGGTTCAGCTCCAGGATGATGCTGTGGTGGACCAAACGGTCGATCGCCGCCGCCGTCGTCATTGGATCCTTGAAGATCTTCTCCCACTCGGAGAACGCCAGGTTGCTGGTCACCATGACGCTGCCTCGTTCGTAACGGTCTGACAAGAAACTGAAGAGCACCTCCATCTCCTCGCGGCTTTGCTGCACGTAGCCAATATCGTCAACGATGATGACCTGGTAGTGACGCAGCTTCTTCAGCACCCTGCCGACATCAAGGTCCCGTTTGGCTCGCAGCAGTTCCTGCACCAAAAGCTCGCATGGGCGGAACAGCACGGTATGACCGCGGCGCACCAGCTCGTGCCCCAGGGCGCACAACAGATGACTCTTCCCGCTTCCCGGGTTGCCGAAGGCTAGCACATTCTCACGCCGCTGGACGAAATCCGCCTCCAGAAGCCGACTCAGTTGAGCACTGACCTTCACCGGAAGCCGCCCGCGGTCGAACGCCTCAAGGCTCTTCTCCATGGGCAAGTGAGATTGACCCAGAAGCCTCTGGACCCGATTCTCATGACGCAATTGCCTCTCGCCCTCCACGACTTCCTGGAGGTACTTCTCGTAGCTGAACGACTCGCGGCGGGCCACCTCCGCCAGATTCTCATAGCCTGCCAATACCCCGGGGAGGTGCAACTCCCTCAGACACTCCGTGAGGGCTTGGTTCATCCTGCCGCCTCCTGCACCTGCAGAAGCTCGTCATAGTCGCCGAGGGGCACCGCGGGAATGCTGACCTCCATGGTGGGCACAGGGTGAGTTTTCCAGTTCTCCACGATCTCCTTGATCCAGGAGAAACTGACCCCCGTACTCATCTCCAGGGCGCACTCCAGAGCCTCATCCACGATGCTCTGGCTCTCTGCGGCGGCCAACTGAAGTATCTGCAGGTATTCCTTGGACGCCTTCTGCTGCGCGTGGTGGCCCTTCAGGTAGTCGTAGGCCCAGCGGAAGCGCATGCTGGGAAACAGGTCCTCCCGATAGCGATAATGCTCGAAGGCCCCGGGCTTTCTCACCAGCCAATCGATGATGTGGCGATAGTTGATGTGATGCTTGCCCTCTCCGCGCAGACGAGGAATGCTCTCCAGGCACCGCTGGGCATACCAGACCTCCAGGGTTTCGGCGTACACCTTCACCTTCACCGTTTCCCCGACCAGACGGCTGTCCACCGAGTAGACGTTCTTCTTCACCGAAATCGTGGAGCCCCCTGAGACTTTGATCCCCGGAAGGATCGAGCACGCTTCCAGCCGATGCGTGGGAAGCCGATGCAGTACCGCCTGCTCCTGCGCGAAGCGTTCCCTGCGTCCCGCGTTCAACTGCGCGAACAGATCCTTGAGGAACGCATCGTAGTCGGCGCGCTCAGCGAACTCCCGTGACCCGCGCAGCATCAACGCCTGATCCGCCGCGCGTTTTAAGCGGTGATGACGCTGCTCAACGTCCCCGTTTTCATGGGGTGAGTTGGCCTGCGTGGCTTTCGGTTCCATCCCGTAATGGCGCAGTAACCCTCGGTATGCCTGGGTGAACTCCTCGGGATTCTTAGTTGCCCGTACTGCGGTGGTCAATCTGTCCGTCTGGTGCGCCTTGGTGGCCCCGTTCAGATCCCACAACGCATTCTGCAACCCCCTGCTCAGACTCTCGAAGCACTCTGAGAAACACACGCTGCCCGTTTCCCAGTTGGAGTAGGGCAGTACGAAGTGATACACAAGGTGATCAAAGGGCTGACCCGCTATGCAGACGCCCAGTCCGTTCATCCAGGTGAAATCCGATTCGCTGAGTTCCCCGGGAATGTAGACCTGAGTGAAAAACACCTCCTTGGGACTTCCCTCCAGAGCCCTCCAGACCTTGACCCGCCGTTGAAAGGTCCTCACCTGCCCGTCGGAAAATTGTCCCGGATACTGACGCTGCAGATGCTCGAAAAGGCTCTTGCCTTCCAGCCCGGGATTCACCTCCAGGAGCTTGCTCATTTCTTGCCATATCTCGCCAAATGGGTCTTCCCGGGTCCGCCAGGTATGCTGGCTGCCCATCTCACTGGGCAGCTTCTCCGAACTTATGTACTTGCGTGCCGACGTCTCACCCATGGCCGCTTTCACGGCTGCTCGTTCCAACGAATCTCCTGTACTCACCTGTTGCCTCAGCTTTCTAACCTGTCGGTCAGTGACCATCCATCCGGCCTCCTCTGAGGCCAGAGTGGATGATTTCCCCCTTGATAAAAACCGGTGGTTTTAATTGTCGTTAGGGCGTGGATCTAATTGTCGCTGATCAGACGGGCCTGGGATTGGCCACAGTGTACGGCATCGTAAAACAGAGCAATGGTTATATTTACGCATACAGCGAGCTGGAAAAGGGCACCACCTTTAAGATATACCTCCCTCGCATTGACACCCCTCGCGCAGCTGATGAAGGGCAGTCCCGAGAACCCGGAGAATCTCTCAGGGGAACAGAAACTATTCTCCTTGTCGAGGATGAGGTTGAAGTTCGAAACCTGGTCCGAATCATCCTCCAGAACAGTGGATACACGGTCGTCGAAGCGGAAAACGGTAAGGAAGCCGTCAGGAAATGCAGGGAAATGAGAGCTTCCATCCACGGCATGGTGACGGACGTCGTGATGCCACAAATGGGCGGGAAGGAGGCCGTCCGGCAGATTAGACAATTGTGCCCCAACCTCGTTGTGCTGTTCATGACAGGCTATACCGAGGATTTCGTCAAGCTCAACGAAATGCTTGAGCAAGGGATGGCAATAATGCAGAAACCGCTGAGGGCCGAAGAGCTGTTGCGCCAACTGAGAGACAGCCTGGACCGCGCGAAGGGGCGATGGAATCATGGCACATGAATCGTGGGCGAAGGGATCCCCCAGAGCGCGCATGCGAAGTCCCAGGACGCGGCGCGGCGCTCCGGCGTGATGGTCGTGGTGGGGTCCACGGAAGAAGTCTACCCCGCCGCGCTGGCGCCCCGGTGGGCATCGGAAGTAGGCGCGAATATCGTGGAAATCAACCTTGATGCATCGGATTTCACCGGCACTCTCAACGACATGCATATCTCCCTGCCGGCCGCCAAGGTGTTTCGGCATCTCGAGAAGTAAATGAGCCGATGAAGACCTATGAGGCAGGAAGACCATGATCCCGGAAGAATCGCGCGATATCGCATCTTCTTTCGAACGGCCAGAGGAATACACAGGGACGATACTCGTGGTGGATGATGAAAATTCATTTCATAGCCACCAGCAGTTCCTGGGTGAACCTCGTTGAGCGCTTGTTCAAGGAGATCACGGACAAGAGAATACGGCGAGGGAGCTTTCAGAATGTTCCGCAGCTGAGAGAAGCGATCATGAAGTACATCGAGGCCTCCGGGTAGATCTGGGCAGTTGCCTGCCCAGACCCCCCACAGACCCGCACGTGCGCAATTAACGCATGCGGTTCCTCAAGTCATAGATTCACTGAGTAGACAGAGTGCATGATCCTCACAGGCGGTAGAGTATACCGTCGCATGAGAAGGGTGAACTTCTCCCACGATATAAATCCACTCCTTGACCTTCTGCTTAGCCATTTCCGCCATACCCGAATCACCTGATGTCGGAAGTTCGCAAGACGTCGAGAATTTCCGGTGATTCCGTAGTAGGAGTAGTGACCCATCAGTTTCCGCGTGAGCTGGTGTAGTTGCTCGCTGATCGGCAGATGACGATTCCTTCTGCACCAATCCGACACTTTCTTGAGTGCCCTCGCGAAGCGGCCCTTCTCGGTGCTCCGCATGATGACCCAGTTCCCTTTACGAGACTTTCCCCAGTAGTGCGTGAACCCAAGGAAACTGAATGTCTCGCGTTTCGCTCGGTTGTGATCCTTGGGTGGATCGCTCTCAGGTCTTACGAACATCACCATCCGCGTTTTCTCGGGGTGAATCGTAAGCCCGTATTTCGCGAATCTCTTCGGTAGTACCTCCATCACCCTTCGGGCATCCTCCTCATTCTCAAAACATAACAGCCCGTCATCTGCGTAACGAATGAGGAATCCTTTTCCCTTCAGGCGTGGCCTCACCACCTCTTCGAACCACTTGTCCAGCACTTCATGGAGGTAGATGTTGCTCAGCAGCGGCGATATCACTCCCCCTTGGGGAGTCCCTTTCTCAGGATAACTGGTCTCGCCCTTCTCCCATACTCCCGCGTTCAGCCATTTCCCGATGAGTCTCAGGATCACTCCGTCACTCACCCGTCTTTTGAGAATCTCCCTGATGTGAGCATGATCCATGGTGTCGAAAAATTTTCGAATGTCCAAATCAATTACCCACGCCCCGCCTGTCCCCATCGCCTGCTCCCACAAAGCTTGCAGCGCATCGTGAGCAGAGCGCCCTGGTCGAAACCCGTAGGAGCAGTTCAGAAACTCCTGCTCGTACAGCGGTTCCAGCACCATCGCCACCGCCCTTTGGAGCACCTTGTCCTCAAAGGTCGGTATGCCGATCGGGCGCGTCTCCTTCCCCGACGTCCCCTTGGGTATGTGCACCCGCCGCACAGGGGGTGCTCGGTAGTTGCCAGACTTGGCCCGCTCCAGAAGTGACCTCAGATTCGGTCCCAGATTCTTCTGGTAGTCCTCGGCCGTCTGCTCATCTATCCCGACAGCACCATCCTTACGCGTTCTCAGGTACGCCTCGTGGAGCCACCTTAGATCGATGTGGTAGGCAAGAGATGTGAAGCTCACCTCTGGATGTATCCTCGCAAGCTCCGCTATCCGTTGCTGTCTATGCCGAATCCCTGACTATGCCGAACTCAATTGTCTTGTCCTTTCTGTAGAACAAGTTGCGAATAATGTGTTCGGCATAGTTGGACAAGCTCTACAGAGCGTTCAAGAACCCAAGGAGTTGGTCGGGAGGGCGGTACCTGATCAGCTTTTTTTGTTTCACAGGCCCTACCTTCGCCAGCGCCGCCTCTTTGAGGGCGAGGTGAGCTTGCAGGTACACTTGTGTCGTTTCGACCGACTCGTGTCCCAGCCACAGTGCAATGACGGAGGAATCAACTCCAGCGCTCAGGAGTTCCATGGCGGCCGTATGACGAAGTACGTGAGGCGAGACATTCTTTTGTTTGAGCGAGGGACACGACAGGCATGCGGTTGCTACGTGTTTGTCCACCAGGTACTGGACGGCATCCGAACCCATCCTGCCGCCGTGGATCGTTGGGAACAGCGCCTTGGCGCCGTCTGGGCACGGCTCGTTAAGCCACGCTCGCAGAGTGGCTACCGTCTGCCGAGTGAGGGGGGTGCATCTCTCCTTGCGGCCCTTGCCGAGACACCGGACGTGTGCGCCTCGGCCCAAGGCAAGTGAGTCACGATCGAGGCTCGTCAATTCCGAGAGTCGCAGGCCTGTCTGAACGGCAAGGAGCAGCAGCGCATGATCGCGACGGCCTATCCACGTCGTTCGCTCGGGCGATGCCAATAAGGCATCTACCTCCGCTCGGGTCAAGAAGTGAATGAGCCTTCGTTCGTGTCGCTTACTAGGTGTGGCGAGTACACGCCGGATGTGAGCACTGTATGCTGGCTCCTCGAACGATAGGAAACTGAAGAATGATCGGATTGCCGTGAGACGAAGATTACGAGTACGGGCGGAGACCGAACGGTGCGTCTCCAGGTCATTGAGGAATGAGGTGATGAGCGGCGCATCGAGCTGTTCCAACTCCAACTCCGAGGGTGGCGTACGCAGCCGCTGTTCTGCGAACTTGAGCAGGAGCCGAAACGCGTCCCGGTACGAGGCGATCGTGTGAGGGCTCACCCGCTTCTGTTGCATGAGTCGCTCGGTGAAGAAGCGTTCGATCAAGGTCGATAGAATTGGGGTAGCTGGTTTCATCATGGCCTCCCCCAATGTTCCTCGAGCCTACGCACCGCCTGCCCCATGAGCTCGGGACAGACCGACAGATACCAATACGTGTCGCGTACACAGGTGTGGCCCAGGTAGGTCGACAGTACCGGTAACAGTAGCTCGACATTCCGGCCCGATCGATACCCGTTGAGTAGTGTTTGCACGGCAAAGCTGTGCCTGAAATCATGGAGCCGAGGACCGGTATGGGCTTCAGGTTCTCTGAGTCCCGTTTGCCGCGAAAGCTGCCAAAACACAGAATAGACGCGCATGCGTTCGAGTCGGCCACCGCGCTCGGCGATGAAGAAGTATGGACTGCGAGGAGGACGGATGTGTCTATCGCGCCGACGTGCATAGTCCAGTAACACTTCGCAAGTCGTCGAGTGAATGGGCACGAGGCGCGACTTGCCGAACTTTGTGCCGCGAATCGTGAGCACGCCGCCTTTGAGATCGACATCGTCTCGGCTCAGCATCAGTGCCTCGCTGATTCTCAATCCACTTACCGCCAACAATCCGAATAGGTTGTAGCAGGTCCACCGCTTGAGTCCGTTCGCGGGCGGTAGTTTCAGGGCTGCCTTAAGCAGCGTCGTAATCTCCGTTTCCGTATATAAATAAGGTTTCGCCCGTGACGGACCAGGAAGCATTCCGGTCGGAGGCACTTCTGTTAGTGGCTCCATGCTACCTACGTACCGAGCGAATCCCCGTACGGCCGTGAGGCGCAACGCCTGGGTGCGGAATCTATCCCTCGGTAAGGTTGCCCAGTCCAGAGCAAGCTTGCTTGTGATGACGGAAGCGCCGCGCTTCTCCATGAAACGAACGAAGTCCTCAAGCTGCTTCTCCTGGTCGCGGAACTTGTATCCAACACCGCGACGGAAAGTTACATACCTCCGAAGAGCCGATCGAAGTGTGCTCATTGCGCACCTCCCGGCCAGGGGAGCGCGAGCTCACAGAGAGAACCGAGATCCACCTTTGCATAGATCCGCGTCGTATCGTGGTCCTGATGACGAAGTACCTGGCCGATCTCTGTCAGTGTCGCCCCAGCTCGTAACATCTGCGTAGCGAGGCTGTGACGAAACAGGTGTGCTCCTTCATGCGCGACCCCCTTGATACCAGCCCGTCTGAGAGCCCTTGTTGCTATTTTGGTGACAGCTGCAGTTGACGTAAATCCGTCGTGTGGAGCCAAATGGCGCAAAAAAACATGGCGGCTATTCGATTGAGGCCGTCCATGGCGCAGATAGTCCGCGACAGCGGCACCTACCGCTTTGGGTAGCGGCATTACAGCTTCTCGGCGGCCTTTGCCCTGAACCGTCAACTGCCCCGACTCCCAATCGATGTCATCCAGGGTCAAGGACCGGATCTCATTGGCTCGCAGTCCAAGGCGCGCCAGTACCAGTAGGATTGCATAATTCCGTCGGCCAACCTCACTGTGCCGATCACAGCCGGCCAAGACTCGTTTGATCTCCCTCGGGTCCAGATACGAGGGGAGCGATGCCAAACGGTACCTCCTGATGCTGGGGACACATCCTGCCAAGTCGCAGGAAATCTCGCCACGATACCGCAGATATCGTAGGAACGATCGAAGTGCCCAGCACACCATCTGGGCAGAACGGGGACCGTGGTCACGAACGTGCCGTTCGACGAACCCGCTGATATCTGCCGCTGTAAGGTTCGACAGTGAACTGCGTTTTCCAGCGCCCCGCTCTCGCAGAAACTGACGAAGGAAGTACTCCTGACGAATAACGGCGGCCCGAGTGAGCCCTCGTTCCTGAGTCAAATATTGACTGAAATCATTTTCTAACTGTTCGAACAGCCCCAGGGTTTGCAGTGGCTTGGGCGCAATCGCCCCGGTATCACGAAGTATTGCAAGAAGCCTATGTAGTGCCGCCCGATCACGCGCCCACAGATTACCGTGCCGTGAACAAGACCGCAGGTACTGTTCGACGATACGTTCATCTAGATCGCTAAGTTCCAGCCCCTTCCGAGCCAGCCAATGACTAAAATCAGAGACTACCCGAAGATTTGCCCGGGCGCTTCGTCGGCAGTGCCCTTCTTTCGACAGCCGGTCCGCCAACAGGTCGATATGGATGCCAATCGGACCTTCGTGCAGCTTTCGCAACTCATCGGACTTCGCAAAATACGAATCTGTCCCCATATTCTCTCCTCCTCAGCCGTTAGAATCTCGGGAGAGAACATCAGACTATGCCGAACACATTATTCGCAACTCGTTCTACAGAAAGGACAAGACAATTGAGTTCGGCATAGTCAGGGATTCGGCATAGACAGCACTATGCCGAATACGGCATAGTGCTGTTTCGTTGACACGTCCTCGGATTCCATCGCATCCTCCGTGTTTCTCACCAACAGTTCTACAACTCGACGCCCTCCTTCCCTCCACAGGGTCCGCTGGGCACGTTCCCCTGCTTCTTTGGTACTACTGGGGCGCTAAGACTCCTTGCATCCCATCTCGCTTCGTTTCGTTTCCTTCACTCAGCGATACCGCTTCCCGCGCTGTTTCTTTCGTGTCGTGCCTACACACCTCTTGTAGCATCCCAACGCTGGAGCTACAGGCCTGGGGTTATTGTTCCGTTATCCCCTACCGGTTTCTCAGGACGCGGAGAGTGCAAGATCTCCCAGGTTCCTGGGTGACCCTTCTTTGCATCTGCCCTGCTCTCGGACCCCGGTGAGACCGTCTCTACCAGGTCCCTGCGCTAGAACGGTGCTGCTCCCGTTGTTGTGAGGACGAAAGCTCTCACAATAGTCAAATATCGAGGCTCAATCACACGGCTTTTGCAATCGCTGTCTACGCTTCACGGTCTGGGTCGCCCCAGTACCCCGCAAGACTCGCTTCTGGCTGATGACCAGTCTTTGCCAGGCAGTATTGATTACCTGCAGGATCACGTCGAAAGGTTTCAGTGCATCCATCCCCCTTTCCCAGGCTTCCCTGGCGCGACACAACCACGACGCAAAGCCGTTCATCTGGAGTGCTCCCGTTGAGCGTATCCTCGCGAAAATCGGCAAATGTAAAGAAGCGTTAGGGACACTACACTAGCTCGTTGCAGGACAGGACTTCGTATTCTGGCAGCACAGAACAGAGAGCGAAAAACGCGCTCCCCCGAAATGTTCAGCGTTATTGCTTCCGGCCGCGTCGCGCTTTATTCCTTTGACTTCCCCCGAGCTTTGGAGATCGTTTCCATGGGAAGCACCAGCGATAAGGGCAAATCGAGCAGTGGAACAAAGCCGTACCTTTCGTAAGAGCGTTTTGCGTTCTCGTCCAGCGCATCGACCAGAACGATGCACGTGCCGACTTCTCGCGACAGATCCAAGGCCCTGTAGAGAGCGTGCCGCAGCAGCTCACCCCCCAATCCCGCGCCTTGGGCTGCACGATCTACGGCAAGCCTTCCAATCCGCGTGGCCGGAACTGGGTAACGAGGAATTCCCTTCGTCAGATCAGCGGGAAGGTTCTCAAAGTTCACCTGGGCCATGCTCACCGAATAGTAACCGAGGATCCTCTTGGGGTTCTCCTCGGAGACGGCAACCATGGTGACGTTGACGTTCTTTTTGAGGTTCTGCAGAGCGTAGCGCTTCAGGAAGTCATTGAGGCTCTCGGTGCCGCAGTCGAAGTCGTCCCTGGCGAAGTCCCTGCTTAACTTTTCAAATATGAACTTCAAATAATCCTTCTTCGTTGGGCTACTTGCGATGTTCTTTCATGAGTTTGACCAGATTCTTGTTCGGCTTCGGAGGATTCTTCAGGAGCGAATAGAACAGATCTCTATCCCGATTGGAAAGGACAATCGATTCGCTTTTCGAGACGATCCTCTTCGCCTCATTCAAAGCCTTGGCCACCAGGAACGAGCTCATGCTCAGCCCCGAGAGAACCGCGGCACGGGCCAGGATTTCCTTCTGGTCTCTGGTAACCCTCAGGTCGATCCTGTCCATCTTTTCAGTCTTCACCATACCGAACACCTCTGCCGCCACTATATCCTCAATTCCGTACATTGTCCACACACACCCACCATGGACTCTCTCGGTCTTTCTTCCCATGGGGGTGAGCCCTTCTCACCACTACCTTCAATTCCTCGGATCAACTTCCTCTTCTCTGAATAGCAGGAGTTGTGGTAGCCTGATCTGGAGAATCAGATGGGCAACACCTGGGTCACCGATATGTCGCACTTCGACTATCGTGATGATGAAGTGGACGAGCTTCCAGTAAAGGCTCTCAAACTCTGGGGATACTTCGGCGCGATTATCGAGGCATCCTTGAACAAGCCTCCCTTCAGCACTGCCACCGGCCTTCCTTGCCGAAGACGACCTGGGCGAATTCTTTGCACCGGGGTGATCGAGGCAGAGCTCCATCCGAATGGAAACCAGCTTCATTGGTGGTGCCCGATCTGCGCTGATAACGGTCACATTTCAAACTGGGAAGGAACTCGCTGGGGCCCATCGGGGGGATTGAAAAAACTGACCCCCGACGAGATCCAGGGAACGATCGAATGGGACGACGAAAAGGACGGTGAGCTTCCCAAGATCGTGACAAGCAAAAGGTCATGCACCTGGGACGAGCTTGGAAGGGAGCTAATGACGTACGAGGGATTTCGCATCAGCATAAAGACGGGCTGACATCAACAACACCGATGCAGCAAACAGAACACTCCGTCAAGTCCGTCGCCTCCCTCATCCGCTCCGCCCGCTACCTCACCGCCTTCACCGGCGCCGGTGTCTCGGTGGAGAGCGGCATCCCGCCCTTCCGCGGCTCGGGCGGCCTCTGGAGCCGGTACGACCCGAGGATGCTCGAGCTGGACTACTTCCTCGCCCACCCCGAAACCGCCTGGCCGGTGATCCGCGAGATCTTCTATGACCACTTCGGCGCGGCGCGGCCGAACAAGGCCCATCAGGTGCTCGCCGCGTGGGAGGCGCAAGGGTTGCTGAAGACCCTGATCACTCAGAACATCGACAACCTGCACTACCTCGCCGGCAGCCGCAACATCGTGGAGTTCCACGGCAATTCGCGGTTGCTCGTCTGCCTGGAATGCGGCCAGCGGGTAGAGGCCGCGCGGGCGTTGCTGGAGACACTGCCCCCACGGTGCCCCTGTGGGGGCGTCTACAAACCGGATTTCATCTTTTTCGGCGAGGGGATCCCCCAGAGCGCACATGCGAAGTCCCAGGACGCGGCACGGCGCTCCGACGTGATGGTGGTGGTGGGGTCAACCGGAGAAGTTTACCCCGCCGCCCTGGTGCCTCGTTGGGCATCCGAGGCAGGCGCGAAAATCGTCGAAATCAACCCCGTGGCGTCCGAGTTCACGAATTCCATTTCGGACATCCACGTGCCCCTGAAAGCCGCAGAGGCGTTCGGGCTGATCGAGAAGGAGATGCTTTCATGACGACGTACGACCTGCGCAGCGACACCGTGACGAAGCCCGGCCCAGGCATGAGGAAGGCCATGGCGGAGGCGGAGGTGGGCGATGATGTGTACGGGGAAGACCCCACCGTGAATGCCCTGCAGGAGATGGCGGCAGAGCTGATGGGCAAGGAGGCCGCGCTTTTCGTTTCCACCGGATCCATGGGCAACTTGATCCCCATCTACCTCAACTGCGGAAAGGGCAACGAGTTCCTCATCGAGGCCAGGGGCCACAGCGTCCAGCACGAGCTGGCAGGTGTGGCGGCCATCGCGGGAAGCCTTCCCATCATGATCACGGCGCCGCAGGGCTTCCTCACCCCGGCGCTCATGGAGCCGTGGATACAGCCGGACTTGTATGACCATGCGCGTACGCGCATGATCGTGCTGGAGAACACGCACAACGCCGCGGGCGGCACGGTCTATCCCCTGGACACGCTGAAGCAGGTCGGCGCCTTTGCCCGGCAGAAAAGGCTTTCGGTGCACGTCGACGGAGCGCGGATCTTTAATGCCGCGGCCGCCGCGAAGGTGCCCGCCCGCACCCTCTGTGCGGATGCGGACACGGTCACATTCTGCCTCTCCAAGGGACTCGGCGCGCCGGTGGGCTCCATGATCTGCGGGCCGCGCGCTCTCATCGCGGAGGCGCGGAGGGTGCGGAAGATGCTGGGCGGAGGCATGAGGCAGGCGGGCATCATTGCGGCGGCGGGGATCTACGCCCTCCGTCACAATGTCGAACGCCTCGCGGAGGACCACGAGAACGCCCGCTCCATCGCGCAGGCTTTGGCCGGCACGAAATGGGCAGCCGTGGATCCGATGGATGTGGCGACCAACATGGTCTATTTCCGGACACCCGGCCGGGATGCGGCGAAAGTCGTCGAGGCGCTGGGGACGCAGGGCATCCAAAGCTGGGCTACCGGGCCCGATCAGATCAGGTTCGTGACGCACCTCGACGTGTCGCGGGATGACACGAGGGAGATCGTCCGCATCCTGGAATCGGCGCGCCTGTAGGGGGAGCCACGCGGCGCGGAGCCGAGCGGTGTGCCCGAGGGGCTCGTACCGCATTGGCACGGCTGGCACTGACGGGCACGGCCCCAGATACCGCGCTCCGCGCAAATGTCACGGGGTACCGTGACCGTGGTGTGCCCTAGAGCCGCGCCCCGGCCATGGCCGCCAGTTGAAGAAGGATGGCGGTCAGAAGGCCTCCAAGGATGCCGCCGGCGACGACGTCCAGCACGTAATGGATGCCGATGGCGATCCTTGAGAGGACCATGAGCGGGCTCCATATCGCGATTGCGACGAACGCCGCGGCAGGCCCCATGCGAAGGGCGAGCAGGCTGAGCAGGACGGCGCGGGCCGCGTGGCCCGAGGGAAAGGAAAACGGGTCGGCCTTGCGGTAGATGAGCCCCTCATTGCCAGGAGGCCGCTGGCGCCGGACGACCATCTTGATGCCGACAACCACGATCTCAAGCATTGCCAGACCCGCGAAGGTGATCACGGCCCGAAGCTTCCATGCATCGTCTCCGAGAAACCATGCTGCCGCCAGGAGCACGATCCAGACCGGCATGTCACCGGAATGCGCGCAGCCGATGGCGCAGATCCTTGCCGCCCTCGGCTTCTCAGGAAGGACGAGCGGCAAGGTCAGCGACGCGTCGATGGACCGGATCTTCTCCCGAAGCCCTCTTCCCCCTCCCGTCTCCAAGCCCGCCCTCTACTTCCCGTACAGCGGGCCGAGCGCGGCGCATGCGCGATAGTCCGCGGAGTCGGACTCCGCGTCTCCGAACGACGCCCAGTACCTGGGACGGAAGATCTTCTCGGCCGGTACGTTGTGCATGGAAACCGGAATGCGAAGGATCGAGGCAAGGGCCATGAGATCCGCCCCGATGTGGCCGTAGCTGATCGCGCCGTGGTTGGCGCCCCAGTTGTTCATCACGGAATAGACGTCCCGGAACGCTCCCGTGCCGCTGACTCTCGGAACGAACCAGGTGGTCGGCCATGTGGGATTGGTCCTCTGCTCCAGAGGTGCTGCCACGTCCTTCGGCAGGTCGACGGTGGACCCTTCCGCGATCTGCAGCACCGGCCCCAGCCCCGCCACCATGTTCAGCCGGGCCATGGTCACCGGCATTCCGCCGCGGGTTTCGAACTCGGAGGAGAACCCGCCTCCCCTGAAATACCCAACGTCCGCCGGACAGAAATGCGTCGCCTCCAGGCAGTCGGCTGCCTCATCCGGGGTGATCTCCCAATACGGCTTCATCACGGGCTTCCCCGAGCGCGACATTCTTCCCGTTCCGTCCATTGTCGTGGAGCCGGAGTTGATCAGGTGGATGATGCCCCCCTGCGCCTCGCCGGAGAGCTGCTTCCCGGTGACCCTCTTCACCGCCGCGGGACTCCAGAAGGTCCGCACGTCGGAAAAGATCTGGGAGGTTCCCGTGAGCTGGTGGCCGAAGAGCATGGATATGCCGTTGAGATAGTCGTTTTCGGTGGCGCAGACGAACGCCTCCCGGATCCCGTTCCAGTCGAACGAGGTGTTGAGCATCGTCTCCATGAAGTCGCCGTTGGGGAAATGATCCGTCCACTGCCGCTGGCCCTGGAAGCCGGAAGCGATGGCGTTGTGCCCGAGGGCCTCCTCGCCGTAGCCCAGCTCCGCGAGGCGCGGGTTGCCGATCATCAGATCGCGCCCGATCATCGTCATCTTCACCACGAACTCCCAGTCGGCGTCCTTCTGGGCGCGGGACCGCTGCTGGCCGGACGGATTGATGTCCGGCGCCTCGGCGCAGTTCTGCTTCACCCACGCCAGGGCGCGCGCGAGCTCCTCGGGATCGTAGATCTTCTCGTCGATGCGCCGGGTGAACTCCGACATGTCGATCATCTCGTAGCGCATACCCAGCCAGCTCTCCAGGAACCGCGGGTCCACGATCGAGCCGGCGATGCCCATGGAGACGGCGCCCATCGCCAGGTACGAGGTGCCGCGGATGCTCGCCGCCGCAAGCCCGGCCCGGGCGAAATGAAGCAGCTTCTCCTGCACGTCATCGGGAATCCGGGCATCACCGCCGTCCTGGACATCCCGTCCGTAGATTCCAAAGGCAGGAAGCCCTTTCTGCGCGTGCGCGGCGAGCACGGCGGCCAGGTAGACGGCGCCCGGGCGTTCCGTTCCGTTGAAGCCCCAGACGGCCTTCGGTGTGAGGGGATCCATGTCCATGGTTTCCGCGCCGTAGCACCAGCAGGGCGTCACCGTGAGGGAGACTCCCACGCCCTCACGGCGAAACTTCTCGGCAGCGTGCGCCGCTTCCGCCACCCCGCCAATGCAGGTGTCGGCGATCACGCATTCCACCGGGAGGCCGCAGGGATGGCGGATGCTCTTCGTCAGCAGCTCGGAAACCGCCCGCGCCATTGCCATGGTCTGGCCCTCCAGGGACTCCCTGACACCCTTTCGACGGCCGTCGATCGTCGGACGGATGCCGATTTTCGGAAGGCTCCCCTGGAGCCGATAGGCGGGGGACATGGTTTTCATGCCCTTGGTGCTGGCCATCTGATGATCTCCTTTTCCGCTCCGAGGTCAGGCGAACGCCCGGCTCTTGAGGAACTCCGCTTCCGCTTCCCGGGTCCAGTATTGACCGTCCAGGAGCAGGGGCGCAATCTCCGGCAGATCGCGGGCAAGCTCGCGGATGGATTTCAGCCCGATGCCGTGAGCGAACGGGAAGATGACCACCTTGCCCGTGAAGGTGTTGTCCATCAGCGCTTTCATGCCCTTGGACGCGGATCCCATGTCGCCGACCGCCGCGAGGGAGTAGGACGTGGAGAGCCCCCCGGATTCGGTGAGGGCAAGCGTGTCCCGCATGGCGGAGAGGGGGGAGCCCGAGGATCCGATCACGCGCATGCGGTCCCGCACGATCGGACCGAAGGGAAGGTCGGTGATCGTCCCCACCTTCACGCCGGCGAAGATGTTCAGCACACCGTTCGGCGCGAGATAATGTGATGCTTGCGTGATGATCGCCTGCACCGGGACGAGCACCACAACGTCGTCGAATCCCCCCGGGTACCTGCCGTTGAGGAAGGTATCCAGCTCGTCCGCCGGCAGGTCCTTCGGGTTTTCGAACGTGAGCTTGACCTTCCTGTCTTTCTTGCCCCCGAGGATCGAGAGGAGATGCTTCAGGGAAGTGAGCCGCTCGTCGGAGAGGTCTGTGACGAGGATGTCCGAGGGACCGTGCTCGTCCATGACCGCCTTGATCACGTGCATCTGCCCCATGGGACCCGCGCCGCCCACGAACCACGCCCGGCCCGCGGGCACGAGGGTCTCACGGCTGTTGGCCCGGTAGCCGTCTGCCACCCGGCCGTCGACGGAGCCGAGGAGCTCCATGCGCCGGTAATGCACCTTTCCCACGTCCACGGGAAGGTCCACGTCGGGCACGCTCGTGTGAAGACCGATTGCCCCGTCGGGCTGCAGGGACTGCGCCAGACGCGCGAAAGAGTCACGGTCCGGAGTCCCGGCACAGACGATGTCGGTCGGACCTTCCTTCGCGTCGGGCGCCTGGCCGGGCGGCACCAGCGCAGCTCCCGTCTGCCGGGCCAGCTCTTCGACCGCTTTCAGATTGGCAGGCGTGAGTCCGGAATGGATGATCTCTGCAGGATGCGCGCCTTCCAGTCCTGACAGGTCCAGCGGGATCTGTCCCTTCTCGAATCCGGCGAACTGCAGGCGCCCGTTCTGCTTCACGCCCAGCCGGGCCCGGATCTGGTAGGAGGCGATGACGCACGTCCAGGGCTCGACGAGCGCCGCCTCCGCGTACCCCGTCCCTTCCTTGACCGGAAGGAGGTAGCAGCCCTCATCGCCCTCCAGGATTTCTGTCCCGATGACTGCATACTGCGAGAGCCCGCCGGGGATCGCGTAGCCGAAGGCGACTCCCCTGCCCTTGTAGTAGATGTCGGCCTGGATGATGTAGCGGCTGCCAAGGGTGAACTTGCCCTTCCACTTCTCTCCCACGCCAACGATCGTCATCGCCACCTCGTGCCCGGGCACGGTCGGCGATTTCGCGAGGTTCCTTCCCTCGATCCGGGGGTGCGTGCTCCCTGCTGAAATCAGCTTGATGTCCGAGAAACAGAGCCCGACCGCGTCGATGCGGGCGATGAGGTCATCTTCGGTGTACCGGGGAAAAGGCACTGTGTCGGGTCGCCCCTTGGTGCCGAGGTTGTCGAGTCCTGTGCCTTTCAGCTGCCAGGAGAGTATCTCCTGCGGCAGGTCTTCGAGCAATTCCATGCTGTGCTCCTTGCGAACGCGCGCCCGGGCCTCGATCGTGGCATGCCACTGCCTCGCGTTCATCTACTATCTTAACATGCAGAACCGCGTGGAGGCAATCGATACTGGGCGCGCGCGCAACGTTACGCTGCTTGTCGATGAGTCCTACGTCTTGAAGGCGATCGGCTTTGCGTGGTAGGCTCCCCCGCATGAAAAAGGAAAAAATTGCAGCTCAACTCTATTCTGTACGCGATTTCTGCAATGATTCCCGGGAAATCGTAGAAACTTTGAAGACCATCCGTTCCATCGGCTACCGGGCAGTCGAGCTCAGCAGCGTCGGTCCACTGCCTCCGCATGAGCTCGCGCGCGTGCTGGATGGTGAGGGGCTGACCTGCTGTTCGACCCACGAGGACGTGGAAGAGCTCTTGACGGATCCGGAGGGCGTGATCGAGCGCTTGGAAGTGCTCGGGTGCAAGGCCACGGTGTATCCCTGGCCCCGGGATCAGGACTTCTCCTCTGCCGAGGGGGTAAAACGCCTGAGCAAGGCGTTGAACCGCAGCGGGAAGGTCTTCGCCAAGGCGGGCATCACGTTCGCCTACCACAATCACAACCTGGAATTCCATCGACTCAATGGCAGAACCGTGTTCGAGATGCTCATGGCGGAAACTGACCCGAGGGCCGTTGCAGCCGAGCTGGACACCTACTGGATCCAGGCAGGCGGAGGGGATCCGGTGGAATGGCTGGCGAGGCTGAAGACACGGGTGCCAATCCTTCACATCAAGGATTATGGGGTCGATTCGAAGGGCAAGGCGATGTTCGAGGAGATCGGACAGGGAAATCTCGACTGGGACCGGATTCTGCCCGCCGCCAAGCGTGCCGGCTGCCGGTGGTACGTGGTCGAGCAGGACTCCGACTGGGAGAACGGTGACCCGTTCCAGTCGCTGAAGATGAGCCTTGCGTACCTCAAGAGGCTTTTTACAGACTAGGGGTGAAAGTCAAGGCGTCTCCCGCCGATTTTATCGTCCATGAAGAAGCGGATCTCGCGGTCTCGACGCGCCGCGCCGCGTACGCGGTCTTCCGGTTGGGTAAGACCTCGTGGGACACTTTCGACCTGATCGACCTGCTCTCCCGGAAATGGGGCGTGCGCCGTGAGGATATCAGCGTCGGCGGTATCAAGGACCGGCACGGCAGCACGGAGCAGACCATTACCGTGTCGGGTCTGAAGGGCCGTCCCGAATCGATCCACGAGAAGAGCTTCCGGCTCACCTTCGAAGGCTGGTCCGAAACCCCCGTCTCAGCCCGGGACATCCGCGGCAACAGGTTCTCCATCACGCTGCGGGACCTCACCGCGCACGAGGCGGGGCTTATTGCCGCGAACGCGCCGGAGGTCGCCCGGGACGGGATCCCCAACTACTACGATACGCAGAGGTTCGGCTCCGCGCGCCACGGGGCGGGATTCATGGGCAAGGAGATCTTCCTCGGCAGGAGGGAGAAGGCCCTGCGTCTGTACTTCACCGCTTCGAAGCACGACGACCGGAAGACGCGCGCCCTGAAGCGATGCGTGATCGAGAATTGGGGGCGATGGGAGAAATGCGCCGGCACGGGCTTTGGTGAGTACGGCCGGATCCTGGCCTACCTCGCCGCGCACAGGAGCGCGTACCACCAGGCGCTAGAACGGATCGATCGGCGGTACCTTGTCTTCGTCCTGAATGCCTACCAGTCCTTCCTCTTCAATGAAGTGCTCGCGCGATGGCTGAAAGAGACAGCCGTGGAAACCGGCACTCCCCTTAGCGCCCTGCGCTACCCATTCGGCGTCTTCCGCTTCTATCATGCCCTGCCGCTCGTGATGACGGAGAAGGTGCGCGGCCTGCTCCTGCCCGTCCCCGGGTACGACACGACGTGCGCGGATCCCCTGGTCGGCCGGATCCTCGCCGAGGTGCTGGAGGAGGAAGGCATCGGCCTGCCCGACCTGCGAATCCGGCAGATGCATGGGATTCGAGTGGGGGGAATCGAACGCCCGGCGATCATCGTGCCGGAAGATTTTTCCGTTGCGTCTCCCGAGCAGGACGATCAGTACCCGGGCCGGTTGAAAACGGTCCTGGGATTCTTTCTTCCGCGCGGGGCCTACGCGACGCTCGTGATCAAGAGGCTTTCGCTGGCTCCAGCCCGCTGACGTTGCCGCACCGGGCGCGGACGAACGCGAGCGCCTTCTCCAGGCCCGTGTGTCCCTTGAACCCGCTTCCCGCGCAGAGCTCGGAGAAGATCGCTTCCGCGGACCCGGGCCCGTAGACCTTTTCCACGAGGTCCCTGTTCTGCAGCAGGTTCAGGACCAGGACCTCATTGTCGTTGGCGCTCACGCCGAACCGCCGGATCACCCGTGCGGTTCCCTCCAGCAGGTCCTCGCATCTGCCCAGCACGACGTGGGCGAGCTCCGCGGAGTCCACGGCGAGCTTTGCGCTGATCTCGTCGAGAGCCTGCAGCCGCTCCAGCTCCTCGCGCTGGTCGCGGCCGAACCCGGAGCCCCCGGCGCGCGCCAGGTCCATGATGCGGCCGATCTCCGCCTTCTCTTTGTCCAGCTCGGGTGAGTAGCGTTCGATCTGGTACAACGATTCCTGGAGGATCATGAGGAGGTGGTAGCCCGTGCCGATGTAGGAATCAAGGGTGCGTCTCTCGAGGACCGTCTTCATCCCCGCCAGCATCTCCCGGGTGCCGTGGGGACGCGACGCGGCATCCTGTCCGTTCTGGGCGCGGAAGAGCGAATGCGCCAGCTCCTTCAGGTCGAAGCCGATGTTCCGCGCCAGTCCGGCGACCTTCTCGAAAAGCCCGCTTCCCGCAAGTGCCCCGGATGCCGAGCGGGCGTGAAACTCCTGGGCGATCTCCTGGAAAGACACGTACATGCGAAGGAACTTCACCACAAGAAAGGCGACCTGTTCCTTTCGGCGGCGGGCCTCGAACTGTCCGCGCTGGTCCTTCTCGCTGGTCATAGGCTTCACCTCTCTATCCAGGTTCCCGTCTCGCCCCGCAGGGCACGGCTGATGTTCTGAGGGTTGGTGATCAGCGCCTTCTTTCCCCCCGCTTCCAGGTACCAGATGATGGCCTGGATCTTCGGGCCCATCGACCCCTTCGCGAAATGCGTCCCCTCGGCGAGCAGCTTCGATGCCTCGACGAGCGTCATGCGGTCGATCCACTTCTGGGCAGGCGTGCCGTAGTTCACGGCGACCTTTTCAACCGCCGTGGCGATGAGGAAAAGGTCCGCCTTGACCTCCCGGGCGAGCAGGCTGCACGCGTAGTCCTTGTCGATGACGGCCGCTGTGCCGCGGTATTCGCCGCCGCCGGTGTCGACGACGGGGATCCCCCCGCCGCCGACGGTGATCACCTCGATCCCGTCGTCCAGCACCGCCTTGATGGAGTCCAGCTCGACGATCTCCTTCGGGAGCGGTGAAGGCACGACCCGCCGCCACCCGCGGCCGGCATCCTCCACCACGGACCATCCCATCTCCCGCCGGCGGCGATCCGCCTCGGCGGCGGCCATGAATCCCCCGATCGGCTTGCTGGGGGCGGCGAACGCAGGATCTGACTGGTCGACGAGCACCTGGGTCACGATGGTGGCGACGTTCTTCTTGATGCCTCTGTGGAAGAGCTCGTTCTGGAGAGCCTGCTGCAGCTCGTAGCCGATCGCCCCCTGGGTGTCGGCACCGCAGACGTCGAGAGGCACCTCGTGCATTCCCTCCACCCGGTGCGCAATCTCCGATCGGCGCAGGATGAATCCCACCTGCGGGCCATTGCCGTGGCCGATGGCGAGGTTCCATCCCGCGCCGATCATGTCGGCAAGGTGGCGCGCCGTATCGCGCAGCGCCTCCTCCTGGTCTTCGACTGTCTGGTGGGCGGGGTCCCTGATCAGTGAATTGCCCCCGATTGCGACAACGGCTATTTTTCTCATCGCCGTCGAGTATAATCGATCCCATGAAGACACTTCCACTGGGCCATACAGGGGTGCAGGTGAGCGCGCTCTGCCTGGGCGCAATGAACTACGGGACGAAGACGAACGAGCGGGATTCGGTGCGGATGCTGGACCGTTACGTGGAGGCGGGGGGAACCTTCATCGACACGGCGAACAACTACGCGTTGTGGTGGGGGGGCGACGGCGGGGACTCCGAACGCGTGCTGGGAGCGTGGATGAAGCAGAGGAAGAACCGCGCCCGCCTGTTCCTCGCCACCAAGGTCGGATTCAACCAGCCCGATGTCGGCCCCAGTCTCTCTGCCGGCACGATCAAGAGCGAGATCGAAGGGAGCCTGAAGAGGATGGGCACCGACCACGTCGACCTGTACTACGCGCACGTCGACCGGAGACAGGACCCCCTGGAAGAGAGCCTTGAGGCCTTCGACGCACTGCGCCGGGAAGGCAAGATCCGGTTCGTGGGATGCAGCAATTACCGGGCGTGGCGGATTGAGAAGGCGCGCGCCCTGAGCCGCGGGCACGGGTGGGCGGAGTACTGCTGTGTCCAGCAGAGGTACACCTACCTCCGCCCGGCCCCCGGGGCATCCTTCGAGCCCCAGCTCGCGGTCGACGTGGAGCTCATGGACTATTGCACCGCGCACGCGCAGGATTTCCTCCTCCTCGCGTACAGCCCGACCCTCGGCGGCGCCTACGCGGGCCGCGCCGACCGCCAGGTCCCCTGGCAATACGCCGGGCCCGACACCGAGGCGCGCCTGGCCGCTCTGCAGTCGGTGGCGAAGGAAGCAGGTGCAACGCCGATCCAGGTGATGTATGCATGGATGCTGCAATCCACGCCCCCCGTGCTTCCCCTCGTGAGCGCCGGAACCATCGAGCAGCTCGACGAGGATCTCGGCTGCCTGAAGGTCACACTCTCCAGTGACCAGCTGGCGCGCCTGAACGCCGCGGGAACGCCGGCGAAGAGGTGATCCGAGGAATCGGCGCCGCAAATCCGCAGCGTACCGCGGCGCAAATCCGCCGAGTACGTCGGCGGTCTTGACAGTCCATGCTCGTTCTGATGGATTGGTGGGCATGCCGCCCGCCACACCGGATCGCACCACGCACAGGCTGCTCATGGCGGTCGTGATATTCCTCACCGGCGCCGTTCTGAAGCTCGCGTCGCCCGTGGTGATCGCCCTCCTGCTCACCATTCTGCTCGTCTACCTGATCGATCCCGTCGTCGTGCTGCTGAACACACGGCTGCGGCTCCGGTTCTGGCTGTCGGCGCTGATCGCGATCGTGTTCTTCGCCGCGGTGTTCGCCGGCCTCGGGGTGCTGATCTTTTTCGACCTTCCCCATTTTGCTCGGAGCTTTCCCAAGTTCCAGGAGGAGATCCTGGCGCGCGCGCAGGGCATGCTGGAAGGCGTGGAAAAGAACATGGGGTTCACGTTCGCCATCGATCCATTCGAGGAGCTGCGCACCGCCCCGCTCCGCCCCATGCTCATGAATCTCGCGCGCTCGAGCCTGCGGTTCGTGTCCGAGTTCACCCTTATATTCTTCTTCGCGATCATCCTGCTTCTGGGCAAGTACCGGGTGATCCGCACCGTCCTCACCGCCTTCCCGCGCCGGCACAGTCTGGTTCCCATCATGCTGAAGCATATCGATCGGCATCTCCGGGCCTTCCTGGGCATCAAGGCGCTGGCGAGCCTCATCATCGGGATCGGCACGGCGCTGATCCTGCTCGCCTTCCGGGTGGAGTTCGCGGTCACGTGGGGCTTCCTGACGATATTGTTGAATTTCATCCCGACACTCGGTCCCATCACGGCGGTGGCCCTCCCTTCACTGATCGCGACAATCCAGTACCCCGGATGGGTGATGCCCCTGGGAGTCATCGCGAGCCTCGGCGCCCTGCATGTGACGATCTCCAACTTCATCGAGCCGAAGTACCTCGGGGAACGGCTGGACCTTTCCTTCTTTGTCATATTCCTCTCGCTCTTTTTCTGGGGCTGGATGTGGGGCGCGGCCGGCGTCCTGCTCGCCGTGCCGGTCACCGCGTCCATAAAGATCGTGCTGGAGCGCATCCCCGCCACTTCCCGCCTGGCGATGCTTCTCGGACGGACCTCCGGCAGGCGGCGTTTCGGACCACGTTGACCAAAGCGGCGATTTTCCCTAGTATTGGTACACGCGCATGGAGCAGAGACGTCTTACACTGTCATTGAGAGGCGGTGCCGTCCCCCTCTCCCCTATCCGCAAGCTCACCCCCCTGGCCGACGCGGCAAAGCAGCGCGGAGTCCGCATCCACCACCTGAACATCGGTCAGCCCGACATCCGCACGCCGCAGCCGGTGATCGACGCCTACAGGAACTTCGACGCCGAGGTGCTCGCCTACAGTCCCTCCCTGGGCATAGAGCCGCTGCGCGAGTCCATCTCCGCTTATCATGCCCGCTACGGCCACGCGGTCCACCCGCGCGATGTGGCCGTGACGGTGGGTGGCAGCGAGGCGATCTTCTTCGCGCTGTCGGCCGTCTGCGATCCCGGGGACGAGATCCTCGTGCGCGAGCCGTTCTACGCCAACTACATCGCCTTCGCCGCGATGATCTCCGCAAAGGTCGTGCCCATCCCCTCCTCCATCGACAACGGGTACGCCCTTCCCTCCCACGACGAGATCGCCCGGTACATCACACCGAAGACCAAGGTCATCCTCTACATCTCTCCCGAGAATCCTACGGGTATCGTGTACGACAGGGAGGAGATGGACACCCTGCGGGAGCTGTGCGAGCGCTACGGCCTGTACCTCATCTCCGACGAGGTCTACCGCGAGTTCATCTACGACGACCACGTGCGCTTCACCTCTGTGCTGGACCTGACGGGATTCGAACAGCACGCGATCCTCGTGGACTCCGTCTCCAAGCGCTTCTCCGCCTGCGGGGCGCGCGTCGGGTGCATCGTGACGTTCAACCGCGGCGTGATGGAGCTGGTGGACAAGTTCGCCCAGGCGCGCCTCTGCCCCCCCACCGTGGGCCAGATCGCGGCGGACGCCGCCTACCGGATGGACCCCTCCTACTTCGATCCCATCCGGGAGGAGTACCGCAGGCGGCGCGACACGCTGGTGGAAGGCCTGAGGAAGATCCCCGGTGTTGAGTTCCACGTGCCGGAGGGAGCCTTCTACCTGATGGCCCGGCTGCCGATTCCCGATGCGGAGGATTTCTGCAGGTTCCTGCTCGAAGACTTTTCGCAGAACGGGTGCACAGTGATGCTGACCCCCGGCGCGGGTTTCTATTCCACCCCGGACAAGGGGCGCGACGAGGTGCGCATTGCCTACGTCCTGGAGTCCCCCAAGATCCGCGAATCCACGGAGATCATCGGCGCGGCGCTCGCCCTCTACCAGGAGAAGAAAGCCCGTCCCCGCCCGCGCTGATCATTGACGGTCGGCTCCCGCCGGCAGTATCCTTCGACCAGAGAAAATGCCGCGGAGTAAGAAGCCCCTCCTCATCATTGGCCACAAGAACCCCGACACGGATTCGATCTGCTCCGCCATTACATACGCCCGGTTCAAGACCGAGGTCATGCACGAGGAAGCCGCGCCGAGACGGGCGGGAAACGTCAACCCCCAGACCCAGTTCGTCCTCACGCGGTTCGAGACGGAAAGCCCCCCGCTGGCCACCGACGTGCGCTCCCGCATCGAGGACATCATGATCCCGCGGGAGGACCTCATCACGCTGAGTGAGCATGACACGCTGGAGAAGGCGTGCGACCTTCTCACCGCGAACCACTTCTCCTTCCTGCCCGTGGTGAGCTCCTCGACAGGGGTGTGCATCGGCAAGCTCACGGCGCTTCGCCTTGTCGGTGTTCTGCGGCAGCTCGCGGCGGGATGCCGGGATGATGAGCCCATGGAACAGTCGGAGAAGGACCTGCTCGCGGGGACCGTGAGCGCCCTGGCTGACAGGGAGCACACGACCTTCCGGGCGGACGCGGTGGTCAGAGACGTCCTTCGCGAGATCGGGCGCAGCAACGAGGGGGGGTTCATCATCCAGGACGACGAGAAGCACCTGGAGGGAGTGATCACGAGGATCAACTTCATCTCGGAGAACAGGCTCCGCGTCGTCATGGTGGACCACAACGAGGTCGGCCAGGCGGTGGACGGGATAGAAGAAGCGGACGTGGTGGAGATCATCGACCACCACCGGCTGGGCGCCCGCACGACCTCCCTCCCGATCACCTTCATCAACCGCGTGGTCGGGTCCACCTGCACCATCGTGGCAGACCTGTACCGCACCGCCGGTGTCACACCGCCGGCCCGAGACGCCGGTCTCCTCCTGTCGGCAATGCTCTCGGATACCCTCGTCCTGCGCTCCCCCACCACCACCCCGCTGGACCGGGATATCTCGGGCTGGCTGGCAGGACTGGCGGGAGTCGATATCGAAGCCTACGGAGGCGAGATGTTCGCTGCCGGAGCTTCGCTGGAGGGCATGGACCCCAAGAAGCTCATCGGCCGGGACCAGAAGATCTACACCGAGGCCGATCGCCGCTTCAGCCTGAGCCAGTTCGAGACCGTCGGCTTCGTCCCGATCCTTGCCATGAAGGAAGCGCTGGCCGAGGAGCTGGAAAGGATCATCGAGGTGGAGAAGTGCTCCTTCGCCTGCCTGATGATCACCGACGTGACGAGGGAAACGAGCCTCCTTCTCTGCCGGGGCGAGGCCCGGGTGCTGGCCGCCATCGCCTACCCGACGAGGGAGGAGAATCTCTTCGAGATGAAGGACGTCCTGTCGCGGAAGAAGCAGCTTCTCCCCTATTTTGTGGACCTCCTGAAGACGCTCTGAGACACGAGGAAAAAATCCGGGCGGCCATTGCGCGCGCCATGACGATTGCATATACTAACAGACGTTGGACACGCCGGAGAAGAAGGAAGGACACGAAGCGACGCGCCTGCGGGAAATCTCGCCCGACGAAGTTGAGTTGATCCCCGAGGGAAACCTCGCCCGGGAAGACATGACCGACTTCCAGGCATGGCTCGACCGCGCCCTGCAGGGCGGGCATCGGACCATTGCGCTGAACTTCGAAGGCGTGAACACGATCAGCTCCTCTGCCATCGGGAAAATCCTGCACTTCAAGAAGACATGCGACGAGATGGGCCGGCGCCTGATCATCCGCAATTGCGGCGAGCAGATGCTCCAGCTCCTGAAGATGATCAAGTTCGACGCACTGATCGAGATCGAATAGGCGCGGGGGTCGTCAGCCCCCGTGCACAGCGCGCGCGGCGGCCATGAGGTCGAACGCCTGGTCTCCGAGCTGCGCGGCGCTGGGCGCCGCGCCGAACCGCATGAGGCGTTCGACGGCCACCAGGTCCAGGGCCATTCCGATCGTGGCGGCGGCCTTCAGGACGCCCTTCCGAAAGTAGCCCGCGAGAAACTTCCCCTCTTCCACCACTCCCCGATAGACGGTCTGGTCGAACTTGCGCGCGTGGCCCACGTACTTCAGGGACGCGCCGGCCTGCTTGGTCCAGAAGAAATCCACTTCCATCGGGCCCGGGTCATGGTCCAGCATGACCAGGGCGGCGCGCTGCCCCTGGCGCTGGGCGGCAACCCAGTGTTCGACACGCCGGCGTTCCCATTCGGCATCCGGCAGCGCCGCGATGTCACCGGCAGCAAAGATGTCCGGCGCCCGCGTCCGCATCCCCTCGTCCACGGGCACGGCACCCTCCTCCACCAGTCCCGTTCCCGACAGGTATTCGACGGCCGGGAGGATTCCCAGCCCGATCACGACGAACCCCGCCGAGAGCCGGGCCCCGTCGGAGAGCACGACCGTTTTTTCCCCCCCCGCCCCTTCGATCCGTGCCGGCGTCCTCCCCATGAGCAGCCGCACCGCCCGGGACTCATGGAGCGACTTCATGTACGCGCCGACCCGGTCACCGAGGATATGCGCCAGGGGAAGGGCCTCCGGGGCGACCACGGTGACCTCCAGTCCCCGGTCCCGCAGGCTCCCGGCGAGCTCGAGGCCGATGAAGCCGGCACCGATGAGGACCACGCTCTTCCATTGAGAAGCGGCTGCCACGATGGCCCGTGCATCGACGGTCGACCGCAGCATGAAACATCCGCTGCCCTCCGCCCCAGGGATGGGGAGCTTCCGCGGGGTTCCGCCCGTTGCCAGGAGCGCCTTGTCGAAGCCGATGGTCTCCCCGCCTTCCAGCGTGACTGCCTTTTTCTGGGTGTCCAGGGAGACGACCCTCCGCCCGGTGAGCAGCTCGATCCCCTGGGCGGGGTAGAACTTCGGGCCCCGCAGCGGGAGCCATTCCTCCCCCGCTTTGCCCGTGATGAAGTCCTTCGAAAGGTTCGGCCGGTCGTAGGGTCGCTCCGATTCTCCCGTGATCATGCAGATCCTGCCGGCAAAACCCTGGCGGCGGAGGGTCTCTGCCGCGGTGTTCCCGGCGGCACCGGCGCCGACGATGACGAACACCCGGGGGTCCGATCCGAGCGCCGCCGCGGGCTTCGGGAACCTCGGCTTCACAACAGGCCCGACCCACACCTCACCATGCTCCACCTTCACGGGATAAACGGGGAGATCGTTGAACGCGGGCGCGGCGATGACCCTTCCGGTGGTGACGTCCATCCGTGCGAAGTGGCTCTTGCAGATGATCTGGGTCCCGAACAGCGCTCCGTGCTCGAGCTTCTCCTGGTAATGGGGGCACTCATGTCCCACGGCGTACACGTTTCCCTGGATGCGGACCAGAAGGATCTTCTCGTCCCCGACCGCCGCGACCACTAGGGCATAATCAGTGAGATCAGACTCTTTCGCCACCCTCGTCCACCCGGTTTCGACCATGGGACACCTCCGCAACGGCATGATACGCTCATGAAGGATCGCAGGCAAGTGATCGGGTTTTCTGCCGACAATTGAAGGGAGGAGAAGATCGGGGGAGGCGGATGTCGCCTGCGTGATATGGCGCTGCTCCCCCCGTTCCGCTATACTCATTGTCCCGGAATCCGAAGGAGTGATTCATGGCGAGGAGAGGATCTGACATATCGACAGCCATCGGGCTACTCATCGGAGTGGGCGGCCTGCTCGTCGGGTTCACGGTCGACGGGGGGAGCGTTCTCGCCCTGATCGGCATTCCCGCATTTATCATCATCGTCTCGGGTACCATCGGAGCCCTCACGATCTCATCGAGCTTCCGGGACGTCATGAGACTCCCTTCCCTCGTCATGCAGTCCATGCAGAGGGTGTCGGGCCCGTCTCCCCAGCTTGCCCAGCAGCTGCTGGAGTTCGCGGAGAAGGCCCGGCGGGACGGTATCCTCAGCCTCGAAGACACGGTGGAGGACCTGGAGGACGAGATGCTCCGCAAGGGGCTGCGCCTCGTGGTGGACGGCACGGAGTCCGAGATCCTCGTGGAAGTACTTGAGAGCGACCTGTCGATCATGGAGCAAAGGAAGATGGATGATGCCGGCCTCTTCGAGACCGCCGGCGGCTTCTCCCCCACCATGGGAATCATCGGGACGGTCATGGGACTCGTGCTCGTTCTCGGACGGCTGGGCGCCGACATGAACGAGCTGGGCCGGTCGGTGGCCACCGCGTTCATCGCCACTCTCTACGGCATAGGGCTTGCCAACCTCGTGTGGCTGCCCCTCGGCAACAAGCTGAAAAGCCAGGTGAAGGCGTTCCGGATGCAGAAACAGCTCATCATCGTCGGTGTGCGCTCCATCCAGCAGGGTGAGAGCCCCGCCCTCGTGAAGGAGAAGATCGAGGGTTTCCTCCAGGAGCAGGAGAAGAAAGAGCTTGACGCGAACAGAACTGAGTGAGCGGGGGTCGTAATGGCGAGGAGGAAGTTCCGGAGAGCCGAAGAACCGAAGCCGGACCTGATGCGATGGCTTCTCACGTACGCCGACATGATCACCCTGCTCATGGTGTTCTTCATCATCCTCTACTCGATGAGCGCCATCAATCCCGCGCGCTTCCAGGAGATGCAGGAAGCGTTCAGCAGCGTTTTTACCGGAGGGAATTTCACCATTTTCGATACGCGCGGCGGCGGGGGAGCCGGAGTCCTCCAGGGCCTCACGCCGGGCCAGAGGGTGCAGAGCAACCGGGGCGGCAGGAACGCGGGCACCGGCGGGCAGTCGCTCCTGCGCAACCAGGCGGTGTCCTCCCTGCAGAACCTCGTCAAGGCGGGGAAGGTGAAAGTGATCCCCACGGAAAACGGGTTCGCCATTTCGCTCGTCTCCGACCTCTTCTTCGCTTCCGCGTCGGCCGCGCTGAACGCGGACGCGATGCCGGTGCTCCAGCAAATCTCCGATTTCCTCGGACAGATCCCCAACTCGGTTGTCGTCGAGGGACACACGGACAACATCCCGCCGGACGCCGTGCGCTGGCCGGGGGGCAACTGGCAGCTCGCCGCGGAGAGATCCGTCGCGGTTCTGCAGACCCTGGAAGACTACGGCGTGCCCACCGAGCGCCTCTCCTCGTCCTCCTACGGCAGCACGCGGCCGGTCCAGTCCAACAACACGGAAGAGGGCCGCTCGTTCAACCGGCGCGTCGACATCGTGATCGTGGAGAAGTTGTAGAGCCCGCGGAACGCGGCGCGGGTGACGCCGCGGGGGTAGGCAAAACTCCCCGGCCGCGCTATACTCAGTTTCGACTTTCACCATCTAGGCGAATCAGAATCCTACGATCAACTCACGGGGAGGGGTATGTCCAGAGAGGCGATTGTGCTCGTCTGCGTCCTGGTCCCGCTCGGGGGAGCATTCGTTCTTCCCCTGCTGGGCCGAGTATCGGCACTCCTGCGCAATCTCTGCGCCCTGTGCCTGGTGTGTGTCTCCCTGGTCTGCTCGATCCTCCTTGTGCCGGCCGCGCTGGCGGGCCAGGCGGTGACCTGGACGGCGGCCGGACCGCTGGGGCTGTCCTTCACGCTGACCGCCGACGCCCTGGCCGTGTTCATGGCTCTGGTCTCCTCCCTGGTGGGAGCGGTCATCATGCTGTTCTCCTTTGACTACATCAGCCACTACAGCAACCAGGACGAATACTACCTGATGGCGGTGCTCTTCCTCGGAGCCATGATGGGCCTCGTGTTTTCCGCGAACCTGGTCTTCCTCTTCGTGTTCTGGGAGATCACAGGGATCGCGAGCTGGAGGCTGATCGGGTTCTACCGGGGAAAGGCCGACGTCCTGCGCGCGGACAAGGCCTTCCTGGTCACTGCTTTCGGCGCCCTGCTCATGCTGCTGGCCATCGTCGCGGTGTACGGGCAGACCGGATCCTTCGAGCTCTCCGCGCTGAAGGGCACACCGCTCCCCTGGATCGTCTCGGGCATGTTCCTCGTGGGCATGCTTTCGAAATCCGCCACGCTCCCCTTCCACACGTGGCTGCCGGATGCCGGCGTCGCCCCTTCCCCGGTCACTGCGCTCCTCCACGCGGCGGTGCTGGTGAAGATCGGGGTCTACGTCTTCGCGCGCCTCTTCCTGGTCACCTTCGAGCTGGATGCCGGGATGCGCACCGCGGTCATCGTGGTTGCCGCTGCCAGCGCGCTGGTCAGCGCGGGCGCAGCGCTCATCGACACGGACTTCAAACGCATCGTCGCCTACTCCACGGTGAGCCAGATCGCCTTCATCTTCCTCGGCCTGGCCACCGGCACGGCCGCGGGTGCGGTGGGGGCGCTGCTGTACATCCTCATGCACGGCCTGGCCAAGGCAGGGCTCTTCCTCTCCGCAGGTGTCGTGGAGCAGAATACGGGCACCAAGGACATCACGAAGCTCGGCGGCCTGCTGAAGACGATGCCGGTCACCGCAGTCTCGTTCCTGTTCTGCGCATTCTCGGTGATGGGTTTTCCCCCGCTGGGGGGCTTCTTCAGCAAGTACATGGTGGTCACCTCGGCGGTGGATGCGGGACGGCCCGCCATGGCCGCCGTATTCCTGGGCGGTGCGGTCCTGACGATCCTGTACCTCTTTCGCCTGTTCTCGAAAGTCTTCCTTGGTGAGCCCCGCGGCGGCGCGCCCGCCGTGGAGCGTTCGGGCCTGATGGTCACCTGCGTCGCCCTGCTCGCGGCTCTCTCACTCGCCGGCGGACTCCTGGTGGGCTGGCCGGCCGCGCTCGCGAAGGCGGCGCTTGCGGCAATGCCGGGGGTCGCGCGGTGAACGAGTACATGCTGATCCTGCCCATCGCGATTCCCGCCGCCGCGGGCATCATCGCCCTTCTGGCGTCCGGGAAAGTGCGCTGGATTGCCTCGCTCCTGTCCGTGATCGCCTCCGCCGCGCAGGTGGCAGTGGCCGTCGTCCTCTTCCCGACGGACGCGGCGCTCACCCTGCCCTGGCTGGGGTACGGCATCGAGCTCAGCCTCAGCCTCTCCCGCATGAGCGCCTTCATCGTCCTTGCCATCGCGGGATTCTCCTTCCTCGTCTCGCTGTACGCGGCCTCCTCGATGGCAAAGGCGCCGTCCACCCGGCCGTTCTTCGCCTGGATGCTCCTGACGGTCGCCATGGCAAGCGGCGCGGCGATGGCGGACAACCTCGTCCTGCTCCTCGTATTCTGGGAAGGGCTCCTGCTCACTCTCTTCGGGATGATCTCCGCGGGCGCGGGCAGGCCGTACAAGACCGCGATGAAGGCCGTCATCATCGTCGGGGCCACGGACCTGTGCATGATGCTCGGCGTCATGCTCACCGGGCGGCTGGCCGGCACGCTCTCGATGTCGGCGATCAGGCTGTCGGTGGACGGGGTCGGCGGGATCGCCTTCATTCTCATGATGATCGGCGCCCTCGGCAAGGCGGGGGCCATGCCGTTCCACAGCTGGATCCCCGATGCCGCGCTGGATGCCCCGCTGCCGTTCATGGCCATCCTCCCGGCCAGCATCGAGAAGCTCCTGGGGATCTACCTCCTGGCGCGAATATCCCTCGACCTGTTCACCCTCACGCCGGGCTCATGGGTATCCGTCGTGCTCATGATCGTCGGGGCGGTCACCATCATCCTTGCCGTCATGATGGCCCTCGTGCAGAAGGACTACAAGCGTCTTCTCTCCTACCACGCCATCAGCCAGGTGGGATACATGGTCCTCGGGATCGGCACTGCCATTCCCATCGGGATCGTGGGCGGCCTCTTCCACATGATCAACCATGCGATGTACAAGTCCTGCCTCTTCCTCACGGGCGGCGCGGTCGAGAAGCAGGCCGGCTCCACGGATCTCGAGAAGCTCGGCGGGCTTGCCCGGAGCATGCCGGTGACCGCCGTCTGCTTCATCGTTGCCGCCGCTTCCATCTCGGGCGTGCCGCCGTTCAACGGGTTCTTCTCCAAGGAGATGGTCTACGACGCGGCGCTGGAAAGCGGGTGGGTTTTCTACGCCGTGGCGCTCCTGGGTTCCTTCTTTACCGCCGCCTCGTTCCTGAAGCTCGGGCACGCGGCCTTCTTCGGGAAGCGAGCGGAGACGCGGGAAGTGCGCGAAGCGCCGCTGCCCATGCTCATCCCCATGATCGTTCTCGCCGGCCTGTGCATCCTCTTCGGAGTGGGCAACAGCCTGCCGCTGGGCGGGCTCATCCTGCCCGCGGTGGGCGCCGCGGTGACCGGCGGAAAGAGCTTTGCCGGTTTCCCCGCGAGCTCACAGCTCGTCGGCTTCACCGCCGCCGCGCTCCTGCTCGCGCTCCTGAATCACTGGTACGGCGCCCGCAAGACGGGCCGTGGCCTGGGCGCGGTGGACCACATCCACCACGCGATCTTCCTTTTCCCCGTCTACTCCGTCGCGGAGAAGGGACGCCTGGATCCGTACTTCGTCGGCCGATGGGTGGTCCGGGGGATCGCGACCGGGCTCTGGGGAATCGACCGGGCCATCGACTGGGTGTACGACACCCTCCTCGTGAAAGCGGCGCAGGGGGTGTCTCGACTGGGCAGGTTGGCGCACAACGGGAGCGTCAACCGCTACATGCTGTGGTCCCTCGCCGGCGCGGCGGCCGTGATCATTACCGCGGCCTTCCTGTTCGGAGGCAGCCGATGAGCGACGTCATTCTCCTGCTGCCCTTCGCCGCCCTGATCGTGCTCAACATCCTTCCGCGAGGCGCGCGCGCCCACGCCTGGATCGTCGCCGCCGCGGTGTTCGGACTGCAGACCGCCGCCGCGATCCTCCTACCCTTCAACGTGGTCGACTGGAGCTTCCTCGGACCGTTCGAAAAGGTCGTCGGGTTCACGCTGCGCGCGGACGGCCTGTCTGTCCTCCTCCTGCTCACCGCGGGCATCGCCGGCCTCGCCTCGATCATGGTCGGCCGGGCGAGTCTCGGCCAACCCCGGGCCAGGTTCGCATTCGCCAACCTCGTCCTCATCGCGCTCATCGGGATGAACGGCATCGCGATGGTGCGGGACCTGTTCTCCCTGTACGTCTTCATCGAGGTGACCTCGGTGGCCGCGGTCATCCTCGTGGCACTGCGGGACGGGGAGGCGGCCTTCGAAGGAGCCTGGAAGTATCTCCTGCTCTCCGCGGTGGCCAGCGTGCTCATGCTCGCCTCGGTGGCGCTCTTCCTCCTCACGGCCGGCGGCGTCTCCTTCGACGAGGCGGCCGCGGCGCTCGCCGCCCCCACCCCCGAGGTGTGGATCGCGGCAGCCCTGTTCCTCTGCGGCCTGTTCGTGAAGTCCGCAATGGTCCCCTTCCACGGCTGGCTGGCCGATGCCTACTCCGAGGCGCCGCCCGCCGTGTCCGTGTTCCTCGCAGGCATCGTCACGAAGGCGTCGGGCATCTTCGCCCTCATGAGGCTCGCGCCGGGGGTGCTCTCCCCAGCCGGTCCCGGGAGGATGATTCTCCTGGTGGTCGGCGCGGCCACCGCCGTGGGAGGCGCGCTCCTGTCCCTGACGCAGACCGACATGAAGCGGATGCTCGCCTACTCCAGCGTGAGCCAGATGGGGTACATCATCATGGCGCTGGGCGGCCAGCCCGCGCTGGCCCTCGCGGCGGCGGCCGTGCACTTCTTCAACCACACGGTGTCCAAGGCTCAGCTCTTCACGAATGCCGCGGCCGTGGAGTCGCGGCTGGGAACCCGGGACATGGACAGGATGGGTGGAATCGCCTCACGCATGCCCGTCACCGGCGGCACATCCGCGGTGGCGACGCTCTCCGTTGCCGGCCTGCCGCCCCTTGCGGGTTTCTGGAGCAAGCTGCTCATCGTGATCGCGCTGTGGAACGCGGGGCAGGTGGTGTTCGCCGTGATCGCCGTGCTCACCAGCCTCGTCACCCTCGCCTACTTCCTCTCCCTGCAGAGGAAGGTCTTCTTCGGCACCATCCTTCCCGAATGGAGCGAGGTGCGCGAAGCGGGTCCCGGCTACGTGGTGCCTGCCCTGGCGCTGGCGGCCATCACGGTGGCGGTCGGCCTGGGGTTCCCCTTCCTCCTGCCGATTCTCCTGGGAGGCGGCGCATGATTGTCATCACGGTCGTCCTGGTTCTCATGGTGCTGGCCGCCCTGTGGGCATCCCTCACCACGCTCCTCCTGCGGGCCGCGATCGCCCTCGCGCTCACCAGCGCAATGCTCGCCGTGGTGATGTACAGCCTGGGCGCGACGCTCGCCGCGGTGCTGGAGCTGTCCGTGTGCGCGGGTCTCATCTCGGTGGTATTCGTCAGCGTCATCAGCCTCACCCAGCGCAAGCCCTTCAAGGACTACGTGACACGCCGGATGAGCAGGATGCGCCGGTTCTGGCCCCTGCCTCTCGTGCTCATCGCCATCGGGGTGGCACTCTCCTTCGTCCACGCACCGGTGCAGGTTGCACTCCCGCTGCCCGGGGGGGACGGGGACGTGCGCACCGTGTTGTGGAACCTCCGGCAGCTCGACCTCTTCGGCCAGATCCTGATCCTCCTGGCGGGAGTGTTCGGTGTGCTGGTATTCTTCAAGAAGGAAGCAAAAGATGGCGATTGAAATCCCGCAGTCGTTCTGGCTGTACTTCATCTTCTTCATCCTCCTCCTGGTGGATGGGCTGTGGTGCATGCTCGCCACGTACAACCTCCTGCGCATCCTGATTGGCCTGGAGATACTAATGAAGTCGGTGACATTCTTCCTCGTCGTCGCCGGTTACCTGAGCGGCCGCATGGCGCTCGCGCAGGCCATGGTGATCACCGTGATCGTCATCGAGGTGGTGGTGGTGGTCGCCGCCGCGGGGATCATCCTCGGGCTCTTCCGGAGGAACGATTCGCTGAACATCCGCACCACGCGGAACCTGAAAGGATAGCCGATGTCAGCCCTCCTGCTTGTGCCGCCCGCCGCCCTCACGCTCCTCGTCCTCGTCGTCTGGGCCCTCTCCGGTGCGGCCGGCACCCTTTCCTTCAAGCGCAAGGGGGAGCGGGGCGCCCTGGACAAGCCGTACGCGGGCGGGGAAAATATCGGAACGCACCGCGTGCAGATCGATTACGGGCAGTTTTTTCCCTTCGCCTTCTTTTTCACGATTCTCCACGTGGTGACCCTCGTGGTGGCCACCGCTCCCGCGCGCACCCTGCAGGGACTCGCGATCTCCGTGATCTACGTGCTGGGCGCGCTGCTGGGGCTTCTCATCCTGTTCCGGAGGTAACGCACACGCATGAGCGTTTTCCATAGGATCGTCCGCTGGGCGCAGCGTAAATCCCCGTGGATACTTCACTTCAACACGGGAGCCTGCAATGCCTGCGACATCGAGATCATCGCCGCGCTCACCCCGCGCTTCGACCTGGAGCGCCTCGGGGTGCAGCTGAAGGGCACGCCGCGCCACTGCGACATCATGGCCTGCTCGGGCCCCGTGACCAGGCAGGTGAAGGACCGTCTTGTCCGCATCTACGAGCAGGTGCCGGAACCGAAGCTCGTCGTGGCGGTGGGAACCTGCGCGACGAGCGGCGGGGTGTTCAACGGCCTGTACAACGTCATGGGCGGCATCGACCAGGCCATCAAGGTGGACGCGTACATCCCCGGCTGCCCGGCGAGCCCGCAGGCGATCATCGACGGCTTCGCCAAGCTGATCAAGAGCCTGGAAATGTCACCTCAGCCGCGGACGACCGCGGCATCGGTGACGACGGAAATGTCACCCACGGCACAGGGTACCGTGCCTGCGGTGACGGCTGAGGAGAAAAAATGAGCGATGAGCACAGGGCCGTCGCCGCGAGCGACATTGAGGCGGTTGCTGCCGATCTGCAGTCGAAGTTCACCTTCCCCGAAGGTGCGCTGAAGGTGCAGCGGGCCACGCGGCTATGGGTCGAAGTGGACCAGGGGAGCTTCGCGGAGGTCTTCGACCATATCGTGAAGAACCTGGGGTTCTCGATTCTTTGCACGATCACGGGTCTGGACCTGGGCACCGATCTCGGTCTGATCTACCACCTTGCCCGCGACGGTGGGATCATGGCGAACGTGAAAACGCGCGTGCCCAAGGACCAGACCATGAAATCGGTCACCCCGTATTTCGCCGGTGCGGCGATCTACGAGAGCGAGCTGGAGGACCTGCTGGGCGCGCGCATCGATGGCAAGCCCCCGGGTCCGCGCTACCCGCTGCCGGAGGACTGGCCGCAGGGGGACCATCCCCTGCTCAAGGACTGGAAACCGAAGACCGTCCCCGGGGAGGCGAAGCCCTCCCCTGAGGGAGAGAAGGGAGCCGCATCCAATGGCTGACAGCGACAGGGTCGTCACCGTCCCCATCGGGCCGCAGCACCCGGCGCTCAAGGAGCCGGAGAGCTTCATGGTGGACCTCCGCGGAGAGAAGATCGACGCGGTGCGCATGCGTTTCGGCTACAACCATCGCGGCATCGAGAAGGGGTGCGAGCAGCGCTCGTATACCCAGGATCTCTACCTTGTGGAGCGGGTGTGCGGGATCTGTTCCTACTCCCACTCGACGGCCTTCGTGCAGGCGGTGGAGGAGATTGCGGGGTTGGAGCTGCCCCGTCGGGCACGGTACATCCGCACCCTCATAGCGGAGCTGGAGCGGATCCACAGCCACCTGCTGTGGCTGGGCGTGGCCGGCCACGAGATCGGGTTCGACACCCTCCTGATGTACACGTGGCGGGACCGGGAGCAGGTCATGATCCTCCTGGCACGGCTCACCGGCAACCGTGTGAACTACGGCATGAATACCCTGGGCGGGGTGCGGAGAGACATCGCACCAGAGATGCTGCCGGAGATCCTCAAGGTCGTGGATTCGCTGGAGGAGAGGACGAAGTCCTACATCGAGCTCGCTCAGACAGAGCAGACCCTCATCCAGAGACTCTCGCACGTGGGGAAGCTCTCGAAGGAGGACGCCCTGCGCCTGGGAACCGTCGGGCCCACCGCCCGCGCGTCCGGCGTGGACCGGGACGTGCGGCGCGACGATCCCTACGCGGCCTACTCCGACGTGAGCTTCAAGGTGGTCACCGCCGATCAATGCGACGTCTACGGCAGGACGGTCGTGAGGCTGGGAGAGCTGATGGAGACCTACTCCATCATCCGGCAGATCGTGAAGAACATGCCCGACGGGCCGATCGCCATCAAGGCGCCGCGGCGCATCCCGGAGGGAGAGGCGGTGAGCCGCTACGAGGCGCCGCGGGGAGAAGACGTGCATTACGTGCGGGGAAACGGCTCGGAGAAGCCCGAGCGCGTGAAGGTGCGCGCGCCCACGCTGGCGAACTTTTCCTCCGTCTCGAAGATGCTGGAGGATGGGTACCTGGCGGACCTGCCCATCGTGATCGCGGCGATCGATCCCTGCTTCTCCTGCACCGACCGCATGGTGTCCCTGAGGGACGGGGTGAGCAAAGACAGTCGGACGATGACGTGGGAAGAGGTTTCCCGGATGGGCATCCGGTGGCACAGGGACCGGGGTCTCGATTTCTCGGGTCTTCGCATCCGCGGAGGCGCCGGCGCATGAGTGCCCTGCTGAACCTGGTTTCCATCCTGATCTTCCCCGGCCTGCTCTTCCTGCTCGTGCTGGGCCTGGCGGGCCAGTTCGTGGACAGGAAGCTGTACGCGCGGCTGCAGAACCGGGTCGGCCCTCCCTGGTACCAGCCGGTGGCCGACGTGTTCAAGCTCCTGGGCAAGGAGGCGGTCGTCCCTGAGGAGGCGGACCGCCGGATGTTCACCATGGCGCCGGTGTTCGCCCTTGCAGCGGTGATCGCCGCCTACCTGTACATCCCCCTGTGGAACACCGCGCCGGTTTTCTCGTTTCCGGGAGACCTGGTCGTCGTGCTCTACCTCCTGCTCATCCCGACGCTCACATTCTTCCTCGGCGGGTGGTACTCGAGGTCCATCTTCTCCACCCTCGGGGCCGTGCGCTCCATCACGCAGCTCTTCGCCTACGAGATCCCGCTTCTCATTGCCCTGCTCTCCCCCGCGCTTCTTGCCAACTCCTGGTCCATCGCGGGAATGGCCGCCTATTACGGCGCTCACCCGTGGCGGTGGATGGTGAACCTTCTCGGATTCGCGGTGGGGATCGTCACGCTGCTGGGGAAGCTGGAGCGGGTGCCCTTCGACGCCCCCGAGGCGGAAACGGAAATCGTGGCCGGCAGCTTCACGGAGTACAGCGGCCGCTACCTCGCCTTCTTCCGCCTCGCCATCGATTCGGAGGCCATCGTCTCTTCGTCTCTGCTGGCAGCGGTGTTTCTCCCCTTCGGCCTGGGCCTTCCGGCATGGCTGGGCGTCATCGTGTATCTGGCAAAAGTTGCGGGAATCCTCTCGATCCTTGCGTTATTGAGAACGGTCTTCGCCCGCCTGCGCATGGACCAAATGATCAATTTCTGCTGGCGCTACGTGGCGCCGCTCGCGTTCCTGCAGGTCATCATCGACCTGGTCGTGAAGGAGTTCGTCTGATATGCGTGAAAGACCCCGTCGCCTGGGCGCGATGCTGGAGGCGGTCCTCGGATCCCTCTTCCGCAAGCCCGCAACGATCCGTTATCCCTTCGAGAAGTTCGTGATGCCCAAGGACTTCCGCGGACAGCCGAAGTTCCATTCGGAGAAATGCTCGGGCTGCCGCCTGTGCATCCGCGACTGCCCCGCGCAGGCCATCACGATCGCGAAGGTCGGGGAGAAGAAGTTCGAGGCCTCGATCGATCTCGGCCGCTGCGTGTACTGCGCCCAGTGCGCGGAGACCTGCCCGCGGAAGGCCATTGACATCTCCACCGAATTCGAGCTCGCGCAGCTCGAACGGGGAAAGCTGAGGGTGGTCTTCCATGCAGAAGCCGCATCTGCTGCCTGCCCTGAAGAGAGCGCTGGGAGCTGAGTCTCCCGCCGGCGCCGGGGCGGTCGTCGTCCTGGGCGTCGGGGCCGAAATGCGCTCCGACGATGCGGCAGGCCTGTTCGTGGCTGCCGCAGTTTCCCGGGCGGCCCTGCCAGGGGTCCACGCGCTGGAGGCGGGACCGGCGCCCGAGAACTGCACCGCCGAGATCCGCCGCCTCCACCCCTCCCGCCTGATCATCGTGGACTGCGCGCACATGGGCGAGGAGCCCGGCACGCTCAAAGTCTTCAAACCTTCGGAGATCGCGGGAGTCTCGTTCGGCACGCATGGGCTGCCGCTCAGCGTTCTGGCGGATTATCTGCGAACTGAAACAGGCTGCGCGGTCGCCATCCTGGGCATCGAGCCTTCCAGCGTGGAGTTCGGCCAGGTGATGTCCCCCCGGATCGAGGCTGCCGTCGACGAGGCGGTGCAGCTCTTGCGCGAATTCCTTGCTCCCTGATCTTTTTTTTTGCTTGACGCCGGCTGAAGAGTGCCGTTATTCTGAGTCCGAATCCGGGCATCCGATTCTTTGATCAGTTTCCGTCGCGGTGTAGGTATGGCAAAACCAAAACGAGCGAAGCAGGAACTCGAATCACTCATCCCCACGATCAAAAATGAAGAAAAGCATTTGGAGGACCTCCTCGGTGACACGCGCTCGCGCGCCGACGGCATTGTGAAGGATGCGGAGGCGCAGGCCGCCGCACGGATCCAGGAGGCTCGACAGGCGCTTCCCGGAATCCTGCAGGCCGAGCGCGACGCCCGGCGCGCGGCGCTCGTGCGGAAAGCCGAGGAGGCGGCCCGCACGGAGACGGAGAGGGCCCATGGGCTCGAGCAATCCGCGCGCGCGGCGATGGATGCGGCCGTTGCGTACATCGTCTCCCTTGTCTGGCCGGGAGCGCGAAAATGATCAGCGAGATGGCGGCGGTGGAGATCCTCGGTCCCGTCGAGGTTTTCCACGAGGCAGTGGAGATCATCCAGGAGGCGGGCGCCCTTCACATCGTGGAGACTCCCCTCGCCGAGTTCGGCCGGACCGGCCTGCTCGAGAAGATTCACCTCACGGAGAACCAGGCGGAAGAGCGGGAATCCTGTGCGAAGACCGCGGAAATCCTCGACGAAATGGTAGCCGACATTCCCGCGCCGCACCTCCATGCCATTTCCGGACAGTCTTCTGCCGCGGTCCAGTCCTACCAGCGCCTGCGCCCGCTCTCGATGGAGGCGCTCTCCGCGCGCTCCCGGACCCTCGCGGCCCGTGTGCGCTCGTTCACACGCCGGGATCGCAACATCACCGCCGACATCGATGCCTTGGCCGCCTACGAGACGGTGCTTGCCGGATTCGCGCCCCTCGTGGAGACTCACGAGCTTCCCCGCGACTTCGAAATGGTCGGCGTGGTCTTCGAGCGGAGAAACAAGCTCGCCCGCGATGCGCTGAACAGGGAAATAGAGAGAATCACGACGGGCGTCTATCGGTTCCTCGAGCAGCCGCTGGACGGCGGGCGCCTCGCGGTGCTGATCGGGTTTCCCCGGCGCAGCGCCGAGCGGGTCCGCTCCTTCGTGGCGAGCGCCGGCATCGGCAGCATGGTGTTCCCCCCGCACCTCAGGGACATGCCGTTCGAGGAGGCATACGCCGCGCTCCAGGAGGAGAAGGCGGGACTCGAGGCCGAGCGCCGGCGGCTGCGGAGCCAGATGGAGAGGTTCCTCGGCGAAAATGCGGCGGAGATGGTCGGCCTGCACCATCTCTGCCACGACCACCTGGCGCGCTACGACGCCCTTCCGAAGTTCGCCCGCACCCGGCACGCCTTCATCATCCAGGGCTGGCTTCCGCGGGCCAGCATGGGGAAGCTCGGTGCGGATCTGGCGCGGCTTTCCGTGGGCTCCCCCGCGGCCGAGGTTCCGGCCGCGGCCGCAGGCCCCCCCGGAGCCACCGGCCCCGTCGTCCTGCGCGAGGTGCCGGCCCGGAACCTGGGAGTGCCTCCCGTGCGTCTGGAAAACGCGCAGCCCGTACGGTCATTCGAGCCCCTGCTGTCCCTCCTTCCCCTGCCCCGCTATGGTTCGATGGATCCCACGATGTTTCTCGCCACCTTCTTCCCGCCGATCTTCGGCCTCATGCTCGCCGATGCAGGCTACGGGGCAATCCTCCTCGGCGGCGCGGCAGTGCTGTTCTTCACCGGCCGCGCCCGCAGGCTCCTGCGAAGCCTTGCGCTGATCGCCGGTTCCTGCGGGTTCTTCACGGTGATCTTCGGGTTCGTCTTCGGGGAGCTCTTCGGAGAGCTCGGCCGGACCTTCGGCCTGCATCCGCTCTGGCAGGAGAGGTTCTCTTTTGCCGCAGGGCACGCGGCGCAGAGTCTCCTGGGATACCTGCTGATCGCGCTCGCCGTGGGCACCGTGCAGATCCTCTTCGGGCTCGTGCTGGGCGTGGTCAACGCGCGGAGGACCCGGGACAGCAACATGGCGCTGGGGAATCTCGCGCGGATCGCGGGGCTTGCCGTGCTCTTCTTTTTCGTGGGACGGCTTGCCCGGGTGCTGCCGCCGATCTTCACCTCCTTCGGGGTCATCGCGCTCCTCGTGTTCCTCGTCCTGATGATCCTGCAGACAATCCGCCACCCCGCCCACGGCATTCTCCTTCCGCTGGAAATCCTCAGCGCCATGGGCAACATCCTCTCCTACGCGCGGATCATGGCCATCGGGATGGCCTCGGTGGTGCTGTCCCTCCTGGCGAGCATGCTTGGCGGGATGATGGGGAGCATCGTGCTCGCCGTGCTCGTCGTGGTGCTCGTCAACGCCCTCAACCTCGCCCTGGGGATCATCGATCCCACGATCCAGGGCCTGCGCCTGCACTACGTGGAGTTTTTCTCGAAGTTCTATCTCGGGGGCGGCAGGCCGTTCGCTCCCTTCAAAAAACTCGGAGGTGTGCTGCCATGAGAAGGAAAGCCCTGCTCCTCGTCGTCATGCTCGTCGCTCTCTTCGCCAGCGCGGGTGCCGTCTGGGCGGAGGAGGCACCCTCGTCCCCGCAGGCCGCTGCTCAGGAGCCGAAGAAGCGGGACATCACCATCGGGCTCATCGCGGCCGCGGCGGCGATCGCCGTAGGGCTGTGCGCGCTCGGCACCGGCATGGCCCAGAGCCGCATTGGCGCGGCCGGGGCGGGCACCATCGCTGAAAAGCCCGAGACGGCAGGATCGATCATCCTCCTCGTCGCCATTCCCGAGACCATGGTCATCCTCGGATTCGTGGTCGCCATCGTGATGCTCTTCACTCTCTGACTCCCATGGGATCGGAACCGGGCCCGGGGGCCCTGCTCGGCGCCATCGAGGAGCGCGCGGCTGAGGAACGGGCACGTCTCATCGCGGAGGCCGAGGCCCGCGCAAAGGAGATCCGCGCCGCCGCGGAAGCCGAGTGCGAGCGAATGAAGGCCGAGGCCATGGCCGGTCTCGAGCGCGAGCTGGCCGTCGAGCAGCAGCGCCTCCTCGGCGAGGCGCGGATGAGGGCGCGGGCGCAGAGTCTCGCCTCCCGCCGGCGATTCCTCGAAGAGGCGTTCCAGAAGGCGGAGAAGGAAATCGCGCTTCGCCGGAGCGGCCCGGGGGCGGCTGCCGCCATGACCGCGCTTGCCGAGGAGGCGCGCGCCGCAGTCGGCGAGCCCTGCACGATCGATGTGTCGGCGAAAGACGGACGCGTCACGGCAACCTCTGCGGACGGCAGGCGCAGGGTCGGGAACAGCCTCGAGGGTCGGCTGAGCCGGGCCCAGGCCGCCGCTGAGCACCTGGTGGCCGCGCGTCTGTTCGGCGTGGCGGGCGGGAGCCCATGAGCGACTACGACTACCTCAACGCGCGCGTGCGGGGGATGAGCACGGACCTCCTCACGCGGGAGTTCTACGAGCAGGTGCTCTCGGCCTCCTCGGAGACAATTCTCCTCGACGCTCTTCTCGGTTCCTCCTACGGCACCGAGCTGCAGGAGGCCCTCGCCCGGCTCGGGCAGGGTCCGGTGACTCATGCCATCGAGTCGGCCCTCCGATCGAGTGCCGGCGCGGCATTCGCCCAGATTCTTGCCGCGGCGCCGCCGGAGCCCCGGCGCCTGATCGCCCTCCAGCTCAATCGATGGGACGTCGCGAATGTCGTCGCCCTGCTTCGAGCAAGGCTGGCGGGCGCAGAGCCCCACGAAGCGCTTGCCGGCGTGCTTCCGATCGGGGAACTGGACGAGTCCCAGCTTGGAGAGCTGGCGGCCGAAACCAATATGGAAGGCCTGGCCGACGCGCTCACCACGTGGAAGCACCCCATCGCCTTCGAGCTTCGCCGGGCCGTTCACGAATGCGGCGCCCCCCACGACCCGCGCGCGCTGGAGCGCGCCCTGTACGGCGCGTACTTCACGTGGGCCCTTGCCCAGCTCCGGGTGGGCGACCCCCAGCAGAGGCTTGTGAGGGACTGCATCTGCCGGCACATCGACATGATGAACCTCGTCGCGCTCCTCACGCGGATCCGACAGAAGAAGGAGGCGGGATCGGTGTACGGAGAGCTCTTCGAGCGGGGCACGCTGGAGGAGAAGTCACTGTTGGAGCTTCGTTCCTGCGAAACGCTCGAGGATGCGTTCGAGTCGCTCGTGGACACCTACCTCGCCCCCGGGGTGGAAAAGGGCATCCTCACCTACGGGCAGTCGCAGAGCCTCGGGGTCATGGAGCGTTTCCTGGAGGCAGTGGCCGTCGAGCGCGCCTGCCGTCTCTTCCGGCAGGACTTGCTGGGAATTGCGGTGCCGCTGGGCTTCATCTGGCGCAAGTACTGCGAGTGCGTGAATCTGCGGCTCCTGGCACGGGGGGCGCTGTTCAGGATGCCGGCGAACGCCGTACGGCAGGAGCTGATCCTTGTCTAGAATTCTTGCCCTGGTGCGCCCGGATTTCGGGGCCGGCTTCTCGCTCACCGGCATCGACGTGGGCAGGGTTGCCGACGCCCGCGAGCTCCGCCCCGCGCTCGCGGCCGCGGTGGAGGGCACGAGGTACGGGATGGTGATCGTCGAGGAGGAGCTGATGGCGGGGCTCGATGAGGCCGAGCGCGCGGCGTTCTCCGCGGTCATCGTCCCGCTGGTGATCGAGGTGCCGGGTGCCCTGGTGTGGAAGGAAGCTGCGGAAGCGCCGGCTGAAGACTACGTGGCCCGACTCATCAGGCGTGCCGTGGGCTACCAGTTGAACATCAAGCTGTGAGGACAGGCGTGCAGAAACCAGAAGGCGGAGCTCGGGGAATCATCAGCAGGGTATCGGGGCCGACAGTCATCGCGAAGTCGATCGGCGGCGCGCGCATGTCCGAAGTCGTGAAGGTCGGGTCTGCCGGGCTGATGGGCGAGATCATCCGGCTGGACGGCGACACCGCGTTCATCCAGACCTACGAGGACACCTCCGGCATCTGCGTGGGCGAGCCCGTGGTCCTCACCGGCGAGTCGCTCCTGGTGACCCTCGGACCCGGCCTGCTGGGGAGCGTCTTTGACGGGGTCCAGCGTCCCCTGCGGACGTTGGAATCCCGCAGCGGTCCGTTTATCAGCAGGGGGCTCTCGGTTCCCGCTCTTCCCCAGGAGAAACGCTGGCGCTTCGAGCCCACACTCGGGAGGGGTGAAAAGGTGAACGGGGGCGCCATCATCGGCCGGGTGAGGGAAACCCCCTCTTTCGTGCACGCGATCATGGTCCCGCCGGGTGTCTCAGGGGTGGTCGCGGAAATCGAGACCGGGGATTTCACGGTGAGCCAGCCCGTCGGCCGGCTCGAGGACGGCACGGAGCTATCGATGTCTCAGCGCTGGCCGGCAAAGGTGCCCCGGCCGGTGAAGGGAAAGACGGTGTCCGCCGAGCCGTTCGTCACCGGTCAGCGCGTGCTGGACTGCCTCTTCCCGATCGCCGCTGGCGGCACGGCCTGCCTGCCCGGAGGTTTCGGCACCGGGAAAACCGTCCTCGAACAGTCCCTGGCCAAATATTCCGCGGCGGACGTGATCGTCTACGTCGGATGCGGCGAGCGGGGAAACGAGATGACCGACGTGCTCACCGAGTTCCCCGAGCTTATCGACCCTCGCACGGGCGGGCCCCTGATGGACCGCACCGTCCTGGTCGTGAACACTTCCAACATGCCCGTGGCGGCACGGGAGGCCTCGATCTTCGTGGGGGTGACGATCGCCGAGTACTTCCGGGACATGGGCAGCGCCGTCGCCGTTATGGTCGACTCCTCTTCCCGGTGGGCGGAGGCGCTTCGGGAAATCTCCTCGCGGCTGGAGGAGATGCCCGGCGAGGAGGGATACCCCACGTACCTCCCCTCGCGCCTGGCCTCGTTCTACGAGAGAGCCGGGGCTGCGGAATGCCTGGGCGGCGATTCGCGCAGGGGCTCGGTCACGATCGTCGGTGCCGTCTCGCCTCCCGGCGGGGATTTCTCCGAGCCGGTCACCCAGAGCACGATGCGCGTCGCCGGGGCCCTCTGGGCGCTAGACTACCCTCTTGCCCACAGCCGACACTACCCCGCGATCAACTGGAACAGGAGCTACTCACTGTACGACGAGCGGTTGGCCCCGTGGTTCCACGATCACGTGGGGGAGTCCTGGCCATCGCAGCGGGAGAGCCTGATGCGGCTCCTGGAAAAGGAGGCGGAGCTGCAGGAAGTCGTCCAGCTGGTGGGTCCGGACTCCCTCCAGGAGAGCGACCGCCTCACGCTGGAAACCAGCCGGATGCTGCGGGACGGCTTCCTCCAGCAGAATGCCACCTCCGAGGTGGACGCCTCCTGCCCGCTTGCCAAGCAGCATGGAATGCTCTCCCTCCTTCTGGAGTTCCACGAGCTGGCAGGGGTGGCCCTGCAGTCGAAGATCCCCCTTGCCCGTGTGCTCTCGGTCCCCGAGCGGGAAGAGCTCGCCCGACTCCGTGAGATACCCGCCGACCGGTTCGCAGCGGGGGCGGAGGCAATCCGCGAGCGCATGCGCGTCTCCTTCGAGGCCCTTCGGGAGAAAGGAGAGCAGCAATGAGCGATCTGTCCCTGCTCTCCCGGGAGTATCGCGGCGTGCGGAAAGTATCCGGGCCTCTTCTGTTCGTGGAAGGCGCCTCGGACCTGCCGTACGCGGGCACGGTCTCGATCACCAGCCCCTCGCGGGCTCCCCGCAACGGCCAGGTGATCGAGGTCTCGGACGAGGTGGCCGTCATCCAGGTGTTCGAGGACACCATGGGGCTGGACGTCACGCGCACCGTCATCTCGCTCGAGGACAGGGAGGCGCGGCTGGGAGTGTCGGAAGACCTCGTCGGCCGCATCTTCGACGGCTCGGGGAGGCCCCGTGACGGTCTGCCCCGGGTGGTGGCGGATCACGTGCTGCCGGTCTCGGGCATCCCCATCAACCCGATCTCACGCGAGAAGCCGCGTTCGTTCATCCACACCGGCGTATCCGCCATCGACGGGTTCAACACGCTCGTGCGGGGACAGAAGCTGCCCGTGTTCTCCGGCGCCGGTCTCCCCGGCAACGAGATCGCCGCGCAGGTTCTCCGCCAGTCCCGCGTGACGGGGGAATCGGAGAGCTTCGTGATCGTCTTCGCGGCCATCGGCATCACGCAGCGCGAGGCGGCCTTCTTCCTCTCCGAGTTCGAGAAGACCGGCGCCCGCAGCCGGGCGGTCACCTTCCTCAACCTCGCCGACGATCCCACGATCGAGCGCCTGCTCACGCCGCGCTGCGCGCTCACCGCGGCGGAGTACCTCGCCTTTGAGCGGGGCTACGAGGTGCTGGTGCTTATGACGGACATGACCAGCTACTGCGAGGCCCTGCGGGAGATCGGGACGGCCCGCGAGGAGATCCCCGGGCGCCGCGGGTATCCCGGCTACATGTACACGGACCTCGCCTCCCTCTACGAGCGGGCGGGAAGGATCAGGAACAGGCGCGGCTCGGTGACGCTCCTGCCCATCCTCACCATGCCCGACGATGACATCACGCACCCCATCCCCGACCTCACGGGCTACATCACCGAGGGACAGATCGTCCTCTCCCGACAGCTCCACCGGCGTGGGGTGTTTCCTCCCATCGACGTTCTGCGCTCGCTCTCCCGGCTCATGAACAACGGCATCGGGAAGGACCGCACACGCGAGGATCACAGGGAGCTTTCCAACCAGCTCTACGCCAGCTACGCGAAGGGGCAGGAGACGCGGCGGCTGGTGGCCATCGTCGGCGAGGAGGCACTCGGCGAGCTCGACCGCAGCTACCTGCGCTTCGCCGAGGACTTCGAGCGCTCCCTGATCCACCAGGGCGGCGAGGAGAGATCCGTGCAGGAGACCCTGGATCTCGGGTGGAAGCTCCTGGGCGGCATCCCCGAGGCGGAGCTCCGCCGGATCCGTCGGGATTTCATCGAGAAGTACCGGGTCAAGGGCGGCGCCGCGGCCGCGGAGACGTAAGTGGAGCAGATCAGCCCGACGCGCTCCGAGCTTCTCTCCCGCAGGGCCCAGATCATGCTTGCCCGGCAGGGGGCCGACCTTCTGCGCGGGAAGCGGGAGGCGCTGGTGCGCGAGTTCCTTTCCGAGCTGCAGAGATTCGTGGACACCCGGGAGGCGCTGGTAAAAGAGCTCACGCAGGCCAAGCAGTCGCTCATGCGCGCCCTCTCCGTGGACGGCCCGGAAGCGGTCGCCTCGGCCGGCCTTGCCAGCCGCCGGACGATCGAGCTTCAGACCACGCAGCGCAGCATCTGGGGCACGAAGATCGTGGAGGTCGCCACGGACTACGTGCCCCGGACCTCCTCGGAGCGGGGATTCACGGCGGCGGGGGCGAGCGCCCGGATCGACGAAACCGCGGAGCGCTTCGAGGCCGCGCTGGAGCTTCTCCTGCGCGTGGCGCCGCTGGACCGCAAGCTCGCCCGCCTGGCCGAGGAGATCCGCAGGACGTCGCGGCGGGTGAATGCCCTTGAGCAGCGCATGCTGCCGTCCCTGGAAGAGCAGGTGCAGTACATCCGGGGCGTGCTCGACCAGCGCGAGCGGGAGGACGTCCTGCGCCTGAAGCACCTGAAGAGGATGCGGTCGTGAACGGCCGGGAGAAGGGAGCGCCGAGGTGCAGCTTTCGGAGCTGATCCAGGAGGAAGTGATCAAGGTGGGCCTCACGGCCCGGGATAAGTGGGAGGCCATCGACGAGCTGGTGGACGTGCTGGTGGCGGCACACGAGATCCGGCTCGCCGACCGAATGGCGGTGATAGAGGCCGTGCGGATCCGCGAGCACTCGTTCAGCACGGGACTGAAGTACGGCCTGGCAGTACCCCACGGAAGCGTTGACTGCGTGGGAGAGATCGTCGCGGCACTTGGCACCTCCGCCGAAGGCATCCCTTTCGAGTCGGCGGACGGCCAGCCGGCGCGCCTGGTGATCCTCCTGGTGATCCCGAAGGGATCGTTCCAGCAGCACGTGCGCACCCTCGCCGGCGTGAGCCGGCTTGCAACCCGTCCCGAGCTGAGGGACCGGGTGCTGGCCGCGCCGACGGCCCATGACCTGGCCGCGGTGATTCACGACCTCGAGGTGAGCTAGGAGAGTTGACCGAGAGTCGAGGCCGTCTCTCGCGATTGCATCTCCACTTGGCGGCCCGGAGCGCAGCGTTTCGTTCCTGATTTCATGAGAATCCCGACAATGATCCAGAATCCCAGGAGTCTGACCGTTGCCCGACAGACAATCGGCCATTCATTCTCGAAAAACGAACAACTGTTCGGCTATTGATCCAGCGGGTCGCGGTCCCCAATAACATCCTTCAGCAATGACTACGCGGCCAACTCATGGCGTCAACAGATGCTGCGGGACTGGCAGTTCGTCGTGGACAAAGCGAAACAGGCCGGGCTCATCGCCGATGCGTCCGCGTTCACGACGAACGAGAGCTCGGCCGCCGAGCAAGCTGCCCAGATCCAGAACCTCATTCTCGAAGGATACAACGCGATCGTGCTCGATGCGGCGTCCCCGACGGCCCTGAATGGCGCCGTCGAACAGGCCGCGGCCGCGGGGATCCCGGTGGTCTCCTTCGACAACGTTGTGACCAGCCCCAAAGCCTATAACATCATCATCGATTTCGAATGGTACGGGCGCAACGAGGTGGACTACATCGCCAAGAACCTGACGAAAACGGGAAACCTCCTGGAAATCCGCGGATTGCCGGGGACCTTCGTCAACGACGCGATCCACAAGGGCATTCTCGCGGGACTGAAGCAGTACCCTGGTTTGAAGGTCGTGAGTGAAGTCTACGGGAACTGGGACGAGGCCACCGCCCAGAAGGCCGTGGCGGGCATTCTCCCGTCGCTCCCGAAGATCGATGCGGTCGTGGACCAGGGCGGGGACGGCTACGGCGCCATCCAGGCATTCCAGGCCGCGGGACGCCCCGTACCGATGGTGATGATGGGCAACCGCTACGACGAGCTGGCCATCTGGAAGCAGCTGAAGGATTCGCAGGGGTTCCACTCATGGTCGGCATGCAGCCAGCCGGCCTCGGTGCAGATGGCGTTCTGGGTTGCCCTCGAGGTACTGAACGGCAAGAAGGTTCCACATCAGATGACGGTCAATCCGCTGGTGATCCCGGAGAACAAGCTCGACTGGTTCCTTGCGCACACGGAAAAAGGGGGCGTGGCGTCGCTCTTCTACCCCCAGACCTGGGTGCAGAAGCTGATCAGCAACCAGGCAGCAGGGGTGGCCGCTCCGGCTGATCCCATCGAGGGGAGCTGAGCGGTCGCCTGAACCATCCAGCGCGGCGGTTTCACGTCGGCAACGGCGTGCAACCGCTTTTGCTCCACGTTGTGTTCAATACCTTGGCCACTTCAAGCTGACGTATGCTCGTCCGCGCATGGCGAAGACCGGCTCCAGCCGAACGTCGTGGCAATTCGATACGTCTTTCGATCGCGAAAACAGGAAGCCTGAAATGATCCAGCATCTTCGGGACACTGATCCGGGGACGCCGTGACTCTGGGCGAGACACGAGAATGAGAAACCCGCCTACCGGCGGCGCCAGGAATCCGCCTACCGGCGGCGCCAGGAATCCGCCTACCGGCGGCGCCAGGAATCCGCCTACCGGCGGCGCCAGGAATCCGCCTACCGGCGGCGCCTC
>Ga0315279_10000681_pt1 | contig 63474 bp, 47 predicted proteins | sample YL17G06_20_MG_FD_203694 | JGI IMG/M metagenome (GOLD analysis project Ga0315279, IMG submission 203694) | Sediment microbial communities from Yellowstone Lake, YNP, Wyoming, USA - YL17G06_20 | ecosystem: Environmental > Aquatic > Freshwater > Lake > Sediment | place: USA: Wyoming | collected...
CTCGATCTTCACTATCTGAACTTGCTCCGCGAGCTGGAGGCGACCCTCAGAACACTGGGTCTGGCTGCGTGACGAGTGCCAGCATGCAACAACATGTTGGTAAAAGGAGGCGCGTAAGCGCCTATAATAACGAGGTGACGAGGAAAAAAATCAAAAGCGGCGCTGCCCAAGCCGCCACGAAACCCGTGGCCCTGGCCCTCTCTGGAAAAGTCAAATCCGGTGCCGAATTACTTGACGAGAAACTGGACCAGCACGGCAGTGATGTTGTCCGGACCTCCGCGGTCATTGGCGAGAGCTATAAGTTCCTCGCAGGCGGCTTGCGGGCCGGTAGACTTGACAACCGCTTCGAAAATCTCTTTGGCAGCCATTTGCGAATGCAGGCCATCTGAGCAAAGCAGCAGAATATCGCAGGCGTGCAGGCTCACGATGTTCAGCGCAAGCTCTACTTCGGCTTCAATACCCAGGGCCTGGAGCAGGACGTTTCGCTGCGGGTGATTTCGGGCCTGCTCGGCGCTGATCTCTCCACTAGACACCCTCGCGCCTACCAGAGACTGGTCGCGCGTCAGTTGGCGGATGCCACCATCACGCAGGAGATAAGCCCGGCTGTCCCCGATCTGCCCGATGATCAGGCGACCTCCCACCTCGAGCGCCGCTGTCAAGGTAGTGCCCATCCCGGTAAGATCTGAGCGGCTGTTGCTGAGATCGAAGATGCGGCGGTTGGCAGCTCCGACCGCTTCGATCAGGACCTGCTCGAGGAACTCTTCATCCGGCTGCCGCACCTCGCGCACCTGCTCCTGCACCTCGCGATACAGGGTTCGAAGTCCCAGGTGGCTCGCCAACTCACCGCCTGCGGCCCCACCCATGCCATCGGCCACGGCAAACATGGCGCCTCGCGGCCCAGAAGGGAAGCGCAGCCCGCCGGTTCTTTCCACACGAATCTCCTCGCTGAGATCCGCCATGACAAACGCGTCCTCATTGTCGTCGCGTACCAATCCCGTGTCGCTGTAACCAAAGGAGTTGATAAAGTAACGGGCCGCGGCAGTCATGGAGCTGTTTTAATCTCCTCCTTCCAAAAATGTCAACCCAAAAGCCCTCAGGACTGTTATAATTGGCTCGCTCAAATTGTGCTGGGGTCGCCGGAGACGTTCGTCTGTTTCCATGGATCGAGGGTCACTAGGGCTTCAGCCGGGATTCCGAGACTCTCTGGGAACTGCTTGCTTGCTGCATCTTTCTTCCCAGGCCTGGAGGATTCATCTAGACCGGCTGTTTGCCCTGGGCCACGAAGCCGCTAACCTATTGTCTATTGGAGAGCCATCTTGAGAGGTAGCCCGCTTCGGCAGAACTGAGGTTGGATTTACCTCTTGGATCCATCTGGTGATCGTTCTGATTTGATTGCGAGGGTAGGGAGGAACTGAAAGACGGGGATCCCGCTGGATGCGCTCCGTCTCCCTTGATCCCGCCTCGGGAATTCCCGATCGTTTCTCCGCACGTCTCGCCCAAGGAGACCTCCAATTTTGGAATAGCCCACGGTGATGATTCAAAGGCTAGGAAAATACGCTATAGTAAAAAAACTGGGCGAGGGCGCCATGGGGGCCGTATATAAGGCCTACGACGAAGTCCTTGACCGCCATGTAGCCATCAAAACCATGGCGGAGGACATCAAGTGGGACCCCGAGCTGAAGCTGCGTTTCTATCGCGAAGCGCGCTCCGCCGCCGGCTTGCAACATCCCAACATCGTCACGATCCACGACCTCGGAGAAGAAGGGAATATCACTTACATCGTGATGGAGCTTCTCGAGGGCAAAGAACTGAAAAGCATCATTCAGGATAAGGATCCGCTGACGCTGGAAGCCAAGCTTTCCATCATCAGCCAGGCCGCCGATGCGTTGCATGCTGCCCACCTGCGCGGCATCATTCATCGCGATGTCAAGCCCGGGAACATCTTTGTCACCCCTTCCGGCGAGGTAAAGATCCTGGATTTCGGGATTGCCCGGATTCCCACGTCGGATCTCACGAGATCCGGGATCCGCCTGGGGACTCCGATCTACATGTCACCCGAACAAATCCGCGGGGAAGCACCTGATGCCCACTCGGATTTGTTTTCCACAGGCATCATCTTTTACGAGGTCCTCACCTACGTCCATCCTTTTCGTGGCAAGAACGTCATCCAGACAATGGATAACATCCTGCTTCGAGCCTACCCCCCCCTCACCGACTACATACCCGATGCGCATCCCGGCCTGCTGCCCATTCTGGACAACTGTCTTGCCAAAAACCCCAGCAAGCGCTACGGGAGTATGGCGGACCTGGCCCGTGCCTGCCGTCGGCTGACGGATGACCTGAAGAACGCCTCCCAGAAAATGATCCGCGAACTCCAGTCAGCCCTTCCCCGCCTTTGGCAGACGGCCAAGATGGCGCAAGCACCGTCACAGTTCCACCAGCTTCTTCAAGAAGCAGAGGCGTTCCTTCGGCAGGATCCGAAGCCGGGCTACCTCGCCCTCCAGCGGCTGATATCTGCGCTGTCGAAGGAATTTGCTCAGGTGAAACAACCGGCGACCGATGTTGCCTCTCCCGTTCGTTCTGAGGCGCAGCCCCAAGCCGTGCAGAGCAGTGAGCCTCAACCCACGGCCGCACAGGAACATGCGCAGGCAATCGAACCTCCGCCGACTCCAGAACGGGAAATGCCTGTCGAGCCGCCTGCTGCCGCTGCGCGCGCGACGATTCCATCTCCGGAGCCGGGAACACCGGCTGAGCCACCCGCTCCTATCGATCAAGAAACGGTTCCGCCTCAGGTATCGGAAGCGCCTCCCCCCATCGTGACAGCAACACCTGCCGCCGCGCCGCCATTACCGGTCGAAAAAGAGTTGCGCGGTTATGAACTGTTGAACGAGGGAGAGGTCTTGCTGACCGAAGGACATTCAGATGAAGCCCTGGATCTTCTGCTTCAGGCAATGGATCTCCTGGGCCCGCGGGACGATATTAATCACTTGCTTGACCAAGCGCGGCGCAACATCGAGGAGAGAAAGAAGTCAACCATCGCCCAAGGGCTCGACGCGGCCCGCAAAGCCATGGCGGCCGGCCGATTCTCCCAGGCTATCGAGGCCCTGCAAACGGTCTTAGAGCTGGAGCCGGAACGCCAGGATGCCATCGAGATGCGCCGCCAGGCTATCGCCTCCCTCGAGGCCGATCAAACAGAACAAGTGCGCCGGGAGCAGGGGGAGCAGAAAAGGCAGCTGGGATTCACGTGCATCGCAGAAAAGAGATATCGCGAAGGCCTCAGCTCGCTGCGAGGCGCGGCGGAGTTGCTGGGCGAAGATGCTGCCATCCGCGCCGGGATCGAAGAGGCAGAGGCAGCTCTCCGCGCCGAGGACGCACGTTTGCGGATGCAATCGGGACTCGCGGAAGCCGCGACGCTTATGCGCTCCGAGGCCTTCGAACAGGCACGTCAGCGAGTGCACGAGATACTGCAGCACTTCCCCGGAAACACAGAAGCAAGCGATCTTCTGGCGCAGATCGAACAGGCCCAGGAACGGAAGCGTAAAGTGGATCAGATCGCGAATCTTCTGGCGCAGAGCCGGCAAGCCCTGGATCAAGGGGACCTCGACCGGGCGGGACAGCACGCACGCGAGGCCCTGCAACTGGAGTCCCGGAGCCAGGAAGCCTCGCAGCTTCTAAAGGAGATCGAACAAAAGCAGGAGAAACAGCGACAGGATAAGATTGAGGTTAATCTCAAGCTCGGCCGCGAGGCTCTCGCCCACGACAACCTTGAGGAAGCCTACCGTCGTGCCACTGCGGTTATGCAGCTAGATCCCAAAAACAGGCCGGCCAAGGCGCTACAGAAAGACATAGAGATGGCTTCCCGTGCGCGGGAGAGGAAGCTTGAGCAAGAACGAACGCAGCAGATAGGGGAGGCCAAAGCCATCCCGCCTACACCCCAACCGGAAGAGGCGGCCGCCTTGGAACGGACCGTGATCCTGAAAGCCCCCTCCCGCGCTGGGCGATCCCGGATCCTGCTCTGGGCCGCGGCCGCAGTGGCGTTCATTTTAGTCCTGACGGCAGGCATGCTGTACCTCCGGCACCGGCGCACCCCGGAGCTGAACGCTGCCGCCCAGCTCGCGGCCGCCAAAGCCGACCTCGAGCAGAACAGAGTCGACAGTGCGATCAACACGTTGCAGAGCATACTTGCCCGGATGCCGGATAACAATCAGGCCCAAGCTCTCCTGGCGGAAGCTCAAAAGCAGAGGAAACAAAAGACCATCGATGCACTCCTCCTGGAAGCACAGACTCTCCGAACGCAGAATCAGTTCGAAGAGAGCAACAGAGTCGTCCAGCGCATTCTCGATATCGATCCAGCCTATGAACCTGCTCTCGCAGTTCGAACCCAGATCGAAGCTCAGCTTGCAGTCACCAAGAGCCAGGAAGAGCAGGCTGCCGCCGTCAAGGCGTGGCTGGCGAAGGCCGCGTCGCTCATCGCTGCCGGCAGGTTGCCCGAAGCCGGGGCCGAACTCGACAAAGTAGTGCGGATCCGTCCCAATGATCCGGAGCTGCCGCAGCTCCGCAAGAAGCTGGCAGCCAAATCCGCCGAAGCGGCGCAGCGGCAGAAAGAGCAGCTTGCGGCCGCAGAAAAGCAGGCGCGGATCACGGAGCTGGAACGTAAGGCAGAGGACCTGTTCAAGCAGGGCAAGTATGACGACGCCCGGGGAATCATTGAACTGCGGCTGGCCGAGGCGCCCTCGAGCAGCAACGTACAGGCTCTTAGAACCCAGGTTGGAGAGGCGCTCAGCAGCCTGAAAGCCTATCAGACCGCAATAAGCGGCAAAGCCTACGAAGACGCCTTGAACGCGGTCACACGCCTGGAGAAAGTCAATCCCGCCGATCCCAGCCTGTCCGAGTTGCGCAGAAGGGTGGAATCCAGCAAGGCAGCGGCCAGGGCAACCCTCTCGGTCTATCGGCTCGGCGAAGCAGGCAGCCTCTCGCTCGATGATCAGCCGATCGGAGACGAAAGCGAGATTGAAAACAGGAAGGTGCCTATAGGCCGACACAAGCTGTCCGTCAAGAACAAACAGGGCAAGCAAAGCAGCGCCAACCTCGACTGTGTCGAGGGTCAGGATTTCGTCTTTGTATATGACTCCGCAACTCCGACGCTGAGGCCGATCGCACCCGCAGATCGGGAGCTTTTAAAAGTCAGGAGGATGCGCGAGGCAACCCACCCATTTGCAGTAGAGCACACTCACGGCTTTTTGAAGGGAAACTGCACCGGCAGCCTGATCATAAGCGGGATTCAGGTAGCTTATAAGACGGAGGTGCAGGGGCACAGTTTTACGGAGTCTTTCCGCGACCTCAAGCTCACTGTGAAGGAAGAAAAGATCGAGATTGTTGTTGCTCGCGGCACGAAGCATTCTTTCAAGGCAGCCGATGCCAAGCAGGCTGCTGCCATTAAACAGTTGTGGGACCAGTTGGAAAAGCTTGGCAAATAAACCACAGGCCGCAGCCAGAGGGCCCTTGTTTTCCGGTGTCCTGGGGTTGGGTTCGGGAGTTCAACCGCCGAAACACCGGGATTCACTGGGAATTCTTGCTCAAAAAAGCGGGAGTTCAGGAAGTGGTGATGAGTAGGTCGGTGCACCGACCGGGAGACCGGTTTCCTTCTTGAAAGAGCTGCTGGCAGCGGCGCACGCTCGATTAGATGTTTTCTGAGTCAATTCTTGGCTCGCACAGGGAGACGATCATGAGAAACCCAACTCGACTTCTTTGCTGGATCCTACTCTGTCTGCCCCTCATTTTACTCATCGGCTGCCCCAAGGCAGCCCCCGTTACTCACCTCAGCATGGTTATCAACGCCGCTGCCAACGTGAATGCGGACGCCGGGGGACAGGCGCTCTCCGTGGTGGTGCGCATCTACCAACTGAAGGACAAAGGGCGCCTGGAATCGGCCGACTACAGTGCCCTTCTGCGATCGGACAAGGAAACGCTCTCCGACGATCTCCTGGAGCGCCAGGAGCGCGTAATCCAGCCCGGCACTCAGGAGATGATGGAGTTGCAGACAAATCCGTCCGCAGCATACGTGGGAGTGGTTGCACTGTTCCGGAGTCCCTCCGGAGACACCTGGAGAAAAATCCTCCCAATCGCCAAGGGCAAAACTCAGAAGTTTACAGTGGCCTTGCGAGAACAATCCGTCGAGGTCAGCTCAGCAGCAAAATAGGGAAGACAACGCGATGACAAGACTGCAAAAAGTTCTTTGGAGTGAAGGCCTTTTTCTGACACCGCATCACTTCCAGCAGTGGGATCGCTATCACGAAGATCTAGTGAATTTCCGCCTTCGGGCGTTGACTTCCTTCGTGTGGGGTGTCGAGGAGCTGAAGTTCAACGAGGAAGCGCTGGAAAATGGAATCGTCGATGTCGTGCGTTGCCGCGCCGTCCTTCCTGACGGATTGCCGGTGGATGCGCCCGATGTGGATGCTCTTCCTCCCGCAAGAAATTTCTTGGAGCAATTTCCTCCTGAAGGCGATCGCATGGACGTCTTTCTGGCAATACCGGTCGCGCGTCCGGGAGCCGCTAATGTTGCGGTCGGAGACAGGAAGGCCGATTTGCTGGCGCGTTACACGCCTTTCGATACAACATTCCCCGACGAGAACAGCGGAGAGAATCCGCGCCCGGTGACGCTCGCCGGGAAAAACCTGCGCCTGTTGTTCGGCGAAGAACCGCTGGACAATCAGACGGCTCTGAAGATCGCCGAGCTCCGGCGCACGTTCGAAGGAAAGATAGTAATTGACGAGAGCTACATTCCGCCGGCCATCAGCCTGACGGCCGCCCGCCCCTTGACGGACATCGTCCGTCGACTGCTGGAGATGCTTTCGGCCAAAAGCACAACACTGGGGGAGCAGAGGCGTCAGAAAAGCGCCGGCGTTGCGGATTTCACCACCTCGGATGTAGCAAACTTCTGGCTGCTGCATTCGGTCAACGCTTACATCCCGCTCATCATGCACTACCACAACATTCAGCGGGTGCACCCCGAGCACCTGTACCTGACAATGGCCCAGCTGGCCGCGGAGTTGATGACATTCGTGACCGAGGGCCACCCCGCTGAGTTGCCCAAGTACTACCACACGGATCTGACCCGGACCTTCAGTGAGCTCGATCGCAGGCTTCGGATTCTCCTGGAAACCGTCATCCCGACGCGCTGCGTTCCCATTCCGCTGGAAAGAACCAAGGAATCGCTTTACGTCGGCCGGATAATGGACGAGCGCTTGCCCTCCAGCGCCGAGTTCTTTTTGGGTGTTTACGCGAAGATGCCCGAACCCCAGCTCATTGAACGCGTGCCGAGGAAAAGCAAGATAGCTTCCATCGATACCATCAACTATCTTCTCGGACAGGCTCTACCGGGAGTATTGCTGCGCCCCGTCGCTGTCCCGCCCGGTCCGGTGCCGGTCCGCGCAGGATTCAAGTATTTCCGTCTGGAGAGGTCGGGAGCCTACTGGGATGCCATAGCCGCCTCCCGTTCCATATGCTTTTACTTCCCCGCAGAGTTCCCGGATCTCCGGTTGGAGCTTTACGCGGTGAAAGATTGAAAGGCTGGCTCTGATGCCCACGACTGATGACGACTTTGAGAATACCGCATGGGAATCCGCAGGCAACCGCAGGCGGAGCCTCCTCGATCTCTCCACGGACGCCTTCCTCTTGATATTCCACATCCTTGCGGGCAACGATCCGGGTTACCCCGACAACCTCCGGAAGGAGATTGCCCTCTTGGTGCAGGATCTGGATAAGCGGGGCAGAAGGTACGGGTATGCCGACGAGGATATCAAGGCCGCCCGCTATGCCCTGCTGGCCCTGATCGATGAAACCATTCTCAACTCCCAGTGGTCATTCAAGGACCAGTGGTCCGATCGGCCGCTTCAGCTCGAGTACTTCGGAGAGCACATGGCCGGCGAGCGTTTCTTCGACCTGCTGGAGCGCATACGCCAGAAGGGGGCGCGGAAGGTCGACCTGCTCGAAGTTTTCGGCATGGTACTGATCCTCGGCTTTCAGGGGAAATATAAGTTGCGCGGCAGAGAAGAGCTGAACAATCTTATCCGGGAGATCGTGGGCGAGATCATGAGCCACCGTGGAGGCGCTCCATCCCTATCCCCAAACTGGAGGATCCCGGAGGAATCCGTCGAGCAGCCGGCCAGGGTGGTGCCCCGCTGGGTCTGGTTGACAGGAATTGCTGCGGTCGCGCTTGTCATTGTGGTGTTCATCATTCTAAAAGTATGGCTCGGCCTGAATGCCGCCGATGCTGTTTCCCGGATGATTCTCTGACGCCATGAACGTAAATCTGCCTCCTCCTACCAAACCTTCGTTTCCGAAGATCGCCGCCTTTCTGGCCATGGGCCTCGCGGTCATAGCCACAGTAATCTGGGCCGTAAGCAGCTTCATAGGCGGAGAAAAGGCGAAGATTATCATTTCGATCATCCTGGTTTTCGTTGCGATTGTGCTGATTTTCTGGCTGCTGATCTGGCTCTTGCGAAAACTCTTCGCGGCGCTATCGGCCGCCCGGGCCCGCCGTGAAGAAACCAGAGCGGCCGCTCCACCCGCCGGTGCTACACCTGAGGAGATAGCCGAGTTGGAGGCCCTGCAGGAGCAGTTGAACTCGGCCTTGCGCGTACTGCGCGATTCCAAGCTGGCAAAAGGACGCAAGCCCGACGAAGCTCTCTACGTGCTCCCCTGGATCGTTCTGCTGGGTCCTCCTGAATCGGGGAAGACGACTGTCCTGCGGGCGTGCGGGGTCGACTTCCCTTACACCACAGCAGAAGGCCGGAGGCCGGTCCGAGGTCAGGAGGCGGCCTGTCAATATTGGTTCTCGCGCAGCGCGATCGTTCTCGACGTGGCCGGACGCCTGGGTGGCAGTGAGGAAGCCGGTGAAATCTTCGCAGGCTTCCTCGACCAGCTGAAGCGAGCGCGGAGGCTCAGGCCCGTGGACGGCGTGGTGATCACAGTGAGTTTCGGAGACATCGTTAATTCGCCCGATGCCGAGGTCGCAGCGCTGGCGAATCGCCTGAGACAGCGCTTCGACGAAATGATCCGGCGCCTGGGCGTCCGCTTCCCCATCTATCTTCTCTTCACCAAGTGCGACCAGATTAAAGGCTTTCAAGAGTTCTTCGCCAACCTGCGCAGTCGCGACCGCAGTCAGGTCTGGGGTTGCACTATTCCCCGTTCCCAGCGCAAGCGGCTCCCGGCCGAGCAGATTTTTGAGCAGGAGTTTGACCGCCTGGTCGGATCGCTCTCGGAGATGCGGCTGCCGCTATTGGCAAGCGAAAAAGACCCAGGTACAAAGTCTCAGATTTACACCTTCCCCATGCACTTTGCGTCCCTCAAGGAAAAACTTGCGGGCTTCGTGGCTACCCTCCTTCAAACCACGCCCTACTCAGAGAGGCCCATCTTCCGCGGCTTTTATCTGGCCGGCGTCGGAACCCCCGCGCCTTCGGCCCCGCAGGCTCAGGAAGCGCAGCTGAAGTGGGAACCCGGGCGGCGCCTGGGCGCAACCGAGGAGCCATCCCAGTCAACCGGCAGTTACTTCCTGGAAAGCCTGTTTCCCAAGGTCATCTTCGCCGATCGTTCTCTAGCCACGGCTTCCGTGGATACCCGTCTGCGCCGCCGCTTTTGGCTGGACATCGTATTCGGCGCGGGTGCATTGATCTGCATTACGCTCCTGGTAGGAATGCTATTCTCCTTCGCCGGGAACCGCACCCTGATCGAATCCACCCGCCTTGCTTCCTTGCGCCTGATCGATGCCGGCTGGGACGGCCGCCGCACGACGGATCTGATGGCCATGGAAGATCTGCGTCAAAAAGTGGAGGAACTCGACAGGTACGAAGCGGACGGGGCACCCTGGACGCTACGCTGGGGAATGTACACCGGGGACAAGATCAACGCTGCCAGCCGGCGCGTCTATTTTCGACGGCTGAGGCAGGCGTTCGTAACTCCTACCGCCGAGACCCTGCGCAGGAAGCTTTATGCCTACTCTTCTGGATCCGAAAGCCCTCCCAGCTACGACGCATTTTACACGCTCTTGAAGGCTTACCTGATGATGACCGAGCCCGCGCGCACGCAGGAGGTGTTCCTGAGTAGTGCTCTGAATCCTATCTGGAGAGCTTTTGGGCCGCGAGACGCCGAAACGGTTTCCCTCAAGCAACTGGACTTCTATGTCCGCCAGTTGCCAAAGAACGAGCCCGACCTTCAACTCGACCGCGACAGTGAAGCCGCGCGGCGCGCGCAAAGCTCTCTCAGCCAGGCCCCCGCTCTGATTCGTGTCTATAGCAGCCTCAAGAATGCGGGAAACGCAAAGTTCCAGCCCTACACCCTCTCCCTGGCAACGGGAGGCAAGAGCCTCGAGTTTCTGACCTCAACCTACACGATACCGGGCATCTTCACTGAAGCCGGCTGGAGCAGTTACTTCAAGAGCGCGGCCGCGCAAGCGGGCAAGGAAGTCACCAGGGATGACTGGGTTCTCGGACCTTACGCCCAACAGGTTTCCGGACAGATCCAGGATCCGGACTACGCGCGGAAGCTCCAGGACATGTACTTCGCCGAATACGCTGCCGAATGGCAGAAGTTTCTGGAAGGCATTTCAGTGCGTCCCCTGGCTGATCTGACCGAGGCCCGGGCCGCCCTGGATTCTTTTTCACAGCCGGATTCCGCCATCTCGCGCTTGCTGATGAACGTGGCTGGAAACACCATGCTGCGCAAGGAACCCGAGAAGGGGGGGAGCATCGCCACGATGTTTTCCAACGCGCTCGCAACCCTCGGATTGGCCACGAAGGTAAATCGCGAGGAATTGATCGATGTGCTGGAACCGGAGTTTTCACCGCTCCACGACATGGTGACCTCCCCAGACGGCAAATCACCGGCGCTGTCCGCTCAATACATCGAGGTCCTGGGCAAGGTCCACGCAAAACTCGAGTCGTTGTTCGGCGCAGGTACTCAGTGGGACCAGGTCAAGAACTTTGTTTCGATGATCGCCACGAACATCTCGGGGGACGAATTCCACAATGGGTACGGTTTGACGGCACGGGTGAAGCAGCAGTGTCGGACTAAGAGTACCAGCCCCATCGGTCCGCTTTTGGAACAACCGCTGCGTCAAGCCTGGGCCGCCCTCCTGCGAGATGCGGGTTACCGATTGGACGGTCTCTGGAAAACCCGCATTGCAGACGCCTTCATCCGCGATGCCCAGCCGAGGTTTCCCTTCGATCCCAGGTCCGGGCAGGATCTACCGTTCTCGCTGCTCTCGCAGTTCATGAAGCCCGGCGATGGACTGATCTGGTCTTTTTTTGACAACGAGCTAAAGATGTTTCTGACGCCCGCGGAGAGCCACTGGGAACCGGTGCAGCTGATCGGAGCGCAGGTGAATTTCTCAGAGCCCTTCCTGGAATTCATGGCCCGAGCCTGGGCCATCCGCCAGGCATTTTACGGCACCGGCGGAGCGGAGCCGTCGGTCACCTTCGACCTGACTCCCGAACCCACACCCGGAGTCACGGAGAGCCTGCTGGAAATCGACGGCCAGCGCCTCCTCTATCGCAACGAGCGCCCTTCCCCGAATCCCTTCACTTGGCCCGGAAAATCAGGCTCGCCCCAGGCGAAGCTCTCGATTTCGCTCTCCGGCTCGGGAGAGCGTCCTGGAATTCCAGCTATTGAAGGGGAGTGGAGCTTCTTCAGGCTGCTCAACCACGCGCGGACCGTAGCTCAGTCCCAGACAACCTACTCGTCAACATGGTCGCTTACCGCCTCAGACGGCCGACGGTATGACGTCCGTTACAGGCTGCAGACCCGTAATGTGCAGAACCCGTTCGCCGCGAACTTTTTTAGCCGCATCAAATGTCCGGAAAGAGTGACACAACTCCCTGCCGGTTCGTCGTCTGGGGAGTCCGGGCTCGGCAGGTAGGAACTACTTGGTGCGATCCAGGCGTTCTTGCAGGTTGCGCAGCCGGAGGTTGCTGTCCGCGAGAGCACGCTCCAATTGATTCACGAGCCGCTGCAGGCGCTGGTTCTCCGCAAGCAGGTCGCCGGACGCGGGGGGAGCGCCTGCTGCTGTTCCCGCGGCGGCGGAAAAGCCTCGGCTCTGAGTCTGAGTCAATTCCCTGCGCAGGGAATCGTTCTCAGCCTGCAGCGCCTCGAGTTTCTGCTTGAGATTCGCCAGCTCGCTTTCGTGGCCTGCGACTTCCTGGCACAGCTTTTCGATCGTCGACTCCTGCTCCTTAAGCCGCTGATCCTGCGGAGACAACGATGTTGAAAGCGGCGCGCGCAATCCTCCGGTCGGGGTTCCGTCTTCAGGAAGCAACTCAGTGCCCGCCAAGGGGTCTTGGCCAAGAGGAGCCGGGCCAGGCGTCCGCACCCTCGCGTGGAAAACAGCCTTGACCTCACCAAAACTGATCTTGTCCCCATCGCTCAGCATCTGCAGCTTGAGTTTTTTTCCATTTATCTGGGTGCCATTTGCGCTATCCAGGTCCTTGATCCAGAAGTGCCCGCCTTCGAAAAAGATGCGTGCATGCCGGCGCGATACGGAGGAAAGCGCAACAACAACATCACATGCCGGGTCGCGCCCAATAGTAGCAAGATGCTGGATGGTAAAAGTCCCGACGTCTGCAACCTCGAGCTCTGCCGATGCTTCGATGGTTCTGGTCCCGGAATCGGCGCTATCGCCTTTAAGCTTCAAGAATCGATCCATATATGCCGACGAGTATAACACAAAGACGCGGAGGTGATTCTTGTCCTTTGCAGCCTTTACGGTTTGGTATTGAGTGCAAATCGCAGAGCAGTGTGTTGTCTGGGTAAATTCCCAGCTTTTCACAGCTCGATACCGGAGCTATGATCAATGCGATGAGCGTCACACTTGTGCACAAATCCGGGTCGCTGAGCGGCCGGAAGGAAAAGTACAGCAAGGACGTGATCCGTCTGGGAAGAAAACCCGACAATGACGCGATTTTTTCCGACCACGTCGTTTCCAGCTACCACGCGGAAATCCGCCTTAAGGGTTCCGACTTTCTTCTAATCGACCTGCAAAGCACCAACGGAACCTATCTCAACGAGAGACGCGTCGAGCAGAGCAAGCTGTCCAGTGGTGACATGGTGCAGGTTGGCGAGAACGGTCCTGTGTTCGAATTTCGGACCGATGAGCGCAGGGAGTGTGCTCGTCCGCGAATCGTGCCGCTCCGCGGATCATGGGAGAATGGGAAGGAGCCGATCGAGCTGGAGCCCGGCAGCATCAAAATTGGCCGGGGCCAGAAGAACGACATCATTGTGGGGCGAAACCAGGGCTCGGTGGTCTCCACCGAGCATGCGGTAGTACGATTCGAGTCCGATGCATGCAGCCTGGAGGATCTCCAGAGCACGAACGGAACCTTCGTCAACGGCGAGAGAGTACGGGCTGCCAGGCTGCATGATGGCGACCGAGTGGAGCTGGGAAGCGGAGGACCGGTCTTCGAGCTCCAGTGGAAAGCCCAGTCCCGGCGTGGCAAGAGGCGCGCCGGTGAGGGCGATGAAATATTCCGCAAGCTCGAGCGCGCCGCCCGAGGTGGTCCGGCCGGCGACCACACCATGATAATGCTGCAGGCAGCCCAGCGCTACTACAAGCGCCGACGCTGGCCTCTCCTCCTGACCGCCGGGGTAGTCCTGGTTGCGGCCGTGGCCGCGGGGGTTCTGTACTATCGGGAAAGACAGGAAAATGCAAAGTTGCGGCAGTTGGCTTCGAACGTGTTCTATCAAATGCGCGCGCTGGATGCCGAGCTGGTAGGAATACGCCAACGCGATTCTCTCTCGCCGGAGTTACCCAGCGCAAGTGACAGAAAGCGCAAGTTGGAGCAGGAGTATGACCGCTACCTGGAAAGCCTTGGACTGTACGAAGGGAGAAGCCCAACCGAACAGGCCGTGATGCGCATGGCGCGCCGCCTGGGTGAGACCGACCTGGAGGTGCCGCGCGATTTCTACAAGCTCTCCATGGCCTATGTGGAGAACTGGAGGAGCACGCCCCGGCTCCGCACTTCCCTCGACCGCGCGCGTCAGCGCAACCTGCTCTACAAAATCCGTGTCGCGCTGGAACAGCAGGGACTGCCCGAGCAACTGCTCTATCTGCCCCTGCAGGAAAGCGGGTATGATGCTACGAGGGTCGGTCCCCCTACCAATTACGGATTTGCCAAAGGGATGTGGCAATTCATTCCGTCGACGGCCCGCGAATACGGCTTGGCCCTGGGCCCCTTGAAAGACCAGAACCAGTTCGACCCGGCCGATGAGCGGCACAACGAGGAGCGCTCGACCGCAGCTGCGGTCAGCTACCTGGCATTTCTTTACTCTACCAAGGCTCAGGCTTCGGGATTGCTGGTGATTGCATCGTACAACTATGGCCAGGTGCGCATCATAAAAAAACTGGATGAACTGCCCAACAATCCGCGGGAGCGCAGTTTTTGGAACTTCTACAAGAACAACTGGCTGCCGCCGGAGACGCGAGATTACGTCATGAACATTTTCTCTGCGGCGCTCATCTGTGAGAAGCCGGACCTGTTCGGTTTTGCGATGCAACCCGTCCGCTAATCAGAATCGTGTCGATGCTCTCGCCACCAGACATGCATCAAGGGTCAGCCCTCTATCGCTGTGAATTGAACTACTTAGTGCACCGTTTCAAAAAAAACGGTAACGTGTTTGAGAAATGGGATAGAGAAAAGTGGACACGGATGAACGCGGGCAAACGCTCCGGGAAAACGCCGGCTTCTGCGGCCGAAGGGCCGGCGCCATGCGCGAGCCGTTCATTCCGGGGCCAGGAGTCAGGCGCGCCGGATTGTTAGGAAGTGCAAGCAATTCCAAGCAGATGACCGCTACGCACTTCACCTTTCAGCCCCAGATGAGCTATGATGAGCTGTAATTACATAGCGTTTAACCAGTCATGAAAATCCAACCGATCCCTATTAAGCATGAAGGGCCGTCATGAAAACTTGTCCTGCATGCAACCGCACCTGGGAACAAACTTTTCGAGTTTGCCCGATCGACGGCAGCCAACTGCTGGAGACGTCCGCAGGCTCAGATACCTCCGTTGGCAAAACCATCGGCAATTGCAGGCTGGTGGAAAAAATCGCCGATGGTGATCTGGGTCCGATATACAAGGCGGAGGATCCGGTGCGCGGAGTCGTCGCCGTCCAGATCATTCCCCAGGATCGCATCACCAGCTCCATTCTCCGCGACGCGTTCGGTGACGCCGTGAAGCTCGCGGCTCAACTCAATCACCCGCACGCCGTGCGCATTTACAGCATGGAGCCCACACCAGAGGGCGCCAGCGCCGTCCTCATGGAATACGTGGAGAGCATCAATCTGCAGCAATATCGCCAGAAGAATCCAGCGATGAGCACGTCCGAAGCATGCAGCCTGGTCCGGCAAGCGGCGGAAGGTGTACTTGCCGCGCACCGTTTGTCGATGGTTCACGGCGCCCTGCATCCTGCAAGGATCCTGGTACGCAAGGACGGGGTCGTGAAGGTAGCGGGCTTCCACCGCAGCGGAGTCCGCGAAGGCGTCGATGTCTTCAGCGTGACCCCCGCAAATCTGCCTTATCTGGCACCGGAGCAGCTGGGAATCCTTCGCGATGTTCTTACGCCGGATTACCGGATTGACGTCTACAGCCTCGGGGTGATCCTCTACGAAATGCTGTCGGGACGATTGCCCTACGAGGCGAAAAGCGTCCAGGAACTTGCCACGCTCTTGGAAGGACCGCCTCCGCTGCCGCCCAGTTTTTCCAACCCTCAGGTATCTCCCCTCCTTTCCCGCGCCGTGCTCAAGGCGATTTCCAAGCATCCGACCGAGCGTCAGGGCTCTGTTGAGGAATTCATGCGGGAGTTGGAAGTTGCAGGCCAGCCTGCCCGTGAGCCGCAGCGTCCCGTAGTAGAGCCACGCTACGAACCGCAGTATCCGCCTCCGTCCGCTGATTCAGGCTTGTTCGCCCCTGCCGCGCCTTCCCCCCGGAAAGAGTCCCTGGACAGCATCTGGTCCGAGCCTTCCGAGACAAAGGCGAAGTCGGGTGAAGGAAGCTTTTTCGGCTGGTTCCAGACACGCGTGGGCCGAAGAGCGGAATCGCGCCCCACTCGGCCCCCCCTGGAGGATTCGAGTTTTGGGGGTCCTGCATCACGCCGTCGAGAAGAGGACGGGTTCGAGGAGCGCACGGTCGTGGTTTCGGGCACCGGCCGCGGCAAGAGCAGGAAGCGCAGTTTCTCCGACACGTTTGCCGCGTTCCACTCTCAAGACAAGGATATGACAGGAACAGGTGTGCTCCCGCGCCGCCGCTTTTCCAGCAGGCTTTATATCGGCCTCGCAATCGGTGCGGTAGTAGTGCTGGGTGGGATCATCGTCTGGTTCCTCATCTTCGGAGGCGCCTCAACAGGGAAGCTCGTCGTGGAGTCCATTCCCCCGGGCGCTCAGGTTTATCTCAACGAAGAATTTCGCGGCGGGACCCCGCTCCCCTTATCCGAGGTCAAGACCGGTTCCTACCGTATTCGCTTGAAACTGGATGGATACGAGACCAAGGAGGATATGGTTGAGATTACTGCCAACGCCAACGTCGAGAAGACCTATGTGCTGGTCAAGCAGGCTTCGCTTGCGGCGCCGCCGCCCATAATCGAACCCGTTCTACAGCCCCCTCCGACGCCGCCCTCTGCTCCCAGACCCTTGAACCCAGCCAGGCCTTTTGCTTCAGTGGGGGCCTTCAACAACGCGCTGCGCTCACGCAATCTGTTTCCTCCTTCGCCGGACAACGCATGGGACATCCTGCAACGCTGGCAGCAGAGCGAGGCCGGCGCCCCCTCCACGGAGCTGGAGCAGGCGCGACTCAACTTCTGCCGCGAAGTGGAAGCCCTGGGCAGGGAAAAGATCGAGCAGAAGGATTATGCCGGGGTCCGCTCGCTTCTCGACCAGATCCGGAGCCACAATCCCGGCATCCCCTGCGCAACCGGGCTGCCGCCGGCTTACGAAAACGCAGTAAGCAAATCCAAGGGGGACCTGGTGACTAGCGCCCGCGCGGCCATGGAACGCCAGAACTACGTTACCCCCGAGACGGACAATGCCCTGAGGTATGTGCGACTGATCCTGGCTATTGATCCGCAAGATTCGGAAGCCCGGACACTGAATGGGGACATATTCACCCGCGCCTGGGACCAGGCGCAGGCGAAAAGCAGCCAGCGGCAACACCAGGAGGCCATCGACATCTATCGCCAGCTCAGGCGCGAGTACCCCAACCCACCGGTCGGTACAGCAGTGATCGACCAAAACATCGAGAAGCAGACGCAGAAGCTGAATTTGCTAAAGACGCTGAAGGTGCCCTATAGCGTTCAGGTCCGGCATGACCACGGGCGAAATATCCTCCTCAAGAAGCGCGAGTGCACCGGGATTTTGCGCGTGGATGGATTTGCGATTGAGTACCAGAGCCCCGGCGGCCATCCTTTCAGGGTAGCGTATGATGGTCTCCAGGGAGTTAAAGCAGACAAGTCCAAAATCACCATTCAGGGCATCGGCGTTCCAGAGGGCAAGATCGAGCTGGAGCAGGTGGAAAAGAATCCCAGTCCCAGCATCATGGACATCTCCGCCAAAATTCAGGAGCTCCGGAAGCTGAACGCCGATTACATCAAATAGGCGGCTATCCCGCTTATTCCTTTGCGCGCCTCGCGGACTTTTTTCCGTGTTTTTCAGGGCCGGAACTGGCGCATCAGATCACGGGCGGCGTCTGAGGTGGCCTTCATAAGGGCTTCGCTCAGCGCCGCCTGAGCGTTTGCTGAGCCTTTGCTCTTCGCATTGCTGCTGCCGTGGACTGCAACCTTACCATCGCTCATGCGCACGAGCTCGAAGCTCACCCTGACCTGGGCGACGTAATAGGTGCTTCCATACGCCGTCTGCGGCTCGACCGAGGCGTGCGCTGTCCCCAGGATCACATGACCGACACCATTACGACGCACCTCTGCGAGGTCATTGCGATCCAGGGCCGTGCGCACGTTCGTACTTACAACACCGGTCGACACAACCTGGTGGCCGGCCTCGCGCACAATCTCCGCAACCCGCGATTGAGCGATTGCCAGCGGAAGCCTCTCGCTCGATTGGTCGAGATCCAAGAAGATCAGGAATCCACCGGCAGGCCCGACTTCAGCGGGATGCTCCGCTTGACGGGCAGCGCGCTCGGCACCGGGAGCCGCCGGCGAGGCCAGCTGGGCAGCCTTGGATTTGGCCGCCACGCGAACCGCCGCACCTCCTGGGGACTGCGCTTGTTTTGCAGCCTTCGACGCGGGAAGCACTTTTTCGACGTTCCGGTCCGCAGGCGGAATCGTGGGAACCTTTGCTTCCTCAGCGCCCGCGGCGCCGGGCAAGGTGGAAACGGACGCTGCCGCTGCGCCGGCGCTCGGCAGGTTCGTGGCCGGAGCCCGCTCGGGCGGTACAGTCGCTGGTGCAGCCGGGTTTGTCGCAGCTGGGGGGACGCTCGGCGGCAGCGCGACCTGGGCCTCTCTCGTTGTTTGCCCGCCTCGTAAGACTGACCACAGAGTGCCTCCTGTGCGGCGCATTCTATACCAGGTCAGGCCCGCACTCGCCAGAACGAGAATCAGCACAACCGTTATAAGGAGTAATCCCTTTCTTCCGGCCGGCTTCGCCTGGACAGGAACCAGCATGGACGGATCCGGCCGCGCTGCCGGCGGTTGGGCATTGGACAACGCAGCGACCTGGGGTAGAGGTGCCGGAGGAGGCGGAGCCGTGCTCGACGCACTCTGCGGAGCAGATATCCCGGTGGCTGGAAGCACCGGTGCGGGTTTCGCCGCCTCTGGTGCTGTTGCAGCCATTGCCTGTTGGCGGGCTGGCGCGGCCAGCCATAGGGCCAGCGCTTTGCGCGTGTACAGTTCACCGCGCCCCATGGCGTGCTGCCGCTCTTCGAAAGCTTCCAGAGCGGTTAGTATCTCGGCAGCACTCTGATAGCGTTGGTCTGCGGGCTTATTGAGGCAGCGGAGGACAATGTCCTCCAGATCCGACGGAATGTCCGAAAGCAGCTGCGTTGGCCGCGGCGCGGGCGTCTGGACGTGGTGGATCATGATGGAGAAGTCGCTCTCGTCCTTGAAAGGCACACGACCGGTCAGAAGCTCAAACAGAATGATCCCGAAAGAATAAAGATCCGACCGCGCGTCCACGGGCTCACCGCGCACTTGTTCGGGCAACATGTAGAAGACCGTGCCGACCAGCGCCCCGCTCGCCGTCAGGCTTTTGCCTCCCTCCACCTTGGCAATGCCGAAGTCCATCACCTTGGCGACGCCGTCCGACGTCAGCATGATGTTGGAGGGCTTCAGATCGCGGTGGACCACTCCCCGCCGGTGCGCTGCCGACAAGCCGTCCAGGATTTGCTTCGAGATCACGACTACGATGTTGCTCGGCAGCGGTCCCGCCGCGCGCACCAGATCGGCGAGCGTTCTCCCTTCCACGTACTCCATGATCATGCAGTAGGAGTCCTTGTAGGGCTCGAACCCGTACAGCGTGACGACATTGGCGTGATTAAGGTTGGCCTGCACCTTCGCTTCTGATTGAAACCGCTCCAACTCCTTGCCGCCGCGAGCCAGCAGAGACGGATTCAATATCTTGATTGCTACTTTGCGCCCAAGACGAGTGTCTTCGGCCTGGTAGACAGTTCCCATGCCGCCCTGGCCGATCTGAGAAAGGATGCGGTGGCTGCCAATCATCTCACCGATCATATTTTCCCCCTCGTGGTTATGTGTTGATTATAAATTAGAGAGCCAAACTATTTGGCTGCTTGGTCCACCTCACCGCCGCAAGAGGCCAACGCTGCGGCCCCGAGGCGCGCCGGCGTCGAAGCGACGCCGATTCTGCCGCTCTCTCAGGGATACGAGCCGACTTTCACATAGGAAAAGCGCCTGCCGGCCTCGATGTATCGCAGGTAAATCCCCGGCATTCTGCTGAAACCGGTTGGAATGACCAGGGCCGGAAAGGATTCCTTGCCGATGGGCTTGCCGGCGCTGTCCAGTAGCGGCCGCGAACCCGACAATCCCGGGGAGGCAACGGTCAGGCTCCCATCGGGCAAAGAAAAAAGATAAACCGGCGTCAGATCGTCTTTCAGTACAGAGTGAAGGAACGCGAGCGCACCTGCACCGGGCACATCGATTTGTTGTTCTAATTCTACTCTGCCGGCGCCGACATCCATACGCTTCACAAGAAGACGCTCACGCGTCCCCTCGCGGCAAAGGGCAATGAGAAGACGGTCGTACTTTTCTTTGGCAAGGTCGTAGCGCTGAGTGAGAGACAGATCGATGATCGGCTGATCGGCGGAAAAAACTCTCCGTGGGGCTGTTGCACGCGGCACCGGCTTGAGCTGCGAGGTTAGCGCCAAGACCTCTCTGGCATCGGGCGAGGCCCATGCAAAAACGAGGACTCCATCCTTATACCAGTGAACGCTTCGTGGTGATCCAATCGGAGAAGTCAGACCAAATGCATGATAAGCGGGTGCTTCCTTTTCAGGGATCTGAAACAGCCCGGCAGCTCTGCCACCCGGGTCCGCAAGAACGATGTGGAGTGTGCCCTCCTCGTCGGAAAAGGGCGTTTCCACGGGCTTCAGGTCCTTTCCTGGAAGGGGCACGGCATACGGGCCCTCCGGCGGGGCGTTACTCGGGAGACGAATAATTCTCAGGCTGCCGTCCGGCTGCGTCCAGACAACGTGCTGAATCCGTGGAGGAGCAGTGTTGTAAGACGAGGGAATTGGTTCGGCGGCGGTTGTGAGCGAGGCAAGGCGCCGGTTCGAATAGATCACCTGCGGGTTCCTGGGACTCGACCGCATGAGGAACAGCTCGAAGCCGCCCGTGGACCTGTGAAGCCAGGCCGTATCCCTGGGCTCGTGCGCGAGAAACAAGTTTTGCTTGGCTGTCCTTGCCCATACCGGTGCAGCCTCGCCAACCCGGATCGCAGCCTCCCTCGATGCAGCCCGAAACGCAGGGGAAGCGCCATAGGTGCCGACGATGGAATAGCTCCCTGGCTCGAGCTCTCCCACCCATGCAATCGCGTCCCCGCGAACCACCATCCTTTCATTGGGAGCGAGGGTCCTTAGCGCAGGGCGGCGCGGCGGCTCCACACGCTCCCCTTCGCGCCTCGCAACCGTCATTGCATCGCCGGATTCCGAGAAGCCGCTTCCCCCTATGACCCTAATTGAAAAGGCCCGATTTGACGGCGATTCGTCCTCCAGCGTGACGGGCTCATTGCCAAGATTCGTCAAGGTCAACTCGAAGGGAATCGACTCTCCTCGAATCACATCGGTTTTTTCTGGCGAAAGGTCCAGGCGAAGGCGCCCAGCTCGAGCGATGCTCGCCCCGGGCGAGGGGGTTCTCCGGCCGCTCTGCTTCTCAGCGTTTCGAATTTGGCAAAAGGCGTGGGCACCGGTGATCCGATCCAAGCGAAACGGCAGGGAGCTAATCGTTCCAGCAAGAACAACACCACCTATTGCAGCACGAAGAATCCAGGCGATCACTCTCTTGTCAAGGGTCATAACCCTTACCGAAGTTTGGTGTCCAGATCTTGGATTCTTAGTGGGAATCCGTTCTTTTGAAACATAAAAAACTTGGACACGGATTTACACGGATTTTCACGGTTCCCGGTCGTGAGCAGATCGGATGAGCTCTTGCCGCCACCGCATGGGCTGCCTCCGGCCAACGTCTTTGCCCGAGCCCCGCGGGAAAACGCGCCCGACTTGCAGTCATGGACAATCTGCCTCCCAGGTGTGCTTTCCCGCGGGCTCGGGCAAAGACATTTCAGCGCGAAGCGCTGGCCCATGCGGTGGCGGCAAGAGCTCATCTGATCTGTGAGAATCAGTGTAGATCCGTGTACATTTTGCCTCAGCGCTCTCTCCGCGTTGAGAACAATCTACTCCGGGCAGGAGAGGCTCGACTTGGAGATCGGATCCAAATCCTGGACACCAAATTTCGGACCCTTATCCTGCACCTACTCCGGATAAGCCGGAAACAAGAGCGCAAGCCGCGAAAACCATTGAGACCTCGAAAAACCTCGAGCCGAACCGATTAGCGTAAAGTGAAATGCTCCGCGGTGGGCGGGCGTCTGCTTCGTTGCAGACCCTTAGCGCCTGCTACTCCACCTTGACATGGACAAAGCGCTTTCTGCCGTCAATGTAGCGGACATAGGACCCGGGCAACGTGCTAAATCTGGTTGGCACGATCAGTGTGGGAAAAGATGCGGTCCGCACCGGTTTTCTGCCCACGTCGAGCACCGGCAGGAACCGTGAAAAACTCGCATTCGCGAACTCCACGCCGCCACTTGCGGAAACGAACAGATACCGTGACATCAGGTCGCCTGTTAGCACAGCCTGGTACAGCTTTTTGGAACCAAAACCGTTGACGATGAATTTTTCGTCGATCTCGACCTCTCCACTGCCCAAATGGATCCTCTTCCGATAAACAATGTCATTGACTTCGTCGTGACACAGCACCACTGCCACGCGGTCATAGCCCGTGGCACCTTCCTGCGCGCGCTGGGCCAAGAGCAGGTTGATGATTGGCTGTTCAGCGGAGAAGACTCTTCGGGGCACTATCGGGCGGGGAGGTGACCCAAGCGGAATCTCGACGGCATAAACCTCTTTCTCATCCGGTCCGATCCAGCCGGCGACCAGTACTTCGTCCTTGCACCAGAGGGCGGCCCGGTGCGGCCCTACAGGGGGCTTGGTTTCGATCGGACAAAACGTCGGCTTGTCCGATCCCCTCAGTTGAACGAGTACGGCCGTGGTTCCCTCTGGCGTTGCCAGCAGCACATGAAGCCTCCCCTTCTCGTCCGAGTAGGGAGTCTCTATGGGAGCCAAGTCCTCCATGGGGAGCGGTACGGTGAAAGGAACTGCTGCGGGGGCGTCCTTTGGAAGCGGTAAAATCTTGAGGTTTCCCGCACCATCGTCCCAGACTATGTGCCGCATGATCGGGTGCGCGAGGTTATATGAAGAGGGGACCGGTTCGCAGAGTGCCGTCAGGTGCGCGATGGGCACGTTGGCATAGGTGACTTCGCAGTTTTTCGGGCTCGATCTGAGGAGGAACAGATCGAAGCCACTGGATGTTTTGTGCAGCCAGGCTGTGTCACGCGGTTCGTGGGCCAGGGGGAGGTTTTGCCGGGCCGCCCGCGCAAAAACGGGTGCTGCCTCGGCTACTTGAAAGTCGACTTCTTTCGACTGGGCTCTCAGCGGCGGGGAATCAAAGTATGTTCCCCTCAGCGTATACTTCCCTGGATCGAGCTCTCCGATCCAGGAAATCACGTCTCCTCGAAGAGTGATCTTCTCTCCAGGACCAAGGGTCTTGAGGGTGGGCTTTCGGGGAGCATCCACATGCTCACCTTCCCGAGTAGGCATCGAGGCGGTGTCAGCCGACGCGTCGAATCCCCAGGCCGATACCACGCGAATTCCGAATGCGCGGTTTCGAAAGCCTTCATCCTGGAGCGTGACAGGAGCGGTACCTGCGTTGGCAAGGACCATGTCAAACAGGATTGATTCCCCCCGAATGACTTCGGACTTTGCGATCTGCAAATCCAGCGTCAGAGGCACGATTGTCCCTCCCCTATCCCCCACTCGTCCCCGTTATGCCGCTCATAGCCAATGCAACCCTCAAACGGCTCAAGTCACCTTGACGGTGACTGAGTTGCTCTTCATTTCATCAACGTCTACAGCGAAATCGATTGTAGTCTTGCCTGTATTTGCGGCATCCGCATCGAGCTGCCCGTTGTAAGTGACCCCGGCATTCTGGAACGTCGTGAAGTCGGCGCGTGCAGCCTGGGAGCTATGCCAACTGCCATTAAACATGTTTGTGACATTCTTCTTGTATGGACCACCCGAGTTGTTCGTGGCCGCCTCTGCCTTGGCGAGGCAGAGTACAAACTCGGAGTCTCCTCGTGCGAGGTTATGGCTTCCCAGGTTCGCGTAGGAATCATTGGCTAGCTTGAGCGGTTTTATTCTCGAGTAAATGAATTTCCGAAACATTTTGTTCTGCCTGAGCAGCACTGTGTCCCAGAAGCGGAGCTTGAGCAGACAAACGGCGCAGAAGTGCCATTCGACGGCGCCGGCGGCGCGCTTGGTCACTCCATCCGCACCATAATAATCATTCTCGTACGACATCAAGCAGACGACCGCATCTTCCTGGTCATGATCGAGCCACGCGCCGCGTATGTGGTCGGTGCCGTTATTGTCCGCCGTGACGCCATTGCCCGCATCAAACTTGGTAAGGCTGTGCCGGATGTAGACTGCATGCCCCAGCTCGTGAGCAAAAGTACAGGTGGCGTCCCCGACCGTCACCATAAAGAACTCGCGGTCGCCCATGTACATTCCGAGCACCGAACAACCGATCGGCGCCGCTCCGGTCTGGATGCCTTTGCAGAGAAACATGCGTAGGCCCGGACAAGTGTCCTGGACGAGGTCCGCGGCCTTTTGGCTTCCTACATGGTCAAGATCGTCGACCGGACGTGCCGGGGGGGTCATTTTGCGATCCCTGTATGTTCGATCGAGAAAAAGCTTGGCGAGATCCTGCCCGTATGTCCAACAATTGTCATCCGTCAAGCCTGCAAGCGCCGGGAGGAGGTATCTGTTAAAATCCCAGACGGCGCCATCCACATCCACCTGGGCCTTTCCGGCCGTGTTGATCAAATAATCGCGGACCACGCTCCTCCAAGTCGCCTGGTTGTAACTGACAATTACGCCTCCGGTCGGAGGAACGATCTCCATGAAGGCGGCTGCGTAAGTGTTTTTGACATCGTTCCAATTAATGTAAGCTTGGTTCACGCTATCGAATGTAACCATCAAGTCGATCGTCAGCTTGCGCCACATGGTAAAGGGGCCGGTCTCATAGACCTTGATTCGTTTCCCATCCGAATCGAGAAAGTCCAGCGTCACTCCGCTCTGGGTGGCAAGCCCGATCGAAAAAATGTAGTTGTCGCCGGAAATGGGGGGTGGATAGACAAAAACATCGGAGATGCCGATCGGCTTTCCATCCTTATCGCTATCGGGCTTTACCTCGCTCCACGCCAGCTTGTCCCGGAAGGTATCCTTCTTGGGCATGTCGGCAGGATTCGGCTGGCGGTCCAGTTTCACGGGTCCTCCGGTTGCGAAGGGGGACTTGAACAGGACGTCACAGGCGTCTGTGACCCCGTCGCGCTGTCTCACGCCTCCAAACTGGTCTGAGCAATTGTCGTCTTCCTTCGAACCTGCATCATCCGTCTTACGCTTGAATTTTTTGAAAAACTCCTTGAGGAACTTTTTGGGCTGGTCCGGACTTCTGCACACGTCCACTTTGTCAAACTCTTCCTCGGGATCCTTCACCTTCCAGGTAATGAAGACTTCGTCAGGCGCAAGCGTAACCTGGACTCCCGCAGCCATCTTCTTGACCGTGACGCGGAAACCCGCCGCCGGCCTGACATCACGAATCCAGTTGTTCGACCGGTAGCAATCCGGCTTGGATGTAACGTTGGCACCGTGCCCCAGCATGTCCCGCGCATTGATATCCGTGTTCGTTGCGCCGTGATTGTCATGTACCAGAATCCGGTACTTCTCGTTCTTGTCTGCCTTGGGAATCACCGCATCCTTGGCCACGGCCGGAGGAGGATTGCCTTCCTTGACGAGCTCAAACGTGCATCGATAGGCCGCGTCCTTCGCTACTGCATCGTTGCCGAGGTAGGTGACTTCCAGAACGTAATCCGGAAGGGCCAGCGTGTTTTTCAGATTTGGAGCAACTCGCCTCTGAAGATTTGCCATGGACTCAGAATCACCTGTGCATCAACTTCGGTTACACCGCCGGCTGCACGCCAACGCCAGAAGGCTCAGCAGCCGTAAACCTCCTTGAGCTTTGCCTTTGTTTTCGTTCCGGCAACACCGTCCGTTTCTTTCAGCTTGTGATTGGCTTGAAAAGCCTTCACAGCCGCTACGGTCGTGCCCGAACCCGAAAGACCGTCGATGGCCTCGATGTGATAGTTCAGGTTTTGCAGGCGCGCCTGCACACCCTTCGTAGTATCCACCGGCTCCAGCCAGCCAATATTCAGTTCGAACACCTGATCTTCAATCTCAACGGTTGCTTTTTCCGCATCTGTAGTGATAGGCCATTTTATGGCGCCGCTGCCGTCAGTTTTTCCGCTCTGCCACACCCTAAGTTGGTCAACCGCAACCGGCTCCAGTAGAATGGAAAAGCTCGTGTTTTTAAGGGGCTCTCCGTTTGGGCGCACGATAACGACGTGAAGCTGGTGTTTTGACCCTTTGAGCTCAAACTTGTGTTTTTGCTCCGTCGCCTTATTTTCCTTTTTCCCGCCCTTGTCCGGGAGATTGCATGTCTCCCCCGAAATCAGAAGATTAGGATCAGGGCACTTCTTGCGGAACTCCTTGTTGTCGCCACTATCATAGATCGGTTTCCAGACGCTTCCATACCCCTGCTCTTTGACGATCCTGGCAAACCAATCTCCCTCCTTAATCTTATACTCCGGCATGCTTATCCTCTCCCGCCGTGATCTCCCTCCATGCGCAAGCTGCTTACTTCTCTTAAGAGATACCCTGGGCCACTAACCAAGAATCCTTGCCGTCTTTGACAGCGTTCTTTCAAGACACCACGAACACAGAGCCAATTGGCGCCCCTATTTAGGATCCCAAGCATCCTTGTGCAGGTTGGGAAAGGTGATTTCGCAATTCCCCGGATCGCAGAATACGTGTGCTTTGCCCTTTTCGTCCAGCGTGCCCGTGTCGATCGATCCGTCCGGCAGCTTGATCTGATATTGCTCACCCGGGCACGGATTGCCCGCTTCATCCAGCAACTCGATCTCAATCCAGGATCTCTTGTCCTTGTTTTCCTCCGCCTTGTAGGTTGGCGCCTTGTCCACGGCCAACTGAAGCGGCGTCAGCGGTTGCCGGGTAATAGCCTTGCCCTGATAGGTCATCCCGCTTCCCGCAACTGCGGTGTCTGCCTCGGTGGGAGCCTGAGGCTCCTGCGGGGAAACCAGGGTCCCCGGCGTACCAGTACCCGGTGATCCGCCGCTGTTGATCTTGACCATCGGCCCGACGATGGTTACTCCGCCCGCGTCGAGCTTGACGAAGCTCCCCCCCACCTTGATCGTCAATGCGCTTTGTCCTTCAATGACGATATTGTTTGCCTTTAGGTAATAATCGCCCGTTACGGCTTCGCTGTGGTTCGCTTTGAATTCCTCGGCTACGTTGCCCTGCACGGCAAAGGAGTGCGTACCCTGGACCTTGATCATTTCCTTGCCGCCGACAGTCGCTGAGTGGTCGCGATCTACTTTTTCGACCAGATCCCTGTTGATCGCCATGTGCTGGTCGCGTTTGATTTGCCGGATGTTATCCCGTTCCACGATCAGGTGGCGATCGTGTCCGATGTTTTCGCGCCGGTCATTCTTGATGCGAATATCCAGGTCTTTTTCACCGTAAATGAAGATCTGCTCTTGGCCCTTCTTGTCCTCGAAGCGGATCTCGTTGAAGCCACCGTGGCCGATCGAGGAATCCGATTTGACGGTGCTCTTGGTTTTTTCAGTTGGGAGCTTGTATGGGGGCATCATATCGGCGTTATAAACGCTGCCGACAATGATGGGCCGATCGGGGTCCCCCTCCTCGAAGGCGACAATGACTTCGTGACCGATGCGCGGAATGTGAATGGCGCCCCATTGCCGGCCAGCCCAGGATGTGCCGACCCGGACCCAACAGGAGCTCTTCTCGTTATATTCGCCGTCCCGGTCCCAATGGAACTGCACTTTAACCCGTCCGTACTTGTCGGTGAAGATCTCCTCGCCGGCGGGGCCGACCACGACCGCCGTCTGGGTCCCCTGCACGAAGGGTTTGGGCGTTACTCTGGTCGGCCTGTAGGGCAGCACGTAGGGGATGCAAGTGAAGCTGTTGCGGTAATCAAATTCGCCCATTCCCGAGCGGTAATCCCCCGACAGCTTCGCGTTGTGCTCGACAGCGGTAGCCAGATACTGGCCGTCGGCATTGAAGTGCCGCTCCAGGTTAAACCGATACCCGCTGACGAGCTGCCTGCAGCTGCTGGTACCCTTGACCACGACGCTGGCTAGTTCTTCCTGCTGCATGCGGATGCCCACCGTCCGCTTGTTGTCCTCGAATATCTTCTGGATATCGCTCGACCGCTCACCCCCTCCGCTGTCAATCCCGTCGAAGCGCTGGGCATAAGCCCCAGGATAGTCGTAGAGCTCAAGTTTTTCGTTGCCGCCCACCTTGAGCTTGTGGGTTACTTTTCCCACCTGCACGCTCTCGAGGATGGGCTTCTCGGCTTCCAAATGCTTGTGGGGTAGTTCAAAGCAGTGGTCCCAGAGCGTGTATTTGCCGGAACGCAATTCCTGGGATTTCTCCCATGAGTGGATGCGTCCCTCTGCCCGCATACCCCCGAATACGCCCTCAAAGATCAACTGGCTTGCTTCGGGCATATCCGGGTTGCTTTGCGGCGTGTTGGCGAGGATCAGCTTGTGTCCGTCCGCGGCATGCGTGAAGAAATAGTAAATTCCTTCTTCTTCCATGAGGCGGCTGACAAAGTTGAAGTCCGTTTCGCGGTATTGAACACAGTAGTCGCGTGGCTGGAAGGTGCCCTGTATCTCGTAGGAGACATCGAGCCCCTCCAGCACCTTCTTGAGGATATCCGGAACGGAAAGCTGCTGAAAAATGCGGCTTTGTGCCCTCCTCGTGAGCAACCAGAAGTGCGGAACGATCTCCAGGTGATAAGCGGTGAAAAACTCGTCTCGTTCACCCTCGCTTACCCCTTTGCAGATGCCGTTGATATAGCGCCTGCTACCGCTGGGGAGCGACAGATTGAGCGTGAGCTTCTGGCCGAGAAGCTTGTCAAAAGGTATTACTGTTTTGTTTTCGGCAAGCGCATCGAGTTGAAACCTGAAGAGCTGGGAAATGGCTTCATAACCCGAAAATCCCACCGGGAGCAGGTCATCTTTTCCCAAAGGCGTCGTAATCGTGAGCGGCCGTTCCGCCTGGAGATAGGTCGCCATGCGCTACTCCTTAAACAGCAGTGGCAGCGAGAATTCGATCGGCGGTTCCGATTTCGTATTGGAAGCCGCCGCTATCGTTGACCGAGACACGCACCCGGGTGATGGCCTCGCCTTGAGCCATCTTGCCGAGGATCTCCTGTGAGATCTCGGGCAGCAGCGTCCGCGTCAGAATGTGATCTACGTTGCGCGCGCCGCTTTCGACTTCCTTGCACCGGCCGGCGATCGCATTGACAAGGGCTTCGTCATAAATAAGCTCGGCGCGATGGTTTTCCGCCATGCGCTTCCGGATCCGCCCGAGCTGCAGTTTGATGATCTGGCGCATCACGTCATCCGTTATAGGATAGAACGGCACGACGATCAGCCGGCCGAGAAAGGCCGGCTTGAAAAACTTAAGCAGGTCGGGCCGCAGCGAGTCGGCCAGCGCGAGCGGATCAGGGCGTGTTTCCGGATCCGCACAGAGCTTCATGACCGTGTCCGTGCCCGCGTTCGAGGTGAGTAGAATGACCGTGTTCTTGAAATCGATCTCACGGCCCTCTCCGTCCTCGAGGATTCCCTTGTCGAAGACCTGGAAGAATAGCTCCATGACATCGGGGTGTGCTTTCTCGACTTCATCGAGCAGGACAACACAGTACGGCTTGCGCCGCACCGCCTCGGTCAGAACGCCCCCTTCACCATACCCCACGTATCCCGGCGGCGAGCCCTTCAAGCTCGAGACTGTATGGGCCTCCTGATACTCGGACATGTTGATCGTGACCATGTTGCGCTCGCCCCCGTAGAGAGAATCGGCTAGGGCCAAGCCCGTCTCTGTTTTTCCTACGCCGCTCGGTCCGACCAACAGGAAGACCCCGATGGGGCGGCGAGGATCGACCAGGTTCGCGCGAGCCGTTCGAATGCGCTGGCTGATCGCGAAAAGCGCGTGATCCTGGCCGATGACACGCTCCGCCAGGCGTTCGTGCAATGAGAGAATCGTATTAATCTCATCGCTCATCATCTTGCCCATGGGAATGCCCGTCCAGCCTGAGATGACCTCCCCGACGGTTTGGGAGTCGACGCAGACCTGCATCAAAGGATTCTCTCCTTGCAGCTTGGTCAGGTCGGCGTTGAGAAGGCTCAAGTCGGCGCGCAGTTTCTCCAGGTCCTCGGGGCCGAGCTTCTTCTCCGCTCCGTCATCGGTTTTTCCAACCTGGGTTTCGAGCTGCTCCCGAATCTCGCGCAGACGCGCTACCATGGTGCGTTCCTTGTCCCATCGTTCCTGAAGCTGAGCGTACTCCGACTCCGCTTTTGTTTTTGCCTCGCTGAGCTGAGCGATCCGCTCGGCGTGGTTTGCTCCCGCAACCTCCTCGCGCTTCAAAGCCTGGATTTCGACCTCCAACTGTGAAATCCGGCGCTGGCAATCCTCAACCTGCGGAGGCGTGGCCGACTGGCTGAGCGCCAGCCGAGCGCACGCGGTGTCCAGCACGCTGACACACTTGTCGGGCAACTGCCGGCCTGAGATATAGCGGTGCGACAAACGGACCGCCGCTTCCACGGCCTCGTCCAGGATGCGGACCTTGTGATGGGTTTCCATTGCCTCCGCCAGGCCACGCATCATGATGATAGCTTGCCCCTCCGTGGGCTCTTCGACCTTGACTACCTGGAAACGCCGCGCCAGGGCCGCATCTTTCTCGAAGAACTTCTTGTACTCCGCCCAGGTGGTGGCTGCAATGGTGCGCAACTCACCGCGTGCCAGGGCAGGCTTGAGGAGATTGGCGGCATCGCTTTGCCCGGCCTGTCCCCCGGCCCCAATCATGGTGTGAGCCTCATCAATGAAAAGTATGACCGGCTGAGGGGAGGCCTTGACATCGGCAATGACGGACTTGAGGCGATTTTCGAACTCCCCCTTGACGCCGGCGCCGGCCTGCAGCAGACCCAAATCCAGAGATCGCAGGGAGACATTGCGCAGTGGCGGCGGAACGTCACCAGCGACGATGCGCAGCGCAAAGCCTTCGACCACGGCGGTCTTGCCCACGCCCGCTTCGCCCGTCAGGATCGGGTTGTTCTGCCGCCGCCTCGTAAGAATGTCGACCACCTGCCGGATTTCAAAGTCACGGCACAGCACGGAATCGATCCCGCCCTTCTTCGCCCGTTCGGTGAGGTCGATGGTGTATTGATCCAGCGCAGGCGTCTTGGACCCGGGTCGTGCGCCCGAAGGCATCTCCGCCTCGGCCGGCCCTGCTGCCGCCACTTCCCTGTCCTCGGACGAGCCGGCAACGATGTCGGCAAAACTCTTCTGCAGGGTTTCAACCGAGATGTTCTTGAATTCCGGCGACAAGTCCCGCGCAAATCGCGCCGTGTCCGGGTCGGTAAGAAGGGCCAACAGCAGATGGCCGGAGCGCAAAATCCGCGCTCCATAGTCGATGGAGGCCAGCGACCATGCTCCTTCGAAGAGCTCCGGCAGGCGCGGTGAGAGCGCGGGTGTCCGTGCGTTTCCCGTCTTCAGCCGGTCGAGCACGCGGGTCAGATCCCGCATCAGGCGGGAGTTATCCACTCCGAAGTGACGAAATATTCGCGCCATGTCGGTGTCGGGAGGTTCGATGAGCTTGACCAGGAAATGCTCCAGTTCTACGTCGTAATGGGTTCGGGACAGGCAAAGGCCAGCCGCGGCTTCAAGTGCGCTGCGGGACGTGGTGTTGAGTTTGGCAATTAGTGATTTTAAATTGGTAAACATGGCCTTCCTCCTCCGGATATTGAGAGAGCGGGCCATGGCGGGATTTTTCCCGAATACAGCATGGCCGCGCCTCTCCCTCCTCAATTATGAGAAGCGTCGCGCATTGGCCGCGGATGAATGCTTGTTCCCGTGGCTTCCTCCTCAGTTTCTGCTTGCTAGGACGGTGTCCTTCGCATCGGTCGTGAAGTCTCGCAGTTTGAGCCAGGACGACCAGCCGAGATGGGCCCCCGTTTCACCTTCCGACAGAAGTTGACAGGGAGGAACCTCCTCCGCTTTTAAAACCAGTTTCATATCAAAATCGTATTCCATTCCGGCATAAAGCCGGACCATCTGCGTAAGTTCTTTAAAGGCGCTGCCGCTGGGCAGGAGGCTGCGAAAGGCCGTCAGGCACAACGGGCCCATTCTGACACGAAACTTGGACTGCCGATCCCAGACACTTTCACCCAAGATCACGTTCTGGCCAAGCGTCGTGTTCTGGACCGCCAGACGGGATTGGTTATCCGGCTCGAGCCGAATCCAACGCCCTATGAACTGGACGGCTTCAGCCGGAAGCTGAAAGTAGTCGCGGAGTATTCCTTCGAGCCCGCATGCCGACCGGGGCCGCTGGTTGAGAAGCCCCGCATAGAAATACAGCGCTTCATCCCTGACCGCGAGACGCGCTTTCAGGCCCGGAGTGCCCATTCCGATCAGGTCACTCAGGTACTGCGAGAATCTCGCCTCGGGATCTCGCTCGTAGATTATGGGAAAGCGGTATTTTTCCCATGCGCGGTAGAACAGTGAAATCATCCGATGGTTGAAAAGGTCAAAAAAATCGCGCAGCGTGTAATCCTTCTCAGACACCCGCTGCTGCAACAGCTCCGTGTACGAATGCGGCAGCACGCCGGTGGGGCCCGTGAGTCCCATGAAGTTGACGGTCACGCGCACTGGTTGATTGTCGTCTTCGGGCGGAGTTACCTCGTAGATTTCGCTTGCCGGGAACGTAAGAGACAAGCGGGCGCCGAAGCGCGCAACTTCGCGCGATGGGTGGGCCGTATAGCCGACGGGCTCCCGATCCGCGTAGAGACGCTTGAACAGGCGGACCGCCTGAAAGAACTCAAACCAGTACCCATGCTCAATGAGTGAGTCTTTCATAGAACGATCTGCTCTCCGGCTCGCGGGGGCCAGCGCTTCAGGATTCCTTCGCGCTGCTGCGTAGAGACGACCAGCTGGCTGAAGGAGTTAATCGAAGCATACAGCGCTAGAAAGCGCTCGAGCACAGCCGCGAGAAGATATACGCCGGCACCTACGAATTGCGCCTCGTCCAATTCCACGGCAACCTCGATGCCGCGAACCATGCTTGCACCCAAGCCGGAGCCGATGAACCGAAAGATCCGGCGGGCTTCAACGTGGGTGATTCCCGCAATCTGCCTCCGGGTCGCTGATGAATCGGCGAAATCGTAGAGTTTCAATATCTCCTGGAGTGCCTCGGGCCCGTTTCCCCCCTCGCGCTCGGCCAGGGACAGATAATTCAGCGACAGGTGCGAAATCAGCCGCCACTGGGTGCCGCGCCGAAGCGGAGGACGCATGGTGGGCGTTGGCTTCTTAAGGCAGCGAATCGCGGTATAGATGCCCGGACCTTCCAGGTTGAAATCGCCATCGCGACTGCCGAAGGGCAGCCGCCCGGGCAGATCGCGGTTCGTGCACGTCGTGTCGAGGGAGAGAATCTGGGCTTCGGGCACGGACGGGCGGAAATCAACATCGACCAGGCAGAGGTAGACCTCCGTCCCCTCATCATCTCTTCTTTCCGACTCCCGGCGGCTGGCATACCAATGAGTGCGCTGGCCCTCGCGAGCGACGGCATGCTTGTATGAATAAAACGGCTGGAAAGGAATCGGCTTCTCAAGCTGGGGCGCGGCATTTACCACGGCGTCGACCGAATAGACTTCCGTCGCCGTCTGCTGCCGGACGTCGGGGACGACGCGATACTCGGTTTTCGTGTGGGTTACCTGGATCGGCTCCGCCAGCTGATGAAACAGGTTGATGATCGGCGTACAGTTCAGGCGAAACGTTTGCGCATCGACCCCCCGCTCCAGGTCGAAGCTCTGGTTGAAATAGATCCGCACGTCCACCTGCTCACCAAAACCGGCTCGCGCCGCCTGGTCCAGCTCGCACAGATCAACGAAGAGGAACTTTTCGGGAAAACAGAAGTACTCCGTCAAGAGCCGGTAGCCAAGAAAAGAGCGATCCGCATAGGGGAGCATGCCTTCGTCGCGGCCGAACCCAACCGGGCGCAGGCAATCCGGTTGAAGGAGGATCGGAGACGGACCCTTCTTCGACCGCCCCGTCCGCAACTCGACCTGGACGACATTGTTGAAAAGCAGTTCATAAAGCCCGTGGACGAGCGGCCCTTCGCCCTGCAGAAAGAAACGCAACCGCTGGATGCTGCGATACTCGCTTTCCGAGATTTTCTCGCGCAGTTCAGCAAAGGGTACCTCGCCGAGAACCCGTATTTCCAGATGGAGTACCGCGTGTACCGCGCCGCCCTGCACTTCAGCCCGCTCCGGCAGCTCGAAGCGCGCGGACGCAACTTCGACCGGCCAGATGGTAACCGGGTAGCAGGTTCGAAACCGGCATGGGATCCCCTCCACCGGCTTGGAATAGAGCATCGATTCACGGGGAATTGTCTGACCCGTCTGCAGCTTGGCCTGCTCCGGATCGAGCACGAACTGCGCGACCGACATGGACGGAATCGGCGCCAGGTAGTGTGGGAAAAGTACATTGAGCAGGGACTCCGTAATTTCCGGCAGCTCGTCGTCGAGCTTGCGGTGGATCCTGCCCGCAAGGAAAGCAAAAGCCTCGATCAGACGCTCGACATGCGGGTCTTCGCATTTGTCTGCCTCGAGCAGCAGCCGGCTCGCAATCTTGGGATACGTCGCGGCAAACTCCGCCCCAAGCTGACGCAGAAAGGTCAGCTCCCGCTCGTAGTAAGCCAGCAGCTCCTCCCTCATTTCTCTTCCTGAACCTTGAACTCCGTGCTCAGTGGCTGCAGTACGGTGTCGAAGGTCACGAGCTCCGGCGCCGGCTCCACCTGCAGATAGGCGACAATGCGAAAGTGCAGCGAGCGCTCGAACTCCTTCCCGGCTTCCACGCTGACCGCAACGTCCCTCAGTCGCGGCTCGAAGGTTTCAATTGCATCCTCGATCAGACGGCGCATGCTGTTCTTCTCCGCCGGATTGCTCACGCCGGCGCCGGTGAAATCGGGCAACCCATAGGCAGCCAGCGAATGGCGGGTCTCCTTCAGGTCCGCCGGTATCTCATCCACGAGCTGGCGTGAGTTCAGCAGCCATTCGAGATCGCGCCGGACGGAATCCTTCAGTTGACGAAGGCTCTTCTGCCGGGATGCAGGCGGCTCACTCGAGAGTCCAGGCTCGAGATCGATGAGCCTGTCGAGCACTGAAGGAGTGGTGCGGAGATCGCTCTCGATCCGAGGCATAGGCTCCCCAGCGGTTAAAGATCCCTAGAGATTGCGTACCACTATCCCATGCTGGACCGGGGCTTCAGCCGCACGGTCGGCGCGGCCCGGCGGATAATCGGAGAACACCCAAGGCAGCTCGCCGAGATCCTCCAGCGGGTACGTTTCAGCCTCTGGTGCCGAGCCCCCAGTTTCGGTGGAGCGCGGGCGTTTGATCACGGAATGGCACGGCCGGGTCTGTGGCACACAAAGAACTGCGCGGCGCGGATAATCCAAAGAGCCTCGCCGCCTTTTATGAACCAGGACGAGCCCGCGTTGTTTTGCTAACCCGCTTTCCGCTGCTGCAAATCGTAGATGGCCTTTATAGCACCACCCAGCGTTCCATCCAGCTTTTGTTCCTTGTACTGATATTCAATTTTTGCGAAGTTGAGCGAGATCTGGTCACACGGAACTATGTCGCTGCCTCCTGAGCCGCCGGTCTGGAAGGAAGACACTATGCACCCGTCGAACTTGATCTGCAGATACTCCTGTTGCTCCTTACCAGCCTTCCGGCAGGTCAGGAGGGCGCTCTTGATATGCTCGCCCGTTGCACAAGCCAGGAGCAGCTTCGGGCTCGCTTTGTTCGCTCTCATGACAAAGTTGAAATCCTGCATCGACACTCTGCCGGCGCCGCCACCGCCGCCTTCCTGGAAGGTTCCGGCCTGCGTCTCTCCCCATGACCAGGACAAGAGATCGATCTCATTCTTGTGTTTTGAGTCCTGGCTCTCCCCGTCAATCCCATCGAGCTTCAAAAAATAATCCACCGCAGCCATGATTCTTCTCCTTTTGAACTCATTAAACCGTATGGGAGCGGTTTGCGCCACCCGCTCCCCCCATCACGACACTACTGATCGTGTCACTTGCCGGCCGGTGGCGGCAGATCAGCCACGAGCCGCAGCGACACGGTCAGTTCATCCAATTGGAAGTGCGGCCTGAGAAACGCGATCGCGCGGTACACGCCAGGTTTCCCGGGAACCTCCGCCACGTCGATGCGGGCTTCCCGCAACGGGAACTGGGCCTTGACCGTGGGCGACGCATTGTCGTCAGCCGTCACGTAATTGTTGATCCACTGATTGAGAAAGCGTTCGCACTCCGTCCGGGACATGAAGCTGCCGATCTTGTCGCGCATCATGGATTTGAGATAGTGGGCGAAACGCGACACCGCCATGATGTATTGCAGCTGGGTCGCGAGGCGCGCGTTGGCGTTCGCGGCGTCCTTGTCGAACTTCTTGGCTTTCTGGGCCGACTGGGCCCCGAAGAAGGCGGCAAAGTCGGTCCCCTTGCAGTGCACCAGCGGAATGAAACCGAGATCCGACAATTCCTTCTCGCGCCGATCGGTGATCGCAATCTCAGTCGGGCACTTGAGCGCGATGTCACCGTCATCGGTTTTGAAGGTATGGGTAGGTAGCCCCTCGACCAGCCCACCTCCCTCGACGCCCCGGATCGAGGCGCACCAGCTGTATTTCGAGAAGGATTCCGTGAGACGCGTGCCAAAGGCATAGGCAGCGTTGCCCCACAAATACTTCGAATGATCCGTGCCGTCGACTTTCTCTTCATATTGGAAGGCCTCGACCGGCGCTGTTGCCTCACCGTAAGGCAGTCGCGCCAGAATGTGCGGCACGCAGAGTCCGACGTAGCGCGAATCGTCCGATTCCCGGAAGCTTCTCCACTTGGCGTACTCTGTGGTGTCGAAGATCTTGGCCAGATCCCGGGGATTATCCAGCTGCGTAAAGCTCTCCAAGCCAAGCAGCTCCGGGCTGGCCGCCGAAATGAAGGGAGCGTGGGCCGCACCGGCTACGTTCGAGATCTTCTCGAGCAGGGAAATGTCCTGCGGGTGCTTGCCGAATTCGTAGTCGCCGATCAACGCTCCGAAAGGAGCCCCGCCGAACATGCCATATTCCTCTTCGTAGATCTTCTTGAACATGGCACTCTGGTCGAACTCGACGGCCTTTTCCAGGTCTTTGCCCAGCTCCTGCTTGGTGACGTTCAGCACGCGAATCTTGAGCAGTGTTCCGGTCTCGCTCTTGTCTATGAGGTAATGCAGCCCGCGCCACGAGGCCTCCAGCTTCTGAAAATCCGGGTGGTGCATGACCTCGTTCAGCTGCTTGGAGATCAGCGCATCGATCTGGGCGATGCGCGCACTGAGCATAGCCTCGGTATCCTTGGAGACGACGATCTCGCCTTCCATTACCTGGCGGGCAAGCTCTCCGATCATATCCCGCGCCAGGGTACGGCTCGTGGGATCTTTCCAGCGGCCCGAATCTATGATCTTATCGAGCAATACCTGCCCATCCTCGAGCTCCACGGCTTTCGCTTCTTTGGCTGCGCCTTCCGATTCACGCTTGCTAGCCATTGCCACCCTCCTTATCTTTCGTTGTCTGGACGCCGGCAGCCTCGCCTACCTTCTTGAGAGCCTCGGAACTGCCGACGACCTCTTGAATGATAGCCTCGAGCTTGTCGTTTCCGTCGATTTTGTGAACCAGATCGGAGAGGCGTCGTCGGGCCTCCATCAGTTTCCGCAGCGGCTCTACCTGGTTAACGACCTGCTCGGGCTCAAAGTCCTGCAGGCCTTTGAAGTTCAGATCTACACCCAGCTTGGTGCCTTCGTCGGTCAGTTTGTTATCCACCGCATAGGCGAGCCGGGGCTTCATGCCGGCCATCACCTGATCGAAGTTGTCTCTATCAATGGTGACCATCTTACGGTCCTTGAGGCGCGGCAGGGGATCCGCCGGCTTGCCCGTGAAATCGCCGAGGACGCCGACCACGAACGGCAGCTCCTTCAGCTGGATGGCACCACCGACCTCCAGGTCGTATGTAATGTGCACTCGCGGCGACCGCACGCGGTCGAGCTTGTGCTGTGTACTCTCTCTTCCCATGACTGCTTCTCCTTTCTGCAACCGGCTGCGAGCGGCAGCGTGCCTCGCTTGTGTTCAGCGGGAGCGGGCGGCCCACAGTGCCGATTGCAAAGAATTGGTTGCCATGCTTGTTAAATCCTTAACCGGGGGCTGCGCGCCTCCCCCCGGCTCAAAATTGGACATTGGGGAGGCTCTAACTATCGCCGGACGGCGACTTGAGTCCAAGCGTGTCGCGAAGATGATCGAGCACCCCAGGTTCCTTTATCACCTCGTTGAGCCAGGATTCCAGAGACATCTGCCCCCACCGGGATGCCCTCTCCACGAGGTAAGAGACCGGGCTGTGCGGCTCCGTCTTCCGGAAGTACTCAGCAACCTGCTCCAACCGCTTTAGGGCATCCTGTCGATTGCGTATCGGACCGGTAGCGGCGGCGGGGCCTCCCTCAGCGACCACCGCCTCACCCTCGGCGACCTCCTCGGCGCTGACGGCATCCGGTTCGAGCACGCGCTTTTCCTTGACGATCCTCTCGATCTGAGACGTGACGTCTTCAAGCGACTTTTTCAAAGCTCCCAGGCCAGGGGTCTGGCGCTGAAACTTTTCGTCCATCACCCGATCCAGCCTGGTGAACTCCTCCCCACAGGACTTCAGCAAGGCGAAGAGCTCCTCGTAGAAGGCACGCCTGCTCGCATTCAGCGCCACGCGCCACTGCTTGCTCGTAACCCGATGTTCTTCTTCCGCCTGTGCCCCGAGCGCTATTATGCGCTCCGCCGCCTCCGAGTCCAATTGAGAAAGGTCGTCCGGGATGTCAAACCTCTTGGATTCCTCCCATTGGAAGTAGGAGTAGTCCAAGCCGGCGCCCGAGTTCGTGATCGGCGCTTCCTTGAGGGCGTATGCAGTCTGGCGGTCGAAAAAAGAGCATGCGTTGGCACGCGCATCGAGGTCGCCTTCCTCCATCTCCGGATAGACGTGGTTCCAGTGGAGCTCCATCAGTCCGCTCATAAGCTTGAGACCGTCCAGAAGGCCGGGGAAACCGTGCAATTTGACCAGCGCCTCAGCCAGCCATGCGGCTACTTGAAGGTCCTTGGTCTTGCTGGAAAGTGCGTCCGTCGCGAGCTGCACGACCTTGTGCCAGTCGGCGGCTTTGACCTCACGCTCCCAATCTCCCTGTGGGAGAACATCATCGGCGCGGCGAGCCTCTCGTATCTGATCGTGCAGACCGGCATACAGCAGATTCTCGCCGCAAGGATTCTCACCCTGGATTGGCGCAATCAACTCTTCGAGGTTAAGAACTGGTTCGTATGCCATGTTGCAACCCTCCGAACCCTTTCCCTTTTCAGCCGGATGTCACGGCATGCTGAGGATGCCCGGAACCTGAGAGCGAAATCTCTGAATATACTGTCGGGGCGCTGCGGACAGTAGGCCGCAAGCTACTGCGGGCTTCCTTCTCCAGTGTCGGCAAAACTGATCTCAGTCAGCTCCATCATGGCGCGCTCCTGACCGTCAATGAGGAACATGCGTTGTCCCATTCCGCGCACCAGCCCCTCGCCCTTTTCGATCCAATCTGTCCTTCGTCCCAACTTTACCTGCTCATCATTGTGGCCGTTCGAGCCGGGGTAAAGCACAGGCAAAAAAACCTGGCCTAGGTCGCCACCGCGCGCCTCGAGCCGCGCTCTTGCCCAGATGAGATCGCGCAACTGCTCCGGCTTGGCGATCTCAATGCGTCGGATCTGCTCGAAAGGTAACCACGCATACTTGTCGTTCACGATCAGCTCGAGGAAGGGGCCGAGGAAAGGATCCGAATCCTCAAATTCCTGGAAAGGCTGCCCGTCCACCTCCCCGGCGAGCGCCGGCTGAATCCCCAAGGCCTTCTCGAGCAAAAGGCGTGCCTTGCCAGGTTGCGCCTCTCGCTGCAGTTTTAAGGCCTCGAGGTAGAAAGTCACGTACTCGGGTGGGGTGGTCAGGAAAGATGGCAGTTTGTCTTCGGCAAATACAGCGCGGCGCCCTTCCTCGGCTCTGAGGATCTGACGATATATCTCGACTCCGATGAGCATCACGGCATCTTGATGACCTACCACGTCAAGCTGTTTTTCAGCTCGGCTAAGATCACCTGCAAAACAAAGCAATTCAAACAGGAATATGCGGGAAGGTAGGTCCGTGGGCTTGGCTCTCACGTCATTCGTGAGCTGTTCGATCGCAGCAGCAAGCTTCCCTTGGTTGAGGAGTTCTTTCGCGTTCATCATTGCAGCCCCATGGATGCTATGTGAGGTTGATACTACAGCAACGCTGCAAACGTCGCAGACTGGATTTCTCGACCACTGGACACGAGCTCACTCGGTCTCGTGTGATATCCCAATCCGCTAAATGCGACAGACGACTCGCTCTTACTAGAGCTACAACATACTAAGTCTTTAGGCCAAGTGTCAAACTCATTTACCATGGGTCCAAAGGTCCGTCTGTGTTGTTCGTCACTTATCGGTACCCCCAGGACAGCGGTGAGCGGGGCAATCCCAGCGATTGCAGGCAGGGCAGGGCAATCATGTCTGTGTCCCGATAGGATACGAGCGGCACCAGGCCCGCTTCTTCCAACTCCTCAACTATGCGCTGGGGTAAGAGCACTTCGGCACAAGGCTTTGCCACCGTCTCACCCTCATCCCGATACATATAGAGCGGCAAACCTTCGAGGCGGGCGACCCCGGCATCAAAGTGCAGAGACCATCCGTCCGCGGCGAAGGCCCCCGCAATGGTGCCTGCCACTCGGAAAGAGGGATTTCCCCACAACAGTGCCTCGTGGTCGCTCCCGGAGACAAGCTCTTCGAACCGGAAGGATTCCGTCACTTCCGCTTCTGAACCGTAAGGCAAGCGGCACAGGACGCGGGGGAGGGACAATGCAAGCCAACGCGCTGGCGGGGAATGCCGCAGAGCCTGCCACACCCCCTGGGTCAAGGCCCCGACAGTATTCTCGATATCTTTCAGCGCAGACAGCTCCGCGAATGAGTTGATCCCCAACAGTTGAAAACCGGCCGCGGCCAGAAACGGCGCCCTCAGCCTCTGGGCGATGCCGCCGATTCTTTCCAAGAGCGCCAAATCTTCCAGATCCGGACCGAATTCGTAAGCGCCGACTAGCAGTGCCGGCCGCATTCCCCCCGGCACGGAGGCTGGATCCAAAACGAGACGTGCAAGGCCGCATTCCTCCAGCAACTCATGATCGCTCATGTCCTGCATCAGCTCGTCCTTGGTCGCTTGCAGCACCAGCAGTCTCAGGTCCGCTCCGGTTTCTGCAACGCTCGCGAGCCAGTACAAGCTGCGCCACGCCGCTTCCAATCGCTTGAAGACAGGATCCTGCAGCACGGATCGAACCTGCCAGGAAAGCGCCTGATCGACCGCCCCGATCAGAGCGGTCTGCTGGGCGGTGTCAATGGTTATCAGGTGAGGCCCGACGGCCTCCTCGAGAAACCTCCTGAGATTCGCGGACCACGGGTCTTGGGATCTGGCGGTCCGCGTGTCCTCGCCACCCATGATCATCTTAAGCAGCTCCGCCGGCGCCACGTTCGGAGCCGGGGCAGCAGCCGCTACGGGCTCGATGGCGGGACCCGGAGCGCTGGTCGTCTTAGCCCACTTCATTACCTCGGAGGCAACCGCGTCGAAGCGCGACGGATCCCCGAGCGCTTGGCGAGTTTCCAGCAGCAGACGCAGCTGCGGGATCTGGTGAACGATCCGGTCGGGAGAGAAGTCCTCCATCTCCAACAATCGAAGCTGAACACGGACCTCGCCCCCGGAACGTCCGGCTTGGCCTTCGATCGTTCCCTCCCACCGAACATCGAAACGCGCCAAAACCTCATCGAAATTGTCGCGGTCGATATTAAGAAAACGTCGTCCTTTCAACGGTCCAGAGAGCCGGGGCGGGGCATCACCACCGGGACCTCGAAAGTCGCCCATCACAGCGATCGCGAACGATCGTCTTTCGATCTCTTCACGGTCATCCGAATCGGCTTCAGCCTGGAGATCGGCAGTGAGCCGGACCTCGGATTTCGCTTTCTCTCTCTTCATCTCAGCCGTCTCCTTTCAGACAAAACCTCCCGGCACCATGTTACCGACACCTCCTACCACGGGTCCTACAGGCACATAGGGCGGAGCAAAGCTGGGAACGGGCCCCATTCCCAGCACATTTGTCACCATAGTTGAAGCCTGCCAAAGCTGAAAGCACTTCTCGAAAGCATCGGCTATCGAATCGAAAAGCTCCTTGTGATGCAGCGCGGTGGGATCCCCCAGGTTGCCGATCATCTGCCCCTTCAGGACCGCCTTGGAGATCGATGCGGTCACCTGAGTCAGCGCAACCACCGGAGCGGGCAGGTTAGGCGTCGGCGGCGCCACCGGAGCCGGGAAAGCAGCAAATGCCGGATACCAGGGAAGTCCCGGCACCTTGATCGTAGCCGTATAGGTCAGCCACCCGTTGCCGATGGCCAGTGCAATGGCAGTGGAATATCGGAGCTCTTGAGGCGTGGTCATGGGAGCCATGGCCGTGATCAAAGGCATCAGCGGCGGCCCCACAACCTGGCCGCCTGCGGCAGTCACCGCGTTGACCATGACTCCTGTTAGCGCTGCTGCGCTCTGCCACAGGGTCCACGCCGAGCAGATCGCGCTGCAGATACCGTCGATGTATGCAGAAAATTTGTCGGAGATCTGCTGGGCTGTATCGCAGTGGTATTTGTTTGTAGAAGCCGCGATAAAAAGGGCGGGCGGAAAAGGGGGAGGGACTGCCGACAGCTCCGAGGGGTCGAAAGCGTCATGGTACTGCTTGGCCGCCGGATCTCCCGAGGGTTCTTTCCAATCAACTGGAAGCTGGATGGCAAATGAGCGGAACTGCAACTTTGCCAGGTTCTGCATTACCGACGCTTGGGGTGCAGGCATGCTCTACTCTCAACGGGACGTGAATGATATCAACCAATAATAACTTAGATATCCCTTCGACAGTTAGGAGTTTTGAGAGCTACTCCCCGCTCTTCTTCGGGCCGGTCGGGCGGAATCGCCTGGTTGGCGGGGAGGTCTGGCTGTAGTAGAGGGAAAAAGGGGGTTCAACGGATCGCAGGGAACTACGGCCCGATAATCACATCCGGGCTTCCCTCGATCAACATTCCATTACCTCCGCAATGCTGATTCGAATCTCCAAGCCTATGGGCCTGCTGGTTCTCTATTATGACGGTGGGACTTCCCTGGGAGGCCGTCCACATGTTAGGCCCGCAGCAGGCAAGGTGAATGCCCTTGTCGGTCACCCGCAGCGCGGGTCTTCCATTGATAAGTACCGTGGGTGCACCGGTGATCGCAGGGCCGACACAAGCGTGCGGACATACAACGCAGCCGTGCACATCGACCGGCACCATAGCCATGTCCCCGAGGCGTCCCGCCGACGGCATTCGTCCCTCCCATTCGATGCAAACTAAATTATCCCTAATATGGGCCGAGAAGACTGTTTTGTCAATTTTAGATGTGGATCCAAGAGGGCAAGGCTCGAAAGCCGCGCAGTATTAGTCGCACTATGCAAGCAGCCGCCACGCGCTCAGCGAGCTTTCTGAGCTTCTTTCTATGATCAGTAAGTCCAGCGGGGCTCTAATACCGGCACATCGGTTCCTGCCGTGACCCAGACCTGTGCTGAGGATGTATGATGCTATTGTTTGTGGCAGCAAAATACTATAATCATGGGCGATGCCTCAGATCGGACGTTATCAAATTCAAGGTGAACTCGGTCGGGGCGCTATGGGTATCGTCTATGCGGCGTCCGACCCTCTGATCGGCCGCCAGGTCGCAATAAAAATCATCCACATGAGCGAGTTGGAGGATAGCGAGAGCCGCGAGGATCTGCGCCAGCGCCTGTATCGGGAAGCTCGGATGGCAGGAGTCCTTTCCCATCCCGGCATCGTAACCATCCATGATATCGGTGAACAGGAAGGCGAAGCCTTTATCGTCATGGAGCTTGTCAACGGAACCACCTTGGAATCTATCCTCTCTTCCGATATTCCGCAGCACACAGAGTTCCTTCTTGACGTCATTGAAAAGGCGGCTGAGGCACTCGATTACGCACACAGTAAGGGAGTAGTCCACAGGGACATCAAGCCGTCGAACATAATGGTCGGCCAGGATGGGACTGTGAAAATAGCCGATTTTGGAATTGCCAAAGTATCCGCCTCCACAAAGATGACCCAAACGGGGCTGGTTCTGGGCACTCCCAACTACATGTCACCTGAACAGGCCCAAGCCCTTCCTCTGGAGGGCCGCACCGATCAGTTCTCCCTCGGGGTAGTGGCTTTCCAGATGCTGACCGGCGAATTACCGTTTCGGGGGCCTACATTGACTGCTGTGCTCGCCAAGATCCTGTGGTCGGAGCCTCACCTCGAAAACGCCAACTTGGATCCGCAGGTCCAGTCGGTTCTTCTTAAAGCGCTGGCCAAAAAACCGCAGGATCGCTATGCCAGTTGCGCGGAGTTCGCCAGCGAACTGGCAAGAGCGTATCTGGTAAACCGCCCGGAAGTGTTTGCCCCTCCTGAAGTGCAGGGTAAGCCTCTGATACAAGCTTCGGATGCTATCCCCTCTCATTCTGTGGAAGGAGTGACGCCCCAAGAAGCGGAGGAGGTGAAGCTCGAAACCTCGGATATTGTCACGCCTCTTTCATCGCCGCAAGAAAGGATGGAGCCTGAAGAATCAGCTACCGTCAGCAGTCGGCCAACAGTTGAAGCCGGCCCGCCGCTGATTATGGGGAAGCCAGAGCGCCGGCCAAACCGAATCGGTCTGGCAATAGGAATCGCAGCCGTATCACTCATTCTGGTTTTGTCGTTAGTCCTCCGGAGGTACTTCTTCTCCGTTCCACATGTTGCGAGCGTCCAGACTGCCGCAACACCCGCCGTCACAGCGACGCCGCTTGCCCCGGCAAACCAGCCCCCCTCTGCGCCCAGGAGCATTCCCGGGCCGGCGTCAGGCCAGCCGAGTGCGGCCGCCACCAAACCGGCACCAGCAGAAAAGGTCATACCCGAGGCAACTGAACGGCGCACCACCCAGGGGGAGCAGCATTCTGCCACCAAGGCCAAGAAAGCGACGGAAGTAGCGTTGTTGAACGGAGCCATCACTTGGTCCGGTCGGCTTCGGGAGAATAGCATCCTTGTGATTCAGGGTGATAAGGCCTCCATCGGCTCCGTGACCGGCCAGTTGCCGGGCGTTCCGGTGAAAATCGACGTAAACCCTCCGACCCTCGAGATACGCCAGCATCCGAGCCCCGAGAATAACTGGAAGCAAATCATGCTTTACAGCGGCAACCAGAGGCATACTTCCATCACCATTCGGTGGATAGCCTCCAAATAAACCTGTTCTGGAAGCGCGCTCTAGTTTGGACTCGACGGTGATCTGCCGCCTGTCTGCCTGCGTCACTCTTGAGAAGGATCTGCCTGTTGTCCGAAGCAGATCTTCTCTCAAATGTCAACTGATTTGTGTGGACATCCTGATTGGCGCTGTGATAGATGTTCTGCCGCTCAGCGCGTCGCACATTATCGGCGGAAGAATCCGAATGTTCTGCTGAGAGCAATCGTATTCCAGATCTCTGTCGCAGCCGGCAACAAGCGGAAATACAACCTCAGCTCCGCGTGAGACAGGTTCTGCAGGATGCTTTTAAAGCCAACGCGCCTGACAACCGGCCGGTTGAGGCAGTGAATAATGGATCAGCCGGTTCATGTTCATCGGCCTACCTTAACCGCTTAGCGCATCATTTCTGAAAAGCAAGGGCAATACCATCAACAATGCATATTTCTTATAAGGAGAAGCAGGGATGAAATCGCACGGACTTACTTATCTTGGCTTGTTCATCCTTCTGGCCGGCGGCGTTACTTTGCACGCAACTGAAGCCAAAAAGCGGGTCGCACTGATGGACTTCGACTTTGGGACCGTCCAGCATTGGTGGTCGGGAAACTGGGACATCGGCAAAGGCATCGCCGACCTTGTTGTCACCAACCTTGTAAAGGATGGCACTTTTTCAGTCATCGAACGCAAAAAGCTGGACACGATCCTGCAGGAACAGAACTTTTCTAACTCCGACCGAGCAAATCCAACCAGCGCTGCTAAGATCGGGAAGGTGCTTGGTGTCAACGGCATCGTGGTGGGAACGATCACGCAGTTTGGCCTGGAAGACAAATCCATGAAAGTAGGGGGCATCGGCGGATCCTGGGGGAGAGTGGCCGGTGGTGTCTTAGGAAAGAAGGAAGGGAAGGCCTCTGTCGTGATTGATGCCCGTATCGTCGACGTAAACACCGGTGAGATTCTCGCGGTCGCATCCGGAAAAGGCACGTCGAAGCGGTCGGGGTTGCTGCTCGGTGGCGGCGGTGCCGGAGGCGGCGGCTTTGGCGCCGGTGGAATTGACATGGGAAGCAGCAATTTCCAGGACACCATACTTGGCGAAGCAACGCGCGCTGCCGTTGACGATCTAACCGCACAGCTCGTGACCCAGGCAGGCAAAATTGAGGCAACCAAGGTCACTATCGACGGGATGATTGCAGACGCTACCGGCGGTGTTATCGTCATCAATGTCGGCAAAGCAGCCGGCGTTTCGGTGGGGATGAAGCTGGCCGTAGAACGCGTCGGCCGTGAGGTGAAAGATCCGGCCACGGGCAAGGTTTTGCGCAAGATCACCAGCCCGGTTGGCGAGATCGAAGTGACCGAGGTGGACGAGGGTTCCGCAGTAGCAAAGATCCTTTCCGGTTCGCAATTCAAGGTAGGGGATCTGGTCAAGAGCAAGTAAGAATCCATAGCGGATCCGCTCATGAGCCGGCGCGGCTGCGCATTTTGATGATTCTTTCCGGCGTTGACCTCGCGGACTTCAATTTCCTGCTTTCTGCGCCGGGACTAACCAGCGGAAACCTCGTGTCTCACCTCGACCGTTTGGAGAAGTCGGGCTATATCGAAATTCGCAAGAGCTTCGAAGGCAAGACCATCAAAACGAAGTGTCGGTTGTCTAGCACCGCACGCAACGCCCTGGCAGAGCATTGCCAGACAATAGTTGAGATTCGCACGCTGCCCCATATGCGTGAGCAGAACGGTTGTTTGGCTGAGGCTCACGAGGCTCGTTGCCATAAAGACCGTAACGGGAAAGATCTCTGAAGACATGGGCTCCCCTGGAGAAACAATCATGAAGACGATTGGCCTTCTGGGCGGCATGACGTGGCATTCTACGGTTGAGTACTACCGCTTGATCAACGCCGGGGTACAGGCGCGGCTCGGCGGATCCCATTCCGCGCAGTGCATTCTCTACTCCGTGGAGTTTGCCGAGATCGAAAGGCTGCAGGATGCCGGTGAGTGGGATGCACTGGCCGGCTTCATGGTCGAGGCTGCGAAGCGTGTCGAGCAGGCAGGGGCCGACTTCCTCTTGATCTGTGCCAATACAATGCACCGATCGGCCGAGGCCGTCGCGGCTGCGGTATCCATCCCGCTGCTCCACATTGCAGACGCCACGGCGAGCGAGATCCGGAAGCAAGGCCTACAGACAATTGGCCTTTTGGGGACCCGCTTCACCATGGAGCAGGACTTTTACCACAGCCGTCTGGAGAAGCAGCACGGCCTCAAGGTTTTGATCCCCGGCGCAGAGGAAAGGAACACCGTTCACGACATCATCTACCAGGAGCTCGGCCACGGGATAATCTCCGAACCCTCGAGGGCTATCTATAAATCTATCATTCATAATCTCCACGCTCGCGGTGCCGAAGGCGTGATCCTGGGATGCACGGAGATACCTCTACTGATCCGGCCGGGAGATTGCCCCCTTCCACTGTTTGACACAACTGCGATCCACGCCGCGGCGGCCGTGGAGTGGGCACTCGGGGAATGACCCGAGCGGCTAGGCTCCCGGCGCAGCAAAGGTTGGGACAGGTGAGGAGGCTTCGAATCCCAATCCCATCGGACCAGACAGATATGTGCTGACGCGGGCGCTGCCGCCCCGTCTCAAAGGCATAATCCATTAGGATTGAATGCAGAGCCCGGCAGTAGTAGGCTCGGCACGACATTGCTCGATCTACCTCAAGATTTCGCGCGCCAGCTTTTGGTACGAGCGCGATTGTTATCATCAGCTCTTGGCTTACCAGGGAGGTGCGTTTATGGACCGAAGACATTTCTTCGAGCGCCTGCTGGGGGGGACGGCCTTATCGTTGTATGCCCTCAGAGATTTGAACGGCGCCATATACAAAAGCATCCATTCGCTGAACGACGCGTACCAGCAAGTGCCATCTCCTGATGGCGTTTACTGGGAATCCATCAAAAAGCATTACCTGATGGAAGACAACCTCATCATGATGAACAACGGGACAGTCGGGCCGATTCCTGAACCCGTCTACAACACGACGATGGAGTACTTTAAGATTCAGATGACGTCTCCCTCAGACTTGTACACGTACTTTCCCACCAAGGTAGAGGATGTCCGATTCAAGCTCGCCAATTTCGTCAACGTATCGCCCGACGAGGTCGCGATCCTCAGGAATACTACGGAGGGAATAAATTTCGTCGCCAGTGGCCTGGACCTCAAGGAAGGAGATGAGGTTCTTCTCTCGAACCTCGAACATCCGAGCATGATCAATCCCTGGCGGCTGAAGGCGAAGCGGTATGGGATAAAAGTCACGGAGGTCCCGCTGGGGGTGCCACCCCGCAGCGTCGAAGAGATCGTCGATGCATTCAGAAAAGCGATTACGCCACGGACCAGGGTCATCGCGGTGGCTCACACCATTTTCATAACCGGGCTCATAACTCCGATAAAAGAACTGAGCGATCTGGCGCACAAGAACGGTCTGATGATCCTTGCTGACAGCGCTCACGGCATCGGGATGCTCGACCTCAAGCTGAAAGATTGGGGCGTTGACTTCTATGCGTCGAGCCCATACAAGTGGCTTGGAGCCCCTCCCGGAGTCGGCCTTTTCTATGTCCGCAAGGAAGTGCAGGACAAGCTGTGGCCTACAATCGCCACAGGCGGCTGGGACACCCACAAAAACGCCCGACGCTTTGAGACCCTTAGTCAACGCGCCGACGCGCTGATCATGGGACTCGGCGAAGCCATCGACTTCCAAAATGTTATCGGAAAGGCGCGCATCGAACGGCGCGTCAAGACGCTCGCAAGGTATCTCAAGAACAGCCTTCGCGCGATTCCCGGCCTCAAGCTGCACACCAATGACGATCCCTACTTGAGCGCAGGTCTGACCGCATTCTCCATCAAGGGCGTGAACCCTGAGGATGTTGTGAACTACGTGAGGGAAAAGTACAACATAGTCGTACGAACAATCGGAAATGCGGACCGCGGAACTCTCGCCGTACGCGTCTCAACCCACATCTTCGTCTCAATGAAGGACATTGATCTTCTGGTGCGGGGAGTAAAAGAGGTGGCGGGGATCGTAGGCGCATAGGAGCAGCACGCGTCCGCGGCCTGCTTCGAACCGCTGTTAAACAACGACACGAATTGGCCCTCGCGAGACGGCCCGGTTGCCGACTGGCTGAATGCGCCGCACAAAACACGCTCTATCGGTATGGTGTTCAGCGACAGCACTGCATCTTCTTTCCTGGCGGATTTGAAAGTCGTGGATGACTATGACGTGCTGCTGTTCGTCGAGAAGACCAGCGCCGCACGCAAGAACCCGCCCATTTCCATGCAGCGGTGACCCAAGTCATCAGCAAAGGAGTCATATCATGTCACGCACCTGCATCATCGGCCTCCTGTTTGTCGTTGTCTCTCTCGGCACTACCTTCTCCCAGGAAACCAAAAGCTTCAAGGTCGGAACTGCAGCCGCCTTGCCCGGCCAGAAGGCCAGCGGAGCGATCGAGGTTCCGCCGGGAAGTGATCCCGGTACACGCATCCCGGTCGCCGTGTTTCGAGGCGCGAAGCCCGGTCCCGTGCTCGCACTCGTCGCGGGAGCACATGGTACTGAGTACACCTCAATCATCGCGCTTGAGAAGCTGATCGCCCTGCTTGATCCGGCACAGCTCTCGGGTACGGTTATCATCGTTCCTCTGGTCAATGTCGCCTCGTTCGAACAGAAAGTGCCTCACGTCAACCCGGTCGACGGCAAGAGCATGAACCGGATGTATCCCGGCAACATGAACGGCACCCAGACCGAGCGTGCTTCGTACCTGATCACAAAGGAAGTCGTGGAGCCCTGCGATCACCTGATCGACCTGCACGGCGGCGATCTGGACGAAAGCCTGCGGCCTTACAGCTACTGGACGAAGACAGGGAACGACAAACAGGACCGGCTCTCCCGCGAGATGGTCCTCGCATTCGGGCTTGACCACATCATCATTTCCACCGACAGACCCACCGACCCCAACGCCTCGCGATATCTGGAAAACACGGCCACAACCCGCGGGAAGCCATCGATTACAGTGGAGGCAGGATATGCCGGGACGGTCGATTCCGAGGATCTAAACCTGCTGGTGCAGGGGTGCCTTCGGGTCATGCGCTACCTGAAGATGCTCCCGGGCGACGCTCCGGCCATTGAACACCCGGTCTGGATCGAGAAGATCTCAACGCTGCTGAGTGAGCAAAGCGGAATCTTCTACCCGCTGGTCAAGCGCGGGAGCTACGTTCAGGAAGGTATGAAGATCGGGTATATCACCGACTACCTCGATCGGACGATCTTCGAAGCGCACGCTCCGGCCTCTGGGGTAGTTCTGTTCATCCGTGCCGTCCCATCGATGACCAAGGGTGAAACCATCGCGAACATCGGAGAGGTTGCACACTGAGTGGTCGGTGAAACATGGAGATGCCCCATGAGTTAACCGCTTTTTTTCGCGGAATGAGAGTGAGCCCCAAAGGACAAGATCGGGTAACTTGTGGGTCGTCCCCATATTGTTGTCATCCACCGGCGCGACGACGCCAGCATCATCGCCATCCGTGGCCGCGGCATCTATGTTGTCGAGGATATCACGCCCATCCGCCCGATCACCCAGGCCGTGCTCGAGTCGAAGATCACCCCTCTCGACAGCAAACCGTCGCCCGTGCAAATGATGGGGATCGTATCTGTAGAATCCAGTTTTTATGTTAATGCCGGATTCTACAGATACGACCCCTCGGCACGGATACGCGGTACAATTCCGGTATGACGTCACGTCGAGAGTTCCTGATGGGATGCCTGGGTTCGGCGGCTCCAGGATCCGTGGTCATCCCATTGCCAAAGCGCGAACTGCGATGCCGGCCGGTGATATCAGGCCCCATGTGGTGGTATAGCCATTCAGAGTCCGCTTTATGGGACGTCTCACGTTGGCGGGATGAACTCGACCAGCAGAGCAGGATCGGCTTCAACCTGCTCTGGCTGGTCAACGTGGCGGGCACCCTGACGGCGGAGAAGGATATTAGAGCTCTCTCCGATCTGCTGGACCTTTGCGCGCAGCACAAGGTACAAGTGATCTTGGACATCGGCGCATCGAACAAATGGTATGGCGCGTTGGACCTGGACAAGGAACTGGCGATCTGCTCAAAGAATATCCTCAAGATCGGCGATCGCCTGCGCCGGCATCCTGCATTCTGGGGCTGGTATATTCCGCACGAAATCTACATGTTTTGGGGGGAGGCCGCCGCTTACATCGAAAGCCTTTACTCTGGCCTCGTGGATCGATGCAAGAAGGCCGCTGACCTGCCGGTGGCCATCTCCCCATTTTTCATTCTGGATCGAGACAGAGTGTTTGGCGATTTCCGCTACAGCGAGCCGGATGAATATCGGCAGTTCTGGGAGAGACTGATCCGGAGGAGCAGGATTGACATCGTAATCCTCCAGGACAGCGGCGAGCACTTCTCCTATGTCACCAATGCCATGCGGCGTCCATTCTTGGCTGCAATGCACGACGCCTGCGCCGGCGCAAAGGCGATATTCTGGGGCAACGTTGAGACGGCGGAGTTCGAGTGCCCAAGCAAGGAGGAGTTCGTCCGTCGCTACGGGAAGATGCATCCCTCCAGGGTCAAAGGCGCTCCCTGGCGGCCGGTGCCTATTCGACGACTGCGTGAGAAGCTCGAACTTGCCGCGGAGTACAGCGAGTTGATCGTTACCTGGGGCTACTGGGAGCACTGCAGGCCATCGCTGGGAAAGGTTGCTAGGCAGTGGTACCGGGATTACAAGGCCTACTACAACGCTGCCGGATCCGCCTAAGCCTGTGCGGATCCGCATCCTATCTGCCTTTATTCATGCGCTGAGGTCGAGGAAGTCGCAGGCAGAATTCAGGTAAGTGGAAAAGCAATATTTTACGGCGTTGTTTTTGGAGAACTTCCCTTGGTTTCTCTGCATGCGAGATGACGTACTTGCCGGTATTAGTTCTGGTAGAAGACCAGTGTCCGGGCCGGAATCGACGACGCGTCAATCCCGTCGCCGCTCACGATGCTCCCGTCGGGCAGGCGATAGAAGGTCGAGGGATAGTTCCACTTGACCCCGGCGATGCTCGATGGGGGCCGCCGCGCCCTAACGTAACCGCCGTAGACGTACCCCACGAGTGCGCGGGTCCCGGAGGGGGGATGCTCCAGGAGTCGGCGCATCGACCACCGCCGGAGTTGGTAACCCGTCCGGATTAGGCCGTCGGGGAAGAAGTAGATTGTGGTGCGGCTGGCGTAGTCTTCACCTGCCAGGTCGCGCGCTGTACTGCCGTCCTTCGGGACCTCGAGGAATCCCTCGAAGCCCTGGGGGTCCTCGCCTTCGCTCATCTGGACCCGCGTCCCCGCCGGGATTTGGTTCCAGTCCGTGATCTCGTTGCCACGAAGCTTGCGGCCATCGGGGAGAGCGTAGATCGTTCCTTTATCGTTGTATCGCTCGCGGGCGATCTGCCAAGCTGAGAAGTCTTTCGTAATCACGTCTGACTTGGAGGGAGCTGCGACTACCACCTGCGCCGCGGCGGCCGTCTCGCCGGGTCGTGGCCGAACGACCGGTGCTCTGGCGAACAGGAAGCGGTAGAGCTCAGGGTCGCCGACCCTGAGGCGTCCCGCTTCGACGTCGACGTCGCGGTCCGGCTTAGCGTCAAGCCCCAGGCGCACCCGGACATCGGGACAAGCAAAGATCATGCCGCAGCGCTTCCGTCCCCGGTGGTTGTCGTGGTGGAAGCGGTTCGGGCGCCCGTAGGCGACCATCGAGTGAGTCAGGACATTCCGGTCAGAGATGCGGTACAGACTTTTCAGCTGGCGCAGCAACTCCCGCAGGGCGGCATACTGCGGCCCGGCTATGTCCTGGTCGTAATGCCCGACAACCTCAATCCCGATGGAGTAGTTGTCGATGACGCTGTGCCCCTGCCACATGCTCCGCCCGGCGTGGGTGGCAATCCTGTCCCTGTCGATGATCCGGTAGACCTTGCCGGTGGTGCCGATGAAGTAGTGGGCTTCCCCCAACCGCTGGACCTTGCGGAGCGAGCCGGCCTCTCCCCCTTCTGTAGTGTGGAGGACGATGTAGTCGGTGTGGGGACGCCCCGGCCGCTTGCGGTTCTTCGGACTGAGGCGGTCTTCGATGTTGATCGCCGCACCGGCCAGCGCAGGCTCCGAGGCTCCGAGCATGAGAGCGCCCGCGCCCTGCAACAGCCGGCGCCGGGTGAACCGCAAGCGTATCGGCTTCGAGTCTCGAGTTGGTTGATCTGTCAGTGCCATCTACATCTGATTAGAATCTTATACCGGCGGCGTAAGTCCTAAAATAACACAGATCTTTTACGCTGAAGAAAGAGAGAGCACAGAGATTTGATTTACAGGCGGTAGTTCGGCAGGAAGAGGGTGACCAGCAGAAGCAAGGTCAGGCTGATCATTACGAAGCACGTGATCCATGCGATGATGTTGAAGGTTCGCGTGTTCCGATAGGACCCCATGAGATCTTCCCGGTTGCAGAGCCGGAGCATAAAGATGAGGATGAACGGGAGAAGGACGCCATTGGCTACCTGCGAAAGCAGAATGATCGGAATCTGTTTCTCCTCGGTCAAGACCAGAACCGCAAGGCCGCCCAGTACGATCAAACCGGTGTAAAGGGAATAGAAGGTCGGCGCTTCGTGCGGGCGCTTGTTGATGCCGGATTCGAGGCCGAGACCCTCGCAGACGATGTATGCCGTTGCAAGCGGAAGAATGCATGCGGAAAAGAGTGACGCATTGATCAGGCCGAAAGCGAAGAGGCCGCCGGCAGCCCTCCCGGCAAGCGGGGCGAGTGCTATAGCCGCATCCGCCGCGTCGCGTATCTGCCTGTGACCGGATGCGAAGATCGTGGCGGCGCAGGCCACTATGATGAAGAAGGCCACCAGGCTTGTGATGATGCAGCCGACGATGACATCCCACCTGGAGTAAGCGTAGTCCTTCAGCTTTATTCCTTTCTCCACCACGGCCGACTGCAGGTAGAACTGCATCCAGGGAGCGATGGTTGTTCCTACCAACCCGATGATCATGTACAGGTAGGCCGAATCAAGTTGAAGCGTGGGCTTCGCAGTGTTGATTGCAGCCAACTTCCAGTCCGGATGAGCCAGGAAGCCCGAGATCAGATAGGCAACGTAAAAAACGCAGGCGGAGAGGAAGACCCTCTCCACCAGCTGATGTGTTCCCTTGACCACCAAAACCCAGACGAGCAGCGCGCCCAGCGGAACCGAAATGTACCTGCTGACTCCGAATACCGACATCCCTGAGGCAAGGCCTGCAAACTCGGAGATAGTGTTGCCCAGATCGGCGACCAGCAGGAGGACCATGAGGAAGAACGTTATCCGGAAGCCATACTCCTCACGAATGAGATCGGCCAGTCCTTTGCCCGTAACCACACCCATCCTGGCCACCATCTCCTGAACTACGATGAGAGCCACCGTTATAGGCACCAGCGACCACAGCAGCGAGTAGCCGAAGTGAGCACCCGCTACTGAGTAGGTGTATATGCCACCCGCATCGTTGTCCACCGTGGCTGTTATGATTCCAGGGCCCAGCACGCTCAGGAACATGAGCAGGTTGAATCGAAGACGTCGCAAGCGCGGGGAGTTCATAAGTCTACGTCGGCCATGCGGTTTCTATTTCTCTTTAATGACGAGTTCCAAAACATCATCCGCTGTCACTACACCAAGAAGTCTGCCGTTGTCGTCAACCACCGGCAGGGTGAGCAGGTTGTACTTGTTGAACATGCCGATCACCGTTTTTTCGTCCGCGTGAAAAGGAACGGAGATGACCGGCTCGCCGGACAACTCCCGAAGGGGAGTACTTTTGTTTGAGATCAGAATCCGGGCCAGGGGAACCTCGCCCGACAGCACGCAATTCGTCTCGATAAGATAAATGGAGTGAACGGACTCGAGCGGTCCGCTGAAACTCTTGAGCGCGTTGACGGCGTCCTCAACGGTGCCGGTGTCCACGACGAGTGGAAACTCGGTTGTCATCAGGCCACCGGCGGTGTTTTCCTCGAATCCCAACAACTCGCGTACTTCGTTGGCTTCTTCGGCCTCCATGTTGGCCAGCACTTCCGCCGAAGTTTCCGGTGGCAACTCCTGCAAAACATCAGCCGCCTCATCCGGAGCCATCTCTTCCACGATGTCGGCGGCGCGTCCGGCGGAGAGACTGTTCAATAGTGCCACCTGCATCCGTGTAGGTATCTCCGAAACGGCCTCGGCAGCCGTTTCATCGTCCAGTGACTCGATCACGGATCTCTGTTCGTCGCGGCTTAGTTCTTCAAGGATGTCGGCCAAGTCGGCTGGGTGCAGCTGAGCCAAACGGTTGTACGAGATGCGCAGCTTGACGCGACGCGCCGGGTCAGGCTCGATAAGGTTGACAAACTCCCAGGGAATAGTTTGCGTTGGCAGAACCGAAGCGATTCTCCGGATCCTGTACTTTGCCAGCCATCCCTGCATGAGGCGCCGCATTGCAGCGGCAGCTCCGACATTGACCGCCACGATGCGCAGGTCCGTGTGTTTTTCATTTGGCTGGATGTCGAAGTCGATATCGATCACCCGCACCACCTTCTGGTCATTGACGTCGATGATCTGCTGATCCAGCACGTCTTTTTTGATGCGGATCAATCCTTCATCTGGAGCGGAGCACTGGATGTCGCCGGCCGAAACACTGGTCTGCAAGGCGCGCACCGATATGGTCGAAATCTGCTCGTGTCCGATGCAGAGGACCTTCTTCTTCGGTGTCCGCACGAAATAGTAGGCAACCTGAAGCGCGTTCTGGCTTGGGTTGATTGCCAGATCCACGAGACATCCCAGATACTCCCCGCGTGCGTCATGGGCGGGCAGATTCTCGAGTTCGGTAAAATAAATCATGTAGCACCTCTAGAACATCTGCCACGAATTACACGAATTGCACGAAATAGGGTTTATTTTTTCGTGTAATTCGTGGCAGATTTTTGGAGCCTAGTGAAAAAGCCGCAGGAAGCTCGGGAACTACAAATGCCCTTTTAGAACATCTGCCGAAGTCTTGTCAACGACCAATTGCCCAACCGAGGTCCCGAACCTTCGAAAATCACTGGCGAAAGCGATATCGCAGCACGACGGAGACCTCCCGGGGATAGTTGAAGTGTGTAGGCGTGGCCTTGGATTCCAACCTTCACACCTTGGGCAACGTGTAGGGCTCGCGGTAGTTCTTGGTGAGCAGCGCATTCGCTTCCTTGTCTCCTCCGAAGTTTTCGGTTTTCGGATCGAAGCGGATGTCGCGCTTGAGGAGCGTGCAGATGTTGCCCAGGTGGCATATGGTGGTGCTGAGGCGGCCGAGTTCCACGTCGGCATTAGGTCGCTTTCGGCTCTTGATGCACTCCAGGAAGTTCTTCGTGTGCGAACCACCGGACGATTTTTCGCTTGGCCCGAGTTCGCCTTTTTTGATGTGCACCTGCCAACCGGCGCCATCCACAACAAGCAGGCCTTCGGTGCCATAGAATGCGGTTCCGGCTTCGGTTCCCTCCATCGGGCGCACATTCTGAAAGCTGTGCAGCTCCCAAACCAGCACCAGATCGCCGTAGTCGTACGTCATCACTTGAGTGTCAGGGACCTCCTTGGCATCGTTCAGCCAATAGATGCCGGAACTGCCCGAGATGTGTTTGGGCAGGCAGTTGTCGAGGCCGCGCAGCGCCTGGATCCCCCACATGGCGACGTCAAGCATGTGGACACCCTGGTTGCCGAGTTCGGTGTTGCCATAGTCCCAGAAGAAGCGCCAGTTGTAGTGGAAACGATTCGGGTTGAACGGCCGCTTGGGAGCTGGCCCGAGCCACATGTCGTAATCGACGCCCGCAGGAACGGGGCCGTCGGGGGGATTGCCGATGCTGCGGCGCACCTGGCACATCCAGGCCTTAACCAGGCAAATCTTTCCGAGCTTTCCCGAAGCAACATATTCGACGGCGGTCCGGATATGCTCAGCGCTGCGGCGCTGCGTTCCTACCTGCATCACGCGGTTGTACTTGCGCGCAGCATCGCGCATCAGGTGGCCTTCGTAGATGGTTTGCGAAAGGGGCTTTTCGACGTAAACGTCCTTGCCCGCTTGGCAGGCGAGGACAGTCAGGATTGCATGCCAGTGGTCCGGTGTGGCGATAATCACGCCATCGATGTCCTTGTCGTCCAGCACACGGCGGAAGTCCTTCACGAAGCCGGGATTTTTATTCTGCGCCTCGCCGAGCATTGCACCAGTCTTGCTGAGGATCTCGTCATCGATGTCGCAGAAGGTCTTAACTTCGGCGCCTTCCTTGATCGCGCTGAGCGCAACGCCCCGACCCTGGTTTCGACCACCGATGAGAGCGAGCGCGATCTTCTCGTTGGCTCCCATAGCCAACGAGTTCAGATTGAAAAAACTGCCGGCGGCGACTGCCGCTCCTGCCTTCTTGAGGAAGGATCTACGATTTTCGTTTTGCATATATGCCTCGAAAATGCCCTGCTTCGAAGTAGTCTTGCTTGCTAGTCACCCATTATGCCTGCTTCAGCTCACTCTGCGCGCAGGACTGCCATCGGGTCGATCCAAGCCCATCACGGCCGCGGCGCAGACTGGTGACCGGACCGGCTTACCTTTCAATACTAAAAAGTTGGCAGCATTGTCTTCTCCTTGTCGGCCGCGGTCAACACTATCCTCGAGTCACTGACCCACTCCGAAACCCACATGGTCAGTGCTTTAAAATGCCAGCCAATCCCGATAGTGACCTATACAGTTGCCGGGGACAATGGGGGAGATGACGGGAGAGGATGCCGGTCCGGCACCCGTAATGAACATCATCCACAGATGAGAGGACATCACTCAGAGGCCTATCGACAACACTCCAAACAATCTCAGACGTGATGTTTGACATATTGCCATCCAGCCTGTATGGTTTCCCATATGAAGACGACCCTGAACATCGATGATACGGTAATGCGCCACCTCAAGCGCGAAGCAGCCCGGCAGGGTCGGACGATGTCGGAGTTGGTCGAATCGACCCTTCGCCTGATGCTTCAATCGCGAAAGAGCCGTGGGGAGCTTGCTCCGCTGCCTACCTTCAAGAGCGGCGGCACGCTGGTCGACATCGCCGACCGCGAGGCGCTTTACCAGGCGATGGAGGGCCGCTGATGTTTGTGGTGGATACAAACGTGCTCGTCTACGCGGCGGACGAGGACTCGCCGCACCACAAACGGTGTAGGGCACAGGTGGACCTCTGGCGTCGCCAGGCCGCGGCCTGGTACATCACCTGGGGGATTGTTTACGAGTTTCTACGCATCACCACGCATCCGCGCGTCATGCGCCGCCCTTGGGCCGTGCGCCAGGCGTGGCGGTTTGTCATGGCGCTGCTTGCGTCTCCCGGACTTGGGATCCTGGTTGCGACGGACCGGCATGCAGCTGTCGCGGCTCAGGTCTTCGATGAGATCCCACACGTTTCGGGCAATCTGGTGCACGATGCGCACACCGCCATCCTTATGCGGGAGCATGGCATCCGACGGATTTACACCCGCGACACGGACTTCCATCAATTCCCGTTTCTCGAACCGCTCGACCCACTCGGCCGATGAATAACTAGGCACGTCCGGGATCGAGGTTGCTTCCGAGGTCCTACCCACCGCCAATGGAAGGAGAGGAGAACATGAGCGAAAAAGCCCAGAAATCAGCCGTTCGTCCCGGTGGCGCTGCCGGGGCGCTGTCGGATTCGGCCGGCAGAAGAGGTTTTCTCGCCGCGGCCGGCGTCACGGCCCTGGCGGCGGCCGCCCGCCACGCCTTCTCGCAGTGGCAGCCCAGCCAACGCTACCCGGACCCTCAGGTCCGGATCCTCGACCCGGTTTTCGAGCGATACCGCCTCGCGCTCGCTAAAGTCGAGCGCATCGCCACGGGCATGCGCTGGTGCGAGGGCCCGGTCTGGTTCGGCGACGGGCGATACCTGCTGTGGAGCGACATCCCGAACAACCGGATCATGAAATGGGAGGAGGAGACCGGCGCGGTGAGCGTCTTCCGCAAACCCTCGAACAACGCCAACGGCAACACGCGAGACCGGCAGGGGCGCCTGCTCACCTGCGAGCACGACGCGCGGCGCGTGACACGCACCGAGTACGACGGCACGATCACGGTCGTCGCCGACCGCTTCGACGGCAAGCCGCTCAATTCGCCCAACGACCTCGTCTGCAAGTCCGACGGCTCGATCTGGTTCACCGATCCGCTGTTCGGTGTGCTTGGCTTCTACGAGGGCCACGTAGCGAAGCCCGAGCTGCCGACCAACGTTTATAGAGTTGACCCGAAAACGGGACAGCTTACAGCCGTCGCCGCAGACCTTAACCAGCCAAACGGCCTATGCTTCTCGCCGGACGAATCAAGGCTCTACATCATCGAGGCGGGCGTCATTCCACGGGTGATTCGCGCTTATGATGTGGTGGACGGCGGCACGAGGCTTGCGAATCCGCGCATCCTCCTCACCGCGGAGCCGAACGGGACGCCCGACGGGATGCGTTGCGACGTGGATGGCAATCTGTGGGTAGGATGGGGGATGGGCGCGGAAGGCCTGGACAGTGTGGCTATCTTCAACGCGCTGGGCAGACCCATCGGTCGCATTAACCTGCCGGAGCGCTGCGCCAACCTGTGCTTCGGCGGCCTCCACCGCAACCGCCTTTTCATGGCAGGGAGCACGTCGATGTATTCGCTCTACGTCAACACCCAGGGCGTGCCGGGCGCCTAGCAACATTCTCGAGCCGCTGGAGCCGGAGGCGAAGTCCGTCGCGCTCGTGCCGCCGCCGAGGTTCAACCCGGTCCAATACACTGCGCGAGCACATTGTGTTTGGCACAAAAGCGGCGCTGCAGCCCGAGCGACCGCCAGAGCCCCGGCTGAAGGGCGTACACCCGGAAGAGGCAGAGTGGGAAAGAAGATGCGAAGCTATCTAGAATCTGAGTAACGGTGATCAATATTGCACAAAGAAGCTATATGGTGATAGTATTTCGCAGTTGGTGAACGAAAATCGCATTTGCAGGCCATCGAGACCTGTGCCGATAGGTGAACGGTTTTCGCGTTTCTAGCTATGAGTGATCGTAAACAACAATTGGTGAGTGATTTTCGCGGCAGGGCACTTCCAGAGCCGGGCAGCCCCGCGGGCTACGCTGCACTGATTGAAGAGTATGACCTGAAGGTACCGTTACCTCCCCGGCTCACCGCCACAACTGGGCGGCACCACCCCATTTCCACCGAGAATTGGCAGTTGCTCACGCCGCGGCACCAACCCGCCGACACCCTGCAAGATCAGATTGAGTTTGCTTTGAAATGGGAAGGGATCAACCTCAGCGTCCTGGCTGCACTTTTCCGGGTAGTTCCAAGGCAGGAAATTGGGCAGATTGTTCAGTCGAAACCGACCGGTGTCTACGCGCGTCGTTTGTGGTTTCTCTATGAGTGGATAACGTCGCGAACGCTTGATATTCCTGACCCCGGCAAAGTCCGAGCAGTTCCCGTCGTAGAAACGGATATGCAGTTTGGGCTGGGCGAAGGACCGCTATGGTCCCGGCATAAGGTGATCAACAACATGCCGGGGAACGTCAATTTCTGTCCGATGGTCCGCCGCACCGAGAAGTTGGAGCGACTTGCGGCGAAGCAGTTTGCTCGGCGCGCACGCGAGATTGCGGGACAAACGCACCCGGATATAATGGCTCGCGCTGCGGCATTCTTGCTCCTCGCCGATAGCAAGTCTTCGTTTTTAATCGAGGGGGAACGTCCTCCTGCGCTGCGGATTGCGCGCTGGGGGCAGATCATTGGAGAGGCGGGTTCACTGAAACTGAGCGTGGCAGAACTGGAGCGATTGCAGCGCATCGTGATCGGCGACGCACGCTTCGTTCAACTTGGTCTCCGAACAGGCGGCGGTTTTGTTGGAACGCATGATCGTGACACACGTGAACCGCTTCCTGAGCACATCTGCGCAAAGGCCGAAGATCTCGAGAATCTCGTCGACGGAATCGCGCATTATGATAGCCGTGTGCTCGATCTCGGTCTCGACCCGGTCGTTGCAGCAGCGGCGATTGCATTTGGATTTGTCTATGTACACCCATTTGTAGATGGGAATGGACGGTTGCATCGCTGGCTGATTCACCACGTACTCGCCCAGGCGGGATTCAATCCGCCGGGATTGGTGTTTCCCGTCAGCGCCGCCATACTTCGACAAATCGACAAGTATCGGCGTGTTCTGCAGTCGTATTCGCGGCCGCTTTTGAATTTCATCGAATGGACGCCCACGCCGGAAGGCAACGTCCAAGTCCTCAATGATACGGCGGACTACTATCGCTATTTCGACGCCACGGCGCACGCGGAATTCCTGTATGAATGCGTGGAGCAGACTGTAGAGCACGATTTGCCGGATGAGGTGGCTCATCTTCAGGCATATGATCGTTTCGCCCGCGCCGTAGAAAACATCGCGGATATGCCGAATCAGCAAATTGACCTCCTCTGGCACTTTCTCCGGCAGGGCAAAGGAGTGCTATCAAAGCGCGCACGAACGAACGAGTTTGCAGCCTTGACGGAAGTGGAAGTGAACGAGATTCAGGAACTTTATGCTGATTCCATTGGCGACAACAGAGCAGGAAGCGAGTAACGAAGTCTGCATGGTCAGGTGGATTGGTGATGCACCATGGTTAAACTCGCTCTGCGCCCAGATGGCAGGATATCCGGCGGAGTAAACCACTCGAGACCTAGCGATTACCTCGCGCGGCCATGAGGAAAAAACGAAAATACCGCTGCCAGGCCTCGTGACTGGATTGATAGATGTTGTCGAAGGCAAAATGGTCCGCGAGGGCTTCCCTCACTCGAAGCAGTTCTCTCAATCGTGTGCGATTTTTCGCATCCGCGATGGTCAGGTCCAGCAACTCCAGCGCGCGCTCAAAGGCCCTCCGGCTGTATTCCGGCTGCTCCTTCACTTTCCAGGCAATGGTTCGTTCGACTTCGCTTCCTACATTAGCCATCTGCTCGGCGAACGAGAGGCGGTTCCATTTTCCCGCAGCCAGTTCCCGGTGCTGATAAGTCATCGGATCACCAAGTCGTACACGATCGCCCAAATGCGCTGGCGAACTGCCGGGTCTTCCACCCCTCGACCGCGATTTCCCTGCGACGGACGGAGATTAATCATCGAGTCATATTCGACAAAGCCGTCACCCTCTAATCCGGGATAGAGGTTGATACCCCACAAATCTGCCTGATCCGAGCCGTTCTGCAGCAGCAGGGCTTCCTCATCGGCATGCAATTCTGCATCGACGGCCATTATCTCCCGCTTCACATCCACCACTGCCTTGACCAGATCGCCGAACATGCTGGCAGCCATCTCCTGCAGCTCAGCCAAACCCAGCCGGCTTTCGCGATCAACGACCCGCATCCAATCCCCCGCCCGTCGAATGGATGATGAACTGCCATTGAGTGTGTGCCTACGGGCGGCAATCTTATGCAATTGTCATCCTGCCGACAAGGCCCAGTGTTCGGTCTTATGGATCCAATACCCGGCGCCCGGCGTGGCGCGGATGAACGGTCTCGGCGGGTTTATGTCCAACGGGCGGTTGATCCTCAGGGTGTGCGAACCGACATAATCCAGTAGATGGGGCCACCGAACTCCTTGCTGTTGCCGCCGGTGTGGGCCCGGATCGCGTCCCCGCCGGACCTGATTTGGTGGTGCCCCGACACCGCCGACAGCGTGTCGTTGACGTGGTACTGGCGGTTCAACAGCAGTGCCGACTGCGAAGTGCCGGAGGTGAACGTGCCCCCGGTGGAGATGGGGACCTGGAACTGAGTGCTGTAGATCACCGGATCGAGCTAGGTAATGGGAGAGGCCAGTTGGAACTCTCGCGATTCCTTACAGACGGTGGAAATTGCTCGCTATTGAGCTTATTCTTGATGAGTTACTTGGGACGAATTCTGGAGTAACAGTTCAGCCCCCTATGCTTGGTGAGGCAGCAGTGATGGAGCGGGGCGACCGGCGCGATGTGCTCGGACGGTTTCAGTGAGGAATTCGAGAACGTTGCGGTTCTGCATCCGGCACGTCGCAG
>Ga0315279_10000682_pt1 | contig 63282 bp, 56 predicted proteins | sample YL17G06_20_MG_FD_203694 | JGI IMG/M metagenome (GOLD analysis project Ga0315279, IMG submission 203694) | Sediment microbial communities from Yellowstone Lake, YNP, Wyoming, USA - YL17G06_20 | ecosystem: Environmental > Aquatic > Freshwater > Lake > Sediment | place: USA: Wyoming | collected...
TTCTTGGAAAAATCCGCGCGCCCTTTTTAAAAAATCAAACCTTAGAAGCCCTAAAAACTTAAATTCTTCCTCGCTTAAATAGACTAATCCCCTAAGGTGGATACCTTGTGCCTGTATAATCCATTCAATGGTCATAAAATCGTACAATATGAAATGATGCGTTACAAAAGTTGTACTAGCGGGTGAGCTGAGCTTGGGGTGTTTCGAGCGGGATGTGGAAGAGAGCCCGCCTGGCGGCAGTGACCCGTCTTTAAGCCTCCAGGTCCTCGATTACCTCATTAATTATCTTTTTATCTATCAAGTCTTGTTTTTTACTCATGCCCACAAGCAGGGCCATATCGCAAATCTGATTGATCCTGCGGGGTATGCCGCCTGAGCTATTATATATTGAGTCAAAGATATCTTCTTGGAATATTTGCCTGGTGGCCTGAGCTACTTCTAAACGGTGTTGAATGTATTTGCAGGTTTCTTCCTGGCTTAAGCCCATAAGATGATATCTCAGGGCGATCCTTTGCTGCAACTGTTTGATATTGTTAACCTTTTCCTTTAATTCCGGCTGGCCCAGAAGGATAAGCGTAAGCAGAAATTTATTCTTATATTGCAAATTCAAGAGCAGCCTTAGCTCCTCAAAGATAAGTTTATCTTCGACAAGGTGCGCTTCATCAATAATTACCACTGTATTTTTACCGTCATCCATATTATGATGCAGTCTTTCATCTAAGAGATGCATAATATCTGTTTTTAAGGTAGGCAGGTTGTCCTTGATGCCTAAATCGTAAACGATCTCCCTTAACAGTTCCACATGGGATAACTGGGGGTTAACGATAAAGGCTATCTCGTATTTGGCCTTATTTAAATTACCGATGAGGGCCTGGGCAATCACGGTTTTGCCGCAGCCAAATACCCCGGTCAAAAGCGCTGCCCCTTTTTGCTCGCCTACCGCATAATTCAATCTGCTAAATGCCTCCTCATGCTGGGGCGCATAATAGATAAAACGCGGGTCAGCGGTATTCTCAAATGGCTTCTCATTTAATCCCCAATATTCTCTATACATACAACCTTTGCTAACCTACGAGGTTGCAACCATGTCAACCTACGAGGTTAAATTTGGGTTCAGTTTAATTATAACATAAATATGGGCTCTGTATATATAAATTGGCTATCTGTCCCATCTGGCCTTGAGAGTTGTGAGAATTGACTTAGCAATAAGTTTAATATCCAACCAAAAACTCATATTCTCTACATACCACAAATCATATTTAAATTTCTCTTCCCGCGGAAGATTACGCGAGGCAAAAACCTGGGCAGCACCAGTAAGCCCTGGCTTTATACTTGACCGCTTTTGGAATCCGGGAATCTCAAAAATATTTCTTACCTTGGAGACATCGGTTGATTCTATCTCTAATGGACGCAATGCCCGCGGACCCACAAAAGACATCTCTCCTTTTAAAATATTGATGAACTGGGGAAGTTCATCCATAGCAGTTTTTCTCAAAATCCGGCCTATTCTTGTATCCCGCGGGTCGTTCTTCTTGGCCTGCACAGGACCCAAGTTCTTTTCCGCATCAGGCATCATCGAACGGAATTTCATCCCCTTAAAAATCCTGCCGCCTTTTCCGACTCTATCCTGAAAATAAAATATCGGTCCTCTATCTTCAAACCAGATTGCCAAAGTGAAAATAAACCAAAGCGGTAAACTCATAAATAAACCGATTAAGGCAAGAGAAAAATCAAATATCCTTTTCACCACGCACCTTCTCCTTATTCTATCTATTGTTATTTACCCATCGCGCATATCTTCCTACCCCCTCCTTCTTAGTAAAAATATAATTGAATGAAAAGAAGGTGCGGGGTTCATTTTAAATTATGATAATTTTCTTTATACCACTCAATGGTTTTCTTAAGACCTGCATTAAAATCAGTCTTTGCCCGGAAGCCAAATTCTCTTTCTGCCTTTGAGATATCCAGACATCTTCTGGGCTGACCATCAGGCATGGTCTTATCCCACGTAACTTTTCCTTTAAAGCCAGTTAATTTTACAATAAGTTTGGCTAAATCTTTAATGGATATCTCAAAACCTAAGCCAATATTTACAGGGTCGGGTTTGTTGTATCTTTCTGTAGCCAGGCAGATTGCCTCTGCACAGTCCTTAACATAAAGGAATTCGCGGGTGGGTTTACCTGTTCCCCATAAAATAATTTCATCCTGTTTATTTTCTATGGCCTCAAAACATTTCCTGATAATACCTGGAATAACATGGGAATAATCAGAATGAAAATTATCTCCTGGGCCATAGAGATTTACCAGTAATAAATATATTGCATTAAAACCATATTGTCTGCGATAGGCCTGAGCCTGAACCAAAAGCATCTTTTTGGCTAAACCATAGGGGGCATTGGTTTCCTCTGGGTAACCCTTCCATAAATCCTCTTCCTGAAATGGCACTCTGGTAAATTTAGGATAGGCGCATATTGTTCCTAAACCGACAAACTTCTCTATATTGTATCTTCTGGCGCATTCCATAACTTGAATACCCATAATTAGATTATCGTAAAGGAATTCTCCGGGAAACTTCTTATTTGCACCAATACCACCTACCTTTGCGGCTAAATGGATGACAATATCAGGCCGGGCTTCTTCATACATCCGAATGATATCTTGTTTTTCTCTGAGGTCAAATTTATCGTGGAAGGGAATAAATATATTTTCACCGCCCCTCTCTTTTATTTTCTGCACCAGATGGCTACCTAAAAATCCTGCCCCTCCTGTCACTAAGAGCCGTTTATCTTCCCAAAACATTTAGTCTACCCTCCACCATCTCTTTGGAAACTTTTCTTTTAAAATCTTATCGCCTTCACCAATTGGTTTAAGGCCGATAGAGCGCATATCGCTATCGACCATTATCTTGACTAAATCTTTAAAAATAACCTTGGGCTGCCAGTTTAATTTTTTCCTGGCTTTTCTAGAATCAGCAATAAGATTTCCTGTCTCTGTAGGCCGACAATAACGCGGGTCAATCCTGACATACTTTTTCCAATCTAGACCCCCATAAGAAAATGCTTCCTTTACAAAATCTTTTACTGAGTATGACTGGCCAGTTCCTAAAACAAAATCATCAGGGTTATCTTGTTGTAAGATTTTCCACATCGCTTCAATATATTCTGGAGCAAATCCCCAATCCCTTTTTGCCTTTAAGTTTCCTAAATAGAGGCAGTCTTGCTTTTTAGCCAGAATTGCAGCAACCGCCCGGGAAATCTTTCGGGTAACAAAAGTCTCACCCCGACGCGGGCTCTCATGATTAAATAAAATACCATTGCAGGCAAAAATATTATAACCTTCGCGATAATTTTTTACCATCCAGTAAGCATAAACCTTGGCGCAGGCGTAAGGGCTTCTGGGCTTAAAAATAGTCCCTTCATTTTGAGGGGGACGGGGACGAGCAACCCCAAACATTTCGCTGGATGAAGCTTGATAAAATCTTACGTTATCACTTTTCGTTCTTCTCATTGTTTCTAAAATTCTCGTTGCTCCCAAGGCAGTGATATTACCGGTATACTCAGGGATATCAAAACTTGCCCGCACATGGCTTTGAGCTCCTAAGTGATATATCTCGTCAGGTTTAATATTGTAAATAATATTAGAGATCTGCTCAGAATCGGAGAGGTCGCCATAATGCAGAAACAACTGTGCCCCCCGTTTGTGCGGGTCAATATAAATATGCTCTATTCTCTGGGTATTAAATGTACTTGCCCTCCTAATAATCCCATGGACCTCATAACCTTTAAAAAGTAAAAATTCTGCCAGATACGAACCGTCCTGGCCGGTGATTCCCGTAATAAGTGCTTTTTTAGACATGGTTTCTCCTCTTAAACACGGATTCACACAGATTCACTACGGATTTATACGGATAATGTTTTTAATCCGTGCGTATCCGTTTTTTTATCCGTGTCTATCCGTGTTCAACTTAGCTTTACTTATTATAAGATGTCTTTGTTATATTCTTCTAAAGAATTGGGGTATTTTAACTAAATTCTTCAGTAATATTGTAAAGAGGCCTCCTTTTAGATTATTTACTTTCCAGGCTTTATAATCTTCATAACTTTTTATGAGCAAATTTTTTAAACCTTTATTACTTACTCCGCCTATCCGCATCTCTATAAGGACCTCGGGTATATAATAAGAAGAGATTCTATGCTTTACCAAGAACCTAAGCATTAATTCATAATCTGCAGATATCTTAAAATTTGTATTAAAGTAACCGTGCTTTTCATAAACACTTTTCTTTACAAAAAATGTAGGATGCGGCGGCATCCAGCCATATCTAAATTTTTCCTGCGTACAGGATGAAGTTCTCCAGTATCTGATTACTCTATAAGGGCTCTCTTTGCTTACATATTCTAAATCTCCGTAACAGCTATCCGCCCTTTCTTTCTCAAAAATACCCACCACTCTTTCTATAACTTTATCGTGTGCATAAAAATCGTCTGAATTTAGAGTCCCGATTATTTCACCGGAGGCGAGGCGAATACCTTTATTCAGGGCATCATACATACCGCTATCCGGCTCGCTCGCCACTTTGGCTATTTTATCTTTATATCTATATATAACATCCATCGTTTCATCCGTAGAGCCGCCGTCAATGATGATATGTTCAATATCTTTATGCGTCTGGGCAACCACGCTTTGTATACAACCCTCTATAGTCTTTGCGCCATTAATTACTGCTGTAATGATAGATACTCTCATCCTTAATAAACTATTATACTGCCTATCTTCTACTTATAAAATAATTCCCGAGAACCAGAACATCCATCCTAGTCTTTAAAAAACAATTTAATGCCTCTCGGGGTGTATTTACAATCGGCTCATTCTCATTAAAAGAGGTATTCAGTAATACCGGCACGCCGGTTATTTTTTCAAATTCCTTGATCAGTTGCCAATACAAAGGGTTCTCATCTTTACTTACCGTCTGAAGCCTTCCCGTTCCATCCACATGGCAAGGGGCAGGAATGACATTCCTTTTTTCCGGCTTTACCCAATAAGTAAAAAGCATAAAGGGCGAAGGATGGGTTTGCTCAAAATACTCACCGGTTTTTTCTTCAAGGATAGATGGTGCAAATGGCCGAAAGGGTTCGCGGTGTTTAATCCGGCTATTTAATATATCTTTCATTTCCGGCCGGCGCGGGTCAGCTAAAATGCTTCTATTTCCTAAAGCCCGGGGTCCCCACTCCATCCTTCCTTGAAACCAGCCCACTACTTTACCTTCGGCAACAGCCACGGCTGTCTTTCGACAGAGTTCATCTTCATCTTCTATCTTATCTACCTTACATCCTTGCCTATTCAACTCATCACTCATAACTCCTAACTCATAACTTATGGCACCAGAGTCATACCCTGGTCCCCAATAAGTATGCCCCATCACAAAATCTCTGGGTTTATTCAACAGTTGATGCCAGACATAATAAGCAGCGCCGATAGCTAAACCCGCGTCTCCAGCCGCAGGTTGAATGTAGATATTTCTAAAGGCAGTATTATCAAAAATCTTTCCATTAGCCACACAATTAAAAGCCACGCCACCAGAAAGACACAGATTGAATTCGTTCTCAAGAGATAATCTATTTAACAACTGAAATAATATATCTTCCAGTCTTTTCTGTAACGATGCGGCTATATTTTGATGGCGCCTTTCAATAGGGTCGGATTCTTCTCTATGTGGGCCAAGGCGTTCTTCCAGAAAAGGTGAATAGAGAAGTCCAAGATAAGGATAGCCTTCCTCAAAATTCATATCCACTAATTTTTTATGATGCAAAAAATAGTCTAAGCCTAACTTAAATCTTAAATTGCCGCGGTTAAATACGATTTTTTCAAATTCATCTTGATATTCCGGTTCTCCATATGCAGCTAAACCCATGACTTTATATTCATCGCCGTAATGTAAAAATCCCAGATATTGCGTAATGGCAGTATAATACATCCCCAGAGAATGCGGGAAAGTAATCTCTCCTAATATCTTAATCTTATTGTCTTCACCAATTCCCCACATGGTTGAGGCAAAATCTCCCAGACCATCAGCAGAAAAAAGTATTGCCTTATCAAAGCCAGAGACAAAAAAAGAACTTGCAAGATGTGCTCGGTGATGCTCCACATTTATCATCTTAGCTTTTATCCTTGCTTCTTCTATCCCCAGGATTTGCGCAAGTTTATTTTTGATATCTTTAGTCTTCTGCAGAGCAACGAATCTTCTTGCGGTCAATCGCGGAATTTTTATACCATAATAAAGTTTCTTTAAAATCCGCGCTTTAGGGTTTCTGGGTATAGCAATATAATCTATTTCCTTCAGAGAAACCCGTGCTTCCTTTAGACAGTACTTTACTGCTTCCTGGGGAAATCCTGCAGAATGCTTTATACGATTAAAACGCTCCTCCTCTGCGCAAGCGAGGAGTCTGCCATCTACTACAATCGCTGCTGAGGCATCACCGTGATAGGCATTTATACCCAGAATAATCATCTTAAAATTTCTCCAAAAGCCTCGATCATTTTATCTGCTACCTTATCTATATCGTAAAGTTCTTCTACCAATCTTCTACCATTAATAACTACTTCTTTTCTTAGTTCAGCGTCTTCCAGGAGTAGTTTTATCCCCCGATAAACATCATGCGTATTTGCATCCACTACCATACCTGCTTTATTTCGCTCTATATCTTTATATATCCCGACATTATTAGATATTACTACCGGCACCTCAGATGCCATTGCCTCCGCTACTGCCACACCAAAGTTTTCAGAATACGATGGTAAAACAAAAATATCGCTACCGGCGTAAGCCTCTATCTTTTCTTTTCCACTCAACATTCCAGTAAAAGTTACCCGAACGTCTTGCGTATAGTTTTTATCCTCTAAACCATAATCTATATAATTCAGTCCATACTCTTTAAGCCATCCTTTAACCTTTTTAATGTAGCCTGCTTCATCACCACCTACAATAAGCAAATGCACATCGGTTCTTTCTTTTATTAACATTGCATAAGCTCTTACTAAAATATCTAATCCTTTTTTCCAGTTAATCCTTCCCAAAAAAAGGATTATCTTTTTATCTCTAAGATGTGGGTAGCGAACTTTCAATCTTTCTTTATCAACTAAACCAGAAAACTCAGACAAATCTATTCCATTAGGAATAATTATTGTTTGGTTCTTTAATTTAAGAAATAAATGAGTCTTTTCTACTTCATCATCGGTAGTATAATGGATAGCCGATGCATCCCTTAAACCCGTCTTTATAACAAATTGGTAATATGGCCACTTTTTCCATATTTTTTTATAGAATAAATCAGGATAGAGCATCCCCTGGGGAGCAATGATATATGGCTTTCTGTACATTCTACAATAATAAGCTCCCACGGTTGTAGGATAACTCCAGATAGTTACAATATAAACGAGGTCGAAGGTTTTTAAATTTTCCTTCAAAGCCTTGTTTAACTGCCAAGAAAATCGCCAGCCAGATTTAGTTATAAACTCAAATAAATTAGCAAATCTAAAATAAGTAACTTTAACTCCATCGATATGGACTTCCTCATTTACAGGCGCATCCCCATTTAAACCTACATTGGTGGTATAAACAGTTACATCAATTCCTTTCTTAACGAGAACTTTATTTAGGTAATGCAAAGCAACAACCGGCCCTCCATATTGAAAAGCAGGCCAGTAGTTAGGAATTATACAGAGCAGTTTCATTTTGATCAGTACTTTGTTAAATTCTGGTTATTTTTTGAAATTAAATTACTATAACTTATTATATGCCAATGTATTAAGAATATTGTTTATTTCTTCTGTATTTATAATAAATCTCGAATAAAACTGAGCAATCTTTCTCTCCAAATAACACCATGATGCCCAAAACCTATATTATTTTGGAAATCCTTAATATTTTCTTTATACCAATCATAAGTTTCTTTTAGAATATCGAGATTACTCTGCAAGGGTTTCCAATTAATCAAGTTTTGCGCCTTAATAATTTCAACGAAAGAATCTCTATCGGCAGTCATATAGTGCCAAGCCCACATCTGGGTTAATTTTAACTTTTCAATTATTGTCAGAGCGGCCTTGACCGGTAAGGCCGGTAAGAATAGCAGAGTAGAGCCCGTACCAGCATACTTTAATAAATCTGCAAGGTCCTCTTTAACCGTCCTAAATTTATCTGTGCCGAGATTAATTATTTCGTTCTTTATAGGTAAGAGCGCTGTTTGATAAAATCCTTCTGCAAGGTCTGATACGCTGAGTAATTGAAAACGATTATTTCCATTACCTATTACCGGTATCCTTGCCCCATGGCTAATCCAATCACATAGCAATTGAAAAACACCAAGCCTACCTGATCCTGTAAATGATTTTGGTCTCAAAATGCAAGTATTGACGTTCTTGCTTCGGTAGTCCATGGCTATTTCTTCACATTTCACTTTTGAGATTGCATACGGATGCTGTGGACATAATGGAGCGTCTTCAAATACTGGAGGTTTATGCTCAAAATAACCGTAGACAACGGTAGACGAACAGTAAATAAATTTCGGGATTTGATTAAGAAGACAGAGCTCTAAAATATTTCTTGTCCCTCCTAAATTAACTGAGTAAATTTCTTCTGGAGGAGAATCATGCAAGGCTCCCGCACAATGAACAACCACATCTATTTTTTTAAAAAGATGGGCAAAGGATATACTATCTCTGATATCAAATTTATACAGTTCTATTTCTTTTGATAGGTCTTTCTGAAAGTAGAAATCGTCCTTGTCAATTCCTACGACCGTTGCTCCTTTTTCGAGAAACTTACTCACCAAATGCGTTCCTAAAAAACCTGTAGCACCCGTAATTAATACTTTCATTTGTTATGAATATTTTTTATTATTTCTAAACATTGCTCGTAGGTTACTGGATTACGTTTTTTGAAAGTTAATTTTAAACCTAGAATAATCCGTTCTAATAATACCGCTGGCTCACGACAAAGAAAAGTCATCTCTGGCCAGCAGGCATAAAAACAACCTGGGCATTTATTTACCATCTCTCGAATCTTAGATTTAAATCCTCTAGAATTATATAAAGCGACAAAATCATTATCTAACATCGAGATAGAAGTTTTTATATCTATGCAGGGTAAAAACTTCCCCGATGGGCTGATGGCAAAGTAGAGATGTGGACTATCGCAATGCCAACTTATCCTTTCTCCTTTTAAAAACGCTGGGCTATTATGCAGGAACCTATAAGAATTATAGATATTATATCCCTTTTTTTTCATCCTAATAATTTCTTTATATACTTGTTCGATATCAAAAAAATCTTCCGCCTCAAAGACAAATCCAGGGGCATCTTTACGGATAATGAAATCATTATTGTTTGAAACTGCCAGATGAATGGGTATTAATGAAGAATAAAACCCAATTCTAGTGACAAATTTTATTATACTGGGCATCTCCATTAAATTCTGTTTACAAACTACAGTGTTTATCCCTAGAAGATTACCCTTGGAAGGTAATAATTGAGAGAACCTGGCAATGGATTCGATAATTTTGTACCAAGAACCCTTCTGGCCAGTAATTGCATCGTGTTTTTCTGGATTTAAAGAATAAAGAGAGATAGTTATTTCTTCCATCCCTGCTTGATATGCCGATTTTATCTTGTCTTCAGTAGCTAATATGCCATTTGTTTGCAAGCGCACAGTAAAACCTTTTTTAGAAAATATTCGGATTATCTCGGGTATATCATTACGTATAAACGGCTCCCCGCCAGTAAGCAGGAGGATTCCTATATTTAACTTTTCCAGAGTGTCGGCTAATTTATTAATCTGATCTAAGCCCAGTTCTTTTTCTTCTTTTCTTGATGCAGAAGAATCGCACATCCTGCAACGAAGATTGCAATTTTTAGTAACGGCATACTGAACATAAATAGGTATTTTTTTAGTAATTATTCCTTTAATTAAAGCTATTTTAGTCTTCTTGGTAAACATATTTATAAACCAACTTATTTTTTGAACCTCTTATCCGTATTGCTATTAAGATGACACTGCTTTATCCTCCCGCTCCTAATTTGAAGAAAGCCTTCATCCGTCTTACTATCCGGGCATAGATGCTTCCCTTAAGAGAATTTTTATAATAATCGAGTTCTTTAATGATAAATCCTCCCTCTAACATTCCTTTCAGTTCGGTCTGATATTTATTCTCCACGCTATATATCTTTTTTATCTCGTCGCAGGTAAGCTTTCTCTCGGGAGAATTATCAATTATCTCTAAGATTGTGGCCGAAACTGAACGATCTACAAGATAATAGAGGGCTAAATAAATAAACGATAAAATCAAATAGAAGACAATGCCGTATATAAAAGCAAAAACACCTAGCATTGCACTTAACTTATCAATTATTATATCCAATCTCCCAGGCCCATGGTTAAAAAAGAACGCTAAAAAAAATAGAAATGAAGTCATCCAAATAGCTAATAATAATTTTGTCTGGCGCTTCAACTCAAAAATCAATGGCTCGCCTATACGCCTTCCTTTTCTAAGACAGGTTATAAGAAGATGTGTAAACAAAGATAAAAAAGAACAAGTTATTGCTAAACATACTCCTTTAAATAACATATAATTCAGTCTTTTTTAGTTAATAACTATACTTAACCTAACCTCTTCTTAATTTTAGATAATCTCTTATAAATCTAAAAATTCTCATATGCATTTTGCCTTTATTCGTATTTATGTAAAAATGCGATTCTTTCTTCAGGCATCCTAAAATAACCATATCTTCTAATTCACCGCAAATCTTTTTGTCTAAACTGTATGACTGTTTAATCTGTCCTAATGTCAATTTTTTCTCCGGCGCGCTCTCTATTGCAAGCATAATTCTTGCAGTAGGGGTGCGGTCAATAATCTGAATGAAATAAAGATAAAGATAGCAGAAAGAGAAGTGTAAAAACGCCGCATTGAAAAAAGAAAATATAACTGTCGGAATGAAAAGCGCAATAAACCTTTGAACCCCTCTTTCGGGAATTAAAATATATAATGCTACGTAAACAAGGAGCCCATAAAGAAAAATCTTTAACATTGCATAAAAGCGGCGTTTAATATTAAAATTATGGAAAATAAAAATTTGAGAAAGAAACAGTAAAAAACAGAAAAAACCAATCGCTATGCCTTTTATCATACTATTTATTCCTGAGTAATCTCACGGCGCCTCTTAAACTGCCTAAAAGGTTACCTGCAGACCTTAAGTCCCAAATTCGCTGTAATATTATTTTTGGCCTAAAATAAAACTCTCGACAAGCCCGGCGATGAATCTGCAATAATTGCTTTTTCGTAACCCCTGCCGGAACATAAACAGGATCCATGGGAAAACTAATCTCAGATAATAGACCGTGCCTCCAATAATAAGGATCAAATTCACCCTCTTGTTTGGCCCATTCGTAATCTTGGGTTCCTGGCAAAGGCACAAAAAGTGAAAAAGTAGCGAAATCCAAATCTAATTCCTTGGAGAATTTAATCGTCTCTTCCATTTCCTGCGAGGTTTCTTGAGGAAAACCAAACATAAAATATCCTCTTGCCCTTAAACCTGCTTTATGAGTCCAGGATATTGCTTTTTTTATATTCTCCCGATTTTGCCAGTCCTTATTGAGTTTCTTTAGGCGTTCGTTGCTTGCAGTTTCAACTCCATAAGAAATACCGAAACATCCTGCGCGACGCATTTCTTTAAGGAGATCGGGACTCACCTTCGTTACAGTCGCTTCGCAATCCCATGGGATTTTTAATTTCTTCCTATGTAGAAGCCTGCAAATTTCAAATACCCTATTTGCGTCAAAAACAAAACAATCATCCCAAAAATGGATTTCCTTGGCGTGGTAATCTTTTACCAAAATACTCATTTCCTCAACAACCCTTTCCGGTGAATGCATGCGTAGTTTACAGCGGTGCATAATCTTATTACTGCAAAAACTACAATTGTATGGACAACCGCGGCTACTCATCATATGCAATGCTGGGTGCCGCTTTGCTCTAACCTCACTGCTTCTATATAAATGCATTGGTAGAAGGTGCCTTGCTGGTAGAGGTATTTCGTCTAAATTTCCTTCTATTAACCTTGGCTCATTTAAAAACACCTTACCATTTCCCCTATATCCGAGGCCTTTAATATCTTCTACGCCTTTCTTCTCTTCTAAGGCTTTTACTAATTCTAAAAATGTATCCTCTCCTTCTCCTATAACAACATAATCGACATTTTCATCCCTAAGCACATCATCTGGCACAACACTGGCGTGAGGCCCCCCCATAATCACCGGGGTTCTCTTGTTTCGTTCTTTAACTGCCCTAGCTACATTATGCGCTAAAATAGCCAGGAACGAGATTGAGGTAATCCCTACAATATCAAAAGAATCTGAAACTTCTGCTATCGCCTCTGAAGAAATAATCTCAGCCATACCTTCAATAACACGAACTTTATGGCCGTGCTTCTCTAAGGTACTTGCGATGTATGCTAACCCTAGCGCCGGCAACTTAGGCCTTGGACCTTGATAACCATCTATGTATTCTCCTCGTTTAGTCAACATGGGCGGATTAATCAGCAAAATTCTTGCCATAACTAACTCTCCTGTTACATAAATAAATTATCACCGCATGAAGCAAGAAAATAGGCGAATACAATGCGCATATCCAAATGGTACTTCCATCCGGTATACATGTATCTGATTAAGTTGATAAAAAACTTTAGTTTTTGTTTTTTGACCAGGCGCCAAATTCTCTTGGAGACAAAATAGGTAAAACAACGCAATTGAAAATACTCCACGTACCTCTCGCTTCGGTCCTTGGATTTCAATGCCGCGCCCCAATGCAGCGTATCGATCTCATGAGATATAGCGGCTATATCTATTTCTTCTCCGAGGTCCTGCATTTGAGAAATGATATCTGTTCCGGGTAAGGGCCGAAAGATAAAAAAGATGGGTTTGTTAGGTTCCAATTCTTTATTGAAATTATAGGTTTCCCAGAGAATATCTCTAGTTTCGGTTGGTCCGCCCAACATATTATAGGCAATAACAATAATGTTATACTTACGGAAGTTACGAAAAGCCTCTCTTATTTGTTCGTTGGTCGTATGTTTGCCGTAGACTTCATTTCTTACTCGCTCATTGCCTGATTCTATACCGATGCGCACCTCACGACAGCCAGCTTCAGCGAGAGACCTGATTTTTTCTTCCTGCGAAGTTGCACCATGGGTAAATACTGAAAAGGGGAGCTTATCTGTGAGACCCTGATTCTTATATTCATCGCAAAATTCTTTGACCCATTTTTCATTTGCTGTGAAAACCGCATCAAAAGGGTGAGCCATCCGAAAGCCGCGATCTTTATATTTCAACCATTGATACTTTATCTCTTCCACGTAACCCCGCGGATTTCTGACTCGAAAACGTCTACCTGGAAGCGCTCTACTCATCGGCTCTTCCGAACAATTTGTACACTTAAACGGACAACCGCGAGTACCCATTAACCACAATTGGCCGACAAAATAAAAATACTTATCAATATCTTCCCAGAGGTCATAGTCAGGAATTGGTAGATCGTCTATATTTTCTATCCATGGCCTTTTCGGATTCTTAAAAACCTTACCATCTTCTTTATACCAGAGTCCTGTTATCCCATCCAAAGGCCTGTCTTGCTCTAAGGCATCCAGGTAATCTGCCAATATATACTCACCTTCGCCATGGATAATAGCATCAACTCCTTTCTCCTGAATAGCCGCGTCAGGATTCAAGGTTGTATGATAGCCTCCTAATACTATAGGGACGTTTTCACTATATTCCTTTCTTATCTCCTCAATTGTCATACGGACATATTGCATAAACAGAGAGGTCGTAGTAATGCCGATAACATCCGGATTAAACTCATGTAATTGCTTCTTTAGGTATTCTCGCCAGTATTTCTTTTTAAAAGTATAGTCCAGAATATTGGCTTTGTGTTTTGTCTGTTCATTTATGAACGTTGCCAAACAGGTTACTCCGATATCCAATATTGAACAGCAACCACTTAAATTTGGGCTGATAATGCTTGTTCTCATTTTTTCCTTTTTAAATTTTATTTATTGTAGAATGCCCCAATATAAAGAGACCTTACATTTATTAATTCCTATAGATATAATTTAAAAAATAAAGCGCTTCACGAATTACATTTATTACATACCGTAAATTCTTAAATTTCAAGACTTGATTAACAATATGGTGAATTCTAAAATAAAATTCTTTTGTGCCTTTTCGTTGATAATAAATCAAATCTTCTTTGGTTAAATATTTTGGTACATAGGAAGGAAAAATAGTATTCATTTTGTCCCATTCAGGTATAAATCCTTCATTTTCTACAACGTACTTATACAATTCGGAACCGGGATATGGAGTAAAAATTGAAAATTGAACATCATCGAGTGGTATTTTTTTAGTATATTCTATTGTTTTTTCAATTGTTTTTATTGTCTCTGAGGGTAGCCCCAAAATAAAAAAACCTTTGGTGCTTATTCCCGCCTTTTTAACAAGCCTTAACTTCTCAGGAATTGTATCAAGGTAAATTTTTTTCTTTATCTTTTCAATAAGCTCTTGATTACTACTTTCAATACCAAAAGCTATTTGCCAACATCCAGCGCGTCTCATTAATTTTAGTATTTCTAAATCAAGCGAGTCTAATCGCCCATTACAGGACCAACTTATTTTTAGATTATTTTGAATCATGCCTTCACAGATCTCTATAAGGCGATTCTTATTTACAATAAACAAATCATCATTAAATACCAAAGCCCGAATACTATGCTTATATTTGAGTATCTTTATCATCTCTAAAACATATTTTGCACTATGTGCTCGAAGAGTCTGTCCAAACACAGATTTATCACAGAAGGAACAGTTAAACGGACAACCACGGGAAGTTATTATAGAAGCAATTGGAAATTCTTTACTTCTTTGGGCAGAAGTACGATAATACTTTGATAGTTTAGGAAGTAAATCCCAAGCTGGCATTGGTAAAAAATCAAGGTCTTTAATAAGTGGCCTTGGCGCATTCACTCTTATTTTTCCATTATCCCTATAGAGCAAACCTGAAACATTATTGAGCCCTGAATGGTTAAGCACTGTCTCTATCAGTTCATAAAAAGTCAGATCTCCTTCACCAACAACACCTACATCAAATCCATTAAATTCTTTTAAGGTCTCCACAGGTAATGCACTGACATGCGGACCTCCAATTATTGTCATTATTGATGACTTAACCTCTTTGATTTTCTTAGCAAATTTTCCAGAGGCATTTATTGAAACAGTTGAAGAGGATATACCTACAAACTTTGGATTAAACTCTAAAATGTTCTCAACAGCCTTATCCAACGTTAGTCTCATTACTTGACAATCAAGTATTTTTGTTTCATAGCCTTTTTCACGTGAAATAGCGGCAATCTGGCATAATCCTTGTGGTGGCATAGAACTGCCAATCTCCCAGAATTTGCCAAGTTTGCCTGTAATTGTCTCTAAAGCAATGGGTGGAATACAAAGTATTATTTTAGGTCTATCCATTTATAATAACCTTGGCGTCTTTAGACTCTCCATCGTGATATCCAGTATCCTGCCAATCAAAAATAATATTTTCTGTAGCTATTTCAAATATCTTTTGCCTGGGGAAACCGTGTAAAATATGTTTAGCGGCCAAATTACCCATTTTAAGCGAATGGTCCATATTATTATACCGGAAGAGACCTTGTCTGCCTATACTAATAAAATCATTTACTCCAGCAATAACCTCATAAGCAACCTTGGTTTTCTCTCGATAATCAAGCGAATAAATAGGGTAAGCATGTTCTATTTTTTCAGAAAAATACCCGATAACCTCACTTCGCCTAATAATATTTAATTCCTCCAGGTCCCTTATACAGCGCTCAAAGATTTCTTTATCCGGAGCCATCCAGATAGCGTCATTCTTATTGCAAGCTATCTCAAGGGTAAGCGCGTTTTTCTTTTCCGGTACAGTTGTAGGGCTCCAATTTCTTCTATCCTGTATTCTAAAAAATATATATTTTGCTTCTGGCACGTATATCCATGTGTTATCGGTTATTCGCTCTTTATCAAGCATTATATGGATGAATTTGATACATCTAAAGCTCATTGTTTGCGCTAAGGACAAATATTTATCTGCTACCTTTGGTTCAATGCTTAATATAAATTCGGGGAGCGGAATCGTAGAAATCACAAAATCTCCAGAGATATCTTTTACTTCATCGCCCTGGCGATAAAAAATTCTTTCTATAAAGTTATTCTTTAATATTACCTTTGTTACTTTAGCGTTAAGGTGCACTCTGCCATTTCCTTTCTCTGTTTCTTCAGCCATTCTTTCAAATATCTGGCCTATGCCCCTTTTGGGATAAAGAAAACTAGCAGCATAGGTTTTAGGCATATCTTTCTTTTTTCCTAAAGCGCGCAATAAAACATCGGTAAAATTATTTAACGAAACACGTTGTGTTGCCCATTTGGAAGAAATTTTACTGGGAGGCATACCCCATAATTTTTCAGAGTAAGGTCCAAAGTATATATCGTACATGGTCTTGCCAAATCTTTTTATTACCCAATTTTCAAAAGAAGTATCTGATAATTTTGAATAAGCTCCTATCCTGGTTAGAAAAAAATCCACTGTTGACTTAAATGAAATAGCGGGAGGCAATTTCCTTAATACCTCAAAAATCTCCAAAGGATAATTAAAAAATTTATCTTTTAGCCTAATTGCGCTTTTCCGCGGCCTTACGAGAAGTTCAGTGCCCATTAACTCTTCTAGTTGCACAAGAAGCAAAGCATCTTTAGTGATCAGGCGATGGCCGCCTAAATCAAAGATATAGCCATCTTTATGCGTACTTCGGCATAGACCCCCTACTTGCGAATCCATTTCAAGGATATCCACATCAATTCCTTCCCTAATAAGGCCCAATGCCGAACTCAATCCTGCTGGACCAGCACCTAAAATAACCACATGTTTAGGCATATTTAAGTATCCTTTCTAATGCTTGGAAAATGAAAAAATATTAAAATCAATAATTCTTTTAATTATAAAGGGGGTTTGACCAAGTTTAAAATATTTTAACAAAAATAGCATTTGTCGGGGCCTAAAGAAAAAACTTCTGAAGGCATACCTTACCGAACGCCTTAATCTTGGGCCATCTAACCCTTCGGGAACCCAAGTCACTTCCTGGTAACTTTTATAATTCCAATTTACCACCTGGCCTCTCCTAAGCCCATCCCATAATTCAGAACCAGGAAGTATATCAAGTATCAAGAATTGTGCCTTGTCTAAGGGAAGTCTTTTAGCAAAATCAATAGTTTCCTGTATTGTTTTTTCAGTCTCTCCGGGCAAACCAAAAATAAAAAAACCCTGCGTGACAATTCCTAATTTTTTGGCTAATCTTACGGTTCTCTCGATAGTCTTTAAATTAGTCTTTTTTTTGATACGATTTAAAATTTCTTGATTACCCGACTCAATGCCAAAAGCAAGAGAATAACAGCCGCTTTCCTTCATTAACCTTAAAAGACCCCAGTCAAGGGTATCTGCCCGTACGCCATTTGGAGTAGCCCAATTGATTTTTATATTTCTTTTTAAAATTATATTGCAGATCCCTTCAATATGTTCTCTTTTTAAAGTCAGATTATCATCCTCAAAGTGTATCTCTCTTACTTTGAATTCGTCAATCAAATATTCTATTTCACCAACAACATTTTCTGGGCTGCGAAAACGAATTGTCCTGCCCCATAAAAATGGGCTTGAGCAGAATGTACATTCAAATGGACATCCCCGTGTTGAGATAATGGGTGCAACGGGAAAGCTTTTGACTAAACCACCATGAGGGGCTTTTTTATAAGTAGCCGGGTTGATTTGTTTCCAATCTGGATATGGCAATGAATCAAGGTTTTCAATTAAGGGGCTTTTTTGTATCGTTCCTATGTTTCTTCTGGTGGCTATCCCCATGATACCATCTACTGGCAAATCATTTTCGATAGCATCTACCAATTGAAAAAAAGATAGTTCGCCTTCTCCTATAACTATGTAATCCGCCTGTGTTTCTTTTAAAGTTAATTCTGGCAATGCAGAAGCATGCGCTCCGCCAATAACTATAGTGTATCCCAACTTTTTTAATTGTTTGGTTAGTTCTACTACTTCGAGAAAATATGCACTTAGGCAATTAATCCCAATGATATCACTGCCTTTACATTGATTTATAATTTTTCCTATTGAATAATTCAGATTGAGTCCGTCTATAATGTTGATATCGCAACCCCTGCCCTTCAGATATGAAGAAAGGTATCCTAAACCCAAAGGCGGCGTAACTAAATGAGAATGGTAATTGGGACGTAACAAGGTAATTTTTAACTTATTCATCAGTAATATTTATACAAATTTCTGCGATAAGCGACCAGAGCCCCTTCGACAAACAAATCCCACCTTTTGTATCTCAATGCTTTTTTAATTTCTTTCCAAGCTATTAAAGGATATTTAAGCATAATCCTTAAAAGATAAATCTGAATAATCACATTGCTAAGATTAAAATAATTTCTTATAAAGAAATGGTTTTGGAATTTAGCTCGCAAAATTTCTAGTTCCTTCGCAGAGATATTTTCAGCCATCAAGGGAGAACCTGTTCGGATGTTCCATTGACTATCATAGTTGACATCGTCGGGTATCAAGTTGCGGGCTTTCGCAATCTCCCACAGCCGCGTTCCTGGAAAAGGTATACTAAAAAAGAAAACCGTATAATTGGCCTTAAGCTTTTTAGCTAGATTAAAGGTCATTTGAAGATCTTCCAGTTTTTCATCAGGATTACCAACCATAAAGGTTGCTCCAATGCGGATTCCAGCATCTCGCGTCATATTAATAGCAGAAATTGTTTTTTGAGGAGAGATTAATTTATTAAACATCTTTAGAATCTTAAGTGAACCGTGTTCCACTCCATAGTCAAGCTGCACGCATCCACTTTTTCTCATAAGCTTAAGCATTTCTATATCCACGTTATCGGCCCTTGTATTTCCCGCCCATATAAATTTTACATTCTGTCGAATAATTTCGCCACAAAAAGATATCATCCATTTCCTATTAGCAGTAAGAGTGCTATCCACAAAATAAATGCCCTTTACACCATAGGTTTTCTGAAGGTAAATTACTTCCTGTAATATATTATTAGGGCTCCTTAAGCGACAGCCTCGACCAAACATCTTTTCCACTGAACAGAAAGAACAATTGAAATAACATCCGCGTCCTGCCATAAGAGTGGTTGACCTCACATACTTACCCTTAATAACGCCAGGAAATGTCAAATAGATATTAGAAAAATCAATAAGGTTGCGGGCTGGAAAGGGTATTGCGTCCAGATCCTGGATTAATTCCCTTTGTGAAGCTTTAATAAATTGACCGTCTTTTAATAAACAGGTGCCTTTGACATCTGCGTAAGAGTGCCCGGCCTGGATGCGTTTACAAACCTCTAAGAACGTAACTTCTCCCTCTCCTACCACGCAAAAATCTACATTAAACTTGCGAAGGACAGTTTCTGTGTCTACAGTTGTATGGACTCCACCGCAACACAGGATTGCGCCTGGAATGGCTGTTTTTAATTTATGGGACAGAATACAGGCTTTTTTAAATTCAGTTGTTAAAAAACTAAGTCCTATTAAATCCGGGTTAAATGCTCGAACTTTTTCGACGACATTAATCTCATCTGGATCAGCATCCATAAATTGAACGTTATGAGCTGCCTTGCTGGCTACCGCCGCAATATACATTAATCCTAGCGGCGGAACGACATTATTGCCTTCAATACTCTGAACATATATAAGGCTTATTCTCATTTCCAATTATAACTCAAACTGTTTAATTCTAAACCAAAGTGATTATTCAAGGTTAATCCGGCTAAGAAAGTTTGAAGTACTATCTCATATTTCTCTTATCGCTTTAATGAATCCTCTATCACATTTTAAAGGAGAATAATCTTGGATGATACTAAAAGACCTTTGTCCCATACTAATTCTTTTTTTCTCATCTCCTAAAATATCCTTAAGATAATTTACGAGTTGTTGAATATCGCCTCTTTTAAAAATATATCCATTTTCTCCATTAATGATTAAATCATAGGCTGCTCCCGCTGCATCTGAGGAAATAACTGGTAATTTAGAAGCCATGGCTTCATTTAAAACTAAGCCCCAGGGATCACTGTAGGTGGGTAGGACAAAAACATTGCTAACTGCATAGTAAATAGGTAAATCTTCTTGATGTATAAACCCTTCAAAAAAGACATTTTTTAGATTGTTTGTTTTGCAAAAATTCTTATATCGCTCTTTTTCTTTTCCACTGCCAATAAGTAGTAAACCTAAATCGGATTGCTTACAAGAAAGTATCTGAAAGGCTTTTAGTAAATCAAGAACCCCCTTTTGATCGATCAAACGTCCCACGTAAAGGATAAGTCTATTGGGATAACCCTTGGATTGTTTAAATATTTCTTTAGTTTCTCTATGTATATCGCAGGCTTGGCTAAAATAATCGTTATCAACGGCATTGGGTGCTATCCATATTTTATCTGTAACTGCCCCTTGTGAAAGGAGGTAATCAAAAGAGGCTTTACCAGGAACTATATACGCTGTAGAATTTCTTACAAACCATCGTTTATAAGCTTCTTTCAATGGGTAATTTAAACGTTTCTCATAGCGGTTACTCTCACACCATAGAATAATCTTTCTTTTAAATAATCTTGCATATAGCATTGCTAAAAAATAACCGAAATAATGATAACCACCCACCACTATAATATCCGGAGAATATTTCATAAGTTTATAAAAAACGGTGGGATTAAAGAAATGGGGCGCTGAATCTTTTTTTTGCAACAAAAAACCTGGTAGCACTTCATATCGGAATTTAATCTTTTCTTTATAAATTTTCCATTGTCTCCTCTTCTCCGTTTCTCCTAAAAAAAGAACCAGAAATCTATCTTTTAAGTCTTGTGCTATTTCATTAAAAACCGGTATTCTATAGGGCGATATGGTTTCTGTGAATAAAATAACTTCTGTTTGCATAAAAATATTATCTTCCCCTAAATACCTTCATACCCTTTTGAATACTTTTAGCTACTCCCAGTTCTTTTATCATATCTAAAGTAGTTAATGAAAATATTCTTTTTATCCTATTTATACAATTTTTCCGGTCAACCATTCTCTCTATTTCTGTAGTTAACATCCTGAAACTGTCTTTAGGTATGTACATACAAAAATGATTGGCTGGACTTTGATGATTGTACAAAGCAATATCATAATCTTTTGGGATTAATCCATTCTCTTTACAAAATCTAAAAGCTTCTGTACCAGGATAAGGCGTGAATATGCTGTAAGTTAAAATATCGCATTTTATTTGCTTCATTGCTTTTATAGTATCAGCCAAAGTATTCTCAGTTTCCTGAGGGAAACCAACAATAAAAAATGCCTGCAATTGAATGCCGTATTTTTTAATGGCCTTGGCTGCTATTAGCGCATCTTCTATTGTAATATTTTTACGCATCTGCTTTAATATCTCATTATTACCGGATTCAATACCTAGCTGGATTAAAAAACACCCTGCTTTTTTCATAAGAGATATATTCTCTTCATCTACTAACTTTAGGTGAAATTCACAACTCCATCTTATTCTCGGACAATACCTTATAAGCGCATTACATAAATCAGTTAGATATTGTTTATTAACACCAAAATTATCATCGACAAAAGAAAATAATCTTACACCCTCTTTTTGGAGTATCTTTATTTCCTTTATCACATTTATGGGTGGACGAAAACGGACTTTTCTACTCCAGATATGACGCGAACCGCAGAAAAAACAATTATAAGGACAACCCCGGGTAGCAAAAATATAACCAAAGGCTGACTTAGGGTATTTATCATAATCTTTCAATATTTCTTTTGCCGAATCATAAGGAAAAGGCAGAGTTTCTAAATCCTGTATAAATTCTCTCGGCGGGTTTTCGTATATGATACCATCCTTTCTATAAACAAGCCCATTGATATAACTAAAATTACCTTTTGATTCTATAGCATGCAGTAATTCCAAAATGGTAAATTCTCCTTCACCTTTAACAGCAAAATCAGCAAGCGAATATTCTATAGTCTCTTTACCAACCATAGAAGGATATGGCCCTCCTATTATTACAATAACTTTTTCATCTATTTCTTTGACTAGTTTAGCCACTATGCATGCGGAGGTAAAGTTTTGTGACTTAGCAGAAATCCCTACCACCGTAGGTCTATATTCTGATATAGTTGTTTTAACTTCTTTCCATATCGATGTTGACTGATTTTTTAGGTTACTTAAATAATTATCAAATCCTGTGCCCGTTAAATAACTAACTTTCATAAATTCTCTCTGAGGTGAAAAATCAGCATTGTAAGCCATCACATCCCAGTTTGTATTTTTGCGCACCATAGCCGCAAGATACCCCAGAGAAAGAGGATATCGGTCAAGAGAATATGTATTTTTAAATAATCTGTTAAATGGCGGCTCTATAAATAAAATTTTCTTTTCTTTTTGTTGCACAATAAATCTCCTATTTAACTTATCTTCTCTGCCTCCACACAGACGGCATCATTAAATCTTTCAGGATTATCTAATTTTTCAATATCTTCGATTAAGCTTTCATAACATTCTTTACGCTGAATATTGGAGAAACCAAACTTTTTCAGAAGGATGATTAGTGAATATTCATCGTACATCCATTTATGAATATCTTTGTTACATATCTTTTTGTAGAATCGGATAAGGATATTTTCATTTAATGATCCTTTCTCAAATATAATTAAATCATTCAGAAACTTTTCTGCGGGAAGTTCACCAATTAAAATCTCTTGTTTTATCTGCTTTGCTTTCTTTACATATTGTTCTGCATATGAAAACAAATCCGGGACAATAATTCGAATTATACCATTGGTATCTAATACTCTATGGCACTCTTTTAAAAAAAATTGGGCATCTTGTTTACTAAGATGTTCTAAAAAATGAGAACAATAGATAATTTCTACAGAATTATTAGGAAAAGGCAAATCTCTTCTTACATCATAAATATAAATATCCTTTGGCCATCTTATATTAGCTTCGTCAAAGGATATAATATGGAGGACCGCCAGTATCTTTCGAAGTCCTGGCCATTTAGCAAGCCAGGCATTTAAGGAATTGTCGATATTTACCCAACCCGCGGGTGCAGTCAAACCACACCCTATGTTCAACTTTAATTTATACATTATTATATTATTGCGAAAGTAGTTTGTTATATATATCTAAAGTTTCTTGAGCTGCTCTATCCCAGGAGAAAAACTTTGCTCTCTCTAAACTTTTCTGTCTTAAAGTCTGATTAAGTCCGGAGTCAGTTAATATCTTAACCATAGCAGATGCTAAACTTTCAATATCGGTTGGGCTTACCAGAATTCCTGCATCACCGACAATCTCAGGTAACGAAGTTACATTAGAGGTAATTACAGGGATACCACATGCCATAGCCTCAATGACCTGTAGTCCAAAGCCCTCATAGAGTGAGGGTTCTATAAATAAATCAGCTGCCTGATATACTGCCGCCAACTCTTTTTCCGACAGGCGTCCTGTAAATATTATGCTGTTTTTTAAACTTAATTCTCTAATCAATTTTTCAAACTTCATCTCTTCAAGACCGATGTTTCCACAAATTATAAGCTTTTGGGGAATTTTTGATTCATACCGCGTTCTCTGATAAGCACGGATGACCACTGGCGTATTATCACGGGGATCCGATGAAGAAATATGTAAGACATAGCCTGCTTCGGCATTATACTTCTTCCTTGTAACAAGCAAACTGTTTTCATCTTTAGCCGGACAAAATTGCTCATCGCAAGCCAGATATAAAACTTGAATTTTGTTTTCATCTATGCCATATTTTTGAATAAGGTCTTTCTTGGTACTATTAGAGCTTGTGATAATTACTTTTGTTTTTCTCAAACTGTAAGGAAAAAATAACTTAGTATATCTATAACTTATCTTTGCATATAAAGAATTATAGCTGCTTTGAAGCATCGATTCTATTCTATAATCAGGTATTTCAAATAAAAATAATACAAACTTTACTTGACCAATAATAGGTAAAGTATCGGCTGTTGTATGATATATATTCAATTTATATTTTCTAATGATCGCGGGGAGTTGAAATTGATCCCAGCATATGCGATTGGGTATATAGATTCTAATATAATGAAAATTTTCTTGTCGAGGTAATTCAGGAAGAATATTTTTCTTATTAAGAAATATATAATAACAATTTTTCTTATCCAGTTGGGCCAAGCCCTTAATAAGGTTATATTGATATCGGGATACTCCCTTACCTGTAACTGAAAGATAAGTTGTATCTAAGCCTATAATTGCCATTACCTCTTCTATGAGACTTCTTTATATACATTCATAACCTTATCCAGCATCTGGGTCAAAGAAAAATATTTCTTTACCCTTTCATATCCTTTTTCTCCCATCTGCTTAGAGATTTCGGGATGATTAAGATGGTATACAATAGCCTCTGCTAATTTATCTGGATCTTCCGGTGGAACTAATGTGCCAGTTTCTCCATCGATGACAATTTCTGGATTTCCTCCTACTATAGTTGTAATTACAGGTTTTTTTGCTGCCATAGCTTCTAAAATTACTATAGCCAGTCCTTCTTTGAATGTCGAAGGTAAGACAAAAATATCAAAGGCATGCATTAAATCCATAATATCCAAGCGATAGCCCGTAAAGATAATCTGTTTTCTTAATCCTAAATCACCGGCTAATCTCTCTAATCTTTTCTTATGATCTCTTTCTTTTGTCAGGTCTTCACCTACAATCACAAAGACCACATCAGGGTTGTCTTTAATAACTTTTTGGCTGGCTTCAATTAGAATATGTTGACCTTTATCTACACCCAGACGACCCACTTGCCCAATGATACGCTGATTCGCTCTTAAACCAAATTCTTCCCGTATTTTAATTGGACCTTTTTCACATCTAATATCCTCTAATAAATCAATGCCATTATATACTACGATGGTTTTATTAGCCCTGCTTCCTTGTCTAATAATATCTTTTTTTACAGATTCGGAAACCGCAATAATCTTAGCACAAAAAAGTCTACTCGTAATCCAATTAAATAAAAATTGATATATTCTCACCACTGGGTTGAGATTCATAAAATATGGTATGTGAACGTGGTTAATCACAGGTACACCAGATATCCATCCTGCCAGACAACTTAAGATTGTTCCAGCAAGGGGCGCGTGAGAATGTATCAGATTAATCCCCTCTTTTTTTATTATATAAGCTAACCTTATTGCACTATCTAACCGAAATGTCCGCTGGGTATCAATGTTATATACCCTGATGCCCCTTTCTCTTAAAAGATGGGTAAACTTGCCTTCGGTGGGTGAATTGACAACTACTCTGTATCCTCTTCTTAAAGACTCTTCGATAATTCTAAGGCAGATCATATTTCCACCTGTAATCTCACCATTAATGATGGGGTAGAGAATCTTCAAACTTTACTCCTTAGGTTGGGCAACAATTAGTACCTTATAGTAATACTTTAATATCATGTCGGCCGTTAGGTTATTGAATTCATAATAGACCTTTGCTCCATAAAACCGTTGAGAGCGCTTTTTTTATGGTTCTTATTTTCTTAAAAAATAAATTTACTGGATGTTTTAATACCTCTAAAATATAAGGAAGGCTAAGATAAAACTTTCTATAAGCAAATTTTGAAAGATATTCTATTTTTTCATTTGTTAGATAAGGATAGTTTATTCTGTTATTATTTAAAAAACCTTGCTGTTTAAGTTCTTTATATATGGGGGTACCTCTAAAAGGTATGAATATTTGAAACTGCGCTGTATATGGTCTTATAGAACATGCCCAATTAATTAAGTCTTTTATATTTTCTTCGGAATCACCAGGCAATCCAATTAGAAAATCTCCATGGATTCTAAGTCCTGCCTTTTTCGCCTCCAAGGCAAATTTAGTCATTCTTTCTTTAGTTAGGCCTTTTTTAATTTTTTTTAAAACCTCATTGTTTGCTGACTCAAAGCCTACATGTAAATTAAGGCACCCTGCTTTCTTCATTAGTTGCAAGGTTTCAAAGTCTAAATCTGCCCTAACATAACACGACCATCTTATCTTTATATTTCTCTTTAACTTTTCACTGCAAAACTCAATAATTCTTTCTTTAGGAAAAGTATCATCTTGAATCATTACAGAACGAACAAATTTCATATTTTTCTCCACAAATTCAAGCTCCTCCATAACATTTCCTATAGACCGCTTATTATAAGTCCTTTCTTTTATATAGGTATGTACCCATAAGCAAAAAGTGCACAATCCCCATCCGCATCCCCTACCAGTCATTATATCCAAAAAAGGATGCGGTTCAGAAGCCGTACGGTAATATTTAAAATTAAGATGGCGATGGAAAAAATTACTAACGAAAGGAATGCTATCAAGTTCTGATTGAGATAAATAAAGCCTTGAATCATTTCTAATTACGCTACCGTCCCTTTTAAACACTAAGTTATTTATTTCTTCTAAACTCTTCCCCTGTATCCATTCCCATACAGGGTATTCAAATTCACCTTCTACGCCATGAGAAACACGTTTACTCTTTTTTAAAAAATAAAAGCTATCCATGGAATAGTAAGGACCTACAAATATTGCTGGAGCGCCATATTTGGCAACCAAAAAATCTGTAAATTCTATATCGCTCTCTTTGCTTTTATCCCCGGGATATACTATTAAAAAATCTGGTTTATAATCAAGGTAAATATTCTCTGTCTCTCTGAAGCTCAAATTATAAGCAGGGGCATCTATCAACTTTATGTTGCAACCTTTGCCTTCTAAAAAAGCCCCTAAATAGCCTAGGAGTATGGGAAACCACTGTGTCCCTGATAAAGATACAAAATCGCATCGGGCATTACGCATATAATCCTTAAGGTAAGGAGGACTCAATAGCAAAATTTTCACTTTTTATTAATTTTACCTTTTTCTGGGGAATAGCACATTAAAAGCAACTGGTAGCTTATTCCTTAATTCTGAAAGGCTATGTATATCCAAGGCTCTTTTGATGATATAATCAGGCCTCCGATAAAATTTCTTATGGGCCAGGGCATAAAATTCGGATAATTCTTCGCCGCTTAAATATTTATCATAAAATTCTATCTGATACGACGGCGTTGGATTAAGAACATAGTCATACCAACTATTTCTATTTATGACTCCTTCTTCAACTGCCTGTTCAAACATTTCACAACCAGGAAGAAGTTGGAGTATAGTAAACATTGCATAATCGCTCCCCAGTCCTATAGCTGTTCTAACTAATTCTTTAAGGTCTGATAAAGATTTATGCGTAGGTAAACCGATAATCCAATTCGTACTCGTTCTAATCTTGTATTTCTTGGCATAAGCTATGGCTTGCTTTGCCTGTTCAATAGTTATATTCTTCTTAATCTTTAATAAACCTTCGTTTGTATAATCCTCTATTCCAAATAATACTTGCACGCATCCGGCTAAAGATGCCTCCCGACATAGGTCATCAGTAATAGCGTTAACTCTGCCCCTGAATATCCATTTAATATACAAATTCTCAGAGCGTATCTTTCTTGAGAACTCAATCACGCGGTCAGGGGTGATATTAAAAATATCATCGAAAAAGTAAAAATTTCGGTATCCCTGATTATAAAAAGTCTTCATATATTCAATTATGTTTAATAGAGAATACGTGCGATATCGCTTAATTGGGCTTTGGCAGAATGTGCAATGATACGGGCAACCCCGACTTGAACATAACGTAATAGTCCTACCTCCGTATCCAAAAGTGCTATGATACTTATCGGTATTTAAAAGGTCATATGCCAGAAGAGGCAAACTATCAAGATCTTTAATCCAAGCTATTTCTCCTATAAAAACTCTTCCATTATCTCTAAAGGCAAGACCAGTAACTGGTTCGGGTTTTTCTTTTCTTTCAATTTTATTTAATAAATATAGGAAGGGCTCTTCCCCTTCCCCGATTACAAGATAATCTATTTCAGAATGAGTGAGGGTCTCACTGGGGAACAGCAAAGTATGCGGACCTCCAAGCACAACGATTATATCTGGAAAGTTTTTCTTGATAAGACGGGCTAATTGAAGGACATCATAGAATGTATAAGTAAATGAGGCAATGCCTATTACTTCTATTTTTCTATTTTTTATATATTTAATCAGCACATTAGAATCGATATTGTCCGCGCAACAATCAAGAACTCTGACTTCGTGTTTTGAATGTTTCAACAAGAATGCTACCAAAGAAATTAAACCGATAGGGGGAAACTTTCCAATATCACTTATCTTGAGGTCAAAGCCTAAAGATATTCTTGCTATATTTGGAGCGCTAGGGTTAATCAGCAGAACTTTCATTATTAGCCATTGACTTTCTGGGCTACAAATCCAGATATAGGGGCCGTCCCTTTCAAAAACCTTTTATCCCCGAATATAAAATTAGTTGGTTTAGAAAGGCCATACCAGTGGTGATAAGCCTCTACGATTTTAAAACCTAACGATATAAGATAATCTTTTAATTCTTCGGAATCTATGCCATTTGAGTGGAACTCAGAAAGCTTATATAATTCTACCTCTATGTTCGTATTTCTAAGGAGACGCTCTTTGCGTGAAAATTTGCGGTAGGCATTAACAAAAAAATGAAAATTTTTAAAAAATTGTCTATCCATATCGTGGTCTATGTAAATTACTCCGGACGCCTTTAAGACTCGATAGATTTCGTTTAGAATAGGCCTATAGTCATAAAAATGGTGAATAACGGAAAACATAACTGCGACATCTATACTCTTATCTTTAAAAGGCAGTTGTCTGGCATCAGCGCATATAGGAAAGCCGCCGTTAGAATGTAAAGTTTTTAGGATATTTTCCGATATATCTACACCATATATTTTAGAAAAGAGCCCTCCAGCCGCCCTGACCACAAATCCTCCTCCGCAACCTATATCTAAAAGATTCGCCTCGCGATTAACAATCTCTATAACTTTCTTGAGCCTTTTTCTTAACCAGATACATAAATCTTCTGAACGCCTGCCGTCAATGACCTCATAGTTATCGCTTAATTTATTGTATAATTTTCTGTTAGCTTCAGTTACAGAATAAGAAATATCCACTAGACCAGCCCTTCCTTTAAATAAAAATCTAAAGCCTCCTTTACCGCTTCTTCTAAAAAAATCTTTGGTCTCCAGCCCAGTTCTTCCCTTGTTTTTCTGGAGCTATAATATTTATAGAAATAAGCCTCTTTAATAATTTGCGGCGTCACTATATTCACCCTGTCTGTGGGGCATCTCAGGAAGGGGCTAATCAGAGAAAATACTCCCCAGACAGGGAAAAATGTCCATTTAGGAAGGACAGCCTTAATAGGCTTTCTATTAAGGCTTTTGGCTATACGGTTAAAGAGCTCCCAGAAGGTCAGGTTCTCTGTGCAGAAAGTATAACTTTCTCCTTTTTTGCCCTTTTCGGATAATATAATAAGCCCATTTATTAAATCATTTGCACTGACATAACTTGTCCCTCCAGGAAAAGCAAAGCGAATCTTCTCTTTGTAAATCAATTTTATAATTGCTCCGGAGTTTAGTTTTCTATCGCCTGCGCCATAAACTGTAGTTATATTTGCTATTGAGGCATCCAGGCCTCTAGCGCAATAGTCTTTCACTAAATCTTCAGCTATTCTTTTTGTAAAAGTATAAGGATTCTTTTTGGAAATATTAATTTTTCTATCTTCATCTACAATATTTTTAGAATTTTTAGTGTACCCTAAAACAGAGGCCGCGCTTAAATGGACTACCTTTTTTATTCTATTTTGTAAACCCGCCTCCAGTACATTCCTTGTCCCTTTAACATTAATATCGTAGGATTTTTGGAAATCTTTCGGGATAAAGCTTATGTATGCCGCACAGTGAAAGATGACATCTATACCTTTCGTAACCTCTAATAGCTGCTCTCTATACAAAATATCTCCCTCTATAATCTTTAGATTATTATGCGATAAATAATTAATGGGGATCTTTTTGGTTATACCTATTACATTCCAGTTCCTGGATAACAATTCTTTAACTAAGTTACTCCCGATAAAACCGCAAGCCCCCGTAACAAAAGCATTTTTATTCACTATAGACCTCTTTTAAGGTAGCTATACACTTATTATGATAATCTTTAAAGAGATTATTCTTAAGATATCTTGTTCTTATAGTGTTAATCGAATCCGACAGGACGTTGCCCAGTTTTTTATGAATAAAGGGGCAGGCAAAAACATCTCCATAGGGATTTAGATACAAGATTTCTTTTAGGGCACCGCATCCCTTTTTAAAATAATTGGCATCAAAGTCTGTGCGTACATAAGGATATTTTGAAACCATTTTTTCTAAATAGGCAATATCATCACTTTTTAATAGAATATTTTCTTTGTCTTTCCACCTTCCTATAGGAACACCGGGTATAAGCATAAGGATTATTCTTAAATTTCGGGATATATCAATAAGTCTTTTTATCCCTTCGCTCCTTAAATTTTGAGAGGTAATTACAGTGCCTATTGTAATATTGAACCCATAAGAAAGCGCCCTCTTTATACCGCTATAAATTTCAGAAAAACAACCCTCTTTTTGCCTAAAATTGTCGTGTTCCTCGGGTATGCCGCTATCCAGGCTTACAGTAAGAATATCTACACCCCAGCGCTTCATTTTTTTTAACATCGTATCATTAAGCAAGGTTCCGTTAGTTGTGACTGAGATAAGATTTGAACGGGGGTGGACAGCTTTTATATAGGCTTCTAACTCTGGATATAAAAGTGGTTCTCCCCCTTGAAAAGAAAAATTTACTGCTCCCAATTTCATCGCTTCTTTAGCTACACGATGATATTCAGAAGGAGTAATGGTATGTCTATCATTCTCTATTAAATCTATTGCAAAACAATGTTTGCAATTAAGGTTGCATCTGTAACCAATGGCAAAATCTACATATCTTAAAAGTGTCTTATTTAGAAAAAGAACACAAAAGAAGTTCCTAATAAGATTGATAAATAAAAAGGGTTTATTTAAACGAAAGGCGTATTTGAAATTTATCAGGAACCAGCGAATTCTATGCTTCATCTTAAGAAACATTTACCTTCTTATAACTACTATCTTGACGATAGAATATAAAGCTGATCCCGGTAACGAAAAGAATAAAGACAGAAAGGAAGAATGCCTTTATTACAACACCTAGAGGAAAGTTTTCTTCTTTCTTGATTAAGGAAAAAAACTTTTTAGCAATAATAAAAAGGGCGAGCAGAAAGATGCTACCTAAGAAAAATACATCCCATCGTTGGAGAGATATCAAGGCCCCGCCTAATATTATATAGAGACAGAAAGAACAGGGGGCTAAGACCATCTGCGAAACCTTCGTAAGAAAAATTAGTTTCCAGATAGGATTCATCTCTGAGACTTTATATAAAGATCTTAGAGATTCACGCAAAAAAGCGTTTGATTTTCTATATTTATGAGTTAAAAAATCTTTAATATTTTCTGGCCCTCGTAGCTCTTGTGCATAACATCTATCAATATAAGAGACTCTATAGCCTAAATTATTCGTAAAATAACTTATATAAACATCATCGGCAACTACATCCAGGGGAAATTCATCAATAAGACCCTTGCGAAAAGAATAACATACAGCAACCACTATTGAAGAAGTAAAACCCCGCGCCTCTAAGAGCCTACCCTTATTTTGTGTTAACCAATAGTATCTATCTATGTCGTACGAAGTCTTGGGATAAGAATAAATCCCTGTCACATAAATATTCTCATCTCTCATAAATTCCTTCAAAGCCTCTTTTATGGAATTCGAGCTCATCAGGCTATCGGCGTCCGATACGAAAATAAATTCCCCATTGCAATGCCTTAAAACAAAGTTCAATTGTTTTATCTTACCGCGAGATGGAGATTTCAGACATTCCATATAAAACGTTTTATTTTGCTCGATGATTTTCTGTGTCATATCATTAGAACCCCCATCCACAAAAATAACTTGAAGTTTATCCTGGGGATAATCAAGAAGTTTAATATTCTCTATTTTTTTAAGGACAAAATTTTCTTCGTTATAAGTGGGGATAATCAAAGAAACAGAAGGAAAGCTTTCTAAATCTTGTAAAATAGGCGTATCTTTTTCCCGGAGGAGGCCTAACAAAAAGAGCCAGATATAATAACCAAATAGTACCCACCCTAATATAAAAACAGAAAGAAAAAATAAAAATATTAGAATCCACATTTTTTACTCCCTCGAATTGATAAGTTACAAAATTGGGTCGAAGGACATAGTCCTTACTTTTTAATATTGTAAATCATCCCTTGATGATCAGGGCAATGAATTTCTATGCTGCTTCTTTCCTTTTGCCATAGTGAATTATATTCTAATAAATAGGGTAAAAAAAACGGATAAATAGCATGAAAGGAAGCGGGGCATAATTCATCTAAGCGCCTGATATTAAACCAATATGTTTTTCCCGCAGTAAAGTTTGCCGGACACCCGCCGTGATTCTTAATAACTCTTAACTTAATATGCCAATTCTCCCAATCCGGCGGATATAATATCTTTGCTATAAGCCATTCTAATATTTTCTTGACTATCCTTGTATAAAATGGCCGGCAATGAACTCTTCTTGCTTCAAAAATAATACCTTTTGGATTTGGGCAAGAAAGACAAACCCTGCCATTCTTAAATTCATTTTTATCTGCTCCGTAGAGAAGAGCCAAGCAATAAGGATAAGCAGCATAAAAAGCATCCGAACAAAAATCACGAATGATATCATTGGGTTTATATTCTTGCCCCTTTCGCTTATGATATTTACAGACCTTCCCCATTGCTGCCGTATCAAGCGTAAAGTTGGGAAGCCTAAAACAGCTATTCATCTGTTCCCCTTGATTATAAACTGAGCATTGCCACAAGTAATATTAGGACACTTCAATATAAAATTACTATCTTTATCTAGCCACGGCATTTGGGTACCTTTCTCTACTAATTTAAAATAAGGAATAAAAACATCCAGTACCTTAGGGCAAAAGCTGAATGTATCGTGATTTAAAATAAAGGTATCACCTTTTTTATGTCCCCAGGAACACTCTCCTTTCGCCTGAAGCACTTCAACCTTTACCCCCTTCAAAGAGCTTTCTTGGAAAATTTTCATCTCCAAAGCTCCTCTGGGATTAGGGCATTGAACAATAACGCCGCCTTTCGGCCTGACCCAATTAAACCATCCGCCATTTGTCAGGGTTAAATAATAGGGATAGATAACCTGAAAAGCATATGGACATATATTGGAAGGAAATAATTCTCCCCCTGAATAAATCTTTTTATTAAGGGCGCAAAAGAAAGGGCAGCTATTATCTGAATCAACGTTTACTGATAATTTTGTAAAATCAAAGTATGGCATTTTATATTTTCCTTTATCTACTTTTTTATCTACGTCTACTATATCTAAATTCTTTAAAGGATTGATTAATCATAGCAAAAGAAGGCCTTAATTTTAATGATAAGATCATATTTACATCCAAGAAACCTATGCTTGTACATGCCTTGCACGGTAAATCCTTGGCATGTTCCCATGCAGCCTCAAATCCATCATTAAATATATTTTTAGGATTAAAGATGTTCGTCCCTATTAATTGGCTGCACGGATAGACATCGCCTTTTGCGCCGATGTATATGTAATCATTTCCTGCACGGCAGGATGGGAAGTTAATCTTTTTCAAATCAAGGGGCTCATCTTTCAAAATAACTACCCTATTAAAATCAGACCAATTCAGTAAAGTCTTATAGGCTTCTATGCTATATATTATAGGATAGGTATTATTTTTTAATAAAATTATCTTGGCATAAAACCTTCTATAATCTTCGTCGGATGGCCGTAAATATTCCTCGCTATCATTCAAATAAGATTGATACATCAAGGGGCAAAAACCAAGATATATCTTATTCGCCTTGGCATACTCAAACAGATTATCCATATTATTTATACTTTGTTTATATATAGTTACATTAATATGGCAGTTAATTCGATGCTTCTTCGCCTCTGCTATTGCCTCCAGGGAACGCATGTAGGCTCCCCCTCCCCGCAGAAAGTCATTTGCATCTTCATTTCCGTCAATGGATAAAGTAAGGTTAGATACTTCTTTTATTTCATCCATTTTTCTTTTAACCAATGAGCCGTTCGTTATTATACTAAGCTCCATTCCACAGCTCTTAATCAGTTTAATTATTTCCTTTATATCTCTGTGAAGAAGGGGCTCTCCCCCTAGTAACGAAATATAACAACATCCATATTGTTTTAACTTCCCGACAATAAATTTAATCTGACTAAAATCCAAAGTAATCCCGCTATTCTGCCCTACCCCATAAGTTTCTCCATATTTGCCATAACAATGCTTACAGCGATAATTACACGCATAAGTTAGGTAGATTGTTGCCCAAAAAATCTTTGGCTTTCTCAATAACTTATGAGTAATATTCCCTTTTAAGAAATGCAATCTTTCTTTAAGCAATCCTTAAAGCCTCCCCCTTTTTTTGATATTTAACGCTGCCTTTCTTGACAAGGCTTGCTGCAGGGTCACCGCTACTCCAGCACAAAACCCTCTCAAGGACATTATCCTATTCCATTCCGGTCCGCCAGGGCAAAAACAACTTAAACATTCAAGTTCAGCCATATTATCCCAAGCGCCTTGGAAGGAATCTTCCAGTATATTCTTAGGTTTAAAATACTCGTTGTTCCATAAAGTGGCGCAGGGATATAAATCACCATTTGCATCCACATATAACATAGTTTGGCCAAAAAAGCACTTTTGTGTGTAATAATTTCTATGTTCTTTATTGCTACGGAGAATCACTTTATTATATGGCAGAGGATAATTAATCACATAATCGAGCGTAGAGAAAGAAAGAAGAATTCTACGCCCTTTATGTTTTAGGACCTTTAGCTTTTTATAAAGAGACCTTATTTCCTCTTCATCGAGCATTATCTGCCTTTCTAATTCTCCATCTTGTACAGGGAACTCTGCGGCAATTGAAAAGGTTACATACAGATCGTATCGATCTGCAAGGGCAAGCAAAAATTCTACTCTCTCTTTACTCTGTTTGGTCATAACTGCATTGACCCTAACCACAACCCCGGCATCTTTAGCAATACGAATGGCTTCTATGGCTTTATCAAAAGCGCCTCTTCCGCGATTAATATCATTGGCCTCTGTATCGCCATCAAGGCTAATCATTAAAGAATCGATATTTTTAACCGTATCGATTTTTTCCGGAACCAATATTCCATTGCTAGTCATATCACAAATCACGTCTTTAGATAGCACATATTTTACTATTAGGTCAATATCTGGATGCAGTAGTGGTTCTCCGCCCATAAAACAGAACATAGCGGTTCCGCGGCTATGTAACTCATCGATGAGTTTAAGCCACTGTTCGGTAGAAAGCTCTCTGCGCTTTTGATTATAATCAAGGAAGCAGTAACGGCAGTGCATATTGCATCTATCAGTAATCAAAAGATACGCTACAACTGGACAGCGCCGCCGCAGAATTTTACATTCGTTCATCTTGGCAAATAATTTCGCTCTTTTTATAATTAAATTATTTCTCATTTGAGAAAAAATTTATTAACCACCCCGTTTCGCAAGTCTCCAGAATAATCGATAACTAAAATGTGGTAAAATTCGCATAATAGACATAAAAAATCTAAAGTACCAAGGAAAGGCAATATGATATTTCCCTTTTTCTACGGCCGATAATATTTTCTTTGCGGCTTCTTCTGAAGAAATCCAGAATCTTTTCTTATTTATATCTAGATCCGATACCCCGGATAATTCACTAGCCACAAAATAAGGGCTTATAATTATAAATCGAATATTAGTCGCCAAAAAATCTATTTGATAGCTTTCGAATAAAGTAGTAAGGGCGGATTTGCTGGCTGCATAGCTGCCATTTCCGGGAAGTCCTCTATAGGAAGCTAACGAAGAAGTGGCTGCGATTATGCCTTTGTTCTCTTTTTGCATATGCGGCAATAAATAATCTAACCAATAAACCACTCCCAAAAAATTAATACACATAACACGTTCAATCTCCTCAGAATCTGCATTTTGACCAATAACAGAACTTCCGATACCGGCATTTAAAAAGGCAATGTAAATCTTACCTAATTCTTTTTCAATTTTATTATATGCCATGAAAACTGTTTCTCGATTACTGACATCGCACGCTATAGGTAGACCAAATCCCCCTAAAGAATTTATCTCATTACTTAACTTTAAAAGATTCTCTTCTTTCCTAGCTATCATTGCAATACGACAACCGCGCTTTGCCAGCAATAAACAAAGGGCCCTACCAATACCACTCGATGCGCCAGTTACTAAAATTGGCTCACCGGATTTAATCTTGAAAGAATCAAAACAAGTTTTAATTTTCATAATGGTGCTTGACTACGTGTAACTATCGTTTAGAATCAGGCAAATAGATAGTTATAACTGGATTATTTTCAGTATCTTTTGATGTAATAACCCTTTTATACGTAAATTTTTTTGCGATGTGGTAGTTGGCCATTATAAAATCCTTCCACTTGAAATGATATTTCAATAAATCGTTATCAACTGAAACAATGCCTGGTTTCATCTTCATTAATCTATCTAATATAATCTTATCTGCGTCATCTTCATCTATAGGCTTATAGCCAGGGCTACAAAAATAAAGAATTTTCCTTACCGAAGCCACAGATGATAATTTTATAAGGAGCACCAGAAAATCCTCTGGCAGAGCAGGTTTTTTATTGGTTAAAGCATAAAATGCTGGAAATTGGGATGCCACAAAAATATACTCTGGCAGACCGCTTTCTTTATTTATATACTCAACGCTAGGAACAAAAATATTTTCATCAAAATTAGTGAGATATATGCCCTTTATGCCACTCATACGACCGATCGGCATCTTCATAACCATATATCTTAGGTTGATAATCTTAGGTAAGGTAACCGATAAAATTAATATACAGGAAATAACGGTTGTTAAAAAGATTCTGGAGGTACGTTTCTTAAATCTATACAGCGAGTAGGAAAAAAATATAATTCCAGGCTGTAAGAGATACTGCCCTATCCACAACCCTAGCCTTCCTCCCCCATCTAAATCGGGATAGCTTGTCACTAATATGGCATCGTGAAAATAGAGGAATAGCAAGAAGCTCAGTAGGTACAGAAAGATAAATAAATAATTAATATGTGGAATATTTCTTAATCTTTTTTTTATTACTGTTGTATATAATATTATACTGCCAAATATCCCGGGAAAAATAAATATAAACCAATAAATAATATGCGAAGAGATTAAGTTAATAAATGTAAGTATATTATAAATGGTACGGACATCTTTTAGGGTATACATATTGAGAGAATGAAAAAAATCCTTAATCAATTTTATGGTATTAGGAAACCTAAAAATAATGTTGTGACCAAAGGAGCCAACAAAAGAAATAAGTATAAAAATGCTTTTAAAAAACAGACCTTCTGTCAGAAAATATGTAATTGTAAGTACAATCGTAAAAAATGAGAAAAGATAAAAAATATTTTTCAATAGAATAAAGATGCCAAAACGCAGAGAAAATAATACGATGACCAATAGACTTGTGAAAGCGAGAATAATTCCCGAAGGAACCGGCCGAATCAAGAATGTCAGGGTTAAAAAGACACCCCACATAAAAAGATTATCCTGTTTTGTATCAGAAAAAAATTTTACCACATACCATAATGTAATCACTATACTCATTACAGAAAGGTAATGATTAAAAGAATAAGCGGGAAATGTAAGTAGTGCAAAACTACAAAACGCTGCCAGAAGAGAAAAGTTATCTGACATTATCTTTTTAGATAAGTTATAAACAACTATTATTCCTAGCGCCCCCATAAAAATTACGGCCAAACGCAGCAAAATAAGTTCGCTTCCCAAGAATTTTGTAAAAAGGGCCCAAAGATAGATACCTAATACCCCGTGGCACCAATAAAAATCCCTAAAAGGAACAAATCCTGCGTTAATCTGTTTGAAGGCTACGATTTCTCTAAAATCCTCGCTTCCTATCCCGGTGCGAAACGTCAGAAGTTGTATGATAAGGTAGGCCATTATTACTAAAAATAGAGGTTTCGTTGGAATTTTTAATACTGCTTTTCTAAATATCATAACGTCCGATCCCCACCTCTGGGTATTGGGGAATAAGAATTGATAATATGAAATAAATTATAAATATTAACGGTATTTTAAACTTGAGATTATTATGCATCTATTAACTTAATTATATTGCAGAAGGTTTACGGCCCATTAAAAAAATATCCGCACCTAATAAATTATCAAAAGGACTGACTAAGTCATGGGTAGAGATGCCTCTAGGAGGAACCCGACAAAATTTTCTAAAAAGAGCTGTTTCTTGATAGATGCGAAGATACCTGGACATATCAATAATAAAGCTGGAACCGTAAATCTTGATATTCTCTAAACCTAATTTATTACCCAATTTTAAAAGTTCTTGTTGGCTAAAAGCTCTTTCATAGTCTTCGCGCCATTTACCTCTTCTTTGAAGATAAAATTTAAGGATTTCATGAGGCAAGAACCAACGATTTGGGACACTAATAATAACCACGCCTTGGGGCTTAACTAAATCTATATGGGCTTTAGCTATAAGCAACCTCTCTGGATAGCGGTAATGCTCAACCGTACCAAATGACATCGCCACATCAAATTTTTCTTGCAAGTTTGGCTCAATATTTAAAGCGTCTGCATACAAGAAAGAAGCTGATAATCCTAAAAAATCAAAGTGCTTACGTGCAAGCAAAAGGCCCTCTTGGCTATAATCCATTAAGCTTACCGTGGCACCGCGCTTAGCCAATATTAAGCTGTGGACTCCTGCCCCGCATCCAACCTCGATTATCTTTAATCCATTTATTCTGCCTAAATAGTTTTCTAAGTAAGAAATGATTTTGCTTGCTCTTATTCCTTTGGTTTCGCGTTCTACCCACCACCAGAATTCTGTGTCATCCTTTGTTTCCATCCAAATTTTGTCCCAAATATAAAGACTGCTCATAAATTGTCTTTTTTTCTGCAAATCCCGATTAACACTATTGCCCGATTTATATTGTTTTTACTGATAACAAAATTTTGCAAATCCATCTCATCCCATGCCTTGGTTGCTAAGGTATGACAGATCCTGTGCCTGAGAGAGACAGATAAAAGTGCCCGAAAATGCAAAATATCTATTTTTTGCAGATAATAATGAAATACTGACTGTAACCGTCTTTGACCAAAAATTTCTACTTTTACAAAGTATTTCCTCAAAAGATCTCCTAGGCCTTTATATGAAAACTCTACCTTATGGTATGGATTTTCTGGAGAGTAATTCATGCTTTTTACTTGAGGAGTTGAAACAATAAATATGCCGTCATCCTTTAACAGATGTTTTACTTTAGATATAAATCTTTCCAGATTATCCAAATGCTCTAAGGTCTCAAAAGAACAAACTATATCAAAATACTTATCAGGAAACCCAAGATTATGGATATCCATCACCTTAAATTGGATATTATCTCTTTGATAATGTTCTTTTGCATAGCTAATGGCTTTTTCAGAAATATCCACACCAATAATTTCTTTGGCAACGCTAGCAAGATAAGATGAACCGTATCCTACTCCACAGGCAGCATCCAAAACAATCTTACCTTGGCAAAACTGTCGAGCAAAATCATAACGTTTCAGATGTATGGCTAAAGAACCACCGTAAGTTTTTTTGGGAATGATACGTTCTGGATGATTGCTCGATATCGCTTTTGATTGTTTCAACAAACGGACCCGCCGAATCAAACTAGATGGCAATAGCATGATTAATAGGTAGGATACTAAGGGGGTATGAAATAGCGCAAAGGGCATTATCTTCAATGCCTGAAGTGCGTATTTACGAAATTGCGTAAAATCAAATAGCATATAATGAGTTCTTGCTAAATGTACAAAAAAATTATATTTAATCTTATCTTGACAGGAAAAATTGTCACTGGATTTAATAAGCTCTAGATGCTTTAATGATGTTTTAATACGTCCTTCTATAAAGCTTTTAACCGGCGTGCGTTTTTCATGTTCACGGTACATAACTAAAGACTCAGGGATAGTGCCGATGCAATATTTTAAGACAAAGCGTAAGTAAAAGTCCCAGTCTTCAAAAGCTGGAATATCAGGATCAAAAAGTTCCGCTTCATCTAGACAATCTTTCCTCACAACAACAGTTGACGTAAACATCATACACATTCGGCTCAATGCCTCATAAGTATAACCAAGGCACATTGCCTTTTTATAGAACTTGAGGTGATTTTTTGTCTCCTTTATAAGCAAATAACCATTTTCATTAATTACTTCAGTAAAACTGTGCACTAACCCAATATCAGGGTGGGCATCAAGAAAAGCAATTTGTTTTTCTAATTTATTAGGCAACCATATATCATCATCGTCTAAAAAGGCAATATATTCCGCCTTTGCCATCCTAATACCTGCGTTTCTGGCTTGCGCCCTACCGCTATTCTTTTGATAAATATATTGAATTCTACTGCCATAGCGCTCCAATACTTCTCTGGTGTTATCTGTGGAGCCATCATCTACTACTATAATCTCGTAATCCTTAAAAGTCTGATTTAAGACACTATTAATAGCTTCGCAGAGGAAATGGTTACGGTTGTAGGTAGGAATAATAATGCTTACTTTAGTCATTTTAATTTATAAATATCCCATCCCTCAACGCTTGTTTCATAAGCATAGTTGTTATTGATAAAGTTAATTATAGGCAATAAGTGTTTTATGTCATAAATATAATCTTTGTTGCTAGTGTTTCGTAAATCTAAGGGGGGGAAAAAACAACGATTAAATGGGCCTGTATCAATGATAAATTTTGGCTTATTTTCTTTTAAGTCAGAGATAGCTCGTTCTATATCGCTATTTTTAACGTATCCGGACGTTTGTAATGGAAAAAGATGAATATATTTTGTAGGACTCTTTCTTTTGGTGACAAAATTTAACTCAACTGCATGTCCCCAGAAATATATAAAATCATCTTTTGCAGTATTAGCCATTATCCATTTTATTAAAACGGGTAGGTCCTCCCTATATCTTAACCTATCCGTATCCATATAAATAATCTTATCCTTATTAAAATTTTTTTTGCTCTTATTTAAACCAAAGGTGTTATAAGTATAAATATCGCGAGGCAGTGGCGAAGCAAACAAAAAAGATATACCTAAAAAACAAATTAACTTAAAAGACGATTTGATGTGTCTAAAAAAGTAATCGAGGGTATAACCAGTCAGTAAGGCTAAGCTAGGGATTGCCCCAAGATAATAATATCTAAAATATCTTCCGCTAAAAGAAATACCATATAAACTGAATAAAAACCAAAATAATAATAAGATGAAGATATTAAATCTAGATATATTTTTTATAAAAACCTTATTTCTAATTTCTTTGAATAAATCCGAAAAATTATATAAAATTCCAACTGTTGCAAAGATAATCAAAAATGGGCTCCTACCTAAAGGCGAAGCTATTAATTCTTTGATTATTTTAATAAGGTAGGATAATAAAGGCTTGGCCGTTCCTATTCTGTGATAAAAAAGATTGTAAATAAATATTTGGGAAATAACATCATGTAAAGCTCCATTGATAAAGAAATATATAGAAAAAATGATAATGGGTACTAAAATCCCAAGCACCAATATTAAATATTCCGAAAGTAAATATAAAATAGATTGCTTTTTATAAAAAGAATTTATCATTAAATATAAAATAAGTGGTAATACGATAATGGCAAAATTTGGTTTAAACAAAAAAGCCGCAGAAACCATCAGTCCGCTTATAAAAAGAAAAAAGGATTTTGCTGTCTTCTTATATTGTATTACACTCAATACACTTATTATGCTGGGTAAAATTGCATAGGTTTCTATCTCTCCGAAGCACTGGGCTATCTGTAATGTGCTTATGTAAACAGCGAATATTAAACTAATACACAATGAGATTGTTCTTTGGAAGATTGATCTGGCTAGCTTATAGATAAAGATGGAGGTAATAAAAATCCAGCCAATTTCAAAGATGGCAATTGTATTATAATGACTACCAAAGATTTTGAATAAAAGTGCGTTTAAATAATATATAAGAGGCGGTTTATTATCCCAGATATCCCGATAGGGAATTTGGCCTTTTAAAATCATATCTCCAATATAGGCATAAGTTCCTACATCCCAACATCCCATTGCAGAAAATGATACTATTCTTAAGAAAACAATAGTGGGTAATATTAAAAATATAAAAAAAATGGCTACTTTGTTTCTGATTTTCATTTTATTACTCCTCTTTAAAACCTTATTTATCTTATATCTTTATTTTCCCAAGTAGACCTTCATAGAGCTCTTCGGTTTTCTCTACCATTCTGTCTTGAGTAAACAACTCCTCAAAATATTTCCTTCCTGCCAAGCCCATCTCTTTAGATTCTTTAGAATGCTCTAACATCCAAAGAATAGCTTTAGCCAAAGCTTCGGGATCATGGGGAGGTATGAGAAGACCTGTTTTGCCATCTACTACTGAACGACGCAGGCCTCCTACATCCGTAGCTATAACCGGTAAACCCATTGCCGATGCCTCAATTACGGCAAAACAAAGCCCTTCAAACCAAGAAGGCATCACCAGCATTTCAAAGGCACTTAAAAGCCGAGGGATATCAGTTCTATGACCAGTAAAGATAAAATAATTTGCTAGACCCTTTTTCTGAACTTCTGCTTTTAATTCTGATTCAAGTTCTCCTTCGCCGACAAAAAATAATTTTACAGATTTAAATCTTTCTATGATGAAAGGGGCAGCTTCGATTAAGTAACTTTGTCCCTTTTGGGAACTTAGACGACCTATATTTCCAATTATCCGACAATCTTCGGGAAGCAAAAATTCCTCATATATCTTTTTCTTATCATATCTTTGGTTAAATTTTTCTGGAGGTAAACCATGATAAATAACAAAACTTTTATCGGCAGATACTTTATCTTTTTTAATCCCTGTCTTTCTGTCAAACTCAGAGGAGAAGATAAACCATGGTCCATAATATCTAAACGCAATTTTCTCAAGCAACTTCCCCTTCTAGTTATATTTACGATTCAGCTCAGGTGTGTGATGTGTTATCAATAATACTGGCGCATTTGCCAAACGCGCAGCAATAATTCCAATAAGACAGGGGTCGTTGATGTGAACTAATTCGGGTTTAAATTTTCTAAAAAACCACAGAAGACGTAAGATAACTAAATAATTACTAGTATTCAAAGAATATCTTTGGACTTTAATCCCTAATGCTTCTATTTTTCTAACCAAGGAATCTAAAATACTACTTTCAGGACAAACAAAAATTATATTGAACCTTGTTCTATCTATGTCCTGCATAAGTAAGTAAAAATACTCCTCACTGGCACCTAAAGTAAGACTCTGCTGAAAGTAAATAATATATGGTCTTTGCATAATAGTCTTGAGAGCCTAATTCAGCTAACAGCCAAAGTAGTTTCTCTTAAAAGAATATCATAGAGCTCTTCGGTTTTCTCTACCATTCTGTCTTGAGTAAACAACTCCTCAAAATATTTCCTTCCTGCCAAGCCCATCTCTTTGGCTTCGCGAGGATGTTCTAACATCCAGATGATCGTCTTAGCTAAAGTTTTTGGGTCGTGCGGCGGAATAAGTATGCCAGTTTTTCCATCTATTACTGAACGACGCAGGCCTCCTACATCCGTAGCTATAACCGGTAAACCCATTGCCGATGCCTCAATTACGGCAAAACAAAGCCCTTCAAACCAAGAAGGCATCACCAGCATTTCAAAGGCACTTAAAAGCCGAGGGATATCAGTTCTATGACCAGTAAAGATAAAATAATTTGCTAGACCCTTTTTCTGAACTTCTGCTTTTAATTCTGATTCAAGTTCTCCTTCGCCGACAAAAAATAATTTTACAGATTTAAATCTTTCTATGATGAAAGGGGCAGCTTCGATTAAGTAACTTTGTCCCTTTTGGGAACTTAGACGACCTATATTTCCAATTATCCGACAATCTTCGGGAAGCAAAAATTCCTCATATATCTTTTTCTTATCATATCTTTGGTTAAATTTTTCTGGAGGTAGACCATAATAAATAACAAAACTTTTATCGGAAGATACTTTATCTTTTTTAATCCCTGTCTCTCTGTCAAACTCAGAAGTAAAAATAAAATTAAGCCTACGGTATCTAAAAGCTATCTTCTCAAAGATTCTGCCTTTTAAATTATATTTGCGATTTAATTCGGGTGTATGATGGGTCATCACCGATACAGGCACACCCGCTAATCTTGCCGCAATAATCCCATCAAGACAGGGGTCATTGAAATGAACAATGTCTGGTCTAAATTTTAGGAAAAAAGATCGCCAGTATAAAAAATTGTTGGTGACTAACGAATATCTATAAACTTTGACACCCAATGCCTCTATTTTGGTTGCCAAAGAATCTAAAATTACATTCCGCGGACAAGTAAAGGTTATATCAAATCTGGTTTTATCCATGCCTTGCATCAAAAGATAAAAATATTCTTCAGTCGCACCTACGGCCAGATACTGCTGAAAATAAATAATACGTGGCTTTGGCATAGGAGTATTTATGGGTTATTAAAAAATCGCGCGCGTATTTTCCTCAAGGGTTCTTTCAGTTTTTCTATTTGATATCTATACTCTGAATACACACGTTGTAATCTAATGGAGTCTTCTATTTTGCGCCTAAGCATCTTATACTCTACATCAATTTTCTCAGCGAATTCAAAGGATTCTTCCCAAAAAAACCATTGAATGCGCTTTTCCGGTGCGAGTTTTCTACCGTAAGATGGGGGGAGATGGTATTTCCAGTAACTGTGGATAAAATGGGGTTTAAAAATAAAGTTGAGTTTTTTATTCTCTATTTCAATAATCCAGCGGTGATGGTAATAGCCAGCATAATTATTGGATTCTATGCCTAGGCTTAGCTCCGCCAGTTTTGAGGGAACCTCAATATAGCCTTGCTTTCCCACCCGACAAATCTCTGAACACACAAAAACCGGATCCCGGACATCTTCAAGAGTATGCGAACATATTACAAAATCAATCTCTTTATCCTTAAAGGGTAAGGGTTCTCTTGCGCAAATATCTCGCTGTATCCAGGTTTCTTGGGAAAAGTATTCTTTTGCTCCTCCGTCAGCGCCGCCCTCTCCCCTTGTTTCATATGGCATTACATCCACAACCCAGTTAGCCCGGTTAAAAGGACGAACCCAGCCGCCGATTTCAAGAACAATATCCTTCTCTCCTATCCGCATCAATATCTCATGAACATTTTTGTTATACATCTTTATCTGTATAATCCAAAGACGCCTAATGTCGGGCATCCAGATGCCAGGCAAGAAACGGGACTCAACGCTAAAGATGTTAAGGATGTCTTTCGCATAGCAGGTTTACAATCGATTTTTCACCAAGATTTGCTAAATATCCAATGTCCTGCGGAATTCTATAAGACCTTGTTTCTCCTGAAAGAACGCGAATCCGATTGAAACTAAGCTCACTAAGTACTCCCAGCAGTTCTGCCGCAGACGTACCCGCCACATTTAAGCAAGACGGATTAAGCTCAATAATAAGCTTAAGGTTTCGGTTTCTCTCAACCAGGCCGCGCATCCCCTCTAATGCAATCTTCTCTGCACCCTCAATGTCTATTTTGATGACATGCACAGGTGGCCAACCTCGATCCGCAAAAAACTTATCCAAAGATACAACATCTGTTATGGTTGTTTGATCTATTACTTTAAATAGTCTAAATAAACTGCTGTCTGTGGATGTTCCCAGAAACAAAGTGGCTTTCTTCTCTCTATCTCCTACGGCAGTCTTAAAAGATTCTGTAATTGCGCTAAGTTCATTTACTTCGATATTTTTCTTAAGAAGAGCATAAGCTGAAGGATTGGGTTCAAATGCAAAAACTTTTCCTTTATTTCCTACTAATTTTGCAAAATGTAAGGTGTAGTACCCAATGTAAGCGCCTACATCTACTATGCTCATACCCGGCTTAACGATTTGTTTAATTGTAGAGAGCATTTCTTGTTCAACATTAACTGCATAACACCATCCAAATAACGCTGTCCCTTTATCGAGACTACGATGATATAAAATTATCCCCTCAGTCTCTATTGTGTCAGGAAGAGCAAAATGTAAAGCTTTAATGAATAATAAATTGATTCTATGTCTCAAGAAACCATTCCTTATTATCATATGAATTTTCATTTTTCTTAATGTGGAAATAATAAGATTATACAATAGGTAAAAATAGTTGTGCAAATTCAGATTAATTAATTTAAGAAAATCGCAATATTTACTTTTTTTCATTAACCAAGACCTCTATCATCGGTATAAGTTTTTGGGCAACAAGATTACTATAAATTTTCATACCTTCAAAATTAAAATGCGAAACCGGATCTCTACGAAAATAATATCTTCCGAGTTGATTTTTAAATATGCTTCTTAAATCTCCAGTAGCATCATAAAATGATATCCCCTGCTCATTGAGTACTTCCTTAAGCGTATCTGAAACAAAGCTATTTCCATAAAAACCCGTGGCATCACCTTGTATACGCAATGGATGTGAGTGATAGATAAATAGTATCTTTCTTTTATCTTTCATCATGTTTATCAAATTCCTTACTAACTCGGTTAAATTTTTTTTAAAAAATTCGATTTCTTTTGCATATTTGCTTATGGCATCTTTATCACGATCATAGACGATTTTTAAAGTAGAAAATGATTTTATCCTTCTGTAATTCGGGTCAATTAATAGCGGATAGATTTTTGTATGACAGAGCTTTAAAGGAAGTCTTATTATATACAAAGGGTATTTTTTTATCTTTATAAATCCATTGAGAAATTCACTTTGAGCAGAGCTGTATTTCACGGCAATAATATCTCCGGAATCATTTCTTACAATGCAATCTTTATATTTTAAACTATCATCCAAAAGGTCTGATTCATCAATGTCAATTACAACTATGTCTGGTTTCAGTTGAGGAATTAATAACTTTGCTTGGGGTATATAAACAGCCGGTGAATAAGAAGAACAACCGGCATTTAAAAAATTTATCTTTAGATTACGTAGGGATTTATGTTGGAAATTCTGCCAGATACGGTATGGTATTGTATTTTCATCGTCAAAACCTTCCATAAAAGAATCTCCCATAAATAATATTTTGAATATCATTTGGTCATCAGGATAGTGAGGTATTAACTTATTCACCCGTATTCCATTTTGATCAAAACATTTTTTAATGTTAAATCTTTTACTTCCTATAATGATTGAATATTGATATTCACCAGGAGAATGTATATGATTTAAAGTATCTGACAATGAATAAGAAAGAATCTGGTTAAACTCTAAATCATAAAGCGGGCCTAATTTTTGCTGAAAACGAAGTAGTATCTCCAACATAATAAAAGATAAAAAAACATAAATTACAAGGATTTTTCTATTACGCATAATATACTTACTAAGGCCCGGCGGTGAAATCTTTAGGGAACTTTATTTTGGGCTCTTAAAAAATTGGATCCGGTTGCTCTTTTAAAAATTTGGCCAAAAATTTCTCTACCATATCTGATATCTTGCGAATCTACGCCCTTTATTAATAATATTAAAAATAGATAAATAAATCCGCCAATAATAAGATTGAATACGAAATGTAAGAATGATAAAAGATATACTACATATCCGGAGAGCAGTGCTGCAAAAAGTGGCTTAATCGTTGATTTAATCATTACCTTTGCAAATCTGCGTGTTTTTCCTAATGAATAAGAAAGCGGAATAATGACGCTGCAGGAAATTGTGGTGGCAATTGCCGCACCTATAAAACTATATTTGGGAATTAAAATTAAATTTAAAAGAATATTTAGAATGGCGTAAGAAGCTGTAAAGATAATGTCAAGATTTTGTAAATCGGTTGCTATTAAAAGGAGGGCATGCATTGCGGCAAGATAGACAAATACCGTTGACCAAATCAAAATGGCCATCGCTGGCCAAGATGCAAAAAAACTCTGACCGTAGCAGGCAACGACAATCTGTTTGGAATAGAGTGTGGTCATAACCGCAACTGGCATAATAAACATCATGGGGTACTTAAAAGTTATCTCATATATTTTCTTAAACGAATCTGGCGAAGTTTTGGCGTATTTAGAAAGCAAAGGAAAGAGCGAAGTCAAAAAAACTCCTAAAATCATACAAGGTAATTCTGCTAATTTTACTACCGCTGCATAAAGACCAAGATCTTCTTTACCTTTCATAGAAAAAAGCATCACCTGGTCAATTCTTGTAAAAATACTAATAAAAACAGCACTTATCACTAAAGGCCAAGAATTTTTTAATAATTCTTTCCAGATCTTAAAATCCATTGCTATCTTAACTTGTAAGAATCTTCTGGAGTAATAATATATAAAAATGATTTGGATTATAGTAATTAATAAACTTATAAGTATAAAATAAAATAAGTTTGCTTTCAAAAGAATAAGTACGATAGTAAATACAACAAGGAAGATTTTCATAACCAGAGTGATTATACTAAATTGGGCCATTAATAATTTTGCCTGAAAGATATTATAGAATAATGTGCCGGCAGAGAAAATCATACCTAATGAAGCCAAATAGATAAGCAATTTTAGATCCGTAGGATAGCGCATCCATTGCAGTATTATCCAAGATAAAAGAAGGCCGATTAAAGAAAAGAAAAATCTGAGAGTAACTGCATTTCCAACAAGTTCTGCGCCTTTTTGAGAATCTCTGGATAATTCACGAATAATTATAAAGTCCATTCCCATACTCATAAAAATCTGAAAGAATGATAAATAGGCATAAACTATACTGTACTTCCCAAAATCTCCACTCCCCAGATAACGAACAAGAATAACGATAATAAAAAGACTTATTAAACGTTCGATTGTAAGGGCTGCAAATAAAAATAATGAATTTTTAGTAACTTTTATGACGGTACTCATATCAGTACTTTGGGTTGTGGTGAAGTTTTTACAAATCTTGCCGCAAAACGATTATAAAACTCCATTATTTTATACTCTGTGGATTCAAAAGAAAACTTTGCTTTTACTCGTTGATAACCGGATTCTCCCATCTCCATTATTTTAGCAGGTCTTAGCATAAACCAGATTATTGCTTCTGCTAAAGCTCTGTGGTCTCCATTTGACACTAATAAACCTGTTTCTCCGTGAACTACGAGTTCCTTCAAACCTCCCACGCTAGAAGCCACTACGGGTAGCCCTGCTGCCATTGCCTCTAACACAGCGATCCCTTGACCTTCGCTACGCGAAGGATGGACGAAAAGGTCGTAATCTGCAAGTTCTCGATAAACCTGTGAAATAGGATGATATCCCAAAAAGTTAAAGGCATTATCCGGTAAATGCAATTCTTCAATCACTTTAAAAAGATAATCTCTATATCCGGGAATGGTTTCGTCACCGATAAAATCTACGCATATTTTATAACCTTTTTTAATAACATAATCAGTAGCCCTTAAAACAATATCTTGACCTTTTTCGGGTGCCAATCTTGTTACATGAACTACGCGCATAGGTTTGGCTAAATCAATGTCACCACTTTTACTCTTTTTCCTAATTACTGAAAGATTTACTCCCATAGGAATTACCACAATCTCAATCTTTTTAGAAATGCCAAGGAAATCACATAACTCATCGGCTAAATATTGCGTCATAGCAATTAAACCCTGTGCGGTTACCACTGACCAACGATGGATAATCTTTTTCATAAAACCTACTAATCGATTAGCATAATGAACTTTAGTTGATGTGCTTAAATAAAGAATAACGGGTATGTTTGCCAATAAACCCGCTACTCTACAGAGAAACCTTCCACCAGGTAAATTGCAGGCGTGAATTACATTAACTCTTTCGCGCCTGGCGACTATCGCTAATCTCCATGCCTGGTCTAAACGAAATGGTTTAATAAGAGGTATGAAATAAAAAGGAATTCGGTGCTGCTCCATAAATTCCAAAAATAACTTATGAGGTATAGGGCCTACACAAACAATCTCATACCCATGTTTTAGCCAGGCGGTAAAAAGATCGCAGGATAAAACATAGGTACCATATTTGCCAACTCCAGCAACATAAATAATTTTCATCGTAGAAGAGTATTGCGAACTACATCATGTTATCCATTATTTTACAGTTCCTTCGGAGATTGTAAAATCCGATTGTAATATTTGTCTGTCGGCCAACCCAGGGTTCGGATATAAACTTTATTCATATTATGCATTAATTAATTTAGATTTAGTAAATAATACTCTACTCCTACTGCCGATAAAAAGTTTTAACTGGTTCGTCAATTCTTTTCCATGACTTGTCCACATGAACATCTTTTACAAATATCCAGAGTTAATCTCCCAGCTATTAAATCCTCTCTTATTCTCTTGTACATTGGTTTGACCTTACCCCATTTAGTGGACTAATTGTTAAGAGAAAATTTTCTGTTTTTCATACTCAAAAAGGCTCAAGTAACCAAAGGTTGTATTCATCAACTCAACTTCGCCAATACCTCTGTTATCTTCCATAGTCGCCCTATAGCGTAGCCATGGGCTATCCGAACGTGCGCATATACACACTGGACCTGATTTTTCTTGAAGTGCTTACATTCATAATAATTATCTAATACAGTTAATAAATTTTGCCAATTTACGCCTTATTATATTTGGGATTTCTAAAGGATTTCTAATGTAATGAATAATTTTTGGTATGAATATTTTTTTTCTTGTTATGTATTCTAAAAACCTATCCCGCTCTTCCATAAATGGAATATCGGATTGCTTTTGTAAACATGAGCATACTAATCCGTTTATTATTTCCAATGAAACTAGCTTATAGTTATTGTTTTCTGCTAGCTGTTTGAAAAAATCCATAGAATAATAATTGGCGCAATGCCCTCGCCAGCATCCCTTATTCTCTAGCTCATTTATATCTGGAAGTAAATGTATAGCTATGCCTCCTACCCTTAAACAACTATGCATAATAAGAAAACACTCATACTGTACAGATTTTGGTTCAACATGCTCACTAGTGCCGAAATTAGTTATTATATCAAAATACCCGTTCCACTGTAAAAATTGCCTAGGTTTGGACAAATCTAACCTTAGGGCACCATCTAATCCATTCAAGTCAACTGAAATATGGTTTACCCCCCTATTCTCGAAATACTCTTTTCCAGTTTTTTCTGGGATAGAATCATCATCTATATGTTGGTTCCCTAATTCTAGCATTTTCTTTCCACTTAATTCACCAACTGTGTTAGCAATGTTTCGATTAATAAAAGCTAAACCTTCACGCGCTAAACCCATTATTTACCCCTATGTTCCACTTACGTTCGGTTCCTCTTTACCTTTTTCCGCAACTCATTATCCTAGTGGTAGTTAACCCTTATTATACCACTCCCTCAACGAGTGTAAAATCCGAGTATAACAATTTGTCCATCGGCCATCCGAAAGTCTTTATATAAAGATATTTTCTTTTCACCATTTTTAATTATATAAATATTGTATTAATGTGGTTTGAATTCTATAAGATTGGTAATTCTATAAAGTTGGTTTAACAGTTTTTTACCCAATATATTGTTACTTGCAAGTTTTTTAAGTCTTTTCAATATTTTTCTTGAGCATTCTATACTATCTACAATATATCTGTTAGACAAAAATTAAGGACACAATACCCGATCTATAATCATTCTAACTTATCTTATATAATAATGCTTCCGTCGGCTGGCCGAAAGTGCGTTTGAATCAACGGCTTTAAGGTTACCTTTCACAGAGCAGATTTATATAACCGATTTCTCTTGCGAGATTAACTAAATATGTAATATCATCTGATGGAATCTTACAAGATAACTCTTTTTTAGAAAGAGGGTAAATTTTTTTAAAACCAAGTTTAGCGATTAACTCTAACAGTTCTTCTCCATTTGTACCTACAGCCTCTAACCAACATGGAGCAAGCTCAATAATAATCTTAAGTTCTCTATTTCTTCTTACCAATTCCTGTATACCCTCTAAGACAAGTTTATCTGCACCTTCTACATCTATTTTAACAATGTGCACTGCTGGCCAGTTTCGCTGGCTAAAAAATTTATCTAATGAGCTAACATCAATAACAGTCTCTATGCTACCGGGGAAATTAAATAGACTGCTTCCGCTGTATTTATCAAGAAACAGGGTATCTTTTTCTTCCCGATTACTTATAGCTAACCCGAAAGATTCCACAATCCCATTTAGCCCATTTACCTCAATATTTTTTTTAAGGAGAATATAACTTGAAGGATCTGACTCAAATGTATATACTTTTCCTTTATCTCTTACCAGTTTTGCTGCAAGTAAAGTATAGTATCCAATATATGCACCTACATCTACCACAGTCATTCCTGGTTTAGTTATCCGTTCAAATGCGTGGCTTGTCTGAGGTTCAGAGTCAAAGGAGTAGTAGAGCCATCCAAAAAACGCTCTTCCGTCAAGGTTATGGTGATACAGCGACATCCCATGAGCCTCTATTGGCTCAGGAACTTTAAAATACAAAACCTTAAGGAATAACGAATGAATTATATGTCCTAGAGGCATTCCCCCAAAGCGAATTTTCTTAAAAATTCCTGTCTTGGATACTAACGAAGCAATAAGATAATATATACGGAGCATAAAACAGCGCAACCTTAAATCCATAAATTTTAACCTTTCTATTATTATCTTGGAGACCATTGTTTTTTAAACCTCTTCTCTATTTCATCTCTAATCTTCACTATCTCTTCAGATTTAAAGGCACTAGTTGATATTAAAGATTTATATAGTCCGGGTTTACCTTTAAACCATGCATGCCCATAATCATCTTTAAAGTGTATATCAAACTTTTCCTTTTCTTTATATATTAAAGACCCAGGATAAGGAATGTATATTGTAACATCTATATCATCAAGAGTTGCTTGCGTAAGAAAATCAATGGTTTCTTTTATGGTTTCTCTATTTTCTCCTGGCAGACCTATTATTATAAAACCTTTCACACGTATCCCTATATCTTTACACCACTTAATTACCTTTATATTTTCTTTTACTCTTATCCCTTTATTCACTATATCCAAGATATGTTGCGAACCGGACTCAAGCCCCATCCCCACTTCAATACAACCAGACTCACGCATTAATTTTAACATCTTTCTGTCAACAGTATCTGACCGTATAAAGCATCTGTATATTATATTAAAACTTTTTAATAACTTGCATATCTTTTGCATTCTTTTTCTATCAACTGTCATAGTATCATCGAAAAACATAAAAGATTCGTAATTGTACCTATTTTTTAACATCCGAACTTCTTCAAAAATATTCTGAGGACTGCGCATTCTTAAAATTTTGCCCCACACATTGTTTGCGCAGAATTTACAATTATAGGGACAACCTCTTGAGGTTATTAAGGTTGTGGTTAACTTGGAATCTATAAAAAATTTATAACTTTTTATATCTACTAGTTCTCTATCTGGAAAAGGGAATTTATCGATATTTTTTCATATTCATATCTTATGACTTTTTCCTTAAACGAATAATTTAGTTCTTTTCTTCTAACAATATCTAATAATGCTCTTTCACCTTCTCCCATAACTATGATATCAAAATCTTTAAAGGCATCCTGGGGTTTACCTGAAACATGGGGTCCTCCTATTACGTAAAGGGCATCTCTTACTCTATTGATATTTTTTAACTTTTTTACAAGTCTTAATGTCTGAAGGAACTGAGGCGTAGTGGAATATAATCCTACTATATCTGCATCAACGATCTCAGGTAAAATATTACCTCCATTTAAGTCTATCAACCTTACATTGTTATATCCATTTTCTTTTAGATAAGCACTTAGATATAGAAGTCCGAGATTTGGAAAAACCTTATCGTTAATTAAAAACTTAGAATTGGGATTTACGAATAATATCTTCATATATAACGGCTACTCCTTAACTTTTTACTTAAGAAGAAACAGGGCAAATTTTAAGGAAAGTATTAACGACCTTCTGGCCATAATTATCCCAGGTAAAATTCTTAGTTACATTATCATATGCGTGTCTACCCATTTCCTGACAAATATTTTGATTTTCATAAAGATAAAGGATTTTTCCTTTTAGCGCTTCTACATCCCTTGTAGGAACTATAAAGCCATCGATATTATTTCTAATTATATCTTTTGCTCCCACCATATCCGAATATATTACTGGCAGCCCACAGGCCATGGCTTCTAAAAGCGCCCAGCCAAATCCATCTTCTAAAGAAAAGAGGACTGAAATAGAACCTTGAGAATAATACCTATATAATTCTTTTTGGGGTATTCCTCCTAAATATCTAAAATTTCCTGAATATTTTTTTAAGAAAGGTTTTATATCATTGTCGATCCTACCTATTAGCCAAACTTCCAAATCTTTTAAATTCAGCTCATCTATTGTTTGTAAAAGATAATGTGTGCCTTTCCTAATACTTATACCCACAGAGATTATTCTAAAAGTACGGTCATTTTTAGGCACAGGCTTAAAAGTCTCTATATCTACGCCTGAAGGTATACAAATTAGTTTGTCTTGAGAGAATCCTTTATCTAAAAATGCTTGCTTGGCTAATGCCGAAGGAAGCATTATATAATCCGCTTCTCTATATTCCTCTAATTCTTTGCGCACAAAACTCGGACAAAGTAAACTCACTTTAATTCCTATTCTTTTTTGTTCTTCTATTAAAGCATCGCACTGGTTCTTAAGATGCGTCGAGGTGTGTTCTAAAACTATTTTCGCCGGAAAAGACTTACGTATTTTTCTTAAAGTGTATAGAGAAAAACCCGACCACCCCACAAAGATATCGCATGGCCTGATACGCCGCGCAACCTGCTGATCAAAAAGATTAGCGGTATAATAAGGAACTTCTATTTTATTGCATAAATATGGTATCTTACATAAGCCCCTTTCTAAAACTTCTTTTAAAATTAAACAGTTCATTTTCTCTTGCGGAATACCCAAATCTCTAACACTAAACCGGGGATAAGAAGTAAAAATTCTACCTAAATAACCTCTCTTATCTAACTGCTTAGCTAAATGAAAGGCGTGAAATTTTCCGCCTACAGAAATTGTAACTTTCATATTTATATTTTCTTAGCTATAATATAAATAGACATCGGTTCAATTTTTATTTTTAAAAAGTTATCTAAGTAAGTAAAGGGATTTAGACATAAAAAGATCAATACATCTTTAACTATATTTAAAGATCTGGGAGAATTTTTAAATATAAATGAATATATATTTTGTAATTGGCGTGAAATATTGTAAATTTGACGTGTGAAAAACCCTCCGTATGCTTCTTCTCTAATTATTTCCAATCCATAATTTATGCACATCTCCTTTAAGATAGAGTAAGTATAGCCCCGATGTACATGTCCACCATCTTCTATCTGAGAAATTACACCACTAATATGATAGGGACAATTTAAATTAGGAACTCCTAAATGGAGAATGCCACCACTATTCAATAATTTAGCGAAAATTTCTATGGCGCGTTTATCATATAAAAGATGTTCTAAAACTTCAAAACAAAGAATTTGGTCAAAGGGCTGATTTAACTCTAAAAGATTATATATATTAAATACAGCAAATCTTGCTTTTGAGCTTGGTATACCCTTATAATCTCTGTATTCTAAGCTTCGGTTAATGTTACCAGTATTAATATCTATACCTATAACAGAATTTCCTAATTTGTAACATTCTAAAGAGAATGCACCGTTTCCGCAACCCGCATCTAATGTCTTTATTGCACCGCTCATAAGATATTTTTTAGCTACCTTTATCCGTTTTCTTAATATAATATCAACGCCAGGAAATAGTAAATCTTTAATTTTTAATTTAATCTTCGTCATATTAAATATATTCTTATCAAAAATTGTGAAAATTTACAGATAATCAAAAATATCCGAATTAATTAATAGTGAGGATCTGATAAAGGTTTTTCCAGAAGGCTGGGTTCATTATCAATTCTTTAATAAATTTTCCGTGGTGATTAAAATCCGCATACTCTTCAATAAGTCTCTGAATTGAATCTTGAGCGCAAAACCGAACCAATTTCTCTATCTGTTCATCATTAAAGTTTGCAATAAGTTTTCTTAAGTAAATACTCATCACGAGATCAAACTCGATTTCTTTTTTCCAATTAATTTCATAGTGGCGTAAGAATTTTTTACTGAAATCACTTTTTCTAAAAGCTTCAATGATAGTTTTAGCTGCTAAATCTGCACACAAAAGACCAAAGTATATGCCACCTCCAGTGGTAGGCTTTACTTGGCCAGCAGCATCTCCTACAACCAAAACTCTTGAAGTATAACTATTTTTCATCGGTTCCAAAGGGATAGGTCTTCTTATAATATCATCGGGATTTTCTTTGCTAATCCGACCTTTTAATCTAAGATATTTAAGGAAAGACTTTAAGTAGGAAGGAGAATTTTTGAGCGTACTTATGCCAAGACGCAATCTTTTTTTATTTAAAGGTACTACCCAGACAAAAGAATGCGGGGCAATACTATTACCTAAAAAAATCTCAATATTGCCATCGGATTTACCAGGAAGTTGAATTTGCGAACAATCTAAAAAATTTAATGGGGGTGTAAGTCCTATTGCTCTATGTAAATTATATTTAATACCCGTAGCAAGAATGACAACTTGACTTTTAACGGTAGTGGTAATACCATCATAACTTATTTGTGTCTCTATATGATTATTATCAATACTAAATCCTGTACACTGACAAGCAAGTAAAAATTCTACGCCTTTTTCTTTTGCTCGATTATAAAGCCCTTGGTCAAATTTAGTACGATCAGTTACATAAACTTGAATATCTCTAGTTTTTAGGCATAATTTAGAACCCAAGGGAGAAAATACCCATGCAGAATCAAATTCAGCCTCAATCGCTTCCTTTGGCAAATCAAATCTATTAAACGCTTCTTTACTAATTAAACCTGTACAAAACCGCGGCTTTCCAATTTGGGCATCTTCCTCTATCACTAATGTCTGTAAGCCGTGTTGTGCAAGTTTTATAGAAGTGTATATACCTACAGGTCCTGCTCCAATTGTTACTACATCATACATTCTATTAAGTTTAATTCCCATTATATTTTAAGTACTCTCTAATGCCGATTTTTCCTGATAGCGATAATAAACCAAAAGCATAACTGTAATCCAGTAAGGAAATGCCTGGGCATTACCTACAGAGTAAATCCAACTTTCATAAAAAGCACAAATCAATCCTGCGATAAGCGTTGCTCGTAAAGCATATCTTAAAGGAGGTACTGTCTCATTCGTTTGTCTTGAAAATAATTCTTTAAACAATAATATAAATAAAGGAACAAATAAAAGAATAAATCCGAGTATTCCCAACTGTAGCGTCATTCCTAAATAAGAATTATGGGTGAGATAAACCTGAAATCCCATCATTGTATGTTTTTTTAGTATAAAAAGATACTCTTCTGTTCCAAAACCATAACCAAAAATTGGCTTCTCTGCGATTAATTCTAAAGCAACTGGCCAAATATATAATCTGCCTCCCAGTACGGGAATATTCTCAGCTCTAATGTAAGCCATAAAAAACTTTTTCGTAAATATTTCTATAGTCCAAATAAGTATTAAGATAAAGGATACTGAAGAAAATAAAACTAGCGGTCTATATTTTTTTGAATGCACATAAATAAAATATCCTAAGGAAACCGCGGTAGCATTCATTGAACCTCGTGCACCAGAAAGAATCAAAGCCAATAAAATTAGAACAAACAAAAACAAAGCAGATCTCTTTTTGGTTTCTAGATATCGCCAAAGACTAAATGGTAAATATATTGCACACATAATCCCAAGACCATTAGGATTCCAAAATATCCCGTTAAATCTCCCATTTGAAAATCCCCGATGGGGACCAATAAATATCATTAGAAAACTTGCTATAAAGATAAGTGTCGCAAATTGTAGCATTATAGAGGCAATTTTTTCTGGTCCTTTGGTATAAGCGTATTTCCAAATAATCCAGAATACAGAAATATATAAAGCTAATATTGTAGTTGCACGTTCTATGGTTATGATAGGATGAGATGAATACGCACTGGAAAAGAAAGCGTAAACAATAAAAATGATTGCTAGAAAATCAAAAGATTTTATCTTACGTACGGTGCGACCCAGAAAGATATCGCCAAAAACATACAGAAAAAAGAGAGCAAAAAATATCCAACGAAAATTTAGAGCGATTATTGATAAATTTTTATACCAAAGTTGAGTACATGTAAGACAAAGTAAAGTAAGAAAAATCAAGATACCCCGAGAAAAGAATACCAATGAAAGACCAATAAGCCCGAATAATATAAGCGCAATTTCTCTCATAATACTAAACTAAGTTAGGATAGCAATTTTTCAATCTTTAATCTCAACAAATATAGGATTAGTCACCAATATTATCTTGCTGCCGACAAAAAAATTTAGACGATAATAACTCTTTCTATGGAATACTGGCAAAGAACCGTCTTGAAACTCTAAATCAAATACGCCCTCATTGCTAAATTCAAATTCTTTGATAATCTTACCGTCACGAATTATCTCTATCTTTAAATCTTCTGGGGGAATAATTATATAACTTCCTTTTATGTGTAAGCAGGGCTTACCTCCAGTCTCAATCTCATCTCCCATAAAGGCAAATTTATCTTCTGCCTGCTTTTGAGAATCTTCAATATAAAAATCATTTAAAGAAATATCTATATTTTCTGAATAATAACGTACATAAAGCTTACCGTGACCAAGTGCATAACGCACGGATTCTACATTAAACTCAGGCAAGAAAAAGATATTTTGGATATTGTCCATTCGGCCTTTGCCCCGATAATCCGCCTCACCTATTACCCAAACCGGCTGACCTCTTTTACCTTCGCAGTAATCTGTTAATACATTATCCCATTCTGCTCCGGCAAGAATAAGATTATGACTTGCACCTGGCAGCATATTTACTGCAAACCCCGTGTAACCAGAAGTCTCTATTAGAGATTCAGGATAACTGAGGGTATAAAAACTTATCGTCGCAAACCGCCCCCCAGACATCTGTTCTGCTATCTCTGGATGCGCCCAGAATACCAGGCCACCTTTTTTATGCACATAATTTATTAAATCTTGGTAAGGAAGATAATTCTTATCGCCAAAATAAGGATTATATCGAGAAGCAGAAAAAGGAAAAAGATGCAATAAAAATAAAATAGCCGCTACATTTAATATGGACCCTAAAATTTTCCTTTGTTTTTTCTTTAAGAAAAATATTCCTAAAATAATTAACGATAGGCAGATCAATAAAGCAGGTATATCTTTTAATTGAGGCAAGATATATCTATTACAAACTACAGGCAGATACGTATAATCTTGATATTTTTTTAGCCCAGTTACTAAAAGATGCCTATTCCGGTCATTCAAGGAAAGATTTTTCTTAAAAAGGCTACCTGACCACCAATAAAATGGTGCAACTTCCGTTCCCTCCAAAATAAGCATATCAGGGAATTCTTCTTTTATCTTTTTAAAATTTTCCCAGTAATGCTTTACTCCATATTTAATTATAGATTGTGTTTCTCTTGAAATCTTAAAAATATTAGAGAATATGGGTAAACCATATTCCCAACACCCCAGGAAAGTATCGGAGAAGACTAAAATCTTTATTCCTTTATCTTGCGCTAAACCAACTAATCTTCTGAGAGAATAGACTCCTCCCTGGCTAATATTGGAATGAATATGGATGATTCCGGGGTAGGGTACACCCCGCTCTTCCTTAAGGTCGTCAATTGTATTGGAGGAAGGGCGGGGTAAAGATTCTTCTTGGGCGAGACAAGGCGAAGAAAAAATTAAAAAAAGAATAGTTAAAAGATATGACCATCGAACAGTTCTAAAAATCATTCATCAATGAACTTCAGTTTGCCATCTTCCACAATAACATCCTCACCGGAAACTTTCTGCATCGTGTCCGGAGGTTTATCCCAAATTACCTCCCCACCTAATGCCCTGCCGTGAAATCGACCTGTCTTTTTTTCTAACCGGACATCTCCTTTATCACTCATAGTTACAGAATAAGTATTGTATTTATTTAATTTTGTATTCCAACGGTTTATATTGACAGCGTCAGAAAAGAATAACCACCCTATGGGGTTAAAACTAATGGTTACCGGATCAACTACTCTGTCTAAAAGATTTCTTTTGCCCGTAACTTTAAACTTTCCTTCTCCTGTATACTCTATTGATTCTATACTTACGCCGGTTATCTTTGCTGCAATCCATCTAAAACGCTCTATCCGCCTAAGCGAATTTTCCTTTATTCCCAGATAAAAGATTATTAGTGAAATAGTTAAAATAATTATCGCTGAGGGCCGAAACAGAGTAACCCATCTTTGATATAAAAAAAATTTATTTATATCTCTTTTAATGTTTAGAATCTTCTCTTCAAGGAATGTCAGGCGACGCTTTAAAGAAAGCCACTCCACGTTTTTAATACCCGTAGAGGATTCTTGTATTATATAACTTACCGTATATCCTTTTTCCTTGTAAGAATATCTATCGTCATCCTCTTTTAGGCCCATAAGGGGATTGTTTTTGATCTTCTTTTTTAGCCGAAGGATCCTAAGGCATGCTAAAGACTTCTGGCAGAATAAAATTAATATAAAAAAGATGGGTACTAAAACAAATAAGAATCTTATCATAATGCTTTGTCAACTAAATAAAGGTGTGATTCCGGAGATTCCCGCCAGAGGCGGATTCGCCTTCGGCGAAAAAAAGCAGATTACGGCGATTAACTGTCTTCGCTAAATCGCTGTAATCTTTTTTAAAATCGCTGTAATCAATGCAATCCTTATTTATTTTACAATGCATCATAAGCTATTCTTTTATAGTTTTATCCTTTTCTTCGGGTTGGGTATAGTATTTCCCGTAGTATTTATAATAGTAGTAGTAACCGTAGCGCATCTCTACCTCTGGCGAGATATTATTGAGGACTATGCCCTTTACCTGTGCACCGGACTCGGCCAGCTGCGTCTTTGAACGAGAAGGCAGTGACCGGGCGGTCTTTCCTACCCGATAAACTAAAATCACGCCGTCAGTCTTAGGAGCCAAGATAAGCACATCTGCTACTGCCAGAACAGGAGGAGTATCAATTAAAACAACGTCGTACTTTTCTCTTACTCTTTCTAACAATGTGTTCATCTCCCGACTCGATAATAGTTCTGTGGGAACCACGGGTAAAGAACCACTGACTAAAATACTCAGGTTATCTAAACCGGGTATACTTAATGTCTCATCAAACCCCATCCCAGTAATTAAGATATCCGTAAATGTCCTAATGGCATCTTTCAATTCCACGGTCTCCCTTAAGACGCTAGATAATCCTGGTTCGTTTTTCATGCCAAATATCTTATGAACCATGGGGCGGCGCATATCCGCGTCAATCAAGAGTGTGCGCAAACCTCCTTGAGCCATAACAATGGCTAAATTACAGACGGTGATAGATTTGCCTTCTTCTGGCCCTGAACTACTCACTATGAGAATCTTGCCTTGTATTTTGTCTTTAAATACCTCAGTCTGGATGTTGGCCCTTAAGATTCTATAAGCCTCAAAGATTGGTGAGGAACTAGAATAATATACAAGCGATTGATTTCTTATATGCGAAACTTTCTCCTCGCCCTTTAGTTCCCTTTGCCATAGTAGTCTTTGTATGAGACCTCTTTTTTTCTCATCCTTGGTCTTTAAATAAGGAATTATACCTAAAACAGGGAGCTTTAAGTAACTTTCCACATCTTCGATTGTGCCAATAGAAGTATCTAATTGCTCAATAAGAAATGCTCCGGACAAACCCAACATCAACCCCAGCACTGCTCCTAACAAATAATTGAACATCTTGTTCGGGCTAATCGGTGATGTCGCAGGAAAGGCAGGTTCTACTAAGCTTACATTCTCAACCTTGTCTGACTCAGCAATGCGTGCACTTTCAAATTTTCCCTTAAGGTCCCGATATAGAGCGTCGTTAATCTCAACCTCGCGCGTAAGCCGCGCATAAGCCAATTCAGACTCTGGCGCTTCTTTCAACTGTGTCGTTAATTCCTCTATTTGTTCACCCATCTTTACAACGTCAGGATGAATATTAGTATAGATCTTAGAAAGTCTATTCTTTTCTGTCTGCAATTCGGCTAACTTGTTTTGTAGTGTAAAAACAACCCCGGTAGGGGCTTTTTTCTCTTTAAGCTCTTTGAGATTATTTTCTGCATCTATAAGGTTTTTTTCCTTTTCTATGAGTTGTTGCTCGATAAATTCTTTTAGCTTGCGTGCCTGTTTAGTCCTTTCTTTTAGATTTTCACCTATAAATACTCCGGCAATCTTATTGGCAAGTTTTGCGGTTAGTTGGGGCTCGTGATGGGTTACAGTTATATTAATTAGGTTTGTATTTTCTTGAATGTCTGCAGACACCGCCTTCTTTAGTGAACTTGCTAATTTGGTTATATCCTCAGCTGTAGCGTCTTTGCCCGCCAGGCCGAGCTCGCTCACCGCTTCTTCTATAATTGGCAGGCTGGCTATAACCCGTGCATAAGAAAGCATAGGGTCGCCAACAGGTGCACCCATCATTTCTGTAAGGATCGTGCTTAATGTCTTATATTCGGTTATCATAACAGTTGCGCTAGCCCTATATTGCGGAGTAAGTGTCTGGGTATATAAAATAACGCTCAACAAAATAACAAAAAAGATAACAAGTATAGCTGAACGACGCTTAATTATAATCATCCAGTAATCCCTTAGGTTAAGTTCATATTGAGCTTGAGCCATGTCTACCTCACTTGTTTATTTTAATATTATATCCCGTAACCCTTGTAATTACAAGGTCTTTTATTCTTTAGTAGTGCAAGGATTATTTCGCACTTTCGTATTGAAGCATCCTTTTAGGTTGTTGAATTGGCCTTAGGTTTATGTGTTTAATAAGGCCAAATATCCAAAGATTAACACTCCTTTCGTTTTTGAAGTA